>FSWR01000051.1_pt1 | contig 100956 bp, 104 predicted proteins | sample 1638041 | NCBI WGS metagenome assembly FSWR01 (sample SAMEA3914789, study PRJEB12502) | metagenome | biome: forest; material: soil | place: Canada | collected 2011-07-03 | depth 0.3 m | reverse complement strand
TGTATGTCACTCATACCGACTCGCATGAGCAGGCTCGCTTTGGTTTCATCGTCTCGAAGAGCGTTGGCGTGGCAGTCAGGCGCAACCTGGTGCGCAGGCGCCTCAAAGCGGTCAGCTATGAGTCACTTGACCGGGTACGGCCGGGAACCGACATCGTGATCAGAGCATTGCCAGGAGCGGCGCAGGCCAGCTGGGCTACTCTGCGTTCTGAGATTTCCGAGGTTTTGAATAGGGGTGAGGCTCGAGCATGAATCCAGTGCTGGCATTCGTGCTTCTTCTCCCCCGAAACGCAAGCGTTGTGATCTTGCGCTTCTACCGGGCCGTTATCTCCCCCTTGTACGGCGACGTCTGCCGCTATTACCCGTCATGTTCCTCCTACGCAATGCAGGCGATTCAGCAGTACGGGTTGATCAGGGGCAGTTGGATGGGCGCCCGCAGGATCGCACGGTGTCACCCCTGGGCCGCCGGTGGTGTGGATGATGTTCCGCGTCGAGTAGTGCAGAAGTACGCGATCACGCGTTTCGGTTTTGTTGTATCCAACGGCCACGGAAAGGTCTGACTCACGGCATGGACATCCCAGGTTTCATAAGCACGATTCTGTGGCCCATTAAATGGGTCGTTGAGTTCCTCCTCGTTGCATGGCATGCGTTGTGGACCTTTCTCGGTTTGGACCCGAATGCCGGGCTCACCTGGGTGCTGTCGATCGTCGGACTTGTTCTCGTCATCCGCGCTGCCCTGATTCCGATCTTCGTGCGCCAAATCAAGAGCCAGAGGCGCATGCTCGAGGTTGCTCCGCAACTCAAGAAGATTCAGGACAAATACAAGGGCAAGAAGGACCAGTTCTCTCGCGAGGCCATGTCGCGAGAAACCATGGAACTGTATAAGAGAACCGGAACCAACCCGCTGAGTTCCTGTCTTCCACTGCTCATTCAGATGCCGATCTTCTTCAGCCTGTTCTCGGTCCTCAGCACCGCGCAGGGATATCAGAAGACTCATCAGGCGGGCGTCGGGCTTCTTAACGGTCCACTGTCAGCGTCGTTCGGCAGCTCGAAACTGTTCGGTGTGGCGCCGCTGCATGAGGCCTTTTCTACCGCCACCACCCCCGTGGTTCAGGTGATCGCGGTGATCATGGTCCTCCTCATGACCGGGTCTCAGTTCATTACCCAGCTGCAGATCATGTCGAAGAACCAGTCCGCGGAGATGAAGGCCAGCCCCAGCTACAAACAGCAGCGCATCCTGCTGTACATCCTCCCCTTCGTGTTCCTCTTCTCCGGCTTCACCTTCCCGCTCGGTGTCATGTTCTACTGGCTGGTGTCCAATTTCTGGACGATGGGACAGCAGTTTCTCGTCATCCGGAACATGCCGACCCCGGGAAGCGAAGCCGCGCTTGCTCGGGAGGCGCGCATGGCGAAGCGGGCTCAGCGCCGTGGCTTCACGATCGTCGAGGATTCCCCGGCGGAGATCGTCGAGCCAAAGCCGACGCAACGGGTTCAACCCGTGAACCCTAAGAACCGCAAGAAGAAGACCGGCGGCAAGAAGTAGCGCTCCGCTCCCCCAAAATTCCCCAAGAAAGAGAGATTCCTGTGGCAGAGACGACGCCCGACCTGGGCACCGAAGCTGAAGTCGTAGCAGAGAACGAGACGGCTGAGCGAGTCGAGGACGGCAACGATGCCCAGTCTGTTCGCAGCGTGACGCAGCTCGAAGAAGAGGGCGACATCGCCGCCGATTACATAGAAGAGCTCCTGGACATCACCGATCTCGACGGTGACATCGACATCGATGCGCGCGACGGCCGCGCTTATGTCTCTGTGAACTCGAGTCAGGACAGCAATCTTCGCCTACTGTCCAAGCCTGAGACCGTGAACGCGCTGCAGGAGCTCACCCGCATCGCGGTACAGGCGAAGACCGGTGTGTTTTCCCGGCTGATTCTCGACGTGGGCGGCTCGCGCCAAGCCCGCGAGGCGGAGCTCGCCGTTCTTGTTGATCGGGCGGTCGATCGCATCGAGGGGGGCGCACAGTCCGCGGCGCTGCCACCGATGTCCTCGTATGAGCGCAAACTCGTGCACGATCTCGTAGCAGCCCGAGGGTTTATCTCTGAGTCTGAGGGTGAAGGTTCCGATCGTCACACCGTCATCACCCGCTCTTAGTTTCACGTGAAACATTCGCGTGACTGAACCCGTGATGCGCCCAGAACTGGAAGCGGAACCCGCATCGGCATCCACACTCTTCGGCGACCGAATCGAGCTCGCACGCCGGTTCACGAACGACCTTGCCCATCGGGGTGAGGAGCTCGGTCTGATCGGCCCCCTCGAGCCCCCCCGGCTGTGGAGCCGCCATGTTCTGAATTGCGTGTTGCTCGCGCCTCTGCTGAGACCGGGGCGTGTCGGCGATATCGGGAGCGGTGCGGGGTTACCCGGCGTTGTTCTCGCGATTGCAAGGCCCGACATCCAATTCGTTCTGATCGAACCAATGGAGCGTCGGGTCGACTGGCTCGTTCGCGAGTCTGCAGCCCTCGGCTTGAGTAACGTCGAGGTGCTCAGGGCGCGTGCAGAGGAGGCGAAGATCTCTCCCCCGCTCGATCAGGCGACGGCGCGCGCCGTCAGTGCCCTCTCGAAGCTGATACCGCTGACGGCTCCGCTCGTTCGTTCGGGGGGCGAGTTGCTATTTCTCAAGGGCGCCAGTGTCGCCGGGGAGCTGGAGGCTGCCGGCAGGGTCATCCGACGCGCCCGTCTCGCTGATGTCGAGATACTCACGCTCGGTGAGGGTGTCGTGCCAGAAGTCACGCGGGTATTTCGGGCTACAGTTGGTTGACCGCTCGTAGCGTTCCGGAAACCTGGTCCGGTCCGCAGTTCGTGCGCCAGTGACGCCGTCGCCATGTTGCCATTCCCGCTGTGTAGTTATGTTGTGTACTTATGCCACCATCCTGGATATCAAGAAGGTTTCACGTGAAACATCCTGACCGCGACGTTGAGGCGCCCGCCGTCGACGAGGCTGCTCCCGCAGAATTCGAGACCATCGAGGACCTGTTCGCGGGCGAGGCTGTGCAGGGTTCCGGGAACCACGGCGGGACGGACGACGGGGAAGTCACACGGTCCCTCGAGGAGGCTGCTCCGGATGATCGGCCGGTCAAGCTGGAGGACACCCCACTTGCTCGCGAACTCTCCGAGATCACGCGCCGCCGGCAGGCTCTTGCGGCCGAGATCCTTCCACTTCCCGGCAAGACGCGGGTTTTCACCGTCGCGAATCAGAAGGGCGGCGTCGGAAAGACCACCACGACCGTGAATCTCGCGGCGGCACTGGCGCGTAACGGTGCGCGCGTACTCGTGATCGATCTCGACCCGCAGGGCAACGCGTCAACAGCTCTTGGCATCGAGCATCGTTCCGACACCATCAGCGTCTACGACGTGATAATCAACGACGAGCCGATGGACTCAGTGGTACAGAAGAGCCCGGAATTCGATGGGCTGTTTTGCGTGCCCGCGACCATCCATCTGGCCGGGGCCGAGATCGAGCTCGTCTCGATGGTCGCGCGCGAGCAGCGGCTGCGCACCTCACTCGACCGTTTTCTTGCCGGGAGCGCGGATCCTTTTCACTACGTCTTCATCGACTGCCCACCGTCGCTCGGGCTGCTCACGATCAACGCTTTTGTTGCTGCCCAGGAAGTGCTCATTCCCATCCAGTGCGAGTATTACGCACTCGAGGGCTTGAGCCAGCTGCTGACCAATATCCAATTGATCGAACGCCATCTGAACCCGGTGCTCAACGTCTCGACCATCCTGTTGACCATGTACGACGGTCGAACGAACCTCGCCAACCAGGTGGCGCAGGATGTCCGCGACCACTTCCCGGATCAGGTGTTGTCGACACTCATCCCGAGGTCGGTGCGCATTTCGGAAGCTCCAAGCTATGGTCAGAGCGTAATCAGTTATGACACCAACTCTCCCGGGTCGCTTTCCTACCTGGAAGCGGCCGCAGAAATCGCGCGACGAGGGGCCCCACAGTAATGGCATCACCGAAACGAACCGGCCTTGGGCGTGGCATCGGAGCACTCATTCCCAGCGATGCAGGCAGTCCAGAGCGCCCGGTCGATGTCTTCTTTCCCTCGGCGAGAGCGTCCTCCGAGACTCTGGTAGCGGTTCCGGGTGCACGTCTCGCCAACCTCTCCCCCGCCGACATCGTTCCGAACGCAGCCCAGCCCCGTAAGGAGTTCGTCAAGGAGGACCTCGACGAGCTCATCGCCTCCATTCGCGAGGTCGGTGTACTTCAGCCGATCGTCGTGCGTCCGATCGCCGACGCCGGTCCGGGCGAACCGCGTTACGAACTGGTCATGGGCGAGCGCCGGCTGCGAGCCAGTATGAGTCTCGGTCTCGAGACCATACCGGCCGTGGTGAAAAACACCGCCGATGAGGCGATGCTGCGGGATGCGCTGCTCGAGAATCTGCACAGGGCGAACCTGAATCCTCTGGAGGAGGCGTCGGCCTATCAGCAGCTCCTCGCCGATTTCGGGATCACCCAGGATGAGCTCGCCGCACGTATTGGACGCTCCAGACCCCAAATCACCAATACTCTCCGTCTCCTCCGGCTACCACAGGCCATCCAGAACAGGGTCGCGGCTGGAGTTCTGAGTGCGGGCCACGCCCGCGCCATCCTCTCCGCCGGCGACGAGACCACCATGGAACGCCTCGCGGACAAGATCGTGAACGAGGACCTTTCGGTCCGGGCCGCAGAGGCCGCCGCGGGTCTCGTGACGACTAAAGCCACTCGGCCCGCCAGGCCGAATGCGGGACGACGGCAGGGTCAACTCGACGAGATCGCCGATCGCCTCGCCGATCGCCTCAACACCCGTGTCAAGGTAAGCCTCGGTTCCAACAAGGGGACAATCGTTATCGACTTCGCGACCGTCGCGGACCTCAACCGCATCCTTGCCGAGCTGAACGAGCCCGGTTTCGGCTGATCAGCTGCGGCTTTCCCTGATGGCTGCTTCGGCGAGGGCAGAATAGACCCAACCCAGGTCATGCCCCGCCGCTTCCAGTGCCTGCGGCAACAGCGAAGTCTCCGTGAGCCCCGGAAGCACGTTCGCCTCGAGAAACCACGGCGTCCCGGCCCGGTCCACGATGAGGTCGACCCGCGAGAGATGCCGCAGCCCGAGCGCTCGGTGCGCCTGCAGGGCGACGTCGGCCGCACGATCCGCGATCTCCGGGCTCAGGCGCGCCGGGGTGTAGAAGCGGGTCTCCCCCGCGTTGTACCGTGCCTCGAAGCTGTACACGCCCGATAGCGGCTGGATCTCGACCGCGGGCAGGGCAACGGGTCCGTCCCCACTATCGATGACCCCCACGGCGATTTCGGTGCCAACGATGCGCTGTTCGATGAGGGCGACATCGCAGTAGGTGTAAGCGTCCACCATGGCGCGCGGAAGCTCGGCACGGTCGTCGACCAGCGTGACGCCCTGCGCGGAGCCGCCCTGCGCAGGTTTGACCACGAGGGGTACCGGCAGTTCCTCGGCGAGGCTGTCCAGCACGCTGGTGGCTCCGAGTTCACGGAAGGCGTCTCTCGAGAGCGCGATCGAGCGCGGTGTCGATACGCCGGCGCGCGAGACGAGGACTTTCGCGGTCGGTTTGTCCCAGGCGAGCCGAGCGGCGTCCGAGGTGGATCCGACGTAGGGGATGCCGATGAAGTCGAGGAGACCGCGGAGAGCGCCGTCCTCGCCGCTGGCACCGTGGAGTGCCGGCCAGACCACATCCGGACGTGTCTCGGCAAGGTAGGAAAGAAGGGTCGCATCCGGGTCCTTCAGCACGACGGTGATTCCGTGTTCCTGAAGGCTGTCCGCGACCCGGCGACCGGAGCGCAGCGAGACATCGCGCTCGTGCGAGATGCCGCCTGCGAGCACAACTACGGTGCGTGGGACGAATTCATTCATAGTCAGCCGTCTCTCTTGAACGTCGAAATTGCTGTTCAGGTGGCTAATCGATGTTGGGTGGCGGGCTCGAGATGCCCTGTTTGAGTCGCACCGTGCGGAGGGGCCCGGTCTGCGAGAACGTGTTCAAGAGATCGAGCTCGCCGTTGATCACCGTCGAAAGTCGGCGAATTCCCTCGCGAATGAAGGAGGGAGTCGGGTAGCAGAACGACAGACGGATGTTGTTGCGCCCGTTGCCGTCCGCATAGAAGGCCGTGCCAGGCGTGTAGGCCACGAGCTCTTTGACGGCGCGCGGAAGCATCGCCTTGGAGTCGAGGTGTTCTGGCATGGTGGCCCAGATGTAGAAGCCGCCATTCGGGACGGTCCAGGTGAGCTGAGGCAGATATTCGGCGAGAGCGGAGAGCATCGCATCCCGACGCTCGTGATATATGCCGCGGAAGGTATTTATCTGGGCTCTCCAATCGGCCGTGTTCAGATACTCCGAGATCATGAGCTGGCTGAACGAGCTCGGCGAGAGCACCGCAGCCTCATTCGCGAGAATGAGCTTCTCTCGAATGGCGTGCGGAGCGAGCGCCCAACCGACACGGAAGCCGGGGGCGAGCGTCTTCGAGAAAGTGCCGAGGTAGATGACGCCGTCCTCCTCCACGGAACGCATCGCCTGCGGCGGCGGCGCATCGAAGTAGAGCAATCCGTAGGGGTTGTCCTCGAGCACGAGGATCTCGTTCGTGCGGCAGATCTCCAGGATCTCCAGCCTGCGTTCCCACGTGAGAGTCACTCCTGCGGGATTGCTGAACGTCGGCACCGTATAGAGGAACTTGATGCTCTTGCCCTCGGCGCGAAGGCGCGCGATGTGCTCGCGAAGAGCCTCGGGGATCAGGCCGCGTTCGTCCATCGGAACGTGCTGGATATCCGCCTGGAACGAATTGAAGACCACCATCGCCGTGACGTAGCTCGGTCCCTCGGCCAGAACGACGTCGCCGGGATTGATGAACAGCTTGGTGACGAGTTCGAGCGCGTGTTGCGAGCCGGTCGTCACCACGACATCGTCAACACTGGCCCTGATTCCTTCGAGAGCCATGATCTCCAGGATCTGCTCTCGCAGCGCCGGCACACCCTGGCCGGAGCCGTATTGCAGGGCCTGGGGCCCCCGATCGCGCAACACTCGCTCAAAGGCGCCCGCGATGAGCGCAGGAGGCAGCGCAGAGACGAAGGGCATGCCACCGGCCAGCGAGACGACCTCTGGACGGGATGCCACGGCGAACAGCGCGCGCACCTCGGAGGCGCTGAGCCCCGCCGTACGGTCAGCGTAGAGGTCGAACCAGGGATCGAGGTTGGTCCCCGATCCGGGCTGTCCCGACTCACGTCGGGGATTGCCGTGGGTTGTCATTGGTTGTCCAGTGGGGCCGGTGGCTGGTGAAGCTTCAACAATAGACGTACATTCGCGCCAGCCATGGTCGCGAGCGCCGTCTCCATCGTGTCTACGAGAAAGGGCCCGCTCACGTATCGGTGAGCGGGCCCTTCGAAATCGGGATGGCTACTTGAGCCACTCCGCGAAGTCGGCCTCGAGCGCGGGCTTCGGCTTGGCGCCGATGACGCTCTTGACGACCTCGCCCTTCTTGAACAACTTCATCGCAGGAATCGAGGTGATCTGGTACTTGGCGGCGATTTCCATGTTGTCATCGACGTTGACCTTTACGAGCTCGATCTTGTCGGAGTGCTCTGAGGCGATCTGGTCGAGAATGGGGCTGACGGCGCGACAGGGGCCGCACCATTCCGCCCAGAAGTCCACGAGCACGAGCTTCTCGGAGTCGAGCACGTCGGTCTGGAAGCTGGCATCGGTTACATCTTTGGACATTGTGATCTCTCTTTCGGTGGCGCGGTTAGTGGGTGCGTCGGCGCTAGGCCGGGACGGTCTCTGATTCGACGTCGGCGGAGGCTCTGGCCAGAAGGTCCTTCGGGAGCGACGCGAGGTAGTGCTCGGCATCCAGAGCCGCGACAGTTCCGGATGCTGCGGCCGTTACCGCCTGGCGGTAGGTCGGGTCGAGAACATCGCCCGCGGCGAAGACTCCCGGCAAATTGGTGCGCGAGCTGCGCCCCTCGACCGCGAGCGTGCCATCGGAGTTGAACTCCAACTGCTCATGTACGAGGTGCGTGCGGGGATCGGCGCCGATCGCGATGAACAGTCCGCTCACGTCGAGGGTGGTCTCCGTGCCGTCGACGGTATCGCGCAGACCGATACCGGTCACGGTGGTGTCGCCGTAGATGTGCTCAACCGTCTTGTTGAAGAGGAACTCGATCTTGGGGTTCTCGAAAGCACGATCCTGCATCGTTTTGGAGGCCCGCAGCGTTTCGCTGCGGTGGATCACGTAGACCTTGTCCGCGAACTTGGTGAGGAAGGTCGCCTCCTCCATGGCCGAGTCGCCGCCGCCGACGACGGCAATGGTCTTCTGGCGGAAGAAGAAGCCGTCACAGGTGGCGCACCAGGAGACGCCGTAACCGCTGAGGCGCTCCTCGTCGGCAAGACCGAGCTTGCGGTACGCGGAACCCGTCGCAAAGATCACGGAGAGGGCCTCATGGGTGTCGCCATTGCCGAGGGTGACCGTCTTGATGTCGCCGGTGAGGTCGAGCGCCGTTACATCGTCGAGCACCACGTCCGTGCCAAAACGCTCCGCCTGTGCCTGCATGGCCATCATGAGTTCCGGGCCCTGGATTCCCTCGGGGAATCCCGGGTAGTTCTCGACCTCGGTGGTCTTCATGAGTTCGCCGCCCGCCTCGACGGAACTCGCGATGAGCAGGGGGTTGAGGTTGGCGCGCGCAGCGTAGATCGCGGCTGTATAACCGGCGGGGCCGGAGCCGATGATGATGGTCTGGCGCAAGTGCACATCTCCTTGGATGATCGTGGTCACGGCTGATCCCCGTTCCGCTGCCGGATACAACACATCCTATTCGCACACTATTCCGTGCGTTTGGAACGTGCGATGCCTCGCCCCGCCCACTTTCGCGTTCAGTTTTTGCGGCCGAAACGAGCCGTCAGAGTGCTTCTCACGGCATGGAGTTCCGGGTTGCGAAGAGCGAGAAGGAGGCCGAAGTAGACGGCGGCCATGACCCCGCCGCTGGCGATGATCGCGACGATAGCCGGCAACTTTCCGGACTGGGCGAAACCATCGGCGGAGAACCCGCCGAGCGACAGCGCCACGACAAAGCCCACCGTTCCGGCCGCGAGCGCGAGCGCGAGGTACTGCACGTGGCGACGCAGCACCAGGGAACCGTCGATCCCCTGCAGGCGGCGGCGCACCAGCACGATCGCCACGATCGCCTGCGCGCTACCGGCTATGGAGGTTACGGCGGCGATGCCAACGCCGATCAGGTTCGTCGGCAACAGGATGCAGAGCAGCGCGCCGATCACGAACAGCCCGGACTGCACGCATTGCATGAAGAACGGGGTCCGCGTATCGCCGAGTGCGTAGAAGACCCTCTGCAGCACGAACAGAGTGCTGAATAGAATCAAGCCGGGCATGAAGGCGAGGATGACGTTACCCATTCCTTGCACGTTGGAGAACCCGGAATCGGTGAAGACTCTCGCGAAGGGATAGGCGACCACGGAGAGCGCCACCGCCGCGAATACGATGAGCAGCCCGATGCTCCGCAGCGACGCCGAGAGGTCATCGCGCATCCCGGCCAGATTGCCGTTGCTCGCGTGCCCGCTCATCCGGGTGAAATAGGCGGTCGCGATGGAGACCGCGATCACCGAGTGCGGCAGCATGAAGATGAGCCAGGAGTTTTGCAGCGCCAGCACAGAGGCATTGTGGCCGGACGCGATCGATGCGACGCGAGTCTGCACGATTCCGGCGAGCTGCGTGACAAGGATCATGCCGAACAGCCAGCCCGCGGCGCGGCCCGTCGCACCAAGACCAACTCCTCGCCATCGGAAGTCCGGGCGATACGTCAAGCCCGCCCGTCTCCAGAAGAGGAAGAGCACGAGCGCCTGGGCGGCGACACCGAGCGTCGTCGCAGCACCCAGCACCACGATCTTCGACGTGTCCCAGGTCGCAATCGTCTGGTTCTCGGCAGACGCTCCGAACATCAGCATGAAGACGATGAGACCCGCGATCGCCACGATGTTGTTGAGCACCGGAGCCCAGGTGAAGGGACCGAAGATCTTGCGAGCGTTGAGCACCTCGCTCAACAGACTGTAGAGGGCATAGAAGAAGATTTGCGGAAGACACCAATAGGCGAAGGCGGTCGCAAGCGCGAAAGCGGCCGGGGTGAATCCGCGCCCCGCGTTCGAGGACGCCTGAGCATAGATGCTCACCAGGAGTGGCGCGGCAAGGGTCGCGACGGCCGTCACGATCGCGAAGATCACTATTCCGAGGGTGACGACTCGATTGATGTAGCGCTGTCCGCCGTCGTCGTGCGCGGCAGCCTTGACGATCTGCGGCACGAGCACGGCACTGAGCACCCCACCCGCGATCAACGCGTAGATATTGTTCGGCAGCTGGTTGCCCACCCCGAAAGCGTCGCCGGCGGCGACGGTGCCGATCGCCGTCGTAAGGATCGCGGCACGCGCGAAACCGAGGACCCGGGACACCACCGTTCCAGCGGCGAGGACCGTGCTCGCTCGGCCCATCCCCTGTGACGCCACCCCCGCGGTCTCGGTCATGTGTCCTGCGATTCGCGAGGAGAATCGTCGACGACTCCGCCGTCCGTTGCGCCCGCCTTAATGGCCCTGCGTCGCTTGGCGATATTGCGATAGATGCCAAAGCCGAAGACGCCGACGAAGAGCACCGCGACTATGGCGGTGAGGATGGATTCCCAGCCCGCCTGCACGTCGACATTGGTGAAATACGGTCGGCCGATCGGGACGTTGGTCGCGCTGCTCAGTGTGGCAGTCACGGTGACGTTGCCGTTTGCGACGGTGCGAACCGGCACGTTGGTCTTGGCCTGCGAGTTGGCCTCGATGGTGAGTTCGACCCTGTTCGAACTGACATTCAGGATGCCCGTGGGCGAGGTCACCGTGACGTAGACGGTTACCGGCCAACTGAGAGCGTTGCTCACCGTGATGGGCAACCGACTCGTCGTCGACGTGAGCACCGGCGCGCTGCTCTTCACGATTTGCACGGAGTCGATGATCTTCTGGGATCCGGACAGATACTTGTCGGTCGTGGCGGCCCAGTCGGCGCTCCCCAGCCAGGAGTTCGCCATGACGGCGAGCAGGGTCTGGCGGCGTTCGACGGTGAGATTCTTGGGATCCGCGAGTACGGAGGCAAAGGTTCCGACGGCGGCTTCCGAGCCGAGGAGGCTGTTGAACCTGGCGACCCGATCTGCGGGCTCCGGCCTGGCTGTGATCGACGCCGTCGGCGGGTTTGCGGTGAGCGCGTTGGTGAGGGCGGTGATCGGTGCGGGCGCGGCCCACGCAAGCCCGAACAGCGCCTGGACCGTCTGAGCGAGGAAGAACTGATCGCCGGGCCTGGCCCTGTCGAGGGTCGCGAGCAGGGTGCGTGAGTCATTCGGCCGCTCGGCGCCGATGACCGCGAGCGTCGCGGAGAGCTGGGCCATCGCTCCCCTCCACTCGGCTTCGTTCGCGGACTCCGCGGCCTGGCGGAAGAGCGCAGACACCGTGCTGTCAGACACGAGGGCCGCGTCATCCCCGATTTTGGCGACCGCCGTGGGGGTATAGCTGGGGTCGCCGAAAGAGAGGTTGGTCGATGAAAGGATCGTCGTGGTCATGCCGTTCGCGATGAGGTTGTCGAGATCGTTCCCGGCGACGGTGCCGTCGGACGGCCAGACCACCCCCCTGAGCGTGTAGTTGAAGCTCATGAGGGCATCAGGGGTCGGAATCGTCGGGACGGGTACTCCGGTCGGAGTGGGCGTCGGAGACGGCGCCTGGGTTCCCGCCGTGGGTGTCGGCACAGGCGTCGCACCAGGGAACAGCTTCGGATCGACGATGAAGTCCGGGGCGGGAGGCGCTTTCAGGCCGGCCTGACTGGCCAACGCGAGGTCGGAGTCCGCGTAGCTGAGGGCGAAGGTATCGTTTGACACGGTCTCGAGGCTCACGAGCCACGCCTTCGCGGAGGCGGGAGCACTATCGCCGAGGATCCTGATCGACGCGACGATCCTCGGATCGACGCCGATCGCGATATTCGGATCGGTCGTCGCGAAACCGAGTTCGCGGCTGAGCAGGCCGCCGACGCCGGTGTAACTCGCGAGCTGGTCCGACGGGATGAGTCCATTCGTGCCAGCCGGTACCGTCAACGGCATCGCCATCGCGAGGCGTGTGTTCGGCGTCTGGCCGCCCGGATACCAGACGACGCTGGTGCGGGCCTGGCCCACCTCTTTCCCCCCGGCGGTCACGCGCACCGCGACGAGTCGAGCCCCCCACGTAGCAGGCAGGGTGAAGGCGGCTGCCGGCACGATGATCTGCAGGGGAACGTTACTTCGGCCGGCCGGCACTTCCGGTGTCGCGACATCGATCAGTTTTGTGCCGAGCACGTCGCTTGCCGAAGTGGACTTCGGGCTCAGCCAGTCTGCAAGCACGGAACGGGTTTTCACGACGACCGGGTTGAGATAGACGGATGCGGTGCCCGCCGGGATCGACACGTCGGTCGGATTGCTGAGCGTGCCATCGAGCACCAGATTCTGTCCGGCAGAGAGCACGCCGGTATTGGCGGGGGCGAAGACGATCTTCGCGGTCGGCGCATCCACTCCCTGTGCCGCGGTGGGCAGCATGAGGGCACCGATGGCCATGGCCAGCGCTATCAGGGATGTGAAGAGTCTCATAGGCGGGGGTGACGACCCGTGATTCACCTCGGCCGTCCTGAAGTGATTCTAGGGTCTCGACTCTCGTCAACCCCTGAGGCGGCGACCCCGCCGCCAGCCTCCTCCGTCTAGTCTGGGAGCCATGGAAAGCGTCGCTTCGGCAATTGAGCGACTTTCCGACCTCGCGTCCGCTCCTCACATTTCCCGGCTTTCCGCGGCGTTCACCGCGGCTGGTTTCGAGCTGGCCCTCGTCGGCGGTCCCGTACGCGATGCTTTTCTTGGGCGAGAGCTGAGCGATCTCGACTTCACGACCAACGCGCTACCCGACGAGATCCTCGCCATCGTCAAGCCGATCTCGGACGCGCACTGGGACATCGGTCGCGCATTCGGAACCATCGGCGCACGCATGGACGGCCACACCGTCGAGATCACGACCTACCGCACCGACGCCTATGACGGCGAAACGCGCAAACCGGCGGTCGAATTCGGCGACACCCTCGAGGAAGACCTCGTTCGGCGCGACTTCACGGTCAACGCCATGGCCCTGCGGCTGCCGGAGCGCGTGCTGGTGGACCCCTCCGGCGGTGTGGAAGACCTCGTCGCCCGCCGCCTGACCACGCCGGCGGCGCCCGAGGCATCCTTCGGAGACGATCCGCTGCGGATGATGCGGGCCGCCCGGTTCGCCTCGCAGCTCGGTTTCACCGTCAGTGAGCCGGCAGCCACCGCCATGCGCGCGCTTGCGGATCGCATTTCGATCATCTCCATGGAACGCGTCAGCGACGAACTCGGCAAGCTTCTCAAGAGCGCGGCGCCGCGCGCGGGCCTGCAGTTGCTCGTCGACACCGGCATCGCCGCGATCGTGCTGCCGGAGCTTCCGGCGCTCCGTCTCGAGATCGACGAGCACCACCACCACAAGGACGTGTACGAGCACAGCCTGACCGTGCTCGACCAGGCCATCGAACTGGAGGAGTCGCGGCATCCTGGTTCCTCACCAGATCTCGTGCTGCGCCTCGCGGCCCTCATGCACGATGTCGGCAAGCCTGCCACAAAGCGCACCGAGCCCGGAGGGGTCGTGACGTTCCACCACCACGATGTCGTCGGGGCGAAACTCGCGAAGAAGCGGCTGAAGGAACTGCGATACGACAATGAGACGGTCGGCGACGTTTCCCGCTTGATCGAGTTGCATCTTCGTTTCTTCGGATACACGGACGGCGCCTGGACCGACTCCGCCGTTCGACGGTACGTGCGTGACGCCGGCCCGCTGCTGGAGCGGCTGCATATCCTCACCCGGGCTGATGTGACGACGCGCAATCGCCGCAAGGCCGATCGTCTCGCGTTCGCCTACGACAATCTCGAGGAGCGCATAGCGGCGCTCGGCGAGGAGGAGGAGCTCGCGGCGATCCGCCCGGACCTCGACGGCGAGCAGATCATGGCGATCCTGGGGCTCAAGCCCGGGCGCGAGGTGGGTGAGGCATACCGATTCCTGCTTGAGCTGCGGCTCGAGGAGGGCCCGCTTGGCACGGATGCTGCGACCGACCGCCTGCGCGCGTGGTGGTCGGCGCGGGGCGCCCGCTGAGTCTCTCGCCGTCTCCCGCCGCCTTAGGTCTCCCGCCGTACGCCGACTCCCGCCGCACGACACTTGCGGAGGAGCCTGTGCGGCGCGTCGCCCTCGTGCCGGCCCGACGCGCCGCAAGTCTCCTCCGCAACGGTAGGCGGGCTCAGCGACCGTGGTCGAGGATGAACTGCTCGAGTAACTCGCGAGCCACCGGATCCGGATACTGCCGCGGCGGACTCTTCATGAAATAGGCGGATGCGGCCCCGACCGGTCCCCCGATCCCAGCATCGAGCGCGATCTTTGCGGCACGGATGGCGTCGATCACGACGCCGGCGGAGTTGGGCGAATCCCAGACCTCGAGCTTGTACTCCAGCGAGGTGGGAGCGTTGCCGAAACCGTGGCCCTCGAGTCGCACGAAGGCCAGCTTGCGGTCGTCGAGCCACGGGATGTGGTCGCTCGGTCCGATGTGCACGTTGCGCGCGTCCATCTGGGCGTCGATGTTGCTCGTCACCGATTGGGTCTTCGAGATCTTCTTCGACTCGAGACGACGGCGCTCGAGCATGTTCTTGAAGTCCATGTTGCCGCCGACGTTGAGCTGGTAGGTGCGGTCGAGCACCAGTCCGCGCTCCTCGAAGAGTCGCGCGAGCACGCGGTGGGTGATGGTGGCGCCGAGCTGGCTCTTGATGTCATCGCCGACGATCGGGATGCCGGCATCCGTGAACTTCTTCGCCCAGGCAGGGTCACTCGCGATGAAGACCGGCAGAGCGTTGACGAAGGCGACCCCCGCATCGATGGCGGCCTGGGCGTAATACTTCGCCCCCTCCTCCGAACCGACGGGGAGGTAACACACCAGCACCTCCGCGCCAGAGTCGCGAAGAGCTTGCGCGACATCGACGGCCGGCGCATCCGACTCGCCGATCATGTCGCGGTAGTACTCGCCCAGCCCGTCGAGAGTCGGGCCACGCTGCACCGTGACGCCGGATGCCGCCACCTCCGCAAAGCGCAGCGTGTTGTTCTCGCTCTGCCACATGGCATCCGCCAGGTCGAGTCCGACCTTCGCGGCGTCGACATCAAAAGCCGCGACGAACGAGACATCGCGGATCGAATATCCGCCGAGACGAGTGTGCATGAGGCCGGGGACGGCGTCGTTATCGTCGACATTTCGATAGAACGTGACGCCCTGGATAAGTGCGTTGGCACAGTTTCCGACACCGGCAATGGCAACCCTGAGGGTCATGTGTGGAGAGCTCCTTGATAGATGTAGCTGGAACTGACTACACTAGGCAGGTTGTCCAAGGTCAAATTGCCCGACAACGATGCCAATACCCTCCTGCCACAGATCGTCTGTGGCCGTTCTAGTCCAGAGGAGGTGGGTTAGTTATGCATCAGTACGAACTAATGGTAATTCTCGATCCAGAGATCGATGAGCGAACCGTTGCCCCGTCACTCGATAAGTTCCTCAACGTCATCCGCAATGACGGTGGAACCATCGACAAGGTCGACATCTGGGGTCGCCGTCGTCTCGCCTACGAGATCAACAAGAAGGCGGAGGGCATCTACGCCGTCGTCGACTTCACCGCGAACTCGGACGCGACCGTTGAGCTCGACCGCCAGTTGAAGCTCAGCGAGGCCGTCATGCGCACCAAGGTGTTGCGTGCAGAGGAAGCCATCGCCCAGGTTGCAGAGGCTGCGAAGCTCTCGGCTGAGAAGGCCGCCCGCAAGGCAGCCGCTCCCGCGAAGGCCGGCACGGCGGCGAAGGTCGCGGATGTCGCGGCTGCCCCGGCTCCGGCAGTTCCGGCCGCCGTAATCGCCGAGACCGTGGCTGGTAACTGAGCCATGGCCGGCGAAACCGTAATCACCGTGGTGGGCAACCTCACGAGCGACCCGGAGCTGCGCTACACGCAGAACGGGCTGGCGGTTGCCAACTTCACGATCGCATCCACACCGCGCAGCTTCGACAGGGCTAGCAATGACTGGAAAGACGGCGAAGCGTTGTTCCTGCGCGCGAGTGTGTGGCGCGAGTTTGCGGAGCACGTCGCCGGGTCTCTCACCAAGGGCTCGCGGGTAGTTGCGACGGGACGCCTCAAACAGCGGTCGTACGAGACCAAAGAGGGCGAGAAGCGCACGAGCATCGAGCTCGAGGTCGACGAGATCGGTCCGAGCCTTCGGTACGCGACGGCGCAGGTCACCCGCACCTCGTCCTCCCGCGAGGGCGGATCGGGTGGAGGACGCGGACAGGTGGCGGACGAGCCGTGGGCAGCGTCTGCTCCCGCCGATTCCGCCAACGGCGACGTGTGGAACACCCCGGGCAGTTACAACGACGAGACGCCCTTCTAGACCCTTAGCCCTCCGACGGGCTCTGAACCGGATTCTTCACAATTACGAAAGCAGGAAACCATGGCTGGAAAGAGCAGCGGCGATCGCCGCAAGCCCCTCCGCACTCTCAAGGGTGGCAAGAATGCCGCCCCGGCGAAGTCCATTCGCGTCGGCGTCATCGACTACAAGGACATCGCAACCCTCCGTAAGTTCATCTCCGAGCGAGGAAAAATCCGCGCTCGCCGTATCACCGGTGTCTCCGTTCAGGAGCAGCGCCTCATCGCCCGCGCCGTCAAGAACGCGCGTGAGATGGCACTGCTCCCCTACGCCGGCTCAGGCCGTTAAGGAGCCATCACATGTCTAAGTTGATCCTCACGCACGAGGTCACCGGCCTCGGTGCTCCCGGCGACGTCGTCGACGTCAAGAATGGTTACGGCCGCAACTACCTCATCCCCCAGGGCTTCGCGGTCGCGTGGACCCGTGGCGGCGAGAAGCAGGTCGAATCGATCAAGGCAGCGCGGGTGGCACGCGAGCACGCCACGATCGAAGAGGCACAGGACCTCAAGGCCAAGCTCGAGGCCACGAACGTCAAGCTGACCGTCAAGGCAGGCGAAGGCGGACGCCTCTTCGGTTCTGTCAAGACCTCGGACATCGCGGACGCGGTTTCCGCCGCGGGCCTTGGCACGGTGGACAAGCGCAAGATCGAGATCTCGTCCCCGATCAAGGCCACCGGTCAGCACGAGGCGACCGTTCGCCTGCGTGACGATCTGGTTGCCACGATCACTCTCCAGGTGGTCGCCGCGAAGTAGCATTTCGAGAGGGGGGTAGCAGCTGGTGAAGCCGGCCGCTACCCCCCTTTCTCGTGTCGTCGCCGAGACGAAACGGTCTTGTTTGTGCACAGTTTGGCGTTTCGCGTACCAACCCTCAACCGCAACTGTAAACATGTTTCTACACACAAGGCAAAGTTGTAGAAAGTGCTGGTCAGACACCGCTATGGGTCTCAATGTTCTTGGTTACTAACAGGTAAGTGCACAGGTTTGCTCACACGGCGGTCGGCGTTTCGCGCCATTTGCACACAGCTTTATCCACAGGGGTAGTTGGTGGTCGCGTTCCGCCCTCCTAGTGTGTAGCAGTGCATTGCCGGACGATCGGGTTCCGGGCGGTTGGCGACAGGGGTGGGGTGTCGGTCGCCAGGGGTACAACTGCGTAGAGAGCGATTTTCGACGCGACATCCACCCGGGTGCGTGATGGATGCCAAGACTTTTCTGAAGGAGCTGAAAGATGTCGATTGCCCATCTGGGACTAACGACAGACCAGCGACAGTCGGAACGCACGCCACCGCACGACCTGCTCGCCGAGCAGAGCGCGATCGGTGGAATGCTCCTCAGCAAGGACGCCGTGGCGGACGTCGTCGAGTCGGTGCGCGGTGTCGACTTCTACATCCCCAAACACGAGATCATCTTCGACGCGATCCTGTCGCTCTACTCGCATGGCGAGCCGACGGACGTCATCGCCGTCACGGACGAACTCACCAAGACGGCCGAGATCACCCGCGCGGGTGGGGCAGAGTATCTGCACACTCTGACCGGACTCGTGCCGACCGCGGCCAACGCGGGGTATTACGCGACGATCGTCGCCGAGAAGGCGGTGCTTCGCCGGCTCGTGGAGGCTGGCACCCGGATCGTGCAGATGGGTTACGCGAGCGAGGGCGAGGTCGTCGATCTCGTCAACAACGCGCAGGCCGAGATCTACGGCGTGACGGGTGGTGTCGAGGCGGAGGATTTCATTCCGCTCACGGTCGCTGTCACGACGGCGATCGACGAGATCGAGGCGGCGAAGGGCCGCGACGGTTCGATGACGGGTGTGCCGACCGGATTCGCCGAACTCGACGAACTGACGAACGGCCTGCACGGTGGCCAGCTGATCATCGTGGCGGCGCGGCCGGCACTCGGAAAGTCGACACTGGCGCTCGACTTCGCTCGCGCGGCATCCATCAAGCACGATATGCCGTCCATCTTCTTCTCTCTCGAGATGGGGCGGTCGGAGATCGCCATGCGCCTGCTCTCGGCAGAGGCATCCGTCCCCCTGCAGAACATGCGCAAGGGCACCGTCGACACGCGCGATTGGACCACCATCGCGGCGACGCGCGGGCGCATCAACGACGCGCCCCTGTACATCGACGACAGCCCTAACATGACCCTCGTCGAGATCCGTGCCAAGTGCCGCAGGCTCAAGCAGAAGGTCGGACTCAAGATGGTCATCATCGACTATCTGCAGCTCATGACCTCCGGCAAGCGCGTCGAATCGCGTCAGCAGGAGGTGAGCGAGTTCTCCCGTGCCCTGAAGCTCCTGGCGAAGGAACTCCAGGTGCCGGTGATCGCGCTCTCCCAGCTCAACCGTGGGCCGGAGCAGCGTGCGGACAAGATGCCGGCGCTTTCCGACCTCCGCGAGTCGGGATCGCTGGAGCAGGACGCCGACATGGTGATCCTGCTGCACCGCGAGAGCGCCTACGAGAAAGACAACCCGCGAGCCGGCGAGGCGGATCTCATCGTCGCCAAGCACCGCAACGGCCCGACGCGCACTGTGACGGTCGCGTTCCAGGGGCACTTCTCGCGATTCCAGGACATGGCTTCGGTCTGACCGGAGTGGGCTCGGGCGAGAACGTCCCAGCGCGGGCAGCGTAAACTTGCCTGCGTTGCCGAGTCGAGAAAGAGGTCCCGTGGCTGCCACGCAGGACGACGCCGCGCAGCGAGCGGCCTACTGGCCTGTGCCGATCGCGCGGGCGATTCCAGCGGTAGGCCTCGCAGTGCTGATCACGTTCTCCGCCGATCACTCCGCGCGGTTGGGGCTGCTCGCCTTCGGCGCCTTCGGCATCGTGAGCGGCATCGTCGTGGCGGTGATGGCCTTGCTGCGACTGGGCGGCTCGCGTGTTCGCCCCTATGTCATCGCCCAGGGCGGGGTCAGCGTCGCAGCCGGCATCCTCGCCCTGTCGCTCAGCAACGGCGGTGTTCGGGCCCTGTTCCTCACGCTCACGGTATTCGCCGCAATCACCGGCTTTCTCGAGCTGTACAGCGGTCTTCGCAGCCGACGTCGGTTCGTGGCATCCGGTGACTGGGTCGCCGTCGGCGCCTTCACGGCGGTGGCCGCGCTCGCCTTCCTTCTTATCCCGCCCGGCTATCATCAGGGCTTCCGCGGGCCGGACGGCGTGAACCGGGTGCTCGACGCATCCGTCGTCGCCGTCGGACTGCTCGGGGCGTACGCCGCGATCGTCGCCGTCTATCTGGTGATCGCCGGCCTGTCTGCGAAGTGGGGAACCCAGGCGAAGCAGGTCGCGTCGGAAGGCGCCCATACACGTGAGGAGACAAAGGCGTGACAGCCCCCAGCCGCCAGGATCGCCTGAGACCACTCGAGTTCATCGTTCTCTCCGCGATCATCGCCGTGTTCATCGGCCTCGTAGTGCTCATGAGCACGCGCCAGCCGACGCTCGCGCTCATCTTCTTCGGGATCGCGTTCATCGTCTCACTCGTGGGCATCGCGATGTTCTCGCTCGCGGTCAAACCGGGCGACGCGGAGAAGTCGGATCTCGACGAGCAGGACAACGAGGGTCGCGGCCACTAGGTCCCAGCCGTGAAACGTCGACCCGACAGCGGCTACTCCCCCGCGTAGTCCACGAGCTCACTCGCGAGCCCGGCATAGCCCGTCGGGGTCAACGCGACCAGGCGCGCCTTGGCCTCGTCGCCGATATCCAGCGCCCGCACGAATGCGACGAGTTCGTTCTGGTCGACTCGCTTGCCCCTGGTGAGTTCCTTGAGCATCGCATAGGGGTCGGCGATCGAACTGCGCCCGGCGGTGACTTCGGCGCGGATGACCGTTTGGATGGCCTCCCCGAGGATCTCCCAGTTGCCGTCGAGGTCCTCCGCGAGCCGAGCGGGGTTGACGGCGATCTCTCCGAGGCCGCGAAGGATGTTGTCGAGGGCGAGCACTGAGTGGCCCAGCGCGACGCCGACATTGCGCTGGGTCGTGGAGTCGGTGAGGTCGCGCTGCAGCCGGGAGGTGACGAGAGTCGCGGCGAGCGAGTCGAGCAGGGCACTCGACAACTCGAGGTTCGCCTCGGCGTTCTCGAAACGGATCGGGTTGATCTTGTGCGGCATCGTGGAGGACCCGGTGGCTCCAGCCTGCGGGATCTGGCTGAAGTAGCCCATGGAGATATAGGTCCAGATATCCGTCGCCAGATTGTGCAGGATGCGATTGGCATGGCTGACGCGCTGGTAGAGCTCCGCCTGCCAGTCGTGGGGTTCGATCTGCGTGGTCAGAGGATTCCAGCTCAGGCCGAGAGAGGTGACGAACTCCCGCGAGATGGCCGGCCAGTCGCGCGTGGGGTCGGCGGCGACGTGCGCGGCGAAGGTTCCCGTCGCGCCGCTGAACTTGCCGAGATATTCGGTGGCCTCAATCTGCGCGATGACGCGGCGGAGGCGGCTGACGAAGACCGCGAACTCCTTGCCAACCGTGGTGGGCGTTGCCGGCTGGCCGTGCGTGTGCGCGAGCATGGAGTCGGCGCGGTGGGCCACCGCTCTCTCGTAGAGTGCATCGACAACCGCATGGGCCTTCGGGAGCCAGACGTCTCGCACGGCGGCGCTGATCGTGAGGGCATAGGAGAGATTGTTGATGTCTTCACTCGTGCAGGCGAAATGGGTGAGTTCGGCAACGTCGGTAAGGCCAAGATCGACGAGTCGCTTGCGGACGTAGTACTCGACGGCCTTCACATCGTGGCGAGTCGTCGCTTCCAGCGCTGCCAGTTCGTCGATGTCCCCCTGGGCGAAGTCGGGCACGAGTCGACGAAGGGCGCGTGCCTGTTCGGCGGTCAGCCTCGTCGATCCGAAGAATTCGTTGTCCGTGAGGTACAGCAGCCACTCCACCTCGACATGCACGCGAGCCCGGTTGAGGCCGGCCTCTGAGAGGTGTTCGCCGAGCTCGACGACGGCGCCCCTGTAGCGGCCGTCGAGCGGACTCAATGGTTGTTCTGGCAGTGGGCTCACGAGACTCCCCGTCGGATTCCTGGCTCTATTTGGCGGAAGAGCGCCGCGCTGGACTTTTCGATCATTCCAAGAACATTGCCGAACATGGCTGCGTCCGAGTAGTAGGGATCGGGAACGTCGACCCGGGCGGCTTGCTCGCTGTCGAAACTCAGAAGCATCTGCACCTTGCCCCGATCCTGGTCCGTACTCGCCCAGGCCCGCAGGATGCGTTCCTGACTGCGATCGAAGACGACGACGAGATCGAGACTGTCGAACCACTCAGGATTGAATTGCTTGGCCCGATGCTGCGAGCCGTCGTACCCTCGAGCGGCAAGAGCTTCGATGGTGCGAGCGTCCGAATGCTCGCCGACATGCCAGTCCCCGGTGCCGGCGGAGATCACCGCGATGGCGCCCTCATAACCCGCTTTCCTGACCAGGTCGCGAAAAACAACTTCTGCCATCGGAGAACGACAGATGTTGCCGGTGCAGACGAAGCAGATCCTGAAGAGCGCCGACTCGTCGAGGGTGCGGTCGAAGCTCATGCGTTCATTCTCCCGCAGATCGCGCGGGTCGGGAGGTCGCGGTTTTCGGCGTCTGCTCCTGCACAGGGCCTCACACGTGGGGCGTGCGCCCATCCTTTCAGCGGCAGCCGCCAATCGTTGCCGTGCGGGGACAGGATGTGCCGAAGTGAAAGGAGGCACGTTGTCGGACGTTGCGGTGGTCACCGCGCAGACCCTCCGGGTGCGGGCGGCACTCGAGCAACAGGTGCGGGCATTGGAGGCACTGTCCGGGCGGTTCGAGGAGGCGCGCGCGGCCGTGCCGCGCGCGGCCGACAGCGGAATCTGGCTGGGCGAGGCACATCGGCTCTATGTCGCAGCTGTCGAGACTCTCGCCTGTGAGCTCGCGACGGTCGATACCCTCATTCGAAGTGCGCTTTCGCACAGTCGACGAGCCCTGACCGTGATGGCTGATCGTGCAGGATGACATTGTCGTCAGCGGTGGCGGCTCAAGCGCCGTCGCGACGAGTCAGCTGTTTGCCCAGGCGCAGCAGCTCGAGCGGCTGCACGAGCGACTCGCGGAGTGCATGAGGCTTCTCGCATCCGTCGATCGAATCGTGACGTCGGCTGAACTGCGCGCCTCGGCCGCGCCCGCGAGCGCGTTCGAGGCGGAGCACGACCTGGATGACGCCGCCATCCTCATCGCGAGGTCCGCCGCACGCGCGGCTCGCCTGAGGGTGGCGCTCGAGCTGTCGGCGGAGGCCTATGGATACGTGGAGCGCTCCGTCACGCAACTCACGCAGGAGCTGGCGGCCAGGTTCGGCTGGCTCTTCGGCATGATGCTGCCGAGTATCGCCTTTCACCTGCTCCCGGCTCTCGTGGGTGTGACCGGCGGGCTGGCCGCAGGGCTCGCGCTGATGCCGGAATCCTCCCGCAAATCGCTGTTCGCCGCGCTCCCTGAGTGGTTCGGAGAGAACAGCACGGCCCTCAGCGACCCGCGCACCGTGCAACTCGTGCGGCTCCTCGTAATGAGCGCCGACGACTTCGGCGGCGGGCTGCTGCGCGTTCCGCACGAGCTCGTTCGAGCGCTGGGCGACGAAGGCTTCGGCATCCTCGGTGTCACCTCCTCCTCGGCGGTGCTCGTGGGCGCCGCAGCAGCCCACGGCGCTCTCGCCGAGACGCCCGTAGCAGTGAAGCGATCGGGAAGAACGCGCCTGACGACCGCGCCGGAAACGTTCGAGGAGCGCACCGCGAGGCTGCCGGAGGGAGACGCGCAGGTCCGGATCGACAGGTACGAGCGCGCCGGCGCTCCTGCCCGCTACGAGGTCTACATCGGCGGCACCCGGGATCTCTCGCTCGTCGCCAGCGATCAGCCGTGGGACATGACGAGCAATCTCAATGCGATGGCGGGAGGAGAGTCAGGCTCGTACCGCGCGGTGCAGGAGGCGATGCGGCTCGCAGGGATCGACGCGAAGTCCCCGGTGGTGTTCAACGGTCATTCCCAGGGCGGCCTCGTCGCCGCGCAACTCGCCGCATCCGGCGAATACAACACGAAGGGAGTATTCACCCTCGGCGCTCCGGCCGCACAGATCGACCTTCCCGCGAGCATTCCGTGGATCGCCGTCGAGCACAGCGAGGACGTGGTGCCCGCGCTCGCCGGCAACTGGCAGAGTTCTGATCCGATTATCGTGCGCCGTGCGGTCTTTGCGGATCGGCCAGTCCCGTCCGATGTCGCGCTACCCGCCCATCAGATCGGGGTCTATCGCGAGACGGCACGGCTTATCGACGAGTCGAATGAGCAGCGGTTGGTGCGGTCGCGGGTGGATTTCTCCGAATTCGGCGCACGGTCGACGCGGGCCGAGGCGACCTATTACAGCGCTGTGCGGATCAAGCCGCCCTGACGTCTAGCGGCGATCACTGCCGACCAGCGGCCGGACGAGGATGCCGATGAGCCAGCTGATCACGGCGAGCACGAGGGCGCCCAGCACGCCCCACCAGAAGCCGTCGATGACGAGACCGAATCCGAGCAGCGAGGTGATCCAGCTCACCAGCAACAGGAGCAGAGCGTTCACGATAAGAGCGAGGAGGCCGAGTGTGAGCACATAGAGCGGGAAGGCGACGATGCGGATGAAGTTGCCGATCACACCGTTGACGATCCCGAAGATGAGCGCGATGAGCAGGTAGGTGAGGACCCAGGCCAGCGTGTCTTTGTTGCCGAAGGGTACAACGTGCACTCCCTGAACGATGAGGGTCGTCAGCCAGAGGGCCACAGCGTTGATCAGCAGGCGCACTACGAATCTCTTCATGCGACAACTATGCCCGTGCGACGGGTGAGCGTGCAATCGATCGAGTGGCGCGGGCACGCCTAGGCTTGACCAGTGACCACCCCCGAAACACCATCCGTCAAACTGCGGCCCGAGATCGTCGCGCTCGCCGCCTACCGGCAGGGCAAGCCGGCAGCAGATGACGCGTTCAAACTGTCATCGAATGAAAATCCGTTCGAACCCATCCCCGCGGTCGTCGAGGCACTTGCGGCTGCATCCGGGGTGAACCGGTATCCCGGCGCCGGCCTGGAACTGAGGGCGGCCATCGCCGAGCGATTCGGCGTCGCGCCGGCCGAAGCGCATCTGGGCGCCGGATCGGTGTCGATCCTCGCCCAGCTCATCCAGGCTGCGGCGGGCGCCGGCGACGAGGTCGTTTACGCATGGCGGTCATTTGAGGCCTATCCCGGTCTTGTCGCGGTATCCGGAGCGTCCAGCGTCCTCGTGCCGAACACCGCGGATGACCGGCACGACCTCGCCGCGATGGTGGCCGCGATCACCGATCGCACCCGCGTCATCATCGTGTGCACCCCGAACAACCCGACCAGCACCATCGTCACGGCAGAGGAGTTCGTCGCGTTCATGGCGATCGTTCCGAGTGACGTCCTCGTTATCCTGGACGAGGCCTATGTCGAGTTCGTGACCGACGCCGCCGCCGTCGACGGTGCCCTGCTGCGTGGCCGGTATCCGAACCTCGTCGTACTCCGCACCTTCTCCAAGGCTTATGGCCTCGCCGGGCTGCGTATCGGCTACGCCATCGGACCCGAGTACATTCTCGACGCCGCCCGCAGCACGTCCATCCCACTTTCGGTGACGGAGCCGGCGATGCGCGCAGCCCTCGTGTCGCTCGAGCATGAAGAGGAGCTTCTCGAACGCGTGGCCCGTATCGGAGTCCTCCGCGACCAGGTGTGGCTCGTCCTTCTGGACCAGGGCTGGAAGGTGCCGAAGCCGCACGGCAACTTCGTCTGGCTCGCGACCGGCGACCGGACGCAGGAGGCGACGGAGGTGTTCGCGCGTCACGGAATCGTGGTGCGTCCGCTGCCTCCTGACGGCATCCGCGTGTCGATCGGCGAGGCGCAGTCTGTGGATAAACTCCTAAGGGCTTCAGCGGAGGTTGTCGCCGACCTACCAAGTGCCCTCTCGAGGGCCACGTTAGATTAGAACTTCGGCGTCGCCCGCGACATCGGATCGATCCACCGGATGCCCGGCCAATGGGCGACAGGCACAGACAGGACTGCGAGGTCAACGTGGCAGAAACCACGCAAGCAGAATCGGCACCGGCAGTGCAGCTCCTTTCTGCCGACGGCACGCTGCAAACGGATGACGCGGCGGCCGAGTATCTGCCATACATCGAGGCGCTGAGCGACGACGACCTGCGCCAGTTCCATCGCGACATGGTGATCACGCGTCGCTTCGATCTCGAGGCGACGAACCTTCAGCGCCAGGGACAGTTGGCTCTGTGGCCGCCGAGCCACGGTCAGGAGGCTGCCCAGGTCGGGTCGGCTCGCGCCACACGCGCGCAGGACCACATCTTTCCCTCCTATCGTGAGCACTCGGTCGGCATGATCCGCGGCCTCGACATTCTCGACATCATCGGGCTCATGCGGGGCGTCTCGAACGGCGGCTGGAATCCCGCGACCAACAACAACTTCCACCTCTACACCCTCGTGCTCGGGTCGCAGGCGCTGCACGCCACCGGCTACGCGATGGGGATCAACTTCGACGGGGATACCGCGACGGGCAATCCCGAGACCGACCAGGCGGTGGTCGTGTACTTCGGCGACGGCGCGACGAGCCAGGGGGATGTCAGCGAGGCGCTCGTGTTCGCCGCGAGCTTCCAGACTCCCCAGGTGTTCTTTCTCCAGAACAACCACTGGGCGATCTCCGTTCCGGTGAGCGTGCAGTCGCGCATCCCTCTCTATCTGCGTTCGGAGGGCTTTGGCATTCCCGGGGTACAGATCGACGGCAACGACGTGCTCGCGAGTTATGCCGTCACCCGCAAACATCTGGAAGCAGCCCGGTCGGGTGGTGGTCCACGGATGATCGAGGCGCTCACCTATCGTGTGGGAGCGCATACGACGAGCGATGATCCGACCAAGTACCGCGTCGACGCGGAGCTGCAGGGCTGGATCGCCCGCGACCCGATCGAGCGCTTCGAGGCTTTCCTGCGCAGCCGCGGCGAGGGGGAAGCGTTCTTCGCCGACGTGGCCGGTGAGGCGGAGGACTTCTCCGCTGACCTCCGTCGACGCACTCTCGAGCTCGGTCCGCCATCCGCCGAAAAGATATTCAATCATGTCTATTCGGAACCGCACCCCGTGATGGATGCCCAGGAGCAGTGGCTCGCCCAGTACGAGGCATCGTTCGGAGGGAACGCGTGAGCAGTGAGACCGTGAATTCGGAAACCGTGGGCGTCGACGACCCATTCCTCGAGAATGACAATCCCGGGACTCAGGAGCTTCCGCTCGGCAAGGCGCTCAACGCCGGGCTGCGCAAAGCCCTCGCGGACGACCGGAAGGTACTCCTCATGGGTGAGGATATCGGCCCGCTCGGCGGCGTTTTCCGTGTGACGGAGGGGCTGCAGGCCGAGTTCGGCACCAATCGTGTCTTCGACACCCCGCTCGCGGAATCCGGAATCATCGGGACGGCGATCGGCCTCGCGATGCGCGGCTATCGCCCGGTCTGCGAGATCCAGTTCGACGGGTTCATCTTCCCCGCCTTCGACCAGATCACGACGCAGCTGGCCAAGATGACCAGCCGCCACGAAGGCCAGGTCAGCATGCCGGTCGTCGTCCGCGTGCCCTACGGCGGACACATCGGTGCCGTCGAACATCACCAGGAGAGCCCTGAGGCCTATTTCGCCCACACCCCGGGCCTGCGGCTCGTAAGCCCGAGCACCCCGAACGACGCGTACTGGATGATTCAGGAGGCGATTGCCTCGAACGACCCCGTGCTGTTCTTCGAACCGAAGAGCCGCTACTGGAACAAGGGTCCTGTCGACTTCTCGGCGAGCGCGGTTCCCCTTCACTCGAGCAGGGTCGTCCGCACGGGAACCGAGGTGACCGTGGTCGGCCACGGCGCGATGGTCACGGTGCTGCTCCAGGCTGCCGAACTTGCGCAGGCCGAGGGCACGAGCATCGAGGTTATCGATCTGCGCTCCCTCTCCCCCATCGACTACGCGCCGATCATCGCCTCCGTGCAGAAGACGGGGCGACTGGTCGTCGCATCCGAGGCGCCCGGATTTGTGAGCATCTCCTCTGAGATAGCGGCGACCGTTACCGAGAAGGCCTTCTATTCGCTCGAGGCGCCCGTACTTCGCGTCACGGCGTTCGATACGCCGTTCCCTCCCGCGAAGCTTGAGACCACCTACCTCCCGGATGCCGACCGCGTACTCGAGGCCGTCGACCGCGCCCTGGCTTACTAGAGAATTTCAGGAGCAAACAATGAGCAGCTCAGAATTCAATCTGCCGGACGTCGGCGAAGGTCTTACCGAGGCAGAGATCGTCGCCTGGAAGGTCAAACCGGGCGACACGGTGACCGTCAACCAGGTGCTCGTGGAGATCGAGACCGCCAAATCGCTCGTTGAACTGCCCTCGCCTTTCGCCGGGGTCGTCACCGCCATCCTCGTTGAGGAAGGCAGCACGGTCGACGTGGGAACTCCGATCATTTCGGTGTCTTCCGACGGTCTCGCCGAGAGTCCGAAGGGCTCAGAGTCGCCGGAAGTCGACACGGATGCCGTGGCCGACACCGCGGGCAGCATCTCTCATGAAAAGGCCGAGGAGAAGCAGGATGCGGTGCTCGTGGGTTACGGACTCAAGGGCCAGGTGACGTCCCGCCGAGGCCGCGCGGCTGAGGCTGCGCCGACCGCCGCCCGCCCATCGTCGGTGCCCGCGGCATCCGCCGCCAGCATCATCGCGAAGCCGCCGATCCGCAAGCTGGCGAAGGATCTTGCGGTCGATCTCACCGACGTGAGCCCTACCGGTCTAGCCGGGGAGATCACCAGGGAAGACGTGGTGCGTCACGCCTCACAGGCGAGTCTTTTCCGCAACATCGAGACGCCGGCCTGGTCGAGCGATCGCGAGGAGCGCATCCCGGTGAAGGGCGTGCGCAAGGCGATCGCGACGGCCATGGTGTCGAGCGCGTTCACCGCTCCGCATGTGAGCCTCTTCGTCGACGTCGACGCGACGCGCACCATGGAGTTCGTGAAGCGGCTCAAGAGCTCGACCGATTTCGCGGGGGTGAAAGTTTCTCCCCTGCTCATCATGGCGAAAGCGATGATCTGGGCCGTGCGCCGCAACCCCACGGTCAATGCCCAATGGACCGACACAGAAATCATCGTGAAGCACTACGTCAACTTCGGGATCGCTGCGGCGACCCCGCGCGGGCTCATCGTGCCGAACATCAAGGAGGCTCAGGAACTCTCCCTGCGCGACCTGGCTTCGGCGATCGAGCAGCTCACGATAACCGCGCGCGATGGCAGGACCCAGCCGGCCGAGATGGCCGACGGCACCATCACGGTGACCAACATCGGCGTCTTCGGAATGGACACGGGTACCCCGATCCTGAATCCCGGCGAGGTGGCGATCGTGGCGCTCGGAACGATCAAGCAGAAGCCGTGGGTGGTCGACGGCGAGGTGCGTCCGCGCTTCGTGACGACGCTCGGGGCGAGCTTCGATCACCGCATCGTTGACGGGGATGTCGCGAGCCGCTTCCTCGCGGACGTCGCGAGCGTGATCGAGGAGCCGGCCCTCCTGCTCGACTGAGCGGCGCGTTCTCGGCGTTCGGTTCGGGGGAGGCATCCGCGGGGTGTACTATTGATAACGAATCTCATTACTGTTATCACGACCAAACTAGAAAGCTCCACAGCATGCGCGTGAAGATTGTCCCCTCGCTCATCGGCTCTGCTGTCGTTCTCTCGCTGGCGCTCGCCGGCTGCGCGTCGACCCCGGCCGCCACCTCGCATGGCGGCCCCATCCAGGTCGTCGCATCCACGAATGTCTACGGCGACATCGCCTCAAAGATCGGGGGCAACCTCGTGAAAGTCGATTCGATCATCAGCGACCCCTCGCAGGATCCGCACTCCTACCAGGCCGACGCGCAGGTACAGCTCGCCCTGTCGAAGGCCCAGATCGTGATCGAGAACGGCGGCGGCTACGACGATTTCGTCGGCACGCTGCTCAACGGTGCGAGCAACTCGAAGGTGGTCGTGCTCAACGCGTCGAACATCTCCGGATACGACCAGAAGCCGAAAACCGGACAGTTCAATGAGCATGTCTGGTACGACTTTCCGACCATGCAGAAGGTAGCCGATCAGATCGCGGCCAGCCTCACGAAGATCGACGCGTCGGGCGCCACGACCTTCGCGGCCAATGCGAAGAAGTTCACCGATTCGCTCAACACTCTCATGGCGGAGGAAGCGAGCCTCAAGTCGAACTTCGCCGGCCAGGGAGCCGCCATCACCGAGCCCGTCCCGGTCTACCTCCTCGACGCATGCGGTCTCGTCGATAAGACGCCGAAGGCCTTCAGTTCGGCGATCGAGGCGGGCACGGATGTTTCCCCCGTCGCGCTCAAGGACACTCTCGCGCTCTTCAGCGGAGGCGCCGTGAAGCTTCTTGCCTACAATGAACAGACCACCGGACCGCAGACCCAACAGGTGCTCACCGCGGCTAAGAACGCGGGTGTCGCGGTCATTCCGGTCAGGGAAACCCTCCCCAGTGGCAAGGACTACCTCGGCTGGATGACCGACACCCTCGCGGCGGTGAAGGCGGCCCTCGGCTAGGCGTGGTTTTCATCTCTACAGACAAGGATTTCGTGGCAACCGAAACACAGACCCCGGTGCTCAGCCTGCGCTCGGCGACCCTGTCGTTCGGCGACCGCGAACTCTGGCACAACCTCAACCTCGAGGTGAAGCCCGGCGAGTTCCTCGCGGTCCTCGGCCCCAACGGGACCGGCAAGACAAGCCTGCTCAAGACGATCCTCGGCCAGCAGAAACTGACCTCGGGATCCATCGACTTCCTCGGGCATCCGGTCGGGCGCGGCAGCAAGAAGATCGGCTACATCCCGCAGCAGAAGCTGCTGGAACAGGGCACTCCCCTGCGGGCCCGCGACCTCGTCACTTTTGGAGTCAACGGCAACCACTGGGGCCTTCCGATATCGTCGAAGGCCGTACGCAAGCGAGTGGACGGCATTCTGGAGTCCGTCGGCGCGACCGACTACGCCAACGTGCCGGTCTCCACGCTTTCGGGTGGCGAGCAGCAGCGGATTCGGGTCGGCCAGTCGATCGCGGGCGACCCGCGTCTGCTCCTGTGCGACGAGCCGCTGCTCTCGCTTGACCTGCACCACCAGCGGCAGGTGAGCGAACTCATCGACGAACAGCGCAAGGCACTCGGCACGGCGGTCGTCTTCGTGACCCACGACGTGAACCCGATCCTCAGCATGGTCGATCGTGTGCTGTATCTCGCCGGCGGCCGGTTCCGTGTCGGAACGCCGGATGAGGTGCTGCGCTCCGAGGTACTCTCCTACATGTACGACACCCCGGTCGAAGTCATCCGCAGCCGCGGTCGTATCGTCGTTCTCGGCGCGCCGGAGGGCTACGGCGTGCACGATCACCTCGAACATCACGTCGTTGCCGGAGTCGGCAGGTGAACCAGGACCTCTGGAATCAGATCTTCGGATTCTCGAACTACGGAGAACTTCTGGCGCTCGTGAAGAACTCGATCATCGCGGGCGCGATCCTGGGGATCGTGGGCGGGCTGATCGGGCCATTCGTGATGACTCGCGACCTGGCATTCGCGGTGCACGGCATCAGCGAGCTGAGTTTCGCCGGGGCATCCGCCGCCCTGCTCTTCGGCGTCAACGTCGTCGCGGGCTCCATCGGCGGCTCGCTGCTGGCTGCCCTGCTCATCGGCGTCCTCGGGGCGAAGGCGCGTGAGCGCAACTCCATCATCGCGGTGCTGATGCCATTCGGGCTGGGGCTCGGCATCCTCTTTCTCGCCCTGTACAAGGGGAGAACCGCGAATAAGTTCGGACTGCTGACCGGCCAGATCGTCTCGGTCGACAACCCCCAATTGACGGTGCTCATCGTCATCTCGATCGTCGTGATCGCCGGACTGTTGTTCGTCTGGCGACCACTGAGCTTCGCCAGCGTCGACGCGGATGTCGCGCGCGCGAAGGGACTGCCCGTCACGACGATCTCGATCGCCTTCATGATCCTGCTCGGCCTCGCGACGGCCGTGTCGATCCAGGTGGTCGGGGCGCTGCTCGTCCTTTCGCTGCTCGTCACGCCAGCAGCGGCGGCGATGCGGATCACCGCGTCGCCGTTCCTGACTCCGTTGCTGAGCGTGATCTTCGCGGTCACTTCGGTGGTCGGCGGCATCCTACTCGCGCTCGGGGGCGGCCTGCCGATCAGCCCGTACGTGACGACGATCTCGTTCCTGATCTACGTCGTCTGTCGTGTGATCGGGGCCAGGAACGGGCGTCGGGGAAACAACGGCCGGCTGGTATCCGCGCAGCTGCCGAAAGCTAGGATCGGAGCATGATGCGCACTACGCGCGCGGTGCGACTATGAAGCGCAACACCTGGCAAAGAGAAGCTGTTCGCGAGGCGCTCGGCAGCAACGAGGGTTTCGTGAGCGCGCAGAGCCTGCACTCCAGTCTGCGCGACTCCGGTTCGCCGATCGGACTCGCTACGGTCTATCGCGCTCTCGCCGATCTCGCCGTGGAGGGCGAAGCCGATTCCCTGCAGTCGCTCGAGGGTGAGAGCCTCTACCGCGCCTGCACGCCAGGCCAGCATCACCACCACCTCATCTGCCGAAACTGCGGTCTCACCGTGGAAATCGAGGCGGATGCCGTGGAACTCTGGGCGCAATCGGTCGCGGCGGAGCACGGCTTCACCCAGCCCAATCATGTCGTCGACGTGTTCGGACTCTGCGCCGAGTGCACCCTCCAGGCCCGGCCGGCTCGCTGAGATCCGGCAAACGGTTCTCTCGCGCCATCCGGAACGACAAAAAGCCGGATCTCGGAGGCATTCCGGGCGCAGATTGCTTCTTTCCCGGCGATTCCGTAGTATTGGACGCTGCTGGGTGCGTTCTGCGCCCGAGCCTGTGCACAAATCCACCTGCAGTTCCAGTGGATGGTGTGCGCCGACAAGAGACCTTGGGTAGAGAACGATCTTCTCTACGGTATTGATGGAGGAAACCATGGCCGCAGTGTGCCAGGTGACCGGAGCCGTTCCCGGCTTCGGACACAACATTTCGCACTCGCACCGTCGCACCAAGCGACGTTTCGACCCGAACGTGCAGAAGAAGTCGTACTACGTGCCGTCGCTTCGCCGCAACGTCACGCTCACGCTCAGCGCAAAGGGCATCAAGGTCATTGACGCTCGTGGCATCGAGTCCGTCGTCAAGGACATCCTGGCTCGTGGGGAGAAGATCTAATGGCTAAGCAGCAGGACGTTCGTCCGATCATCAAGCTTCGATCCACGGCTGGTACCGGTTACACCTACGTGACCAAGAAGAACCGACGCAATGACCCAGACCGTCTTGTGCTGAAGAAGTACGACCCCATCGTGCGCAAGCACGTCGAATTCCGCGAGGAGCGCTAACCATGGCGAAGAAGAGCAAGATCGCTGCCAACGAGCAGCGCAAGATCGTGGTCGCGCGCTATGCGACCAAGCGACTGGAGCTGAAGAAGGCTCTGGTCGACCCCGCATCCACCGACGCAGAGCGCGAAGCCGCTCGCCTCGGTCTGCAGAAGCTTCCTCGCAACGCATCTCCAGTGCGCGTGCGCGGTCGTGATGCCATTGACGGCCGCCCGCGTGGTTTCCTCAGTCAGTTTGGGGTTTCGCGCGTTCGATTCCGCGATATGGCGCACCGGGGCGAATTGCCCGGTATAACTAAGTCAAGCTGGTAAATTACAGGCGGTTGCAGGGTTTTGTCCTGTTTGCCGCATCTGATCCAACCGACAGAACTGTTCTCTTGAGCAGGAATGTTTGTTCTGAAAAGCACAACGTCCGAGGAGGACTTCAATGGCTGACAAGTCACTAAACCGTACCGAGCTCGTCGCGGCAGTTGCCGCTGCGTCTGGCCAGAGCCAGACTTCAGTCAACGGCGTCCTTGACGCCCTGTTCAGCACCCTCGCGACTTCGGTCGGCGAAGGCACCAAGGTTACGATTCCGGGCTGGCTCGCAGTCGAGCGCACGCATCGTGCCGCTCGTGCGGGCCGCAACCCCTCGACCGGTGAGGCGATTCAGATCGCTGCCGGTTACGGCGTGAAGGTCAGCGCCGGCAGCAAGCTCAAGGCCGCTGCGAAGTAGTTCGATTCTCTTACGGAGGGGATGTCGGCCACTGGCCGGCATCCCCTTCCGGCTTTAACGCTCAGACGCCTCGAATAGGCTGGATGCCGTGCCAAGGCTCGTAAGGATCGCTGGCCCAGCCGTGTTGCTGGTGGTCGCTTTCGTGTCCCTCCTCGCCGCGCTGCAGTTCGGCGGCGCGGCTCGGGCGCCCCTCGTTTTCGATCCGGGCGCCGTCGTGCGTTACGGGCTGCCGATCACGACGATGCTGGTCGATCTCGGCGTTTCGGGTACTCTGGGCGCGCTCGTGCTGGTCTGTTTCGCGCTGAGCGACCGCGAAAAGGAATTCACGACAGCACTCGACTTCGCCGCCGGTGCGGCGGGGTTCTGGGCGGTTTCATCCGGTGCGACCGCCTTCCTCACATTCATGAACTACTACACGAAGCCGATATCCCTCGACTCCGATTTCGGGGCGATCCTCGGCCAGTTCCTGACCGGAACGGGGCTCGGTCAGGCATGGCTGGTGACGACTCTCGTGGCCGCCGCCGTCACCGTGCTGTGCTTCGCGGCGCGCAATCGCACACTGCTCCTCTTTGTCACGGTGCTCGCGGCGATCGGACTGGTGCCCATGGCGCTCCAGGGCCACTCGGCGGATGCAGCAGGACATGACGCCGCAACGACATCCCTCGGATTGCACCTCGTCTTCGCGGCGATCTGGCTCGGTGGCCTGCTGACCATCGTCATTCTCCGTAAGACGCTCGTTGGCGGGCGGATCGGTCCCGTGCTCTCGCGCTATTCCAGCCTCGCGATCGTGTGCTTCCTTGTGGTAGCCGCATCGGGCTATGTAAACGCGGCGCTGCGGGTCGGCACGCTCGCGCAGCTTCTGACTCCCTACGGCATCCTCGTTCTCATCAAGGCCTTCGCGCTCGGCGCCCTCGGAATCTTCGGGCTGGTCCAACGGCGCTTCCTGGTCGCCAAGATGCAGAAGGCCAGCAGCGGCGAAAGCCGGTTCTTCTGGTGGCTCGTCGTCGCCGAGCTCGGATTCATGGGTCTCGCGTCGGGCGTTGCGGCGGCGTTGGCCAGAACGGCGACGCCGGTGTCACAGGTCGCGATCACCACGACGCCCGCATACATCCTGACCGGGGAGCCGCTGCCGCCGGAACTCACTTTCGCCCGCTACTTCACCGTGTGGCGGTTCGACCTGCTTTGGATACTGATCATCGCCTTCCTGGCGTTCTTCTACCTTGCGGGGGTCTGGCGCCTGCGCAAACGCGGGGACAGCTGGCCGTGGCATCGGATCGTGCTCTGGCTGGCCGGACTTGCACTGCTGTTCTACGTGACCAACGGCGGCGTCAACGCCTACGAGAAGTACCTGTTCAGCGCCCACATGCTCGGGCACATGGTGCTCGCCATGATGATTCCGGTGCTGCTTGCGCCCGCCGCCCCGATCACCCTCGCCCTCCGCGCAATAGCGAGGCGAGCGGATGGCAGCCGAGGGGCACGCGAATGGATCATGCTCGCCGTGCACTCGCGAGTTGCCGGCATCCTCACCAATCCGATCGTCGCGGCGGTGCTCTTCGCCGGGTCGCTGTGGGTCTTCTACTACACGTCGCTCTTCAGCTGGGCCACGACGGACCACATCGGGCACACCTGGATGGTCGTGCACTTCCTGGTGACCGGGTACCTGTTCGTGCAGTCCATGATCGGCGTGGACCCGGTGCCGCGCCGCGCGCCGTATCCACTTCGCCTTCTCATCCTGCTCGCCACGATGGCCTTCCACGCCTTTTTCGGGCTCTCGCTCATGACGGGTTCTGGGCTGCTTCTCGCCAACTGGTTCGGGGCGATGGGTCGGACCTGGGGGCCGAGCGCGATCGTGGATCAGCAGACGGGCGGCGGGATCGCCTGGAGCGTCGGCGAAATCCCGACCGTGATCCTTGCGATCGTCGTCGCGATCATGTGGAGCCGTAGCGACGAACGCGACGCGAAACGGCTTGACCGCAAGGCCGAGCGCGATGGCGACGCCGACCTCGAGGAATACAACCGGATGCTCGCTGACCGCGCTCACCGCGGCTGACCGGGTCGCCGGAGCTCAATACTGGGCGGTGATGAGCGGGGAGCCGTCGGGCTGGAAGGTGATCAGGTAGTGGACGGTGAACGGCACGTCCCTGTCGAAGCTCGAGATGGTGCCGTCGAAGATCGACTTCACGCTCACGGCGAGGTGCGCGGTGCCGCCTGTCTCGGGGACCTGCCAGCTGCCGGCCCGACCGCCCGGCACGATCGTGACGGTCGGATACTTCACCATCGACCAGGAAGGGACGTTCTGGATGCGGTCGGCGATCTGCTTGCCCATCGGACACCCCGTGGGCAGCAGCACCTTCTGCGTGACGCACTCCGCAAGGTATCTGTCCAGCTCCTTTTGCACCTCGGCGACGAACGTGCGATTGGCCCTGATGTCCACGGTGGCGTTCACCGTGCTCCCCACGTCTTTCACCAGCACGGCGGTCTTCGGCGCGACGAGGTAGGTGGAGGTGTGGCTGAGTTCGACGGCGGACGGGGTGAACACCACGAAGCTGTCCGCCACGCCCGGCCCGGATTTCGACGTGAGACGAACACCATTGGCGTCGAAGGCGTCGTCGTTCAGCGGAGTCACCTGGAGCACGCTCACCGGGCTCACGACGAATCGCCAGGCCGAGAACAGGCCGAGCTGCGCACCCGTGTGCTCGACCCGGAAGGTCGTGGTGCCGGTCCTGCCGCCGAAGGCATAGCCGTAGGTCACGCTGTGCGTGCCATCCCCGTTGTCGGCATCACCCCGCAAGTGGATGCCGGACAGTTCGCCGAGCGCGGCGGGACTGGTGAGCTTGGCAGAGATCCCTTTGCCCAGCGCGACTCCCGGCATCGCCAGGGCGCCCTCGACATCGTGCCTCGCAAGGGAATCGAGGTAGGAGTGCACGAAGCCCGAGGCGCTGTACAGGGTCAGGTTGAGCGTGACGACAGTGCCAACGAAAGCGGCGACCAGGAGCCCCGAGAGCACGAGCAGCCGGGTGAGTACGCTGCGCTCCATCCCCACATCCTAAGCTCGCGGCTTGTCTACAGCTCGCGTCGCGCTGCGTGCCGTCGACCCGGGCGACGGTAGATTGGAGAGACTGTTCGACAACCGTGGTGGAGGGCTTCTCGTGCGTGACGTCACCCTCTCCGCCGAGCAGGCGGCCGTGTTCGACACCATCGAAAACACCCGGGAGAACATCTTCGTCACCGGCCGCGCCGGGACCGGGAAGTCGACGCTGCTCAGCCACCTGTCATGGAACACCGACAAGCAGGTGGTGATCTGTGCGCCAACGGGCGTCGCGGCGCTCAACGTCGGCGGGCAGACCATTCACTCGCTGTTCCGCCTTCCGATCGGTGTCATCGCCGACCACGACATCGACCAGAGTGGCGATCTGCGAAAGCTGCTCAACACGATCGATACCCTCGTGATCGACGAGGTCTCGATGGTCAATGCGGACCTCGTCGATGCCATCGACAGAAGCCTGCGCCAGGCGCGCCAGAAACCTTTCGACGCGTTCGGCGGGGTGCAGGTCGTGTTGTTTGGCGATCCGTACCAGCTTGCACCCGTGCCCGGCGATGCCGATGAACGCGCCTACTTCGCCGACCAGTATCGTTCGATGTGGTTCTTCGATGCCAAGGTCTGGCAAGAGACGACCTTGCGCATCTTCGAGCTGACGACGATCCATCGGCAGCACGAGGCCGAGTTCAAGTACATGCTCAATGCGGTGCGCCACGGCCACGTGACGGCGGAGATCGCGGCGAAACTCAACGAGACCGGCGCGCGGCCGGCACCGACGGATGGCGCGATCACCCTGGCGACGCGCAACGACACCGTCAATCGCATCAACGCCGCGGAACTGGGGCGTCTGCCGGGCCGGGTTCTCACGGCCAAGGCCGAGATCACTGGGGAGTTCGGCGGCCGGGCCTTCCCGGCCGACGAATCGCTCGAGCTCAAGGTCGGCGCGCGCGTGATGTTCCTCCGCAACGACTCCGGCACCGATGGCGGCCAGCGCTGGGTAAACGGCACGGTCGGCACCGTCACGAAGATCGCATCCACGGTCTTTGTCGATGTCGATGGCGAGATCCATGAAGTGCAGCCGGCGATCTGGGAGAAGTTCAAGTACACGTACTCTGCCGCGACGAAACAGCTGCGCAAAGACATCGTCGCGGAATTCCAGCAGTTTCCGCTGCGACTGGCCTGGGCCGTCACGATCCACAAGTCGCAGGGCAAGACGTACGACCGGGCGATCGTCGACCTCGGTTCCGGCACGTTCAGCGCTGGGCAGACCTATGTGGCGCTGAGCCGCCTCACCGAGCTCGAGGGACTCTACCTGAGCCGCCCGCTGCGGCCGAGTGACATCCGGGTCGACCCGGACGTCGAACGCTTCATGAGTCGCGCGACAACGATTCCGGGCATCGAGGCGTAGCAGGCGCTCTCACCCGTACGCCGGGCTCGCGGCGGAGACGCGCACGGCGAGACGCTCGCGGCGGGGGTACGGACTCGCGGAGGGCGATCTGCCTACCTCCGCGAGGCAGTTTTCCCGCCGGGAGCGGCGTTGAATCCGCCGCGGGGAGATTTCTCCGCCAGGACAGGGATTATCTCCGCCGCGGTCTCCACCTCACACAGAAGTTGGCCGGAAATCTACGGCGTGCGGTCGTCTCCGTGTCGCACGATAGGGGCATGCCGATCATTCCCGACACGAAGAACTGGACCTGGGTCATCGAGAGGCCGTGCCTCGAGTGCGGCTTTGACGCATCCGGCTTCGGAGAGAAGGATGTCGCGGCCATCCTCCGCGCCAACGCAGCGGCGTGGCCCGCAGCGCTCGCCAGCGGGGGCGTGCGAGTGCGCCCCGATGACAGTACGTGGTCGCCCCTGGAGTACGGTGCCCACGTGCGAGACGTGATGCGCCTCTACGCGGAGCGGCTCGAGCTCATGCTCGCGCAGGACGACCCGCTCTTCCCGAACTGGGACCAGGATGCGACGGCCGTCGCCGAGCGCTACAACGAGCAGGATCCAGCCATCGTCACGCAGCAGTTGCTCACCGCGGCGTTGGCGCTAGCAGACGCGTTCGATGCGGTGCCGGACCACGCGTGGAGCCGACCGGGCCGACGGAGCGACGGCGTGGGGTTCACCATCGCGACCTTTGCGAAGTACTTCATCCACGACCCGGTGCACCACCTCTGGGATGTCAGTCGATGAGGTGTTTCTCGAGGAATGAAGTCGTGCGGGCGAACGCCAACGCGGCGGCGTTCACATCCACCTTGTCGGTGATGCTTGCGTTCGCGAACGAATGCACCGTGCCGACGTAGCTGAATTCGGTCACGGGTGTGCCATGGTCCTTGAGCCGGTCGACGAAGGATTCCGGCTCCTCACCCTCGCCCCAATCGTCCGCCTCCGCGAACTGCAGTAGGACCGGGCATGGGATCACGCCATGTTCTGAGGCACTGAGCGTCGCGTAGTAGGCGACCACGGCATCCACCGCGCCGCCCTGCGCGTGCAGGAGAGTGAGCCAGCCGCCCATGGAGAAGCCGACGACGCCGACCCTGTCGGTGCCTTCCATGCGCGCGATCTGGATGACATCGTCCACAGAAGCCAGCGCGGTGGCGACGTCGAGCTCGTTCATGAGCTCCTCCGCCGTGGTCTCGTCGATCGTCGCTACCCCAGCGAAAAGATCGGGCACGACCACGCGATAGCCCTGGTGCTCCAGACCCTTCGCGTAGTTCTCCAGCCAGGGCAGGCGGCCGTACCAGTCGTGCAGGAGCACGACGAGGGCACTTCCCGGTTCACCGTAGTAGAGAGGAACTCCCGGCGATGGAATGGCGACCAGATCCGACATGACGGCCCTTCCGAGAACGCATGCGATCTCGTCGCCGCCACTCTATCCGAGGACGCCCCGCCGCGACATCAATCGGGCGGACCGTGCGGAGAGTTGATCTCGTACAGGAGCCGGCCCCCCACGTCCGCCGAGAGAAAACTGGTTCGGTAGGCTGAGCTGGTGCCAGCCTGAGTACGGTCGGCTACACGACGTAAGGACGATTTCGGTGCGCATCCCCCTGAGTATCCCTAGCCCGGACCCGGCGCTCGCCGTGTTCCATATTGGTCCGCTCACCGTCCACACGTACGCCATCTGCATCCTGGTCGGAATCGTAGCCGCGGTCATCATCACGCAGCGCCGGCTCAGCAACCGGGGGGCCGAGTCCGGTGTCGTGATCGACATCATCCTATGGGCCGTGCCGATCGGCATCGTCGGGGCGCGTTTCTATCACGTGTTCACCCACGTCGGCGATTATTTCTACAAGGGCGCGAACCTGTGGAACGTCTTCGCGATCTGGGATGGCGGCAACGCGCTCTACGGATCGCTGCTGGGCGGCGCCCTCGGTGCCTACATCGGATGCCGCCGCGCAGGCATCCGCTTCTGGACGTTCGCGGACGCCCTCGCCCCGGCCATGCTCGTCGCCCAATCGATCGGACGCCTCGGCAACTGGTTCAACCACGAGCTTTTCGGTCTGCCGACCACCCTGCCGTGGGGCCTGCAGATCGAGACATCCAACCCGAAGTTCCCCGCGGGGCTCCCGGCGGGCACGCTCTTCCACCCGCTGTTCCTCTACGAGATCATCTGGAATCTGATCGGTGTTGGGCTCGTTCTGCTGATCGCACGAAAATTCAGACTCCAGTGGGGACGCGTCTTCGCGGTCTATCTGATCTGGTACGGACTGGGGCGAAGCTGGCTTGAGGCCATCCGCATCGACCCGACGAGTGATGGCTTCCTGGGAATCCCGGCCAACATCTGGGCCTCGTTCGTGGCGATCATCCTCGGAATCGTTCTCCTCGTCGTGCAGGGTCGACGCCATCCGGGCCGCGAACCTTCCGTCTACGTCGACGGTCGAGGGCCGAAGGTCGCCGCCGAGGCTGCGAAACCAGAGGAGCCGGCCGAGGCCGACCAGCCGACCGTCACTCCTTAGCGCTCAGGCGCCCATGGCCCTCGGGAGCTTGCGGATATTGGCGACCTCCGAGGCGACCTGTCGGTTGATCATCGGAGTCATCAAGACCATGAGCCCACGCGGCACCAGGTCGAGAGTGAAGATGACCTCGGTCGAGGAGTCGTCCACTCCCCGCAGCTCGAACGATCCGAGAGGTCGAGCGGGCCCCGCAGTGACTTCGAAGTCCAACCGCGTCGGATCATCGAAACGCGTCACCCGATAGTCGCCTCGAATCGTGCGACCGCCGGGACCCTTCATCGATTGCGCATAGTGCGCGCCGACACCAGATCCCGAAACCAGACGGATCTCGGTGACCTCCGGCCGCCACGTCGGGTTGTTGGTGCCATCAGCCAGAAACGCGAAGACCTCAGCGATCGGGCGCCGAACGACCACTGCTTGCTGCGCGTGTGCCATGGCTCGATCTCGACCGTCTCTCGGTGTTCCGGATTGCAAGGAGACTATCAGTCGTGGAACCTCTCGCCCCTGGCCAGCATCGCAACGAAGCTCTCGATCCGTCGCGCCCTCGTCTCCTCTCGACGTGCGGACTGGATTCGGTAGTAGATCGCGTAACGGTTCTGGCTGTTCAGCGTCGCGTAGAACGCGCTGGCCGCGACATCGTTCGCGAGGGCAGCGAGGAAATCCGGATGCGGTTCGGCCGTGCTCGACCCCGCGTAGGCCCGGTCCCACCGTCCGTCGGCCTTCGCGCGCTCCACCTCGGCAAGGCCTCGCGGTGCCATCCGCCCCTGCTCGATCATCGCCTCGGCCGTGCGGCGGTTGCGCAACGACCACGGACTCTGGGGACGCCGCGGCGTGAAGCGCCGCAGGTAAGCGTCGTCGAGGCGGCGGGCTTGACCATCGATCCAGCCATACTCGAGCGCCACATCCAGCGCATCCCCATAGGTCAGGCAGGCCACCTGCGAGGTCTTCGTCGCCAGAGTCAGCCACAACCCGGCGGATGAATCCTGGTGCTCGCGCAGCCAATCGCGAAAGGCCGCAGCGGTCTCGAACCGAAGGATCTCGAATTCGTCGGCCATGGTTCTCCCCTCACGCTGCGTTGTCGGCGCATGCTTTCCCATCGAACACCCGCACGGCAGGGCCGAGCGGTGCTATTTGTTGGTGCCCTGCGATACGGACCCCTGCAGCTGGCGCTGGAAGATGAGATACACGATCAGCACCGGCACGACGGTGATGACGACGCCGGCGAAGAGCGCACCGAAGTCCACAGAGTACCCCGCCTGGGAAGCGAAGGAGGCCATGCCCTGCGTGAGCACGTAGTTCTTCGGGTCCGTGTTCAGCGCGACCGGCAGCAGGAACTGATTCCACAACCCGACGAAATTCAGAATCGCGACCGTGGCCAGGCCGGGCCTCGACATGGGCAGCATGACCTGGAAGAACGTGCGCCACTCGCCCGCGCCATCCAGGGCGGCCGCTTCGGCAATAGAGTTCGGCAGGGCCTTGAAGAACGAGAACATGAAGAACACGGTGAAGGGCAGCGCGAAGGAGGCGTAGGTCAGGATGAGGCCGGGCAGCGTATTCAGCAGGCCGATGCTCTTCAGCACGAAGAACAGCGGAACGATCGCGAGGAAGATCGGGAAGGTCAGGCCCGCGAGCATCAGGTAGTAGATGGCCCGGCTTCCGGGGAACTGAAAGCGCGCGAGCACGTATGCGCACATCGATCCGAACAGCATCGTGACGATCAGCGCCCCGAACACGACCACGATGGTGTTCAGGAGGAAGCTTCCGATGCCGGCCGTCGTCCAGGCGCTCGCGTAATTGTCGAAGTTCCAGTGCGACGGAAGCGTGAAGGGCGACGCGAAGATCTCCGAGCTCGTTTTGAACGAGGACATGATCGTCCAGAGCAGCGGCAGCACCACGATCAAGGACCAGATGGTCAGGATGGCATGGGACGCCGTGCCGACCGCCCGATCTCCCGCGGTGGACTTCGCGCGGCGCCGGGCGAGCGGCAGGGTGGAGCGGGCGAGCCCTTCGGCCTTGAGGTTCGTCATTCGGCCACGTCGTTGTTTCCACCGGTCAGCCTGTTGACCAGGAAGACGATTCCGGCGAACAGGAGTGTGATGAGGGCGAGGACGACGCCCATCGCGCAGGCGAGGCCGAACTGGCCCTTGGTGAATGCCGTCGTGAACAGCTGCTGAGACATCACGAGTGTCGAGTTGGCCGGGCCACCGCCCGGGTTGAGCGCTGACATGTAGACGAAGGCATCGAGCGCAAGGATGCCCATGTAGATGTAGGCGGTCTGGATGTTGTCCCGGATCATCGGCACCGTGATGGTCACCGCGGTCCGGAACCGCCCTGCGCCGTCGATTCTGGCCGCTTCGAAGATCTCCGCCGGGATCCCCTTGATGGCTGCGACGAACAGCACCATGTAGAAACCGACGAGTCCCCACACGATCACGAACATCGTCGCGATCATCGCGGTGTGCTGGTCGCCGAGCCAGGCAAAAGACGTGAACTGGTTCAGTCCGGTTCCGGTCAGAAGACCGTTCAGGATGCCGTGACTCGGGTCGTAGACCTGGCTCCAGATGAGGCCGATCACGATGGCTGGAATCACGTAAGGGAAGAACGAAATGACGCGATAGACGCTCGAATTGCGCAGACCCCTGATCGAGCCGTGGCTAGATCCGCCAACGGTCACGAGAGAGGCGAGGGCCAGGCTGAGCACGACCGTCACGATCGGGAGCACCAGCACGAGGATGATGCTGTTGCCCACGGCCTTCATGAAGATGCTGTCGGTGAAAAGCTTGCCGTAGTTGGTGATCCCGACGAAGTTCATGCCGGGCGTGAAGCCGGACCAGTCGGTCAGCGAGTAGTAGAACGCCTGGATGAATGGCGAGACCACGAAGATGACGTAGCCCACAACCGGAACAACCAGAAACACCACCATGAAGCTGATCTTGTCGAAGGTCAGGTCCTTACGACTCCACCGCCGGGCGGCAAGAGATCTGCCGCCCGGGGTCGCGCTCGGTGGAACCACAGCGGTCATGTGACCGTGACCTTCTTCACGGAGCTGTCGTTACGGGCCTTGTCGGTGATGCCCTGGAGCCCGGAGGTGAGAGTGGCGACATCCGAACCACCTTGAAGGAACGTGTTCCACACGACGAGCTGGTCGGTGTTGAGGCCGTACAGGTCGACGAAGTTCCACGAGAAGACGTCCGACCCGGCGTTCTCCAGCAGCTTGACCTGTGATACGAGCGCCGTCGAGCCGAATCCGTCCGCGGGGATGGTGCCCTTGACGATCGTCGATGAGAATGTCGTCTTCGCGAAGTTCACGGCCGCGTCGTGCGAGAGCATGGCGCGGAGGAACTCCTTGCCGCCTGCGACGTTCTTGGCCTGCGACGGCACGATATAGCCTTCGCCGGCCGTCGAATGTAGCGACGTGTATGGGAACTTCGAACCGCTGGTGACGGTCGGCTCGGGCGCGCCGGTCAGCTTGAATCCCGCCTTGGTCTGGGATTTCATCTCGTTCTCGATCCACCCGCCGGATGGGTACAGGATGAACTTCTCATCGTTGCTCCACTGTGCCTGGGCCGCGGTGAACTGCGTGCCGGCCCCACCGGGCTGCATGTAGCCGGCGTCGATGATCTTCTTCATGCCGTTGAAGACATCCTGAACGGGGCTCAGTGACCAGCAGCCTGCCTTGAGGTTGTCGAGCGCGAGCCGAACGTCGTCTCCGCCCTCCTTGATTGCGGAGGCGATCGCCATCGTCTGGTAATAGGTCGCCGCTTCCTTGCCCCAGCCGAGAAGGTATTTGCCCTTGGCCTTGGCCTGGCCGCCGAGGTCGAACATCTCCGCCCAGGTCTTCGGCACGGCCCAGCCGTTCGCGTCGAACAGCGAAGCGGAATACCAGAGCGCGTAGACGGTCAGCACGTAATTCAGCTGGACGAACTTGCCGTCGAAAGTTCCGGGCTTGACGACTCCCGGATACAGCGTGTCTTTGATGACCGTGCCCTCGTAGTTCTTCGCGTTGATCACCGACGTGAGGTCCTCGAGCTGTGCTCGGATGGTGTTGATGCCGATCAGGTTCGCGCCGCTGTTGTCGATGACGTCCGGTGGATTACCGCCGACGAAGCGTGGCTGAAGTGTCTGGGCGATGTTCGTCGCCGCAGTGACTTTGACGGTCGAACCCTTCTGCAGCTTCTCGACGACCTTGCCGGCGAACTCCGTGTAGGCGATGCCGTATCCGCCCTTGAAGATGACCGCGTCGACGGTCGACTTGGCGGCCAGGCCGAAGGGGTTCGTCGCGCTGACCGTTCCGCCCGCTGAGGTGGTTGAACCACCCGCGCCGACACACGATGCCAGCATTCCGCCCGCGGGAAGGAGCACCGCCGAAAGCAGTGCGCCACGGAGGAAGTCTCTTCGCTGAAGCGGCTGTTGTTTGATAGTCATTAGTGTTCTGCCTTCCATTGTTGATGAGACGGTCTGTGCTACTCGATCTGGTTCCGCATTTCTTTCGTGTTTTCTCTGGCCGAGACTTTGCCGTTAGGCGTCCCGGCGGATCCTGTTCAGGTAGAGCTTCTCGAGTGAGGCGTTGTGTTCGTCTCCCCCGGGGATGTTCGCCGAAATGTAGAGCGGCGGAGTCTTACCGGTGGCGGCGATGCGCTGGGCCGTGCCGATAGTGAGCACTTGCGCGATGTAGGCGGCCGTGATCGATGAGACGGCACCTACCGGAACGCCCCCCGCCAGTTCGAGCGTCGCGTCGCCGAACGGCGCCCGGTTGTCCAGGGCTACGTCGGCGACATCCCGCAATCGCTTGCCGCTTGCGTGCTTCGGCTCGACAGCCATGGTGTGCTCGAAGCTCGTCACGGCGATCACCGGATGCCCCTTGGACTTGGCCAGGAGCGCGAGTCCGACGATCGAGCCATTGACGCCGGAGTTGGAAGCGATGATGAAGACGTCATCCGGGCCAACGTTGGAGATGGCGTATAGCTGGTCGACGATCTCAGGATTCCGTTCGAGCGCCCCCCCGCCGAGCGCATCGACGCCGAGATCGCCGCGAAGCACGATGTCCCGCAGGGCGATCTTGTTCGTGGGGATGAGACCGCCGGCTCGGCCCGCGATCTCCATGGCGAAGGCTTCGGAGTGCCCGGTCCCGAACGCCTGGATCACGCCGCCGCGTTCGATGCCGGTCACGAGGATGTCGATGGCGTCGTCGAACGCGCCCGCCTGCCCGTCCGCCGCGAGCTCATCGAGCCGCGATGTTACCTCGCCGCTGAAACGGCGAAGCAGTTCGGACTGCGTGATGGGGTCTGGCACTGAGGCTCCTAAATGCTCTCCGACGGCTGGGGCTTACGAGTCTGCTTCTGGGTCGTCGGTGCCCGACGCGGCCGCCGGTGGGTCGAGACCGCGAGTGCGGAGGCGGCGAGGTTGTTCGTCGACCGCTCGAAGTTCTCCTGCGCGATGAGCAGGTAGAGCAGGTCGAGCACGAGTAACTGGCCGTGCTTGGCCGAGAGGTCGTCCGGCTGTAGGAACTGCTCGTGCACGGCGGTGATGATCCGCATGTCGGCGACCTCCGCCAGGGGTGACATCGAGTTGTTGCTGATCGCAACCGTCAGCGCGCCCGCGCGCCCGGCCTCGCTCAGCATCTGGATGGTCTCCTCTGTTCGCCCGGTATTCGAGATCCCGATGGCGACGCAATCGTTGGTCTGGATGGCGGCGCTCGTGAGTCCCGCGTGCACCTCGGCCCACATGTGGGCGTTGACCCCGATGCGATACAGGCGCGCTTGCATCTCCTCTGCGAGCATGCCGCTCCCACCGACGCCATAGATGTCTACGTGGCGACACTCGGCGATCCGCTTCGAAATCAGCTTCATCGCCGGGAGGTCGATGGCGGCGGCGGTCTCGCGCAGGGTGCGCGAATGCGCGTTGAGCAGCGTGCTGAGCACATCCGCGGGAGGGTCGTCGGGGCCGAATGCCCGGCCGATGTCCGTCTTCCATGAATCGCGAGCCGTGCTGCGGCCGAAATCGGTCGCGATGCTCACCCGAAACGGCGCGTACCCGGCGTATCCGATCATCCGGCAGAAGCGGGTGACGGTCGCGGCCGACGTGCCGGCCTGCCCCGCCAGCTGGCCGATCGACAGCTTGAGTGGCGCCTGCGGATGCTCGAGCAGGTACACCGCGATCTTCGCCATGGCATCCGACATGTCAGGCAGCCGGGACTGGATCCTGTTGGCCACGCCGGAGGCATACTCCTCGGAGATCACGACGCGGTTTGGTGCCATGTGATAATCCGTTTCTCCCGATTTGGAGCCACACGAAAATTATTCTTACAGTACAGTGTGGCTGAGGTCACACCATTTCGAAATGATAACGATGCGCAAGATTCTCGCTATTGACGCCGGCGGAACGTCCACGCGAGCCGTCGTGCTCGATCTGTCGGGACGGTGCCTCGGTTATGGTCGTGCCGGCAGTGGGAACCCCACAGCCGCGGGGGTCGATGGCGCGGTTGCCGAGCTCGCCAGGGCGGCGCAAGCGGCAGTGAATGCCGATGCCTCGACGACGGACCGCGGGTCCTTCGCGCTCATCGCGCTCGCGGGGTCCGGATCACCGGTCTTCCTCCGGCGCGTGTCGGAGCGGTTCTCGCAGCTCGGCTTCGAGGGACAACTGATCGTGGAGCCGGATCTTCTGGGGATGTACTTCTCTGGCACCTCCCGGCGCCAGGGATACGCCCTCATCGCGGGGACTGGCGCGGTCGCAGGCCGCATTGCAGACGGTCGACTGGAGCTCGCGCGCGGTGGCACCGGCTGGCTCCTCGGCGACGATGGATCGGGGTTCTGGATCGGGCACCGGGTGGCCCGCGCGGTCGTGGCCGCTCTCGACGGGTTGGGCCCACCTACCGCACTCACGGCCTTGCTCCTCGACTCGCTCGCCATCGAAACCACGGTCGGCGGCGTGCGAGGGCGTCCTCATTCGCTGGTCAGCCTCATAGAAGGGACCTATTCGCAGCGGCCGATCGACCTCGCTCGATTCGCGCCGTTAGCCTTCGTGGTGCTCGACGATCCCGTCGCTCGCGAGATTCTGAGCGGCGCCGCCACTGCGCTCGCCGAGTTGCTGGTTGCCACCCGAGACTCGAGCATCGACGGCCCGGTCGTGCTCGGCGGCGGTGTTCTCGTGGCGGGGCTGCGGGTCGCACCCTCGATCTTCGCGCAGCCCCTGGAGCGGGCGGCAGGCGGTGCGGAGCTGACTGTCGTTCCGGACGGCGTCGTCGGTGCGGCCGTGCTCGGGCTTCGGCACGCGGGCGTGCGAGTCGATGAGGACCTCTATTTGCGCGTTAAGGGTGGCGTCGCACGCCTGCATCAGGAGGCGGCGTGATCGGAACGATCGCCATAATCGGGCGAGGAGGAATGGCCCGCGCGCACGCTGCCGCCTGGCGCGAAATCGGGCTAGGCGACCAAGTCCGCTACGTTTGTGCGCCTCATCCCGGGGCGGGACTGGAGGATGCCCCGGCCGCGCGGTCGGTAACGGATCTCGACGACGTTCTGGGGGATCCTGCGGTCGACATCGTTTCCGTCTGCACTCCTACGCCCACCCATGCCGACATCGCCATCCGGTCCCTCATCGCGGGCAAGAACGTGCTTCTCGAAAAGCCGATCGCGCTCACTCTGCCCGACGCGTTCGCCATCCGCGATGTCGCAGAGCAGAGCGCCGGCATCCTGATGGTTGCGCACGTCGTGCGCTTCTTCGACGGTTATCTTGCGCTTCGCGAGCTAGTGGATGCGGGTGAGCTCGGCCGCGTGCTCACCGTGCGCGCGCAGCGCATCAGCGCCGCGCCAGGCCCATCGAGCTGGTGGCACGACGAGTCGAAGTCCGGTGGGGAACTCGTGGATTTCAGCATCCACGATTTCGACCAGCTGAATCTGTTTCTCGGGCGGCCGCTGATGGCAGCCGCGAGACGCCCTCGCCCGGACGGGCCCACGGAGGTCTCCGTGGAGTACGAGGAGGGCGGATCGGGGCACGTGCTCGGATTCATGGGCATGCCGGCGGGATTTTCGTTCGCCTCATCGCTCGAGCTGCTCGGCAGCCTCGGCCTTGCCGAACATCACTTTGCCGGTGAGCTTCGGGCATCGGCATCCCCGTCAGGCAACGATATCTACCGTGTGGTGACGCCCGACGTCGTCGAGACGCGGACGATCGGAGCCGGCAATCCGTACGCGCGCCAGGCAGCTTACTTTCTGGAGTGCGTGCGGACCGGGGCCGAGCCTGCCTTCTGTTCCACCGATTCGGCGGTATCTGCGCTGGCTGTGTCGCTCGCCGCTCGGGAGGCGCTCGCCACGGGCAGACCGGTGCAGGTGCGATCCACGTGAAGTGCTGCGAAAGGGGCAATCGAGCCCGCTCTGACGGTGGTTCGTCGTAGATTCCTCTCCGGGAGGAGGGCGCGTGCCGGAGAACGTCGAGGGGTGGTGGGCGAGGCGCCAATGGTCGAAGGGCGCTGTCGTGCCGTATCCGATCGGGCGTTTTCGCGCGGATTGGGAACGATACCCGGTGCTGGTGCGGCAGTACCACCCCGATCTCAATGGCGGCATCACGCTGAGCCAGGTGCCTCCCGTCGCGGAGGTCTACCTGCTGTGGGAATGCGACGCCGGTCACCGCTTTGTCGCGACCCCCGAGGAGCAGCGCCGGCGCCCCGGTCGCTCGCGCCGACGTTCAACCTGGTGTCCGGAGTGTTCGGCGCTCGCGGTACGCCCACGAATTACCGCCCCTGTGACGGCTGCCGCTGCACCCTATGTCTGCGGGCATTCACGTGATCTTGACCGGATCGAGTCCGATCCGGGTGACGACCGCTGCTACCTGTGTCGGCGCCTGGACGGCGCGCGGGTAACGCGCGATGAGCTGCTCGCTATGGTCGCCCCCCGGTTGCGCCTCGCGCTCGCAGCAGAAACGGGCGTCATCCGGCGGTATTCCTGGATCTGCCCGAAGGGCCACGGCAGCTACGAGGCGCGCATTGAGCAGATGCTGGGTGGCCGTCGCTGTCGCGTCTGCCGCCACGCCCGGGCGGCCGCAGATCACGTCGAGGTGGGCGAGGCCTTCCACAGTCCGTGGGCGCCGAATCCGGCATCCGCGGCCGAAGCGGACCTCCGGCAGCGACTCGCCGAGCGACTCGCGGTGGACTTCGGATGCAACGCGGTGCGCGTCGCCCGTCCGTTCTTCAACCACATCGAGGTGTGGCCAGACATCCTTATGCCGGAACTCCGTGTCGCTATCGAGTACGACACGACCGGACGCGACGGCCTGGAGCATGTCGGGCGCCGTGAGGATACCGATCGGAGGAAGGATCGACTGTTGCGCGCTGCGGGGTGGGAGGTCGTGCGGATCCGCTGCGGCAAACTCCGGCCAATCGGGCCACATGACCTCGAGGCATCCGGTGTCTCGGGTGCCCTCGTGGATCGTTTGCTGGATCGGCTGCGAGGGATTCGCGGCGACCTGATCGTCAACGCATACCTTGGGCAGTCGTGTTAACGAGAGAAGGGCGGCAGCACCTCGAGGTGCAGCCACCCTTGTGTGATCTGCGTGCCTTTACACGGAGATCGAATGCTGGTTCTTCGACTTGTCGCCGGCGGCAACTTCGATCTTGCGCGGTTTCGCCCTCTCGGTGACAGGGATGATGACGCTGAGCACGCCGTTGTCATAGCTGGCGCTGATTCGCTCTGCATCAATGCCCTCGCCGAGGCTGAACTGGCGCAGGTAGTTGCCGTTCGGCCGCTCCTGGGTCAGCCATTTCGCGTCTTCCCTGGTTGCCGCGGTGCGTTGCGCACGGATGGTCAACAACTGTCCGTCCACGTCGACATCCACCGAGCCGGGATCGACACCGGGGAGATCAGCGTTGAGGATGTATTGATCGTGATCCCTGTACAGATCGACGGGCATGAACCGGGGTCCTGGGCGGAACTGGAAGAGATTGCCTGTCAGACGATCCAGATCACTGAAAGGATCGGACGACATTGCCATGATGATATTCCCCTCTCTTAAACTTGAGTGCTTTCGACTCAACTACAAATCATATTAACCCCGGTCACGACCGAGCGTTCCGTCGAATTTGCTTAAAATTCGCTGAATGCGGGGTACGGCGTGCCGACTACGTTGGCACAAAGTCCTCAGCCCTGGGCGTGGTGTTGGACGTTCGCGCTCGTGATCTGAGGTTGTCGAGTTGTGGTGCGATGACGTCCGCGATCGCGTCGGCCCACGTTCGGTAGGTTTCACCATCGCGAATGCGCAGGGCGCTCGTCGGCTCGACCGCGGGTAGCGGGATGTACGTCGCGTTGGTGGACTCGCACAGCACGACGGTGATGTCGTTCATCTGCAGCGCGTGAGCTGCAACGATCCGGCCGAGGCTCGAGGCGAATCCGGGAATGGTTTGGATCGGCGGGATGCCGGTCACAAATGCCCGAGATCGTCCTGACGTCTTCTGGTCGAGGGTGCTGAGAAGCGCGAAGAGGCGTTCGCGCCAGGCGGGCAGCGGCATCAATTTGAAGACGTAGTTTGAGCCGAGCACGACAAGGACCGCATCGAACCGGGAGGCGTCGATCGCCCGCAGCATCGGCAGGGCATTGCGCACCGTGATCCGCATGTCCGCGACCAGTTCGATCGTGGTTCCGCGTCCGGTCCTGAGGCTCAGTGCTCGGGCAAGCGATCCTGGTAGCGCGATTTCGTTGGTCAGCACGCCCCAACCAACGGCAGGACCGGAACCGAATATCAGCACGCGATGCGGATTGGGCCCCGCCGCGGTCGCCTCCGGAGCGTCGCACGGTCGCGGAGTCGACTGATTTTTTGTCGTCTGCAGGACCAGCCAGCACCTCGTGAGCGGAGCCGCTATTCGGCGTCGCAGATCGTGGCGGTCCATCTAGCGAGCCTCGTGGTGAGGCGCTGTTGAGCGCGGGATGGCGGCCATTTTGCGATGGCGCGATCGACAGACGTAACGTGCTGGCAAGCGGTTCCCCACGGTGGTAAGTCGAAGATCCCGGGAACCGCAACGCGATGTGACCTACGTTCACAGTACCAAGACCCGTTGTCCTCGCCAGAGATTCCCTCACCCCCCGTGGTGGGGGCTTCGCCCACCCATCTTTCCCACACGTGGCGGGTTCGGGCCCTAGAGATGCTCAGAGGTCGAGCAAGCAGCTGCCGCGCTTCTCACCCGCGACTCCCTAGCAAGCACTGCCGTGCCATCCGCGGAATGCCGGCGACAAGTCTCGATTTGCTTGAGACAAGTCGCGTGTTGATCCCTGGATTCTCAATCCAGGTGAGACTGTCGCGAGAAAGTTGCGAACGCCTCCATTGTGGGCGATGTTGTAGGCGATTCGGTCGGCAGGGCGCACACCGGGCTGTTCTGGAGCGAGTGACGGGAATCGAACCCGCACTACCAGCTTGGGAAGCTGGAGTTCTGCCATTGAACTACACTCGCGCGGCCGCCTGGAGCAGGCGGCACTGCGCAATACTATCAATGCACCGTTCGGTAGGCTCGGTGCATGTTGCTCTCGGATCGCGATATCAGGCTCGAACTCGACTCGGGGAGGATAGGTCTCGACCCGTACGAGCCCGCGATGATCCAGCCGTCCAGCATTGATGTTCGGCTCGACCGATTCTTTCGTCTCTTCGACAACCACAAGTATCCGTTCATCGATCCGGCAGAAGACCAGCCGGAGCTCACGCGCCTCGTGGAGACTGCAGAAGACCAGCCGCTCATCCTGCATCCCGGCGAATTCGTGCTCGGCTCGACCTACGAACTGGTGACGCTTCCGGATGACGTTGCGGCTCGCCTCGAAGGCAAGAGTTCTCTTGGTCGACTCGGCCTTCTCACCCACTCGACCGCCGGATTCGTCGACCCCGGATTCAGCGGCCATGTGACCCTGGAGCTGAGCAACGTCGCCACCCTGCCGATCAAGCTGTGGCCGGGCATGAAGATCGGGCAGCTCTGTTTCATCCGCCTGACGTCCCCTGCAGAGAAGCCCTACGGATCTGCCGAGTACAGCTCGCGCTACCAGGGGCAGCGTGGCCCGACGGCCTCGCGGTCGTTTCAGAACTTCCATCGCACGAACATCCGCCGCGACGAGAGCCAGCTCGATTAGACCCGCTCCAGCTGCTCCAACTGCCAGCCGAGCCAAGGGCTGAAGGCGAACGGTGCGGCCGCGACGGCGGCGCGCAGCGACTGCGGGTTGAGCCAGACGAACTCGGCGACCTCGTCGAGGTTGGGCGTCACGGCATCCCGCGTCACAGCCCGGTAGACGGGGCAGATCTCGTTCTCGACGATGCCGGATGCGTCGACCGCACGGTAGCGGAAGTTGGGCAGGACCACCCTGAGATCCTCGATCTCGATTCCAAGCTCGAACAGTGCGCGGCGAGCGGTCGCCTCTTCGCTGGATTCCGAGGGCGAGGGGTGCCCGCAGAAGGAGTTGGTCCACACCCCGGGCCACGTGGACTTGGTGAGCGCGCGTCTGGTGACGAGCACTCGACCGAGCCGATCGTAGACGTGACAGGAAAAAGCGAGGTGCAATGGAGTGTCGCGACCGTGCACGTCGACTTTGTCGGCGGTGCCGATCGGTGCGCCAGACTCATCGACGAGCACGACGAGTTCTGTGCTGGTGGTCATGTGCCGAGCTTAATCGAGGCGGCCGCGTGACCGCCCCATGCTCACGAGTTGACGAGAAGCGAGTCAAGCAGTTCGGCGACCCTCTCCATCGATTCGCGCGCCCCCCCCTCCATGCCGGATGCGACCATGCCGTCGCGATCCGCGACAGTCTGGAATACCGAGGTCTGCGTCAGCGTCGTGACACCGTCGCGCTCGACGAGCGTGGTGGTGTCGAGCGCGACGTGGCGCTCCGGCAGTCCCTCGAACTCGAAGGTCTCGACGATCTGCCTCGGGGCATCCACGACATGGTAGACGCCGTTGAAGGCGAAGTCGTTACCCTCTGGGTCGCGCTGGATGAAGCGCCAGGTGCCGCCTTCGCGAGCGTCCATGGTCTCCACGGTGGTTGTGAGGTACCGCGGTCCCCACCAGTGCGGACGCAACTCGGGATCGGTGAGCACCCGGTACACGAGCTCTCGTGGAGCGTCGAAGTCGCGAGTCACCACGATCTCCTGTTTTCCCGGGGCCGCGACGATTGTTGTCTTGGACATTGTGGTTCTCCTTCGGTGTTGTTTATTAGCGTTCTTCTGCGCGTTTGAGGGTGTCGAGTACTTCGTCGAAGCGATCGAAGGTCTCGTCCCAGAACTTGCGGTACTTCTCCATCCACATGGTCGCGTCCTTCAATGTGCGCACCTCGAGGTGACTCGGCCTGGCGGTTGCCTTGCGGTTGCGCGAGATGAGCCCCGCTTCCTCGAGCACCTTGAGGTGTCGTGAAACGGCGGGCATGCTCATCGCGAAGGGCCTGGCGAGCTCCGCGACGTTGGCATCCCCGTCCGCGAGGCGGGAGAGGATCGCGCGCCGCGTCGGGTCGCCGAGCGCTGCGAACACCTTGCTCAGTGCGTCTGACGGCATGATTAACCAATCTCTTTCGTAACTAATCTGTTAAATATGCATCCGTTCGAGCGCCGTGTCAAGGGCGGGTGCGCGCCATTGTGCGGAGCGTTCGTGGGCAACTCGGCGCGAAGCGCTCAGCGGGTGCGTGCCTGCGCCCTCACCGGAATGAGCAGCGCCAGCCCGACGGCGAGAACGATGACGATGCCAAGGATTCCCCAGTACTGCGCGCCCGCGACCGCAACGAACGTTGAGAAGAGCAGCGGCGCGAGGAAGCTCACGGCTCGACCCGTCGTCGCGTAGAGCCCGAACACCTCTCCCTCGCGGCCCGCTGGAGTGATGCGGGCGAGGAAGGACCGGCTGGCCGACTGGGCGGGCCCGACAAAGAGGCACAGGATGAGGCCGCCGACCCAGAATGCGTTGGAGCCGAGGTCGTGCGCGAAGAACACGCCGAGGCCGGCGACGATCAGGCCGATGAGCGAAACCATGATGACGGGTTTCGCGCCGAATCTGTCGTCGAAGAGCCCGGAGATGAAGGTGCTCACGCCGGCGACGACATTCGCTGCGATCGCGAAGATGATCACCTGGCTGCTTGAGAATCCGAAAGTTCCCTGGGCGAGGATGCCGCCGAATGTGAAGACACCGACGAGTCCGTCGCGGAAGAGGGCGCTCGAGATGAGGAAGAGCACCGTGTTCCGGCTCTCTTTCCACAGCCTCGCAATGTCGCGAAACAGAACAAGGTACGACTCGAGGAAGCCGACCGTGGCTTTTCGATCTGAGGTGGCAATCTCCGGAACCGTGAACAGGATCGGCAACGAGAAGACGAGCGTCCAGAGAGCTGCGATCACCGCGATGATGCGGATGTTGAGGCCGTCGGCATGCGATACGCCGATGAATCCGCCAGAGTCGGCCGTCAATCCCACGAGGCCGAGCAGCACGAACAGCAGCAGGACGATGCCGCCGAGGTATCCGGCGCCCCAGCCGAGGCCGCTGACTTTGCCGACCGTCTTCGGCGTCGAGACCTGGATCAGCATTGCGTTGTAGTTGACCGTCGCGATCTCGTAGAAGATCGTGCCGACCGACACGAGCCCGACGCCGAGGAAGAAGAACCCCGGTTTGCCTTCGACGAAGAACATGAGGGCGGACATGAGCACGACGACGCCGGTGTTGATGGCGAGCCACAGCTTGCGACGGCCGGAGGCATCCGTTCGCTGGCCGAGCACGGGAGCGATGAGCGCGACGATGACTCCCGCGATGGCGAGACCGAATCCCAACCCGGAGGTGAGGGATGCCTCGGCCGCCGTGTAAGCCCGGTGCGCCGGGCCCGTGAGATCCGCCTCGGCATTGCGCGCCGCCGTCACCGCCGGGTTCACAAAATAACTGCTGGTGAGATACACAGTGAATACGAAGGTTGTGATGACCGCGTTGAATGCGGCTCCTCCCCAATCCCAAAACGCCCAGGCCACGACCCAGCTGCGCGGAATCTTCTTACCGGCCTGCAGATCCAGGCCCGCGATCGTCATCGCACCCGGCTTTGCACGCTCCGGGACGAGTTTCGGCATGGGCGCGTCGACGCCGTTGTTGCCGCCGGGAGGAGTGTCCGTCATGTTCCACAGGCTAGTGGCCACCGGCGAACAATCCGCGAAACCGAACCGTCGAGATCGAGCACAGGGCGAGGCATGACCGACGGTCCATAGGGAACCCATAGCCCACAGCTCGAATTCGCATAACTTGCCTCTTTAACTTCGCAGAGTCGGCACGGCGTTTGGCCGTGATCGCGAAGACGAGGGTGAGCACGGAGTTGAGCGATTTATTGAAACGCGTCCGGAGGCGGACGTGGGTGATAGCCGCCGCGGCTGTGATCGCGATAGTCGGCGGATCCATCTACTGGTTCGGGTTCGGCATCAGTGCGGGTGCCCAGGGCGCCGCAGCGGCGAGCAGGACTGCCACCGCGAGCCTGCAGACGATGGATAAGACCGTGACCGGCACCGGCCCGCTTGCCCCGGCGGTGAAGGACGATGTGAACTTTGCCTCGTCGGGCACCGTTACAGCAGTCGATGTGGCCGCCGGAAGCACCGTCACGGCCGGACAGACCCTCGCGACACTCGACACGCTCACCGAAAACGCGAATTTTCTGAGCGCCAAGGCGGCACTCGCTACGGCAGTCGCTCAGCTGTCCAATAGTCAAACCAGTAGCGATGGGAGCAGCGCGGCAGCTGCAAAGATCGCGGCGAACCAGGCGGGTGTCTCGGTGGCACAGGCGGCCGTGGATGCGGCGCAGGTCGCGTACAACGGAACAACTCTTACGTCTCCGATCGCCGGACTTGTGACGGCCGTGAACCTCTCGGTCGGCCAGGTGCTGTCGAACGGCACGCCGTCGTCTTCGATGGGTTCGACGTCCGGTTCTGGCGGTGCCGGCTCATCCGGTGGCGTCGGCGGGTCCAGCGCAGCGAGCTCGTCGACCTCCACCACCAGCACCGCCCAGTTCACGGTGGTGGGAACCCAGGCATGGCAGGTGACCGTATCGGTGGGAGCGACCGACCTCAAGAACATCGCCGTGAATAACCAGGTCCAGCTGTCCACTACCGAGAACACGTCTTTCTTCGGCACTGTTTCATCGATCGGCCTGTTGCCGACGACCACCACCGGAGCCGCAATGTACCCGGTCGTCGTTACCGTAACGGGTTCACCGACGAACCTCTATGACGGCGTCACCGTCACGGCCGCCATCGTCTACCAGCGACGCACCAACGTCTTGACCGTGCCAAGCGCGGCGGTCACGACGGCGAACGGCACGTCGACGGTGAACAAGATTGTCAACGGCAAAACCGTCAAGACGACCGTCACCGTTGGCGAGATCGTCGGCAACCTCACTGAGATCACGAAGGGCGTAGCGTCCGGCGACCAGGTCTCGGTGCCGACCTTCAATCCCGCAGGCACGGGCAACGGAACGGGAACGCAGCGCGTGCCAGGTACCGGCCAGGGTGGCTTCCCAGGAGGCGGTGGCGGATTCCCCGGCGGCGGTGGCGGATTCCCGGGTGGAGCACGCCCGGGCCAGACAGGAACCGGGTCGACCAATGGTTGAGAAGAGCATCGACATGTCCGGCAAACGCGACCGGACCGGCTCCGCACGCGCACCGCGCCAGGCCATAGAACTCATCGCGGCGAGCAAGACCTACCGGTCGGGAAGCATCGAGTTCGAGGCTCTGCGGGGCATTGACCTCACGATCGACGTCGGTGAATATGTGGCTGTCATGGGACCGTCCGGATCGGGTAAATCAACGATCATGAACATCCTGGGCTGCCTCGACACGCTGACAACGGGCGAGTATCGACTCGGTGGCGACGACGTGGACGACCTCGACGAGATCGACCTCGCCGCCATCCGCAACGAGCAGATCGGCTTCGTCTTCCAGCAGTTCAACCTGATGCCGTCGCTCTCCGCGTGGCGCAACGTCGAAGTCCCCCTGATGTACGCACGAGTGCCGAAGGACGAACGCAAGGTGCGCGCCGAGCGCGCACTCGAGCGGGTCGGACTGGGCGACCGCCTCGATAACCGACCGGGAGAGCTTTCGGGCGGTCAGCAGCAGCGGGTCGCCGTCGCGCGGGCGCTGGTCAGCGAGCCGACCATCATCCTGGCCGACGAACCCACGGGGAACCTCGACTCCGCCTCGACCATGGACGTGCTCGCACTCTTCGACGAGTTGCACGAAGCGGGTCGCACGATCGTGCTCATCACGCATGAGCTCGAAGTCGCCCAACGAGCGCGCCGGATCGTCTGGGTGCGCGATGGCGAGATCCAGCGGGACGAGGTGAATGCAGCATGATCTGGTCAGAAACCCTCCGCATCAGCTGGGCAGCGGTTCGCTCACACGGATTGCGTTCGATCCTCACCGTTCTCGGCATCCTCATCGGCATCGCCGCGGTCATCCTCACGGTTGGACTCGGCCTCGGGACGCAGAAGGACGTCAGCGCCCAGATCAGTTCACTGGGCAGCAACCTGCTCATCGTGTCGCCCGGCAGCAGTACCTCCACAACGGGAATCCGGGGCGGGTTCGGTACGAGCTCGACGCTGACCCTGGCGAATGCGAACGCTCTCGCCACCTCGGTCAGTACGCCGGACATCAAGGGAGTGGCTGCCGAGAAGACGACGCAGTTGGCGCTTACGGCGAACGGCACGAACTGGACTACGTCGGTGACCGGCGTGACACCATCGTGGCTGTCGGTTCGCGCAAGAACGCTGTCGTCTGGGTCGTTCATTACGGCGGCGAATGACACCAATTCGTCCGCGGTCGTGGTGCTCGGGTCGCAGACGGCGACGCAACTGTTCGGTTCTCAGAACGTGGTCGGTCAGACCGTCACGATCAACAGCAAGTCGTTCTCGGTAATCGGAGTGCTCGCTTCCGTAGGGTCCAATTCGTCGAGCAACCTCGATGATGTCGCCATCGTTCCGATGTCGACCGCGGCCAATGAACTCATCGGCGGTGCCTCAAGCGCGAGTGTCTCGACCGTGTACATCCAGGCGCAGTCTGCCGCCCAGCTCTCGGCCGCATACCAGGAGGCAGACTCGCTGCTGCTCAATCTCCACGGTATATCCAACTCCGCGAACGCCGATTTCACGATCAGCAGCCAGGACGCACTGGTGAGCACCGCGACGTCGGTTTACCGAACGCTGACCGTGCTCCTGACCGGAATTGCCGGACTCTCATTGCTGGTCGGCGGGATCGGGGTTATGAACATCATGCTCGTCTCGGTGACCGAGCGGACGAAGGAGATCGGGCTTCGAAAGGCACTCGGCGCGCCGCCGTGGGCCATCAGGCGGCAGTTCCTCATCGAAGCGGCGATCCTCGGGCTCTCGGGCGGACTGCTCGGCGCGCTCCTCGGCGTCGTCGCTGCCCTCGCACTGCCAGGAGTCATCGGCAGCTCGGTTGTCATCTCGCCGAGTGCCGTCGGCCTGTCGATCGGGGTCGCGATCGCGATCGGCGTGACTTTCGGCGTCTATCCAGCCACGCGCGCGGCAAAACTCGCGCCGATCGACGCCCTGCGAACGGAGTAACGAATGCGCCACCTCGGCACGACCACCACCAACGACTACAGATCAGATCACCTAACGGAGAGAACCATGCAGAAGATCACACCAACAAAGCGAACGAGCGCGATCATGGTCGCCCTTGCGGCGGGCGCGTTGCTGCTCAGTGGATGCGCTGCAACCGCCGCTGCACCGACCTCGGCCAGCTCCGGCCAGCCCGCCCAATCAAGCCAGGCGCCAACGAGCAGCGGTGTCTCGGGGACCATCGCCGCGGCGACCAACGGCACGCTCCAGGTGCAGGGCGGAACCACCCAGACGGCGGTCACGTACACCGCCTCGACGACGATCAGCCAGGCCGTGGCCGCTGCGGCGTCGGATGTCACCGTCGGATCGTGTGTCATCGGGGTGACGGCTCCCGGCGCAAGTGCCGGAACCGCCGCCGCCACGGTCGCGATCAGCGCCGCGGTCAACGGAACCTGCTCCACCCCGGGTCTGCGCGGCGGCGGGCAGGGTGGTGTTCGCCCATCCGGAGCACCGAACGGAGTACGGCCAAGCGGCGGTCCGGCCGGTGGATTCACCCCGCCCGTCTCCGGCACGGTGACGGCGGTCTCCGGCTCCGCGATCACCGTGGCGACCACGCGTGGCGGCTCGGCGACCACGGCGACGATCACGCTCGACGGCAGCACGAAGTACACCAAGTCCCAGGCGGCGACGCCGGCGGCTCTCGTCGTGAACAAGTGCGTAGTCGCTGCCGGCAAGGCCGACACAGCAGGTAACTTCGCCGCGACCAGCCTCGCGGTATCGGATCCGGGTGCCAACGGTTGCTCGCTTGGCGGACGTCCGGCGGCAGGCAATTGAGCAGGGCAGAAGGGTCGTCGGGTCGCCCCGATGCTCCGCTGACGTCGAAGCAGCGCGGCAAGCGACGTAGGCGGCGCAATGCGACGCTCGCGATCGCCCTTGCTGTGGTCCTGTGCGCGGCGGGCGGCGGGGTAGCTTTCGCCGCCTCCCGCGGCACGACCGTGAGCTATCGGACGGCAACAGCGGCGCCGGGAAACGTCACCGAGACGGTCACCCTCAGTGGAACCGTCGCGTCGGTGAACCGTCGAAACGTGGCATTCGAGGTGGCGGGAACCGTGGGTGCCATCAACGTCACGGTCGGCCAGAAGGTCGCCCCGGGTGACGCTCTTGCGACCATGACTCCCGACAGTCTCACGGCTGCGGTGACGAAGGCCCAGCAGGCGGTGACCAAGGCGACGCAGACGCTCAGCACGGATCTCGCTTCGCAGACGGCCGGAGCGAGCAGCTCCGCTTCCGCGAAGTCGACCCAGGCGTCGGCCACTCAACCGCCGCAGAGTTCCGCGGCATCATCCGCGATCCAGTCGGCGACGAAGGCCGTCGTGGCCGCGCAGCAGAAGCTGCTCGCGCAGTACACAGTCTCATCCGATTCGCTGACAACGACCGAGGGACTGGTCGCGTCATCCGACCCGAGCTGCAAGCCCTTCCTGGACGCGACGCTCGACCCGACCAACCCGTCGCCGAACGTCGCTCCCAGCGCATCGCCCACTCCAACGCCGTCGGCGACCGCCGACCCGCTCGCCGCCGCCCAGCAGGCCTTGGCAACGTGCCAGACCGCGATCAGCGGCGTCCTTACCAGTCAGCAGACCACCACGGCTGCCCAGAAGGAGGTGCAGACGCTCGCCGCGACGCTCAACGACTCGATCGCGGCCCTCACCACGGCGCTGCAAGCCTCGGCGAGCGGCGGTGCGACGACGGGCGGTTCTTCCCCTAGCTCGCAGAGTGCCGCGGTGAGTGCCCCGTCGAGTTCCGGTTCGGCCTCGGCCTCCGGGGGATCCACCGTCGCATCCGCGGCGACGATCCTCGCGGATGAGGCAGCCATCACCGCTGCGAACGCCCAACTCACGATCGCGCAGAACGGCCTGGCATTGGGTAACCTGACCAGTCCGATCGCCGGCACCGTCGCGGCCGTCGCGATCATCCCGGGATCGACCGTGACGGCGGGATCGGCTACGGCCGCCATCACGATCATCGGCGACGGGGGGTACGTGGTCAACTCCACCGCGAGCCTGACAGACGTGGCCAAGTTGACGATGAAACAGCCGGTGCAGATCTCGGTATCCGGTTCGTCGACCAAGCTCGCCGGCACGGTGAGCTCGATCGGCCTCTCGAATGTCTCGACGAGTTCGACGACGACGTCCTATGCGGTGACCGTCGCGGTCACCGACCTGGCTGCGACCATGCTGAATGGTGCGTCGGCGCACCTGGCGATCACTGCCGCCACCGCATCCAACGTGCTGACGGTGCCGACTTCGGCGCTCCACCGAAACTCCACCACCTATACGGTCGACGTGCTGAAGGATGGCAATCTCGTCCGCACGGCGGTCAAAGTCGGCGCGAGCGGCGACCAGCTGACGGAGATCACCTCCGGCATCACCAAGGGAGCCGTGGTCATCCTCGCGGACATCACGTCGACCACCATCGGCACGGCGACGACCACAACGAGTTCGACCGGACTCGCCGGTCTCGGGCAGAGCACCACGACCGGAAGGGTCGGCGGATTCACCGGACGCCCCGGCGGCGGCGCACCCGCGGGCGGATAGAGAACACCAGAGGGCGTGCCAGGGTCATCGACGACGGCCCTGGCGCGCCCTCCCCGCTGGTCGAACCTGAGAGTTGAGCGCAGGCGACTCAAGTTTTGCCGAGTCGACTTGACAAAGTTATCCACAGGTTTCAAACTTGAGTACGCGAGGCTCAAGTCTCGCAGAGGTCCGCTGGTGGAGGCTGTCAAAGCCAGCATGTAGGCACGCTGACTTCGACAAACTCAGTCGGCGAGCGAAGGAGAAAGAGCACATGGCTCGAGCAGTAGGTATCGATCTGGGAACCACCAACTCCGTGGTCTCGGTTCTCGAGGGTGGAGAGCCCACCGTCATCGCGAACGCTGAAGGGTTCCGCACGACGCCATCCGTCGTCGCCTTCACCAAAGATGGAGAGGTGCTTGTCGGTGAGACCGCGAAGCGGCAGAACGTCACCAACGTCGACCGCACGATCTCCTCGGTCAAGCGCCATATGGGCACCAACTGGACCGTCGACATCGACGGCAAGAAGTACACCCCGCAGGAGATCTCCGCACGCATTCTCGGCAAGCTCAAGCGGGACGCAGAGCAGTACCTCGGCGACACGGTGACGGATGCCGTCGTCACCGTTCCGGCCTACTTCAACGACGCAGAGCGCCAGGCCACCAAGGAGGCGGGTGAGATTGCGGGCCTCAACGTGCTCCGCATCATCAACGAGCCCACCGCCGCTGCACTCGCTTACGGGCTCGACAAGGGCAAGGAAGACGAGCTCATCCTGGTCTTCGACCTCGGTGGTGGAACCTTCGATGTCTCCCTGCTCGAGGTGGGCAAGGATGACGACTTCTCGACCATCCAGGTGCGTTCGACGGCGGGCGACAATCGCCTCGGCGGCGACGACTGGGACCAGCGCGTCGTGGACTACCTGGTCAAGCGATTCAAGGATTCGACGGGCGTCGATGTCTCCGGCGACAAGATCGCCAAGCAGCGCCTCAAGGAGGCGGCGGAGCAGGCAAAGAAAGAGCTCTCGAGTTCGATGAGCACCAGCATCCAGCTTCCGTACCTCTCCCTTACGGAGAACGGTCCGGCCAACCTCGACGAGACGCTCACCCGTGCCAAGTTCGAGGAACTGACCGCGGACCTGCTCGAGCGCACCAAGAAGCCGTTCCACGACGTCATCAAGGAGGCCGGCATCAAGGTGTCAGACGTCGCGCACGTGGTCCTCGTCGGTGGTTCGACCCGCATGCCGGCGGTCGTCGACCTGGTCAAACAGCTGACCGGAGGCAAAGACCCGAACAAGGGCGTCAACCCGGATGAGGTGGTCGCCGTCGGCGCCGCGCTCCAGGCCGGCGTACTGAAGGGCGAGCGCAAAGACGTTCTGCTCATCGACGTCACCCCACTGAGCCTCGGCATCGAGACCAAGGGCGGCATCATGACCAAGCTCATCGACCGCAACACGGCCATCCCCACGAAGCGCAGCGAGACCTTCACGACGGCGGACGATAACCAGCCCTCGGTTGCGATCCAGGTCTTCCAGGGGGAGCGTGAGTTCACCCGCGACAACAAGAACCTCGGCACGTTCGAGCTGCAGGGCATCGCGCCGGCGCCCCGCGGCATCCCGCAGGTCGAGGTCACGTTCGATATCGACGCCAACGGCATCGTGCACGTGTCCGCCAAGGACAAGGGCACCGGCAAGGAGCAGTCGATGACCATCACCGGTGGCTCGTCCCTCTCGAAGGACGACATCGAGCGCATGGTTCGCGAGGCCGAGGAGCACGCGGCGGAGGACAAGGCGCGTCGCGAGACGGCCGAGACCCGCAACACCGCCGAGCAGCTCGCCTACTCGACCGACAAGCTGATCAAGGACAACGACGACAAGCTTCCCGAGGACGTCAAGTCCGACGTGCAGGCCGATGTCGATGCCCTCAAGAGCGCGCTCGCCGGCGACGATGAGACCGCTGTCAAGACGGCGTTCGACAAGCTGAGCGAGAGCCAGCAGAAGCTCGGCCAGGCCATCTACTCGCAGGAGCAGGCGGCATCCGCGGAGAGCGCTTCGGAGGAGGCGCCCGCGGCGGCCGGTACCGAAGAGGACATCGTCGACGCCGAAGTCGTGGACGACGAGCCAGAAGAAAGTTCGACCGGCTCAGGACAGCGAAAGTAGCCATGGTCAACGACAAGAAAAATGGTGAGGACGGGTTCGAAGAACCGGACCCGTCGACAGGACCCGATGATGGTCTGATCGAAGCCGAAGGTCCGGATGTCGAGACCAGCGTCGGCTCCCCTGACCCCGTCGACGGGTTCACCGACGACGATCTCGCCTTCCTGGCGGGGGAGCGGCCCTCATCGATCGGGACAGACTCCGAGGTGGATCCTGCCGTGGAGATCCTTGGCGACCTCAAGCGCGTGCAGGCCGAGTTCGCCAACTACCGAAAGCGCGTCGAGCGCGATCGGGAGGCGAATCGCGAACTCAACATCGCCGAGGTGATGAAGAGCCTTCTTCCCGTGCTCGACGATCTCGTTCTCGCCGAGACACACGGGGACCTTGCCGACGGACCCATGGCGGTGATCGCTCAGAAGCTGCGAGCGAGCCTCGAGAGGTTCGGCCTCACGGTCGTGGGCGAGAAGGGCGACGTGTTCGACCCCCACCTCCATGAGGCACTCGTTCAGCTGCCGGACCCCGACGTGACCGTCAACACCGTCGCGGACGTGATCGCCCCCGGCTACAAGTTGGGTGAGCGACTTCTGCGTCCGGCCAAGGTTGCGGTCTCGGTACCAGCAGAATAGAAGTAACACGCTGACCGCGTCTGTCGAGATCTCCCGCGTGGGGCACGCCCCGTTCGATCTCGGCAGGCGCGATCAGCGCGAAACGTGAAGAAAGGAGGCGCCCGTGGCTAGCCAGGACTGGTTCGACAAGGACTTTTACGCCGTGCTTGGCGTCTCCAAAGACATCTCGGAGGCCGACCTCAAGAAGGCCTACCGCAAGCTCGCCCGCAAGTATCACCCCGATTCGAACCCCGGGGATGCCAAGGCCGAGGCGAGATTCAAGGAGATCAGCGAGGCGCACTCCGTGCTCGCCGATCCGGAACAGCGCAAGGAATACGACCAGATGCGGGCCATGGGTCCCGGCCGCCCCCGGTTCACCTCCGGTGGCCCTGGTCAGTCCGGCGGGTTCGAAGATGTCTTCGGCGGCATGTTCAACCAGGGTGGCAACCAGCGCACCACCTTCTCCCCGGCCGGCGGTGGCTTCGACGACATCTTCAGCGGACTGTTCGGCCAGTCGTCCGGCGGGTTCCGTGGTTCAGGTGGACCCACCAGGGGGCGCGACCTTACGGCGACCACAACGCTCGACTTCCTCACCGCCATCCACGGCGATACGGTCAAGCTCCAGCCGTCGGAGGGCAGGCCGATCAGCGTCAAGATCCCCGCGGGCGTCAGCGACGGCCAGAAGATCAGGCTGAAGGGCAGGGGCGAACCGAGCCCGGACGGTGGCGAGCCGGGCGACCTCACCCTCACGGTGACCGTGCGCAAGCATCCGGTGTTCGAGCGAGACGGCCTCAACCTGCGCGTGGATGTGCCGGTCACCTTCACGGAGGCGACTCTCGGCGCGACGATCGAGGTCCCGACCCTCGGCGGCGAACCCGTCAAACTCAAGGTCGCCGCGGGAACTCCGAGCGGTCGCGTATTGCGGGTAAAGGGGCGCGGAGTCACCACGCCTAAGGGCACCGGCGACCTGCTCGCCACGGTGCAGGTGGCGGTGCCCGCCCACCTCAGCGGCGAAGCGCGGGACGCCCTCGAGAGGTTCGCGGAATTGCAACCGGATGAGAATCCGCGAGCGGAGCTGCTCGCGAAATCGAAGGGCTGACCATGGAAGCCACCGATCCCGTCTTCGCGATTGCGGTCGCCGCGGAACTGGCCGGCATGCATCCGCAGACCCTTCGGCAATACGACCGACTCGAACTCGTGATTCCGCAGCGCACCTCCGGACAGTCCCGCCGCTACTCGATGCGCGACGTGGTGCAGCTGCGGGAGATCGCGCGGCTCGGCGCCGAGGGAGTGAGTCTGGAAGGCATCCGGCGCGTTCTACAGCTGGAGAACCAGGTGACGGAGCTGACCCAGCGCGTGCGTGAGCTCGAACACGCCCTCGCGGACGAGTTGCTCACCCGACCCGGCCGACGGGTCTTCGCCGGTGCAGAATCGGGCGAGGTCGTCTCGCTGCGGGCCGGCACCAGGTTGCAGCGCAACACACAGGTCGTGGTCTGGCGTCCGCTCAGCGATGGCTGAGTTCGACTTCGCTCGCCTGCGTCGATTCCCGGATGTCGAGGCCGATAACCTCTTCGCGGTGGACGCCAGCGACCGCCTCATCCTTGACGAAGCCGTCGATGACATCTCTGCGGCAGCGCCCGGTACCGTCGTCGTGCTCGGCGACCACTACGGTGCGCTCACGATCGGGGCAGCACAGCTCGGGGCACGAGGAATCCGGGTCTTCCAGGATTCGCTGATCGGCGAGCGAGCCCTCGCGGGCAACGCCGACGGCGTCGACTATCGCAGCCTGCCACTCGGGGCCGAGCTGCTCGAAGGCGCCACGATAGTACTGCTCCAGCTCCCGCGCAGTCTGGCGGAACTGGACGAACTGGCGGGCCAGACGGCCGCGCATGCTGGCGCGGTCACGATATATGCCGGCGGGCGCATAAAGCACATTTCGGTTGCCATGAACAACGTGCTCCTTCGGCACTTCTGGCGCCTGGACGTTTCACATGCGCGGCAGAAATCGCGCGTGCTGGTGGCGCGCGAGCCGCGTCGCGCACCCACGCCGTATCCAGTGCGCGAGTTCAACCGGGAGTTGAACCTTTGGGTCTGCGCCCACGGCGCTGCCTTCGCCGGCCCCAGGCTCGATATCGGCACTCGATTGCTGCTGTCGGTGCTCGAGAGTGCGGTGCCGGATGCGCGGGCCATCGTCGATCTCGGGTGCGGGACCGGCATCCTCGCCTGCTCGCTGGCACGGTCACGGCCCGGCGCCGCGATCGCCGCGACCGACCTCTCCTGGGCCGCCGTCGAATCCGCGCGGGCAACCGTCGAGGCGAACGGCCTGAGCGCTCGGGTCACGGTGTTCCGCGACGTCGGGCTGGGCCGGCAGCCCGAGTCAAGCGCCGACCTCGTCGTGCTGAACCCTCCGTTCCACGTCGGTGCGACTGTGCACAGCGGACTCGCGAACCCGATGTTCGCGGATGCCGCGAGGGTGCTGCGCCCGGGCGGCGAACTCTGGACGGTCTTCAACTCACACCTTGGGTATCGATCGGTTCTGCAGCACACCGTGGGGGAGACTCGCGAGGTCGCGCGCGACGCGAAGTTCACGGTGACGGCTTCGCGTCATCCGTAGCCGGCCCGTCGCGCGCACGGGACGTGCGGGACACCCCGCGGCGTTCGCCAGGAGCGGGCAAATCGGTTTCGCGCCGCCGGTCATGGTTGCTAAACTTGAGCCAGCAAGACTCAACTCGGTGGAGGACTCGTATGGCGAACATGCAGGGCGCGCCGGGCTCAGACGAAGATCAGAAGTCGGCCCTCGAAAGCTATGGCGTGGACCTCACGGCGATCGCTCGCACCGGCAAGCTCGACCCTGTGATAGGCCGCGACGCCGAGATCCGCCGAGTGAGCCAGGTGCTCACACGCCGCACCAAGAACAACCCGGTGCTCATCGGCGAGCCAGGCGTCGGCAAGACCGCCGTCGTCGAGGGACTCGCGCAGCGCATCGTCGCCGGCGATGTCGCGGACTCTCTCAAGGGCAAGCGGCTGGTTTCACTAGACCTCGCGGCGCTCGTGGCCGGTGCCAAGTATCGCGGCGAATTCGAGGAGCGGCTCAAGGCCGTGCTCAAGGAGATCAACGACGCTGAAGGCGAGATCATCACCTTCGTCGACGAATTGCACACCCTGATGGGCGCCGGTGGCGGTGAAGGGTCCGTCGCCGCATCCAACATGCTCAAGCCCATGCTCGCTCGTGGCGAGCTGCGGCTGATCGGTGCCACGACCCTCAACGAATACCGAGAATACATCGAGAAGGATGCAGCGCTCGAACGCCGCTTTCAGCAGGTATACGTCGGCGAACCCAGCGTCGAAGACACCATCGCCATCCTGCGAGGCCTCAAGGAGCGCTATGAGGCGCATCACAAGGTGGCGATAGCCGACACGGCGCTCGTCGCGGCCGCGGCACTGAGCAACCGCTACATCAGCGGGCGCCAGCTGCCGGACAAGGCGATCGACCTCATCGACGAGGCTGCGTCCAGGCTGCGTATGGAGATCGATTCTGCCCCGGTCGAGATCGACGAACTACGGCGCAGCGTCGACCGCCTCAAGCTCGAGGAGCTCGCCCTCAAGCGTGAGAAGGATGAGGCGAGCAAGCAGCGCCTCGAGAAACTGCGTTCCGACCTCGAGCAGAAGAGCAAGGCGCTCAAAGTGCTGCAGGCGCGGTGGGAGAAGGAGCGCTCGGCGCTCAACCGCATCGGCGAACTCAAAAAGAAGCTGGATGCCCTGCGCATGCAGTCCGAGCGGGCCCAGCGCGAGGGAAACCTCGAGAAGGCCTCCCGCCTTCTCTACGGCGAGATCCCCGTGATCGAGCGGGAACTCGCGGAGGCGGAGAAGTCCGAGGCGGACACCCCGCTCATGGTGAACGACCAGGTCACGGCGGAAGACATCGCTGCCGTCATCGCGATGTGGACCGGAATCCCGGTCGGCCGCCTGCTGCAGGGCGAGACCGAGAAGCTGCTGAACCTCGAGTCCGAGCTGGGCAAGCGACTCGTGGGCCAGAAGCGGGCCGTCCGCGCCGTCGCCGAGGCGGTGCGCAGGTCCCGGGCCGGCATCGCGGACGCCGACCGCCCGACCGGCTCCTTCCTGTTCCTCGGTCCGACCGGCGTCGGCAAGACGGAGCTCGCGAAGGCGCTCGCGGAGTTCCTCTTCGACGACGACAAGGCCATGATCCGCATCGACATGAGCGAGTACGGCGAGCGACACTCGATCGCGCGTCTCCTCGGCGCCCCTCCCGGCTACATCGGTTACGAGCAGGGTGGCCAGCTCACGGAGGCCGTGCGGCGTCGGCCATACTCCGTGATCCTGCTCGACGAGGTCGAAAAGGCGCATAGCGATGTCTTCGACGTGCTGCTGCAGGTGCTCGACGACGGACGCCTGACGGATGGACAGGGTCGCACGGTCGACTTCCGCAACGTCATCCTGATCCTGACCTCCAATCTCGGTAGCCAGTATCTCGTCGACCCGACGCTCAGCGAGGGTGCGAAGGAGGAAGCGGTGACCCTGATGGTGCGCCAGTCGTTCAAGCCGGAGTTCCTCAACCGCCTCGACGACATCGTGATCTTCAGCGCTCTCTCGACGCACGATCTCGCGCAGATCGTCGAGCTGTACATCGACCGCCTTTCCCGCCGGCTGCAGGACCGTCGCCTCGACCTTGCGGTGACGCCGGATGCACGCTTCTGGCTTGCCGAGCGTGGATACGATCCGATCTATGGTGCGCGTCCGCTTCGTCGACTCATGCAGCACGAGATCGACGACAGGCTGGCGACGGCGTTGCTCAGCGGTGAGATCCGCGACGGTGACACCGTCATGGTCGACCTCGACTCCGAGAACGACACTCTGAGCATCCGCAAGGCTCCGGTTCTGGTCGACTAGCGTGGCGCCGACGCGCCTAGGCTTGTGTCATGCATGCAACTCTCATCCACGGTGAACGAGACATCCGCTTCGAAGAGGTTCCGGACCCGGTGCTCTCGACCGGCGGTGATGCGATCGTGCGGGTTACGGCGGCGTGTGTCTGCGGCTCGGATCTCTGGCCGTACCGCGGTGTAGTACCCACGAGGCACCCGCAGCGCATCGGCCACGAGTTCGTCGGCGTGGTCGAGCAGGTCGGCCCGGAGGTCAGTCGAATCAAGCCGGGCGACTTCGTGATCGCGCCCTTCTACGACTGCGATATGACCTGCGACAACTGCCTGAATGGCGTCAGCACGTCGTGCCTCAACGGCGGATGGTGGGGATCGAAGGACCGCCTCGGCGGGTTCGCGGATGGCGCTCAGGGCGAACTCGTGCGGGTACCGCACGCGGACGGCACGCTCGTCGCGACGCCTGGAGCCCCGGATGCTGCGCTCATCCCGAGCCTTCTCACCCTCGCCGACGTCATGGGCACCGGTCACCACGCCGCGCTTTCCGCTGGCGTGACCGTCGGCAGCACGGTCGTCGTGGTAGGTGACGGCGCTGTCGGCCTCTGTGCGGTGCTCGCCGCGAAGCGTCTCGGAGCATCCAGAATCGTTGCGATGTCGCGTCATCCCGAGCGCCAGGCGCTGGCGCGCGAATTCGGTGCGACCGACATCGTCGAGGAGCGCGGCGACGAGGGCGTGGCCAGGATCCTCGGGATGTTCGCCGGTATCGGTGCGGACTGCGTGCTGGAATGCGTAGGCACCAAGGAGTCGATGGACCAGGCCATTCGCTCGACCCGCCCGGGCGGAACGGTCGGCTATGTCGGGGTCCCCAACGGCGGATCGGAGCTGCCGATCCGCACGCTGTTCGGCGCGAATATCGGCGTCAACGGCGGCGTCGCCCCTGTGCGCAACTACATCGAGGAACTGCTGCCGGAGGTGCTGTCCGGCGCGATCGACCCCGGCCGGGTCTTCGACCTTGAGCTGCCGCTCGCCGACGTCGCGGAGGCGTATGCCGCGATGGACGAGCGACGCGCGATCAAGGTGCTGCTGCGACCGTAAGACGTCGATCAGTGCGCGGACTTGTCGTCAGTGCGGTCGCAATGGCCGCCGCATTGACAACAAACGGCCGCATCGAGAGAGTTACGCGGAGAGCTCCCTCGTGATCGCGGCGACGAAGTTGTCGACGTCCGCCTCCGTCGTGTCGAAGGCGGTCATCCAGCGCACCTCGCCCCTGGCTCGATCCCAGTCGTAGAAACGCACCCGATCCCGGATGCGGTCCGCCGCATCGTTGGCAAGAACGGCGAAGACCGCGTTGGCCTGGGTCGGCTGACTGAACGTGAGGCCGGCGATCGCGCCGCCCGCGAGCGCATCCTCGAGCGAGTGACGCAGGTGCGTCGCCATCGCGTTCGAGTGGTGCGCCGACCTCAGCCAGAGTTCGTCGGTGAGCAGCGCGATGAGCTGCGCCGAAACGAAGCGCATCTTGCTCGACAGCTGCATGTTCAGCTTGCGCAGGTAGACGAGGCCCTCGGATGCATCGGGGTTCAGCACCACGACGGCCTCGCCGTACAGCAGGCCGTTCTTGGTGCCCCCGAAGCTCAGGATGTCGACTCCGGCATCCGTCGTGAAGTCTCGGAGAGGGACTCCAAGAGCCGCGGCAGCGTTCGAGATGCGGGAGCCGTCCATGTGCACGGTCATGCCGAGCGAGTGGGCGTGGTCGGCAATGGCTCGCACCTCGTCGACGGTGTAGAGCGTGCCGAGTTCCGTCGTCTGGGCGATGCTCACGGAGAGAGGCTGAGCGCGGTGTTCGTCGCCCCATCCCCAGGCTTCCTGGTCGATGAGTTCCGGCGTCAGCTTGCCATCCGTGGTGAGAACGGTGAGTAGCTTGAGGCCGCTGATCCGTTCTGGCGCTCCCCCCTCATCCGTGTGGATATGCGCGGTCGATGCGGCGACCACGGCACCCCACCGGGGGAGGAGGGATGTGAGTGCGGTGACGTTCGCACCCGTGCCGTTGAAAACCGGGAAGGTTTCGGCCCAGTCTCCGAAGTGCTCTTTCATGACGACCTGCAGGCGGGCGGTGTAGACGTCCTCGCCGTAGGCGATCTGATGTCCGCCGTTCGCCTCGGTGATAGCGGCGATGACCTCGGGGTGCGCTCCCGCGTAGTTGTCGGAGGCGAAACCACGGTCTTCGGGATCGTGCAGTTGCGTCATCCTCCTAGTCTGGCGCATTGGTCACCCTGGCCATCGGCGGTACCCACGATCGAGATCCGGCTTTTGGTCGTTCCCCGCGCGGCGGAGGGACCAAAAGCCGGATCTCGCGATCAGTCCTTCGCAGTAATGCCGGCCGTCGACTCGATTACGCCGGCCATCTTCTTGGAGAGGGCCTCGTAGAACATCGACAGGGGGAACTCGTCGTCGAGCACGGCATCCGTGAGTCCCTTCGGTGGACCGTCGAGAGGAAGTTGCCGGCCGGCCCAGTTCGAGGCAGGATGCGGCGTGAGTGTCGCCGCGACGAGGTCGTAGGCCGCGAGCCAGTGTGCCGTCTTGGGTCGGTCGATCGAGCGCCAGTACAGCTCCTCGATCTCGCGACCGAGTGCGATCACGACCTCGGGGACCTCGTCCCAGTCGAGCGTGAGCCGAGTGTCGGTCCAGTGCAGCACGTGGTGCTGATGGAGCCAGGCGAAAAGCAGCTGACCCCCGAGTCCGTCGTAGTTGCGCACCCGTGTGCCCGAGATGGCGAAGCGGAAGATGCGGTCGAAAAGCACCGCGTACTGCACGAGCTTCGCGTGCTCGCGCGTTACGGCATCCGTGTCATCCGATCGCTCCAGCCGCACGGCCTCGCGGTAGGCCGTGAGATCGCAGCGCAATTCCTCGAGCGAATACAGGAAGTACGGCATCCGCTGCTTGATCATGAACGGATCGAACGGCAGATCGCCACGCATGTGGGTTCGGTCGTGGATGAGGTCCCACATCACGAAAGTCTCCTCGGTGAGCCGCTGGTCGTCGAGCAGGCGCGCGGCCTCCGCGGGAAGCTCGAGCTTGGTGACGTCGGATGCCGCTCGCACGACGCGGCGGAATCGCGCGGCCTCACGATCGGCGAAGATAGCCCCCCAGGTGAACGTCGGGATGGTACGCATCGCGATTGTCTCGGGGAACAGCACCGCGGAGTTGGTGTCGTAGCCCGCGGTGAAATCCAGGAACCTGATCGGCACGAAGAGCTTGTTCGAGTAATCGCCGGCTTCGAGTCGGTCCACGAACTCCGGCCAGATCACCTCGATGAGTACGGCCTCCAGCAGGCGATCCGTGCTGCCGTTCTGCGTGTACATCGGAAAGACGACGAGGTGTCGCAGCCCGTCGACCCGGTTCTCTTGCGGCTGGAAGGCGTCGAGCGAGTCGAGAAAGTCCGGCACGCCGAATCCGTCCGCCGCCCAGCGTTCGAAGTCCACCGCGGCGGCGGCGAGGTAACGGTCGTCGTGGGGATACAGCTTTCGGAAACTCAGGAGATCGGACACGACCTGCTCGACGTTGCGGCGTGCCCCCGCGTGATCTCCGACGTTCGGGATGCTGCCGTCCTGAGTTTGCACAGCGCGGAGGCGTGTGACGGCATCCCTGAGGCTGAGCCAGGCGGTCGACGAACTGACATCCTCGAGGACCTCGGGCTCCCCGATTACCGCCGTGCGCGCTGCGCCCGTGATGTGTGACATGGTTCGACCTCCGATCCTCAAGAATGGAACGCACGAAATGTGCTGTTCATTCGAGGATATCCGGCGATTCACGGCGTTTGGTTGTTACCCACGCGGGAATGGTGCGTATACCGCGGGCACCCGCGCACGATATGCGAATCAGTAGGGCGATGCCGGGAAACAGTTCAGCGGACTGGCCATTCGGGTTTGGCCAATCCGCTGATTCGCCAGGGTATCTGGCGACGTGGGCTCGTTTGGGACTCGCAGCGCTCGTTTCGGGTTCGAGCGGGGCATCTGCTGATCTTTGTCGCGCCGGCACTTTCGTGCCTGTGAAAGAACCGTACCAGTATATTGGTCCCCCAAATGGCGGACACCGGGCCCCCAATATGGGGTGATTTTGTCTAGTCCAACGGATCGGTCGGAATGGCGATCAGACCGAGCAATCTCAGGGCGCCGCGAGCCGCGGCGGTATCGCGGTCGCGCGCCGCACCGAGGAGCAATGCCTGGGCCTCGCTTAGGGCCCGCAGGTCGATGCGATCGGGGAGATGCAGGCTGCCGAGCTGGATCCGATGCACGACGGAGTCGATGCCCCGTCGCAGGATCGAGTTGTGGGAGACCCTGACGAGATTGCTGAAGTAATCGGCGTTGGCTGCCGCGATCTTCTGCATATCGAGCGTGGCAAGGGTGGCCAGGAACCGCTCGTGGTCCCGTTCCATTGCCGCAACCACCTCGGCGGGGACGACCGGGATGACCTCGGCCAGGAGAGCGCCGTAGAGCGCGACCCAGACGATCGTGGCATCCGCGGTCTGTCGCGGGCTCACGATGGCTACGCGCGTGAATCGGCTCGCGGACACTTCGATGATGCCGATCTCGCGCAGCCGCTGCAGCGCCTCACGGACGGGAGTGCGTGAGACCCCGAGCTGTTTCGCGAGCGCGGCGTCGCTGATCCGCTCACCCGGCTGAAGCCGCCCCCCGTGAATGTCGGCGAGGACCCGGTCGTACACCGCGTTGACCACTGCACTGCCGGCGAGGTCATGGGGGCCCGCGCCCGGGATGAGGCGGTTGTTCTCGTCGGCCTCACTCACCCCCCGACTCTACCGACGCAAGCCACTCCGTGGCGATTCGCCACGATAGCCGGGCGATCTCGGGTTCACCCGTGACCTAGAAGATCATCGGACGATCGTCGTCCTCCACGTCCAGCGCGAGATCGACAAGCACGGGAACATGGTCGCTCGGCCCGGCTCCCTTGCGCTCGTTGCGGTGGATGCTGGCATCCGTCACGAGATCGGCGAAGCCCTTCGAGCCGAGGATGAAGTCGATGCGCATGCCCTCGTTTCGCGGGAATCGAAGCTGCTGGTAATCCCAGAAAGTGAAGCCCTCCGGCACGCGTTCGCGCACGACATCCGTGAGCCCGATCTGTTCGAACATCGCGAAAGCCGCGCGCTCGGGAGCCGAAGTGTGGGTGCTCGTCGCGAAGGGCCACGTTGGCCAGACATCCGTGTCGAGCGGGGCGACGTTCCAATCGCCCATGAGCGCCAGCGGCTGGTCGGGATTCGCGACCAGCCATCCGCGCGCATCGTCGGCGAGTCTGGCGAGCCAATCGAGTTTGTAGTCGAGGTGCGGATGCCCCAGCTCGCGGCCGTTGGGAACGTAGAGGCTCCACAGCCGCAGGTTATTGACCGTCACGCCCAGCGCGCGAGCCTCGAGGGGCAGCGAGCCGTCGTCGTTCTCCTTGCCGAAACCGGGCGCGGAGGGAAAACCGATCGTCACGTCGTCCATCGGCAGCCGGCTGGCGAAAGCGACGCCGTTCCACTGGTTCACTCCATGCAGCTCGACCTCGTAGCCCGCATCCGTGAAGGCATCGAAGGGGAACTGCTCCGGCTTGCATTTGATCTCCTGCATCGCGAGAACGTCGACGTCTTCACGGCCCAGCCAGTCGACGACCCTCCCGACCCTCGATCGGATGGAGTTCACGTTCCAGGTCGCTACGCGCATGGAATCAGCCTATCCATCGGCGATGACACGCCACGCGGTCGCGGGTGTCTTCGACACAGTGGGCTCGAGGCCCGGCCCCAGTAGAATCGGGCGCGTGACGGACGCACGGCAGCAACTCATCGATTACATCTCCGCAGGGGCGGTGTTTCACGGGGATTTCACCCTGACCAGCGGCAAGAAGGCGACCTATTACGTCGACCTGCGGAAGGTCAGCCTCGATCATCGCGTCGCGCCGCTTATCGGCCAGGTCATGCTCGACCTCATTGCCGGAGTGCCGGATGTCGTGGCCGTCGGTGGGATGACCATGGGCGCCGACCCGATCGCTGCCGCCATCCTGCACCAGGGTGCCGCTCGCGACCTCAACTACGACGCCTTCGTCGTTCGCAAGGAGCCCAAGGACCACGGCCGCGGTCGACAGGTCGAGGGCCCCGACCTCGAGGGCAAGCGCGTGATCGTGCTCGAGGACACCTCGACCACGGGGGGCTCGCCGCTCGCCGCCATCGAGGCGCTCAAGAAGGTCGGGGCCGAGATCGCCGCCGTCGCCGTGGTCGTCGATCGCGACACGGGTGCGCGCGAAGTGATCGAAGCGGCCGGCTACCCATACTTTGCGGCGATCGGGCTTTCCGATCTTGGACTGGCCAGATGACCGACGATCACGACGAGCCCCGCGAGGGTGGCTCGGGGAAAGACGGTGACGAGGAGGTCGATCCGAGCGACTGGCTTTCCGAGCAGTTCGGGATCGACGACGAACAGCCGCTGCCAGAGCCGAAGAGTGCGTTTGAGAGGCCCTCAGTCCCTGGTGGTCCGCCGGCAGCGCCGTCGGCGTTCAACTGGGGTCTCAAGCCGGCCGACGGCGCTTCCGATGCCGACCCGGTCGAGCCGCCTCTGTTGCCGAGCGTTCCGGATGGGCCGCCGCGGTCGTCCACTGAGGCGCCCGCCGAGCCGCCGGCGCCCGACCCGTTCGGAGCGCTCATCGCCTCCGGCGTGCCATCGAGCCCGGCCGATCCGCCCGAACCGCCGCTGCCGTTCCTGCCGGCTCCCGTGCCGGATCAGCCAGAGCAACCGCCGACCGTCGCGATGTCCGTCGAGCAGCCGGCGACCGAACTCCTGAACGCCGGTGATCTCGAGGCCGGGCGCCCCGAGACCGCGTCCACCATTCATTCCCTGTTCGGTGAGAAACAGTTCAAGGACTACGAAGACGAGCCGCTCATCGGCGCTATCCCTTTCAGGACAGAGAAGAGCGCCGACGGGCCGACGCCGACGCCGCGCACCCCGAACGCTCCGCTCTCCAGGAACCAGAAGGTGCTGCTCTGGATAGCCGCCGGAGCCGTCGCCATCCTCGCGCTCGTCGTGCTGTTCCTGCTCGGCACCAAGCTGCCACTCCTGCTCGGCCCGTCGCCGGCGGTTGCCACTTCGCAGACGCCGCGCCCGACGCCGTCAGTGGTCCCGAGTGCGCCAGCCGTCGGGCCGGTCGCCGTCGGCGTTCACAAGTGGAATACCCTGCTCGGCGGCGAGTGCATCGACCCCTTCCCGTCGGTGTGGGCCGAGACGTTCACGGTGGTGGATTGCGCCTCGCCGCATCCGGCCCAGATGGTGTTCCGCGGAACGTTCCCGGCCGTCGCTCCTGCGCCAGGTGCGACAACTGCGCCGGGTACGACTCCTGCGCCGAGTGGGACGGCCGCGCCGGGTGTGTACCCGGGCATCCCAGCGCTCCAGGCGCAGATCAACCTGCTGTGCACCGCACCCGGCGTGATCGATCTCGCGACGGCGGGTGCGTACAGCGACATCCAGTTCCAGGCCGCCTACCCGGTGACCGAGAAGGAGTGGGCGAGCGGCTACCACGACTATTTCTGCTTCGTGAGCCGATCGTCCGGCGGACCGATCGCGGGCAGCCTGGCGCACCTCGCGGGTTAGTCCTCCGACTCGACCGGTTCCGTTTCGAGCAGATCGGAAACCCCGCTGAGAATCTCGTCAGGACGGAATGGGTATCGGTCGATCTCGGCCTGATCGCTGATCCCGGTGAGCACGAGAATGGTGTGCAACCCAGCTTCGATGCCCGCGACGATGTCGGTATCCATCCGGTCGCCGATCATGCCGGTGTTCTCGGAATGGGCGCCGATCTTGTTCATCGCCGAGCGGAACATCATCGGATTCGGCTTGCCGACGACATATGGTTCCTTGCCGGTCGCCTTCGTTATCAGTGCGGCGACGGCACCGGTTGCGGGCATCGGGCCTTCCGCGCTCGGGCCCGTGGCATCCGGATTCGTGACGATGAAGCGGGCTCCGTCGCCGATGAGCCGGATCGCGCGGGTGATCGCCTCGAAGGAGTAGTTGCGAGTCTCACCGACGACCACATAGTCGGGGTTCGTGTCTGTCATGATGAACCCCGCCTCATGCAGCGCGGTCGTAATGCCGGCTTCGCCGATGACGAACGCAGAACCGCCGGGCATCTGCGACGCGAGGAAGTTTGCGGTCGCGAGGGCGGAGGTCCAGATGGCATCCTCCGGCACATCGAGGCCAGACGCCTTGAGCCGAGCGCTCAGGTCACGAGGGGTGAAGATCGAGTTGTTGGTGAGCACGAGGTATGGCTTGCCCTGGTCACGCCACTGCTGCAGCAGCTCCGCGGCGCCTGGCAGCGGATGATTCTCGTGCACGAGCACGCCATCCATGTCGGTCAGCCAGCATTCGATCTCGCCGCGGTTGCTCATGCGCCCATGGTAGCGGGCGGGAATTACGCGGAGATTGCGGCGCTACGCTGGAATTGAGCGGGGGAGTGACGCGGAATTGACCGGGGTGCTGATCGGGTTCGCGATAATCGCGTTCATCATCGCCGTCGGCTATCTCGTCGGCCGGCTCGGGATCCTCGGACCAAACGCCGGTTTCGTGCTCAATCGGATCGTCTTCTTCGTGCTCTCGCCGTGTCTTCTGTTCACGGTGCTCGAATCGGCCAAGGTCGCGGAACTTTTCTCGTCCCTCATGCTGGTGTCCCTGATCGCGGCCGTGCTCTGTTTCACGATCTACCTGACGGTCGCACGATTCGTGTGGCATCGGCAGGTGCCGGAGCTCGTCATCGGCTCGCTCGCCTCCGGATACGTGAACGCCAACAACATCGGCATCCCGGTCGCGGTCTACGTGCTCGGCAGCGCGGCCTACTCCGCCCCGATAGTGCTATTGCAGCTGCTGGTTTTCACCCCCATCGCCCTGACGATTCTCGACGTGAAGACGACCGGTTCGGTATCGATCGGTCGCGTCATCCTGAAGCCGCTCACCAATCCGCTCATCATCGGATCCGCGCTCGGTGTCATTCTGGCGGTGACGCACGTGCACCTTCCGGCTCCGGTGCTGCAGCCCTTCCAGCTCCTTGGTGGAGCGGCCGTTCCCGTGGTGCTACTCGCGTTCGGCATGTCGCTGCACGGGCAGAAGCTGCTGCAGCCCGGCAGCGGTCGACGGGACGTCCTCCTTGCGAGCGCGATCAAACTGGTCGTCATGCCGGCGATCACGTGGCTGATCGGCCGCTTTGCCTTCGACCTGAGTGGGCTGCACCTGTTCGTCGTCGTCGCGCTCGCATCACTCCCCTCGGCGCAGAACGTCTTCAACTATGCCCAGCGCTACCAGCGCGGCGAAATAATCGCGCGCGATGCCGTGCTGATCACGACGATCGGTTCGATCCCCGTGCTCGTCGTTGTCGCCGCGCTGCTCGGGCACTGAGGCCCCGGCCGACCCCGGTGGCCGCGCCGGCAGCCGTGGCGCGTTAGCCTCGAGAGCGTGCCAGAAGAAGATACCGTCCGGGCGAGCAAGCGCAGCGACGGCCCCGATCCGAGCGTCGAGTTGACGACCAACGGGGTCGGTCCGTGGAAGGGCGAGCCGCCGACCGACGAGTTCTACGATCCGGAGTTGCTGGCGAAGGGCGATTCGCGCAACGTCATCGACCGATACCGCTACTGGCGCATGGACGCGATCGTCGCCGATCTCGATGAGCACCGCCATCCGTTCCACGTCGCCATCGAGAACTGGCAGCACGATATGAATATCGGCTCGATCGTGCGAAGTGCCAACGCCTTCGCCGCCGACACCGTGCACATCATCGGGCGCAAGCGCTGGAACAAGCGTGGCGCCATGGTCACCGACCGTTACCAGCACGTCCGCTACCACGCGAACGTCGCGGGGTTCGCGGAGTGGGCGGGGGATGCGCGGCTCCCGATCATCGCGATCGACAACGTCCCCGGCTCGGTGCTGATCGAGACCTACCGTTTCCCCGAGGCATGCGTGCTCCTGTTCGGACAGGAGGGACCGGGTCTGAGCGCAGAGGCGCTTGCCGTGGCGGACTCAGTGGTGGCGATCAGCCAGTTCGGCTCGACGCGGTCGATCAATGCCTCCGCGGCCGCCGCGGTTGCGATGCACGCCTGGATCGCGCAGCACGTGAGTTTCGGCTAGCCGGCCCCGAGCCGCCGAGATCCGGCCTTCGGTCCCTTCGGTCGTGCGGGACGAACGGAAAGCCGGATCTCGCCCGGGCGCAGCGGGCGAGGGCTCGGCGAGGCCCGGGCGCAGCGGGCCCGGCTGGCCGAGCCGGGATTGGTAGAATGGGGTGTAATCCCCACCCAATCGAAGGGATCCCTCCATGCCCGCAATCGTTCTGATCGGCGCCCAGTGGGGCGATGAAGGCAAGGGCAAGGCGACGGACCTTCTCGGCAGCCGCGTCGACTACGTCGTCAAGTTCAACGGCGGCAACAACGCGGGCCACACCGTCGTGGTCGGCAACGAGAAGTACGCCCTGCACCTGCTGCCCTCCGGCATCCTGACCGACGGGGTCGTGCCGGTCATCGCCAACGGAGTCGTCGTCGACATCGAGGTGCTGTTCCACGAGCTCGAGGCCCTCAGCGCCAGGGGCGTGGATGTCTCGAAGCTCTTGGTGAGCGCGAACGCTCACGTCATCACGCAGTACCATCGCACGCTCGACAAGGTGACCGAGCGCTTTCTCGGCAAGCGCCAGATCGGCACGACGGGTCGTGGCATCGGTCCCGCCTACGCCGACAAGATCAACCGGGTCGGCATCCGCATCCAGGACATCTTCGACGAGAACATCCTGCGCCAGAAGGTCGAGGGCGCCCTCGACCAGAAGAACCACCTGCTGGTGAAGATCTACAACCGCCGCGCCATCGGCGTCGACGAGGTCGTGAACGACCTGCTTTCCTATGCCGACAGGCTGCGCCCCATTGTCGCGGACACCGGACTCGTGCTCAACCAGGCGCTCGCGGCCGGAAAGACCGTGCTCTTCGAGGGCGGGCAGGCCACCATGCTGGATGTCGACCACGGCACGTATCCGTTCGTCACGTCCTCGAACGCCACGAGCGGGGGTGCCGCGACGGGGTCCGGTGTCGCACCGAACCGGATCGAGCGGGTCATCGCCGTCGTCAAGGCGTACACGACTCGCGTCGGCGCCGGTCCGTTTCCCACCGAGTTGCACGATGATTCGGGGGAGTTCCTGCGCTCGAAGGGCTTCGAGTTCGGCACGACCACCGGTCGCCCCCGCCGAACCGGCTGGTACGACGCCCCGGTGGCGCGCTACTCCGCGCGGATCAACGGGGTGACCGACTTCGTCCTGACCAAACTCGACGTGCTGACCGGTCTGGAAACGATCCCGGTCTGCGTCGCCTACGAGGTCGACGGCAGGCGAGTGGATGAGGTGCCGGTCTCCCAGTCGGACTTCCACCACGCGGTGCCGATCTATGAGGAGTTCGCCGGCTGGTCGGAGGACATCACGGGTGCCCGCACGTTCCAGGACCTTCCCCAAGCCGCACAGGACTACGTTCTGGCGCTCGAGGCCATGAGCGGCTCGCGCATCTCCGCCATCGGAGTTGGCCCGGATCGCGAGGCGATCCTGGTTCGGCACGACCTGCTCGGCTGAACCGCCGCCGATCGTGGCCGCCGTCAGACCACGCTGAAGCCCTCCGGCAGCGGGAGTCGTCCGGTGAGGGCGAGCAGGACATCGTCGCCGTCCCCGCGCTGGGCCGCGATCGCTCCGGCCAGATTCACCGAGTCCGCGATCGCCGCGGCGGGCAGGGTGTGGGGGATGCCGGTCGCCCGCGAGAGATCGATCGTGTGGACCACCAGTTCGAAGACACGGGTGCGCAGATACTCGGTCAGCAGGATGCCCATCCCGCCGATAGACACGATGCGGTTCGGCAGCTGGGCCTCCACGAGGGATCTAGCACTGGCGAGCGCCGAGGAGACCTGGCCGGTGGGATTGGCGCCCAGCCATTCGCCGGCCTCCACTCCACGCGCTTCGACGGCCGCGGCATCCGTGAACTGCGGATACACCGTGGAGTAGTACGCCTCGGCGGAGCTGACGGTCACCGCGCCCGGCTCCTCCTGCGAGATGTAGTTCTCGACCGTGAGGATCGCACGCGCGGTGTGGCCGGCGAGGCTGCGCACGGACCAGTTGCCGAGCCCGGGCAGGTCCCACTGCTCAGGGCGGATGGCGCCGAGCATCCAGACGAACGCGTCGGCCGAGCGGGAAAAGAGGGCTGCATTGCTCACGGTTAACATGCTGTCACTGCCTGCTGCCAGACTGGTCATCGTGACTGCGACACGCCCCGTTCCCGTGCCCATCGTCGGCGAATTCGTGCGGCTCGAACCGCTTCGGCCGGACCATCTGCCCGCCCTGTTCGTCGCGATCGGGCATCCGATCATCTTTGCCGGCGGTTTCGGCGGGGGGCCGGCCGGCTACAGCGAGACCGAGGCCGGGTTTATCGCGTGGGCCGAGCGGTACTTCCAGTGGGAGGGCGGCAATCCCTACGCCATCTTCGTCGTGGGCGGTCCCCACGACGACCAGCTGGTAGGCGTATCGACCCTGGGGGACTTCGAGCCGGAGCACGAGAGTGCGCACCTCGGCTGGACCGCCTACGACCCGCGGGTGTGGGGCACGGCGGTGAACGCCGAAACGAAGCTGCTGCTGTTCGGCCTGGCCTTCGACAGCGGTTTCGGGCGGGTGAAAATACAGGCGGATGCAATGAACACGCGTTCCCGCGCGGCGATCGAGGGCATCGGCGCAACCTTCGAGGGCATACTGAGGCGGCACCGCCAGCGAGCGGACGGGTCCTGGCGCGACACCGTGCTCTCCTCGGTGATCGTCGACGAATGGCCGACCGTGCGGGCGGGGTTGGAGCGGCGCCTGCAGCGTCATGCGGGCAGGCCTGTGCTGTTCCGCGAGCCGGCCGCGTCGTAGCAACCGATCGGCTGATTCACCGGTGAAGCGACGGTAGCCTTTTCCCATGGCAGAAGAACACGACCCCGCCGCCCAGCTCCTGAGCCTTCGGCAGAGCATCGACAACGTGGATGCGGCTCTCGTGCATCTCCTCGCCGAGAGATTCAAATTCACCCAGCAGGTCGGCCGGCTCAAAGCGGCGAGCAACCTGCCCCCGGCCGATCCCCAGCGCGAGCGAGAGCAGATCACGAAGCTCAAGGCGCTGGCCGCCGAATCGCACCTCGATCCCGCGTTCGGCGAGAAGTTCCTGAACTTCATCATCGCCGAGGTCATCCATCAGCACGAGCAGATCGCGAGTACTGGCGCGATCGAGACGCAGCGCTGAGATGACCTGGGACCCCCTTCACCTCCCATCGCAGGCGGGCAAGACCTTCGTCGTCACCGGCGGCAACGCGGGAATCGGCTACTTCATCAGCGAGCAGCTTGCCACGGCCGGCGGACGGGTCGTCATCGCCTCCCGCAGCGTAGCGAAGGCGGATGCGGCGATCGCCGCCATCCGATCGCGGGTGCCGGGCGCGGAACTGAGCTCGGTCGAGCTGGATCTCTCGTCCTACGCCTCGGTGCGCGTCGCCGCCACGTCGCTGGCCTCTCTCGACAGGATCGACGCGATCATCGAGAACGCCGCTGCGGTCATGCCGAGCAGGCAGCGTGAACAGACGGTGGATGGCAATGAGCTCATGTTCGGCACCAATCATCTCGGGCACTTCCTCCTCACCGCGCTTCTGTATCCGACACTCGAGAAGACGCCGGGCAGTCGTGTGGTGACCATGGGCAGCGGTGCGACCAGGCTGGTGAAGCTCGATTCCGAGGATCTGCAGAGCGCCACGAACTATCGGCCCTTCGCGGCCTACGCACGATCGAAGCATGCGACGCAGGCCTTCGGGTTCGAGCTCGATCGACGATTGCGCGCAGCGCGCAGCACCGTGATCGCACTGGTGGTGCATCCTGGCGGCGGTCAGGACGGCAATAGCCCAGAACGCGCCGGCGTGATGGAGCCGACGGCCGGCCAGCGGGCGCTCGCAAAGCTGCTGTTCTTCGCGGGCGGTGGCAAAGACAGCGCGGCGTGGTCAGCGGTGCGCGCCGCGACGGATCCGGATACCGCGGGCGGCCAGTACTGGGGTCCGCGCCGCAATCTCACCGGCCCTCCGGTGCTCGTGAAGCCGGCAAAGTCGAGCCATGCCGAGTCGTTCGGCCGCAGGTTGTGGAGTGAGTCGGAGCGGCTCGTCGGCGAGAGGTTCGTGCTGTGAGTTCGTCTCCGTTCGACCTTACCGGCATGGTCGCCCTGGTCACCGGCGCGGGTCGTGGGCTGGGACGGGCCATCGCGCTCGAACTGGCTGCGGCCGGCGCGGATGTCGCGCTCGGCCTGCGGGATTCGTCGAGTGACGGCGAACTCGTGGCCGAGATCGGCGCCCTGGGCCGCCGCGTCCTCGCGCTGGCGATGGACGTGCGCGACCTCGAGCAGAGCAGGACCGCGATCGACCGCACCATCGCAGAACTCGGCGGACTCGACATCCTCGTCAACAACGCCGGCGGCGGCATCGGCGGTGCCGCGATCGATGTGAGCGAGGCGGACTTCGACGCCGTGTGGTCGCTCAATACCCGGTCGACCTTCTTCGTGTCGCAGCACGCGGCCAGACACATGAGATCGGCCGGCTCCGGTGCCATCGTCAACATCGCATCCCAGGCCGGCCTCGTAGCACTGCCCGGCGAAGCGTCGTACGCGATCAGCAAGGCCGCGATCATCCACATGACCAAGGCGCTGGCCGTCGAGTGGGGCGAGTACGGCATCCGGGTCAATGCGGTCGCACCGACCTTCATCGAGACGGATGGCACGAGCGAGGCACTATCCGATCCGGCGTTCCGTGCCGACACGGTCGAGCGGATCGCGGCACTTCACCGCATCGGTGCGCCACGCGAGGTGTCGGGAGCCGTCGTGTTCCTCGCGTCGCCCGCGGCCTCCCTCATTACCGGCGCGACGCTGGCGATCGACGGCGGCTGGACCGCGCGATAGAACGCCGACTCAGTAGCCGATCACGGGTCCGAAGTGCTCCGCGAGGGTGCCGCGATGGGTTGCCCGGAGTTCGTCGAGGGTGAAGGTGAACTGATCCTGCACCTCGAGGGCGCCGGCCGCTCCGTTGAGCGACGCATCCGTCACCCCGACCCGGAGCACGGGAACGCCGCGGCCTTCGCAGAGGCCCATGAAGCGCACGTCGTCCTCACGGGGAACCGACACGATAGCCCGCGCGGTCGACTCGCTGAAGAGTGCCGCCGTGGCATCCACGCCGTCGCGTTCCATGATCTCCGAGATCCAGAGCCGGGCGCCGATGCCGAAGCGCAGCACGGATTCGGAGACCGCCTGGATGAGCCCGCCGTCCGAGAGGTCGTGGGCCGACGCGATGATGTTCTGCTCCGACCCCGCCCTGATGAGGCCCGCGAGTGCCTGCTCAGCGGGGAAGTCGACGATCGGCGGATGTCCGCCGAGGTGGTCGTGCACGACACCGGCCCACGCGGAGCCGTCGAGCTCGTCCCGGGTGACACCGAGCAGATAGATGTTGTTTCCCTCGTCCTGCCAGCCGGAGGGGATGCGGCCTGCGACGTCGTCGATCACTCCGAGCACGGCCACGACCGGCGTCGGGTGGATCGGCACGTCGCCGGTCTGGTTGTAGAAGCTCACATTGCCGCCCGTGACGGGGATCTCGAGCGCGAGGCATCCGTCGGCCAGGCCCTCCACGGCCTTCGAGAACTGCCACATGACCTCGGGGTTCTCCGGGCTGCCGAAATTGAGGCAGTCGCTGACGGCGACCGGGGTCGCGCCGGTGACGGCGACGTTGCGGAAGGCCTCGGCGAGTGCGAGCTGCGCGCCCCGGTACGGGTCGAGCTGGCTGTAACGGCCGTTGGCATCGGTCGCGACGGCGAAGCCGAGGCCGGACTCCTCGTCGACGCGCACCATGCCGCCGTCGTCGGGGAAGCTGAGCGCCGTATTGCCCATCACGTAGCGGTCGTACTGGTTGGTGATCCAGTCCTTGGAGGCGAGGTTGCCGCTGCCGAGCATGGCCTTGGCCTGGGCTTTGAGCTCCTCCCCCGAGGAGGCGCGCGACAGCGTGGATGCCGAGTGGCGCTGCAGCGCGTCGATCCAGTCGGGGTAGGCGACCGGTCGGTCGTACACCGGTCCATCGACGGCGACGGTGCGCGGCTCGACATTCACGATCTCTTCGCCGTGCCAGTTGATGACCAGGCGCCCGGTGTCGGTGACCTCGCCGAGCACAGAGGTCTCGACATCCCATTTCTCGACCACCCTCAGGAAACCCTCGAGCTTCTCGGGCGTCACGATCGCCATCATGCGCTCCTGGCTCTCCGACATAAGGATCTCCTCGGCCGTGAGGCTGGGGTCGCGCAGGAGCACCCTCTCGAGCTCGATGAACATTCCGCCGTCGCCGTTCGAGGCGAGCTCGGAGGTGGCGCAGCTGATGCCCGCCGCACCCAGATCCTGGATGCCCTCGACAAGCTCCTGCTGGAACAGCTCGAGGCAGCACTCGATGAGCACCTTCTCCGCGAAGGGGTCGCCGACCTGAACCGCCGGGCGCTTGGTCGGTCCGCCCGCGCTAAACGAGTCAGAAGCCAGAATGGATGCCCCGCCGATGCCATCCCCGCCCGTACGGGCACCGAAAAGCACGACCTTGTTTCCGACGCCCCTGGCATTGGCCAGGTGCAGGTCTTCGTGGCGCAGCACGCCCACGGCCAGGGCATTGACGAGCGGATTGGCCTGGTACACCGGGTCGAACCAGGTTTCGCCGCCGATGTTGGGCAGACCGAGGCAGTTGCCGTAGAACGAGATCCCGGCGACCACGCCGTGCACGACGCGAGCGGTGTCGGGATCGTCGATCGCGCCGAATCGGAGGGCGTCCATCACGGCGACCGGGCGAGCACCCATCGAGATGATGTCCCGCACGATTCCGCCGACACCGGTGGCCGCGCCCTGGAACGGCTCGATGTAGGACGGGTGATTGTGGCTCTCGATCTTGAAGGTGACCGCCCAGCCCTGGCCGACATCCACGACTCCGGCGTTCTCACCCATGCCGACCATGAGGTTCTTGCGCATCTTCTCTGTCGTCTTCGTGCCGAACTGGCGCAGGTAGTTCTTGGACGATTTATAGGAGCAGTGCTCGCTCCACATGACCGAGTACATGGCGAGCTCGCCGCTGGTCGGGCGGCGGCCGAGAATCTCCCGGATGCGGAGATACTCGTCTTCTTTGAGGCCGAGTGCGGCGTAGGGCTGCTCTCTGTCTGGGGTGACCGCGGCGTTGGCGACGGTATCTGCGCCAGAAATTACGGGGGTGCTCACGAGGGCGAAGGCTCCTGGATTGAGGGCGTGCCGGATGCCACAATTCTATGCGGCAGCGGTGTGCCGTATGGCGCGTAGCCTTGGAGGGTGCGCGTCTGCGCAGGGAAGAATTGGCGAGGCATGTCCATAACGGAACAGCAGGCGGCGACGGACGCCCTGACGCCCGGCGAGGTTGGACGGCTGCGCGCCGACTTCCCGATCCTGGGTGAACGCGTGGGCGGGCATCCACTGGTCTATCTCGACTCAGGCGCCACCTCGCAGCGACCGAGGCAGGTGATGGACGCCGAACGCGACTTCGCGGAACACCGCAACTCCGCGGTGCATCGCGGTGCTCATACGCTGGCCGCCGAAGCGACCGAGCGGTTCGAGAACGCCCGCGCCACGATTGCGCGCTTCATCGGGGCGCGCGAGAACGAGATCGTCTGGACCTCCAACGCCACCGAGGCGCTCAACCTGGTCGCCTATTCGTTCTCGAACGCGAGCCTTGGTCGCGGGGGTGACGATGCCGCGCGCTTCCGGCTCGGCGTCGGTGATGAGATCGTCGTCACCGAGATGGAGCACCATGCGAACCTGATCCCCTGGCAGGAGCTCGCTGCGCGCACCGGTGCGACGCTGCGTGTGATCGGCCTGCACGACGACGGGACGCTGCGGATGGACGAAGCGGCAGCCATCATCGGAGAACGCACGCGTCTCCTGTGCTTCACCCACGTGTCCAATGTGCTCGGCACGATCAACCCGGTCGAGCAACTCGTCGCGCTAGCCAACGCCGTCGGAGCCTTCGTGGTGCTCGACGCCTGCCAGTCCGCGCCGCATCGTCCGCTCGATGTCGCCGCGCTCGGCGTGGACTTCGCCGCATTCTCTGGCCACAAGATGCTCGGGCCGACGGGTGTCGGCGTGCTCTACGGGCGCGCGGAACTGCTCGACGCGATGCCCCCGTTCCTCACAGGTGGTTCGATGATCACCACGGTCACCCTCGAGACGGCGGAATATCTGCCGGCGCCACAGCGCTTCGAAGCCGGCACCCAGCGTGTGTCCCAGGCGATCGCGCTCGCGGCGGCGGCCGACTACCTCGACAACGTGGGGATCGACCGCATCCACCAATGGGAGGCGTCGCTCGGTCAGCGGCTCGTCGAGGGGCTCGAGCAGATTCCGCGTGTGCGCGTACTCGGTCCGGCGGCCGGCGTCGATCGCGCGGGGCTCGCGAGCTTCGTGTTCGAGGGGGTGCACGCGCACGATGTCGGCCAGTATCTCGACGATCTCGGCATCGCCGTGCGGGTCGGTCATCACTGCGCCCAACCGCTGCACCGCAGGTTCGGAATCACGGCGAGCACCCGCGCGAGCACCTACCTCTATACGACGACGGACGAAGTGGATGCCTTCCTCGACGGTGTGCGCGGAGTCGGCTCGTTTTTCGGGGTCGGTCGATGAGCTCGGGTCTGGAGGGCCTCTACCAGGAGGTCATCATGGACCACTCCCGCAAGCCGCACGGCCACGGGCTGAAAGAGGGCGCCGTGGCGGAGTCCCACCAGATCAACCCGACCTGCGGCGACGAGATCACCCTCCGGGTCCACGCCGGCGAGGCCGGTATCGCATCGATCAGCTGGGAGGGTCACGGCTGTGCGATCTCCCAGGCTTCGGCGTCCCTGCTCTCCGACCTCATCGTCGACCTCGACGAGTCTTCGGTGCGGGAGCGTATCGCCGCGTTCCGCGAACTCATGCGATCGCGCGGCGAACTCGAGGGCGACGACGAACTGCTCGGCGATGCCATCGTTCTCGCCGGAGTCTCCCGCTACGTGGCCCGCGTCAAGTGCGCGATGCTCGCCTGGGTCGCCCTCGAGGACGCCCTGCAGCGCGCGTCGGCCTGAGAGTTCGCATCGACAGCAGTGCCAAATGAAGGAGATCTGTGCCCCGCGGGGATCCTCGCCCCGAAGATTGGGGAGGGCCTGTGCGGGAGTTCCTTCATTTGGCACCAGGGGTTCCGTTCCGACCCCTGGCGCTCGCCTTAGTCGCGAGCGAGCAGCTCGAGTGCGCGGCCCGGAGAATCGACGACCGATGCCGACGTCGAGCGGTTTCGCCCCCTCCAGCACGAGCACGGCGACGCGGTGGTATTCCTGCTCATCGGAGTTCCTTCGACTGGCCATCCTTGCCGTGGCGTCGATCACGCCCGTGGCAAACATCCCGCCACTGACTGGCTCGCGCACCATAGCGCCGATGCCGTAGGAGCCGCCGGAAAAGTACCCGCTCAGGCAGAAATCAGCGAACGGATGGCACTCGAGAAGAACTTCAGGCCGTCGGTGCCGCTGCGCATGGCGAGGCTCGTGTCGGGACCGAAGCCCTCCTCTGTCGCGTGCTCCGGATGCGGCATGAGCCCGACGACGTTGCCGCGGTCGTTGGTGATACCGGCGATGTCGTTGATCGAACCGTTCGGATTCACCTCGAGGTAACGAAAGGCCACCTGACCTTCGCCCTCGAGTCTGGCGATGGTCTCGGTGTCCGCGATGAATCCGCCCTCACCGTTCTTGAGCGGGATGGTGATTTCGGCGCCGTCGTCGAACTCGTTGGTCCAGACGGTCGAGGTGTTCTCGACGCGCAATTTCTGGTCACGGCAGATGAAGCTGCCGTGCGCATTGCGGATCAGGCCTCCGGCAAGCAAGTGAGCCTCGGCGAGCATCTGGAAGCCGTTGCAGATGCCCAGCACCGGCATCCCCTTGGCTGCGGCGTCGATGACCTCGGCCATGATCGGCGAGAAGCTCGCGATGGCGCCGCAGCGCAGGTAGTCGCCGTAGCTGAAGCCGCCGGGCAACACGATCGCGTCGACGCCCTTGAGGTCGTGCTCGCCGTGCCAGAGCGCGACGGGCGTCGCACCGGCCAGCCGCACGGCGCGCTGGGCATCGCGGTCGTCGAGTGAACCGGGGAAGGTGATGACGCCGATGCTGGTCATGACGCGACACCCCCGCTGCCGTCGAGAACGGTGACGGAGACGACGTCTTCGATGACCGAATTGGAGAACATGTCGTTCGCGAGGTCCGTGACCTCGGCGAGCACGGCATCCGTGACCTCGCCGTCCACGGTCAACTCGAAGCGCTTGCCGATGCGAACGGCGCTGAACTGGGACTTGCCGAGTCGGGTGAGGGCTCCCGCGACCGCCTTGCCCTGTGGGTCGAGCAGTTCGGCTTTTGGCATTACCTCGACGACGATTGTGGGCACGAATAACTCCAACGAGTTCGCCTGCGGATGGATGCTTCGATTCTAGCCGAGCTGCCGGGGCGGCCCAGCGGCACGTCCCCGGTCGGGTATCCGTTTCTCCGGAGGCATCGCCGCCAGGGGTCGCGGTAACGGTTTCGCCCTGGCTCGACGCGCATTTCCTCCGGAGAAACGTGTTAGGGGGCAGGCGGCAGGGCGGACGACGTGCGGATGCCGCTAGCCGGCGGTCGTCACGCGGATGAGGTTGGCCCACGGGTCGTCGAAGCTGAGCGCCTGCCCGTCGTCCCGGGTCCCGATGCCGTAGTGCTGCATCCGCTCACCCAGCGAGCCGAGGTCGTCGACGCTCGGGACGACGATGTCCACCTGGCCGAGACCGAGGGTACGTGCGCGGCGGCCCGCACCCGCGCTGTTCCAGGTGTTCATGGCCATGTGATGGTGGTATCCACCCGCGCTCACGAAGAGCGCCTGGCCAGGAATGGCGATCGTCTGCTCGAACCCGAGCCGGTCGACGTAGAACTCCTTCGCGGTCGCGACGTCCCCCACGGAGAGGTGCACATGCCCGACGACCGCGTGACCGAAGTTGGGCGCCTCGACGGCCTCCTGCGTGAGGTGCTCCCGCAGGAAGGCGTTCGGATCCAGGAACAGCGTCGACATCTCGATGCTGCCGTGCGCCCAGCTCCACTGCGTGCGGTCGCGGTCCCAGTACAGTTCGACACCGTTGCCCTCGGGGTCGGTGAAGTAGAAGGCCTTGCTCACCAGGTGGTCGGAGCTGCCCGTGAACGTCCCCGGGGCCTTCGTCGCCACCGAGTAGACGGCGGCGGCAAGGGAGGCTTCGCTGTCGAAGAGGATCGCGGTATGGAACAGGCCCGCATCGCGCGGCGACGCATGCACGAGCTCCGGCGCGGCGTGAAGGATGATGAGGGGCGTCGCGCCCCGGCCGAGCGTGACGGTGTCGGCCGTGGCGCTCAGAACGCTGAGTGCGACAGCGTCGCGGTAATAGGCGGTGAGCGCGTCGAGGTTGGCGACGAGCAGCGTCACCGGTCCCATCGAGGTGTCGGCGGCAAGGAGATCCTGGGCATTCATGGTCAGTGCAACTTAGTTGAGCCTTCAAGTATTCCGCTACAGTCGAAGCATGAGCGGTCTAACGGACGAGCAGCAGCGCGCCTGGAGGTCGCTGATGACTGCGACCGTTGTGCTCGAGGGGTCCCTCGACCGCCAGTCCCAGCGGGACGGCGGCATGCCCCACGCCTACTACAAAATCCTCGTCGTACTCTATGAGACGCCCGGTCGGCATCTGCCGATGGGTGTGCTCGCCGCCGAGTTGCGATACTCGCTCAGCCGCCTCGCCCACGCCGTGGCGAGCATGGAGAAGTCGGGCTGGCTGCGCCGCAGCAGATCGACGGATGATCGGCGCGTGCAGTTCGTGCAGCTCACGGATCGCGGCATCCGGACCGTACGGCACGTTTCGCCCATCCAGGCCGCTGAGGTTCGCGCGCGCGCGTTTTCGCGACTCACCGCGGAGCAGGTGCAACAGCTCACCGCGATCACGGCAGCGGTCATCGCCGGGCTGGACTCTCCCGCGTTCTAGACGAGCGTCGCCACCGCCCGCTGCCATGACCTTTGCGCATAACTCCTGCGATTCTCCCGCCATGTGGCGCCGAGGCCCGGGTTTCCGGGCACGGCCTCTTCCGCTTCACGGGAATTGCAGGAGTTATGCGCAGCGAGGTGCGGAAACGTACGGGGCGGAAACGGGATGAGGCACAGCGGGAATCAGTGCCGCCGGATGTCTGGCAACAGCGCCCTGAGCGATCTGCCCTTCACGGCGCCGAACCAGACCCCCGCGCCGTAGCCCAGATCGTCCAGCCGGCGGGCGATTCCGAACCGGACCGGATCGAGACGGGGACGCGTGCGCCGATACTCGAGCGCCGCGTCGAGCACGCTCGACACCAGGAGCGCTCGCCGCATCCGCCGCGAGAACACACTGGCGACTATGGCCAACGGCCACCAGTGGCGCACGAGCAGCGCCATCGTCTGGCTGACCGAAGCGAGCACCCCCTCGGCGGTCAGGACGGCCGCGACCCGGATCGGATGCTCGCTTCTCCGGAGTTTGCGGGCGATGCGCCACGTGGCGAGCCCGGAGATCGCCACCGCGACCGGGATCGACCACCGGCGCTGGGCCAGCAGCGCCGCGATGACCCCGACGCTCCAGGGGGCGAGCACCGCCGGGGCGATGTCCCGGGGGTAACGCATCGACAGTGGGTGCGCGGAGCTGCCGTAGAAGGCTTTGCGCGAGAGCCAGTCACCGACGGTCTGCCGGTGCTCATGCCATACCCTGGCCTCCGGTTCGAAGCGGATGCGCCAGCCCTCCGCTGCCAGGCGCCACACGAGGTCCACATCTTCGCCCTCGCGCATGTCGGCGCTGAAACCTTCCCCGATGGCGTCCACCCTCGCGACGAGGAACGCACCAGGCACCCAGGAGACGGGCGAGCGAGGTCGGACCGTCGCCGGATGGATGCCGAGATCCAGTGATGACCTCGCCTCCTCGTAACGTCCGATCCAGTTCATCCCGGCATCGTCCTGCAGCCCGAGTACCCGCGGAGCGGCGAGCGCGACCCTCGGGTCGGCGAAGTGTCGGAGCAGCGCCGCGGTGGCATCGGGGTCGACCACGATGTCGGAGTCGACGAACGCGACGAAGGGCGTTGTGACGTGCTTCAGTCCCGCGTTGCGGGCGGCGGCCGGCCCGCCGTTGGCGGCAAGGGGCAGGAAGCGCGCGCCGTGGGCTTCGACCACCTCCACGATCGCCATCCGGTCGGGGGAGACGTCGTCGACCACGATGACCTGGCGCCCCGGTCCGATGCTGGCGAGCAGCCGGTCGAGAGCTCGCGGTCGCCCGAAGACCGGCACGACGAAGGTGACCTCTGCTTCATCGATTTCGGGCAGTGATCCCAGCACGGGGTCGGCCATTCCCGCCTCGAGAAGCCGGTCCGCCAGCGCTCGGGTGCCGGCATCCGTCACGCGGATCGTTCGGTCGGTGAACATGCCGGTGGCGGCATGCGTCAGGTACAGCACCCGCGTCGGCGAGCCGCCGATCAGCGCACGCCCACGGTCGCGCACACGGACACGTCGATTCAGGCGCACGGCGAAGCCGTCGGGAAGCTGGCCTTTCATGTCAGGCACCCTCGCTCATCGACCGTGTAGGCGTCGAGGCGTCGCAACGCCGTCTCGACCATCTCCTCGAGCAGCAGAGCGCCCTCCGCCGCGCTCGCACCGGTCGGGTCCCCGAGCACCCCCGATGGCGAAACCGCCCGGGTTCCGCCCGCTCTCATCGTTGGCAGCAGCTCGCTCACGGGAGTCACGTTACCCGGGCGCGCGTGCGCCAGGTTGACCGACCGTTCCGCGAGATGGAGCATGAGGGATGTCTCGGTCCGTCCGGCGTGCGCATCGCCGTGCCGCGCGGCGCAGGGCACCCAAGCGATCCGGTGTCCTTCCGCGATCAGCCGGGGAACCGCGACCCCGAGCGACGCGACATTGCCGCCGTGGCCGTTGACGAGGAGGATGCTTCCCGCCCATGTCGAGAGCGAGCGGACGAGTTCGACGATGATGACCTGCAGGGCCTCGTGGCCGATGGAGACCGTGCCGGCGAAGGACTGGTGTTCGCCGCTCGCACCGTACGGCACGGTCGGTGCGACCATGACCGGCCGAGTGGCGCGAAGCCGCTCCGCCGTGCCGAGCGCCACCGCCGTGGCGATCACGCTGTCGGTGGAGAACGGCAGGGGAGGTCCGTGCTGTTCGGTCGATCCCAGCGGCACCAGCACGAGTGGCGTATCTGGAACCGTCGGCCAGGTCTCCTCCGCCAGCACCCCGCTCACGCTTTCGTGACTCCGCTCAGGATTTCGTCGTCGATCGAGCCGGAGCCTTGGATGCGGTACTCGCCGCGGGGCTCGCAGCGGCATCCGCCCCCAGCGTGCGGGAGAACGCAGGAGGGATGTAGAGGTCGGCCGGTGAGAGTTCCCTGATCGACGAGTGGCCGAGTCCGAGTACCGCGGAGTCGAGGCCGCCGCGCAGGATGTCAAGCACGTTCTCGACACCCGCCTGGCCGTTCGCGGCGAGTCCCCAGAGGTACGCGCGGCCGATCATCACGGCGCGCGCTCCGAGAGCCAGGGCCTTCGCGACATCGCTTCCGCGACGCACACCGCCGTCGAGCACGATCTCGATCTGGTTGTCCACGGTCCTCGCCACGGACTGGAGCACGCGGATGGATGCGGGAGTGCCATCGAGATTGTTGCCTCCGTGGTTGGAGACCGAGATCGCAGTCACGCCGGCGTCGATGGCCCGCTTCGCGTCATCCACCCGCGTCACGCCCTTGAGCATGAACGGGCCGCCCCACTCTTTGCGCAGCCACTCGACGTCTTCCCACGTGGGGGGAGGAGTCTGCATCCACTCGTAGTAGGCGCCGAAGAAGGTCGGTGCCGCACCGCCGGGTGGCGCGAGGTTAGGGGCCGTGAGGTCCGGAAAGTGGCGCGTCTTCGCGAACTCCCATAGCCACTTGGGATGCGGCAGAACGTTCGGCGCGAAGGTCACCATGGTCTTGAGGCTCATCCTTTCGGGAATGGTCGGACTGCCCCAGTCCCGACCGTTGGAGAACGACCAGTCGAGGGTGGCGATGAGGCCCTTCGCCCCCGCGGCTCGGGCACGGCCCATCCGCTGCACCATCGCTTCGCGGGTACCGGTCCAGTACATCTGGAAGAACAGGTTGTGATTCGCCGCAGCGACCTCCTCGACCGGCTTGCTCGCGAACGAACTGAGGCCCATGATCGTGCCACGGTTGTTGGCGGCGCGCGCGACGGCCACTTCGCCCTCGGGGTGAACGGCCTGAACGCCCGTCGGCGAGATGATCACGGGCAGTGAGATCGGGATGCCCATGACGGTGGTCGACAGGTCGCGTTGCGGTTTGTGCCCCGCGACGTGCGGCGCGAAGCCGAGCTCGCCGAACGCAGCCACGTTGTCCTCGACGGTCAGGCCCTTCTCCGAACCTGCCACCAGTGCGCCATACACCGACGACGGCAGCCGCTTCCTGGCTCGACGCTGTGCCTCGGCGACCGTCTCGAACCATGCATTCTTCGGCATTGAATCACTCTCTTTCTTTCGGCATGCTACCGGTGGTGCTCAGCGCCTGCCGGTGCCGCATCCGCCCACTCGGCGGATGCGGCAGTGCGGAAATCTCGTTTCTAGAAGTACTGCGCGCCCTGGTCGATGCTCAGGTGCTCTGACGTGATGAGCCTTGCGTCGTCCGAGGCCAGGAAGGCGACGGCGTTCGCAATGTCTTCCGCTTCCGCGGCGAAGGTCGGCAGGAACGGGGTGCCCATGTTGTTGAGCGCGGGGTTGGTCTCCGCAGCGTGGGTGAGCGCCGCCATCATGTTGCCGGACCCCATGGGGGTGTTGACTGCACCGGGATGCACGCTGTTGACCCGGATGTTGTGCCGCCCGAGTTCCGCGGCGAACGCCCGGGTCATGCCGGTGACCGCGTGCTTGCTGGCCGTGTAGTGCACCATGAACGGCTGCATCTTCTTGCCCGCGTAGGAACTCGTGAGGATGATCGAACCGCCGCCGCCCGTCACGAGGTGCGGTGCGCCGACCATGACGGTGTTCCAGACGCCGACGACATTGGTGTCCATGGTGACCTGGAAGACCTCGGGTGTCGTCTCATCCCACCGAGCGGGGATGCAGATACCGGCGTTGGCGACCACGATGTCGAGTCTGCCGAGTTCTGCGACGGACTCATCGACGAAGCGGCGCATGTTTTCCAGGTCGCGGACGTCGCCCTGTTCGAAGATGATTCGCCGGTCGAGTGCCTCGACGAGGCGCACGGTCTCGTTCAGGTCGTCCATCGTCGGCGAGTCGTATGGCACGAGGGGGATCGGGCCCGCCAGGTCGATGGCGATGATGTCCGCGCCCTCCCGCGCTAGTTTTACGGCGTGCGCGCGACCCTGGCCCCGCGCCGCTCCTGTGACGAAGGCGACTTTGCCTTCGAGCTTTCCAGTCATGCGATTCTCCTTCTTTTCCATTCGGAACCCGGCCGAGCTGGCGACGTTCCACGACTCTATCGACACTAATGGCACTCGATGCCAAATGAAAGGACAGGATGCTGCGGGGCCGCACCGTCACGCTCCGAACAAGACGCTCAGCGCGGGTGCGACATCGCGGTAGCCGTGCACGAGCCGTGCCTTTCCCCGTCCAAGGCGGGCAAGGTCGCGTCCGAGCTCGACGTCCTTCTCGCCGCTGACGTCGATGAGCACGTCGAGGCGGGGGAGCCGAGTCGCGATCTCCCGCGGATCCGGGCCCGCGTTGTGCACGCAGTCCGAGAGCAGGACGACCCTGGCATCCCGCACGGGTACTCTCGCCAGCTGCTGGGCGGCCAGTTCGAGCGGAAATGAGATGTTCGTGAGACCTTTCGCGGGCATCCGCAGCATCGTGTCGAGCAGGTCCATCGGCCGAACCGGCTCGCCGAGGCGCAGCAGCACAGCGGCATCCGACCAGAAGGCGATCACGCCCAGGGCATCATGCTGCAGCTCGCCCGCCAACGCGCCCACTGTCGCCGCCGCGGTCTGCACGCGGTGCCCCTTCATCGACCCGGAGATGTCGATCGCGAGCACCACCGATCGGCGGGTGCGCACTCGCTCCCGCACGATGATGTCGTCGTCTTCCGGCATGGGATGCTCGGCGAGGACCTCGATCGTCTTGTCGAGGTCGATCTCGTCCGACCCGCCTCGATAGGGAAGGCTCGCGAGCGTTCCCGCACCCCGCTTCCCGGTCCCGTCGTTGCGCGGCCTGCGGATCGACAGGCGCGCCGCGATCTGCCGGGCGCGCGCTCGAACGATCGGGTCGGCATCCGTCGCATCCGTTCCGGCGAGTACGAGTTCGGCGCCCTCGTCGGTCACGCCGGGAGCGGATACTCCCGGTTTCTCTTTCGCCCCGCCCACAGCGGGCGACGGCGCGGCACGTAGCACCATGCCCTGGCCGCCCTTCCCCGCTTCGAATGCCGTCGGCTCCTGGTCGAGCTGCTTCGGCTTGCGTCGCAGGGGCTGCATTGCGGATTTCTTCCCGTGCCCGGCATCGCGGCGCACCGGGGTGTCGGCCTCGACATCCCTTCAGCCGGGTTCGGCGATGGCGGGCTGCAGAATGAAGTGGTCCTCCCAGATTTCGCGCAACACCTGCTCCGGCGTCGATTCGACCGCTTCGTCGAGATGGATGCGTCCGGAAAGCGACACGATCATCGCGTCGTAGAAGAGCTCTCGGTATCCGGGGTCGTCGGCGTGCCGGACTTCGCGCAGCTCGGCGAGCTGCTCGGCGACGAGCACGCAGTCGATCGCGCCGCGCACGCTGCTGCCCTGGCGGATGTCCGGATGCTCGCGAGTTGCGCGCGTCACGGAGACGGCGTCCTCCACCATGCGCCGCTGCAGCGTGCCCTCGGCGTGGGTGCGGAGCGTGACGATCCCCTCCTCCGCGGGGGCGTCCTGGTAGCCGATGGAGAGCCGGTTGAGCCGGTCGTGCACGCTCGTCGACAGGCGAGTCGTCCCGACGTTGTCGTACGGATTCATGGAGGCGACCACCCGGAAGGTGGGGCCCGCCACGATCGTCCCGACCCGCGGAACCGCGATCGACCGGTCGGCCATCGCGGTCAGCAGCGTGTTGAGGGTGTCTTCCGGCGCTCGGTTGAACTCCTCGATGTAGAGGAAGCCGCCCTTCTGCATGGCCTCGATGAGCGGTCCCGCGACGAAGTTGTCGGCGCTGTAGTCCTCTTTGAGCACGCGAGCCGGATTGTGGTGCCCGACGAGCTTGGCCGGCGTCAGGTCGGCGTTTCCTTCGACGAAGAGCAACGGGATGCCCCACTCCTCCGTGATTGCCTTGAGCATCGTCGTCTTGCTCGTGCCCGGTGGCCCCTCGAGCACGATGTCCCGCCCGGCGGCGACCGCCGCGAGCATGAGTTCCAGCTCCCGTTCGCGGCCGACGAGGTGCGAGGCGACCCGCTTGCGGGTATCGGCGATGGTCGTTTGCGCCACGGATTCTCCTTCGTTTGGCACTGGCCGACGGGGCGACGCGCTGTCGCGCCGCCCCCGCCGGTTACTTGACGAGTTGACCGGCGTCGACGGGGAAGACGACTCCGGTGATGTAGCGCGCCTCATCCGAGGCGAGGAACAGCACGGCGTTCGAGATGTCGACCGCCTCGACCCACGGAATCGGCAGCGCGTTCATCGTCTTGAAGCGCTCGCCGATGACCTCCTTCGTGCGTTCCGCCACCGGCAGGTCCGGTGCGAACAGCTCGTACGTGGCGGCGTTCTGGATCATGTCCGTGTTGACACTCGTCGGGTTCACGGTGTTGACCCTGATCATGTCGTTCGCGAGCTCGAGTGCGAGGGTCTTCATCAGCCCGATGACGCCGTGCTTGGCGGCGACATAGTGTCCGATGTTCGGCACCGCTTTGACCCCGGCAGACGAACTGGTCAGGATCATCGAACCGCCGCCGTTGGCGCGAAGGTGCGGGATCGCCGCCTTGGCGGTGTGCCAGACGCCCTTGAGGTTCACGTCCTGCAGCTCGTCCCACTCGACGTCGGTCAGTTCCTCCATCGTGCCGAAGCTGAAGATGCCGGCGTTGGCCGAGACGATGTCGAGCTTCCCCAGCTGGGCGACCCCGTCATCCAGTGCGGATTTGACCGCGTCGTGGTCGCGCACATCCGCCTGCGTCGCGATGATGCGGCGATCGAGCGCCTCGATCTGCCTGACGGTCTCGGCGAGGTCGGCCGGGGTCGCCATGTCGTACGGCACGCTGCCCATCTGGGCGGCGATGTCGATGGCGATGATGTCGGCGCCCTCCTGCGCGAGGCGCAGCGCGTGGCTGCGCCCCTGCCCTCTCGCGGCTCCCGTGATGAAGGCGACCTTGCCATCCAGTCTTCCCATGATGTTCTCTCTTTCTTTTCTCTAGATCTGAGGTGGTGTGCGCTGATTTGATTGCGGCGCCAGCGCGGCGCTATTTGATTGCGGCGCCAGCGTCGACCGCGAGCGGAACGCCCGTCACGTACCGTGACTCGTCCGATGCGAAGAACAGCACGGCATTCGAGATGTCGACCGGCTCGACCCATGGGATCGGCAGCGCGTTCATGGAGACTGCCGCGGCGGCGAAGTCGTCCTGCGTCGGGTTCTCCAGATCTGGCCGGAACAGCCGGTAGGTTCCCTCGTTCTGCACCATCGGTGTGTTGACCGTCGTCGGGTGCACACTGTTCACCCGGATGAAGTCGGGCGCGAGCTCGAGGGCGAGCGTCCGCATCAGGCCGACGATTCCGTGCTTCGCCGATACATAGTGCGAGATGTTCTCGTAGGCGAAGAGCCCAGCGTCGGAACTGGTCAGGATGATGGAGCCGCCTCGGCCGCCCGCTTTGAGATGCGGGATGGTCGCCTTGGCCGTGCGCCAGACACCGGACAGGTTGATGTCGAGCATGTTGGTCCACTCTTCCTCCGGGATGTTCTCCGAGCGATTGGGTGTTCCGCCGATCCCGGCGTTCGCGGAGACGATGTCGAGCCGTCCGAGCTGCGCGACCCCGTCATCCACCGCCTTCTTCAACTGGGCGAAGTCGCGAACGTCGGCTTTCGACGCCACGATCCTGCGATCGAGCGCCTCGACCTGCCGGACGGTCTCCGCGAGATCCTCCTCCGTCGCCGGGGGATAGGTGTTCTCGGGAAGCGCCTCGCAGAGGTCGATGGCGATGATGTCGGCGCCCTCCTGGGCCAACCGGATCGCGTGACTGCGACCCTGTCCTCGTGCGGCGCCCGTGATGAACGCCACCTTTCCTTCTACACGCCCCATTGCGTGCTCCTTTCTCAGTCCGCCGTCGTCGGCGGTTGGTTATTTCAGGAAGCAACCCGCGTCGACGGGAAGCATGACGCCCGTGACGAAGCGCGCCTCGTCAGAGGCGAGGAACAGCAGGGCGTTCGAGATGTCGACGACCTCGACCCACGGAATCGGCAGGGCGTTGACAGACTGCGAGGCCGGCGCGAAATCTTCGCGCGTGGGGTGCTCGAGGTCCGGGCGAAACAGTCGGTAGGTCGCCTCGTTCTGGATCATGTCTGTATCGACCTGCGTGGGATGGATGCTGTTCACTCGGATCATGTCGTTCGCCAGTTCGAGAGCCAGAGTGCGCATGAGCCCGACCACCCCGTGCTTGGCCGACACGTAGTGACCGGCATTGGCGAAGCCCCGAAGGCCGGCCTCCGAGCTGGTCAGGATGATCGAGCCGCCGTTTCCACCCGCCTTGAGGTGGGGGATTGCCGCCTTGGCCGCGTGCCACACTCCGGTCAGGTTGACGTCGATCATCGTGTTCCAGGTGTCGTCGGAGAAATCCTCCGCCCTACCCGGACTCGTCAGGATGCCGGCGTTGGCCGAGACGATGTCCAGCCGTCCCAGTTGGGCCACCCCGTCATCCACCGCCGCCTTCAGCGCGGGAAAGTCACGCACATCGGCCTTGGTCGCGACGATGCGACGATCGAGCGCCTCGACCTGTCGCACCGTCTCCGCGAGGTCGGCTTCGGTTGCTCCCTTGTATGGCGTGCCATCGACGTCTTCGCAGATGTCGATGGCGATGATGTCGGCGCCCTCCTGGGCCAGCCGGATCGCGTGACTACGTCCCTGTCCGCGAGCCGCCCCGGTGATGAACGCGACCTTGCCTTCTACACGCCCCATCGCGTGCTCCTTTCGATTCATTTCGACGCGGGTCGCGAATATCGATCCGTGGCTCTCCATCGCGAGCGGACCAGGCGCTCGGGCGTCGATCCGCGTTGCGAATCAGGCTTCAGCTGCAGCCGCAGGCACCTTCTCCTCCACTGCCGCATGTGCAGGCGGCATCCGACTTTCCCAGAAGACTCATTCCGGCGAGTGGGCTTTCGTTGCAGGTGTTCGTCGGCGGGGTGGCCGGGTCGGGTTTGCGGCTCAGGGTGAGCTGAACGGGTCCCATCCCCGAGCGCACC
>FSWR01000037.1_pt1 | contig 101110 bp, 99 predicted proteins | sample 1638041 | NCBI WGS metagenome assembly FSWR01 (sample SAMEA3914789, study PRJEB12502) | metagenome | biome: forest; material: soil | place: Canada | collected 2011-07-03 | depth 0.3 m | reverse complement strand
TCGTCGAGGAAGAGCACTCCATGCGAGGCGCGCGCCGCAGCGCCCGGTCGGATGACGCTGCTGCCGCCACCGACGAGAGAGACCGCGCTTGCCGTGTGATGCGGCGCCTCGATCGGTGGACGGGTGGCGAGGGACGAGCCGACCGGAAGACCCGCGAGCGAACGAATCGAACTGACCTCGAGGGCCGCACGGGAATCCAAATCGGGGAGCAGACCGGGAAGCCTCGCGGCGAGCATGGTCTTGCCCGCGCCGGGCGGACCGAGCAGGAACATGTGATGCCCACCCGCCGCCGCCACGATCATGGCCTCGATCGCATCCTCGTTGCCGACGATCTCGGCGAGGTCGCGGTCTTCGTCGAGGAGGGCGGGCGGGCTTGGCGCCGTGAGTGCCTCCACCGGGATCGGTTCGAACTCCGCGCCGTGCCAGATGGCAGCGTCGCGCAACGAGGCGACGGCCACCACGCGAATGCCCGGCACGAGGCTTGCCTCATCGGCGTTGCCGCTCGGGACCATCACGGTGGTCGCGCCTGCCCGCGCCGCCGCGAGAACGGCGGGCAGGATGCCGGCGATCGGACGCAACCGGCCGTCGAGCCCCAACTCGCCGAGATGCACCACACCGCCGACCGATTCGACCCCGACGGTCGCGGCGGCTGCGAGGACCGCCATCGCGATGGCCAGGTCGAATCCCGAACCGTGTTTCGGAAGGGCGGCCGGCGACAGGTTGACGGTGATCTTGCGGTTCGGAAGCGCGCAACCGGAGTTGGTTGCCGCGGCGCGAACTCGATCGCGGGCCTCATTCAGAGCGGTGTCGGGCAGGCCGATGAGGACGAAGGCCGGCAGGTTGCTCGAGATGTCGGCTTCGACCTCGACGAGCGCCCCACTGAGCCCTAGGAGCGACACGGCGGCAGTGCGACCGATCGGCATCAGAACACCCGTCGCAGGTGCTCGATCTGCGGCTGCCCGACGGCGGGAGCGACAATGGCGATCGCATCGATGCGGATGCGGTCGTGATGGCCGGGATGTGCCTCACACCACGCCGCGGCCAGGCGTCGCAATCGCGCGAGTTTCTGCGCTGTGATGGCCTCGAGTGGATGCCCGAATGCGATGCTGGAGCGCGTCTTGACCTCGACGAAAACGGTCTCATCGCCATCGACCGCGACAATATCGATCTCGCCATGCTGGCAACGCCAGTTTCGGTCGAGAACGAGGTAGCCCGCGGCCGCGAGCGCCGCCGCCGCGAGTTCTTCTCCCCGTGCCCCCAGTACGTCTTTATCAGCCATGCCACGAGGATGCCGGGCGAGGGAACGAGGCGATCGGGAAAACCCGTAGTCTGCGCGAATGGAGGCGAAAGCCTCATAGTGGAGGAGAAGACGGAAACGGGCGTCCGAGGTCGCGGCGAAGCTGTGCACCGTCGCCTGAATCGAGCAGGAGCGAGAGAAGGTGACTCGCTGAGATCATCGAGCACATCACCAGCTCGGGAATATTGACCAGCAATATCGGCGATGCGACGAGGGTCGCGACGACGGGCGCCATGGGACCGGCGACAGTCACGGCGACGCTCCTCCAGCCGGGCGTTGCCTGCCTCACGAGATGCGGTGATCCGCGATTGACAACGAGGATGGCGGCCTCTACTCCCCTCGACACGGCGTTGAACACTAGCGCGTGGCCGAGTTCATGGACAACGAGCGAGAGAAGCATCGCTATCAGGCAGATGCTGCCGTGGAGCAGCACGGGATTGCCGTAGACGAGCGCCAGCCCGATCGCGGCAGTACCCGCGACCAGCGGCAGCCAGTGCACTCTGGCGAACGCGGCACACGCCTTCAGGAGGATCGCGTGGGGGCGCCGCGGAAGGGCAATGGCAATGCTTGGTTGCACGGCCAGCATGAACTCTCCGGTCAGCGAAATGCTCGGGTTTCGTGCCGACGCCAGCCCGAGCGCCAGCGCGACCTCAGCGCGCAGAACGGCATCGTCGTCGGACCGTCGATCGATCAGGGCGGGAGGCGCGTCTACACAAACACCCAGGCCGTGGTGGCACCAGGTCGCCCGGTCGACCGTTACGCCCGCTGTCGGGGTGATTCGCAGCTCAGCCGGGCGCACTCGTCGGCCCGCGATCGCGCCGCACGGCCAGCGGCACCGCCAGAAGCATAAGGCCGGCGGCGACCACCGTACCGACAGCGGGATCGCCACTGTTCAGTTGTCCGGTGACCCAGCGCGAGGCGACGACGAGGAGCGCCCAGGTCACCGTCGTCGTCGCGGAGGTGATGGTGGCCGAGAGTGCCTGGCCAGGAAGGAACGGCACGAGCACCCCGACCAGAGCCGCAGTGGCGAACATCGCGAAGCCGAGACTCAGCACGTCGGTGATTCTGGCGACCGGCATACCGCGCAAGGCCAGCAGAACGACATAGGGCACGATCATCGCGACAGGAACGATGAGCGAGGCGACGATCTTCGGGACCACCCACGACAGCGAGCGACCCGTCGTCAATCTCGCTATCCAGTGCGAATGGGCGGTGGCGCCGAAGGAGTAGATCCCTATCGCGGCAGGCACGACCACGACCAGGCTCGCGAGCTGGTCGACCACGGCGGAGTAACGGGGGTCACCATAGAGCAGAGGAAAGGCCGCGGTGCCGAGCAGTACCGCGAGCGACGTGACGAGGAACTGCGGCAACCGTACGATCACGATCGCCTCCAACCACAGCCGCGCCGCGAACGAACCGCGCGGGAAGCTCGCGCCGACGAGAACTCGGGTCGTCGTCCTCTCGTCGGTGGCGAGTTCCGACCGAAGAAAGGCCCAGACCAGGGCAACGGCCACCAACGTCCACGCGAGGATTGCCACCCATGCCTGCGTCGTCGAGCCGTGCCCATCAGCGCCGACGAGCAGTTGCGCCAGCACCCTTGTGGGTGTGAGCGCCTGCCACCACGATTCGGGGGCGAGCCGCTCAACGGGAATGAGATCGCGGGCGGCGAGCAGCGCGCCGCAGGCGATACACACCAGGGATGCCGCGGCGAGCGCATAGTTCGAAGGAAGCCGCGCCACCCGCGTCACGAACCCGCGCGCCAGGAAGAAGAGCATGGGCCACGCCACCGCGGACCACAGGATCAACCAGAGGAATCCCAGAAGCCCCGCGAGCGAGAACGCGCCCCCGGAACCCAGCTGAAACACGACGGCGAGGGAGGGGATGCCGAGACACAGCGAGAACACGAAGCCAAGCGCGACCACGGGCACGAACGTGCCCATCACCCGCGAACGACGACGAACGGGCAGCATTCGGAGCACGTTGTCGAGCAGGGTTCTCTGCGGTGCGGAGGCGCTGAGCGCGAGAAGGAACACCAGAGTGCCGACGAAGACGCCGGCGAGCACCAGTCGCATCAGCGCGGTCGAATCGCCGCGGAATCGAGACGGGTCGATTTGTGAGAAGAACTGCTCGAGAATCCAGAAGAGCGTCGCACCCAGAGCCGCCGTGACCGTCAGGAATCCAAAGCCAACTGCGACGACTGCCCGCTCGGTGAGGGAGAGCGAACTCGCCAACCCTCTTCGCCAGAGGGTCAGTGTCGCAGAGGCGACGATGATCGACTGGCTCGCTGGCATCAAGCTGTCGGGGCGTTTCGCTTACGCCCGCCAAGATAGCCGGCGCCGAGGCCGAACACGACCGTGACGGCGAGCACGAACAACCCCAGGCCCGTGAAGTTGGGGAGGAACGCCAGGCCACCCGTGCCGGAGGACGAGTCGGGGTACACCCAGTAGACACCGGGAATATCGATCGAAATTTTCCATGCGAACGAAATGACGCTTGCAAAAGCGACCAGGATGACGGCGGCGAAGATGCCGACGAAGAGTCCAGCGAGCGCACCTATGGATATTCGCTTGATCATGATTGTCCTTTCACGGGCGCTCGAAAGCGTCTGTTATGAGTTGCCTCTTCAGTTGTGATTCACCCTCGCGACCGGTGATAACCAGGAAGGCGGTTTCGAGATCCTTGCCACGGCCGAAGGTCTCGACCAGACCGTCAGGCGATCCGTGGGCCACCACGCTCCCGCGGTCGAGAATGATCACCTGGTCGCAATCCCGTTCTGCGCGCGCCATGTCGTGCGTTGCGACCACTACCGCCTTTCCATCACCGACAAGCGTGTCGATCAGCTGCCTGAGCACGATGACGGCATCGGGATCGAGGCCGCGGAATGGTTCATCCAGAATCAGGAGTTGCGGTGAGTGCATAACCGCCGCTATTAGCTGGATCTTGCGCTTCATCCCATGGGAATAGCCTTCGATCTGCAGATCGAGGTCGCGCTCGAGGTCGAATGCCACGAGCAGGTCGACCGCCCGGTCGAAGTCGTTTCGACCGCGCAGGCGGTCGTGCAATTGCAGGAACTCCCTGCCGGTCAGGGCCCCGATCAGTGGGAGGTCGTCGGGGGCGAACCCGTAGAGTAGCCGCGATCTGACGTCGTCGATCGAGAGGCCTCCGACCTCCACCACGCCCGCATCCCGATCGATCACACCGGCGATGGAGTGCAGGCACGTCGATTTTCCCGACCCGTTCGGGCCGAGCACACCGTAGACCTGGCCGGCATCGAGGGCGAAGGTGACGCCGCGAAGGACGTTTCTCCTCCCGTATGACTTGGAGAGGTCGGAGACGTTCAGAACATGGGCCATTGCGTAACGATTACCTGAAGCAGCCGAGCTTGAAGACACCGCCGTTCTTGCCGGGTACCTGGAGACCTGGCCACCTTCCGCCGTGTGTCTGGCAGTAGTAGATATACGCGGCGATAGCTCCGATGATCACCGCGAGCGCGACGAATGCTGCGACCGCGACGACGACCACGAATACGACGGGCAATACGGGGTTCACCGCGAGGTTCTCGAGTCTGCCACCCAATCGGTGCGCTCGCGGCGATGGTGACGCGTAGAGCACGCCGGCGAACAATTCCACGCTTCCAGTCGTCAGTGCGGTTTTCGAATACACGTCTGCTCCCATCTCGAACTACTAAACCACTGTGGCTTATATGCCTCATGTTAGTAGTGCTCATGTTCGAGTGCAGCCCCTTTTCCAGGTGAATTGAGAAAAATCCACGATGGTGAGCAAATCGAACGCTCGTTCGCGATGCGCGATGCGCGATGCGCGATGGTGCCGGTGCCGGTGCCGGTGCCACGATCAGGCGCTACGGGTCAGAACTCGGCCCACGCAGGTCGGGTGGCCGGATGATGACCGGGGCGGCGGCGTGCGCTACTCGTCGAGCGCCAGTTCCTTCGGCAGCTCGAGTTCCTTCGCGGAGAGCTCTTCGACGTTGACGTCTTTGAACGTGAGCACCCGAACCGATTTCACGAAGCGGTCGGAGCGGTAGACATCCCAGACCCACACATCGTTCATGGTGAGTTCGAAATAGAAGTCGTGTTCGGTGTCCTGCCGCACGAGTTCGACCTCGTTGGCCAGGTAGAAACGGCGCTCGGTCTCGACGACGTAGCGAAATTGGGACACGACATCCCGATACTCGCGGTACAGCGCAAGCTCGACCTCGCGGTCATAGTCTTCGAACTCGTCTTCTTCCATGCTCCGACGATTCTAGCGCTGTGGAGCTTTGAAAGATCGCGGCCTGAGCGCCGGCTCAGCTCGGCTGCGCCTCTGCGTGAAGCCAGGTATGCCGGTGAAAATCGGTCGCACCGAATGCGGCAATCGCCGCGAAATGGTCGGTGCTGCCATAGCCCTTGTTCGAAACCCAGCCGTACCGCGGGTGCGTCTGGTGCGCGTCGATCATGAGATGGTCCCTGTGCACCTTCGCAACGACGGATGCCGCGGCCACCGAGGCACAGTCGCGATCCGCCTTGACGCGCGTCCGGAGCGGCAACGGCGACTGCAGCGCGGGACTCAACCAGTCGAAGCTGCCGTCGAGCAGGATCACCGAATCGAGGATGCCGACGCCGGCTTCATGAAGCGTGACGAGGGCACGTTTGCCCGCGAGTCCGAGCGCCACCATGATTCCGAGGGTGTCGACCTCGAGGGCGGAGGCGAGCCCAACGGCGGTGTACCGACCCCAGCCTTCGGCGAGCGGCGCCAACTCCTCGCGCCGTTTCTCGCTCAGGAGCTTCGAGTCGCGCAGGCCGACCGGCATCTCCCCGACGCTCGCATCCACGACGCACAGGCCGACCGCGACGGGACCCGCGATCGCCCCGCGGCCGACCTCGTCGCAGCCGATGACGTATCGCGCTCCCTCACGGTGAAGGAGCTTCTCGACTTCGAGCGACGGGTCGACGGGAGCCACTTACTTGCCAGCGCCGCTCACGCCACCGAAGACGTTCGGATAGTTGTCCAGCCAGGTCCAGTGGCTCGATGGCCAGCTGACGACGAAGGCGCGACCCACGACATCATCGATCGGAACGAAGCCCCCGCTAGGGGTGCTCCTGTTGTATCGCGAGTCCTTCGAGTCGTAGCGATTGTCACCCATGACCCACAGCCGGTTCGCGGGTACCGTGACGGAGAAGTCGTCGCCGGAAGCCTTGGTGACGCCGGGGGGAAGTTTGAGATAGGCCTGCTCGTTCAGCGGAATGCCGTTGACGGTCATCTGGCCGAAGGCGTTGCAGCAGGCCACCTTGTCGCCGGGAAGCCCGATCACGCGCTTGATGAGGTGGTCGTTGCTGTCCGGAGCGCTCAGACCGACGACCGACAACACCCAGTCGACCCCGGCCGCGAAAGCGTTCTGCTGAACGGGCACGGTCGGCGGCAGCCATCCGCCCGGGTCCTTGAAAACGACGACATCACCGTGCTGCACCGCGATCATCTTGGGAACCAGCTCGTTGACGATGATGCGGTCGTCGATCTGAAGTGTGTTCTGCATCGAAGCCGAAGGGATGTAGAACGACCGGATGAGGAACGCCTTGATCCCGACCGAGATGATGATGGCCGCGAGAAAGATCAGCACGATGTCGCGGATGAAGAGTTTGACGCCCCGGTTCTTGCGGCGCTGCGTTTCGGCCACGTCAGCTGTCGACGTGGCCGGATCGATTTCTGTCATTAAACCCCTGAGCTCCCGATCATTTTAGGTGATGGGGAGCTCAGAGAATGCCTCGGGCGGAGCGGCGTGCCTAGTGCGCTTCGCGCTTTTCCTTGATCTTCGCCTTCTTGCCGCGCAGGTTGCGAAGGTAGTAAAGCTTGGCGCGACGGACGTCACCGCGGGTGACGACCTCGATGTGGTCGATGACCGGGGAGTGCACGGGGAAGGTGCGCTCTACGCCGACCTGGAAGCTGACCTTGCGCACGCAGAACGTCTCGCGTACGCCTTCGCCGGAGCGGCCGATGACGACGCCCTGAAAGACCTGGATACGAGAGCGGGTGCCCTCGACGATGTTCACGTGAACCTTCACGTTGTCTCCGGCGCGGAAATCCGGGATGTCGGAGCGGAGTGAGGCTGCATCGACGGCGTCAAGAATGTGCATGGTGGTTCGCTCTCTGCAACCGCCACAGGTCGATCACGAAAATAGTTAAAGCGTGAGAAGGATTGGCGCTCGAAATGGATGACGGTTCCCCCTGTGGCAGGACCGTGCTTGCCAAGCACAAGGGGTAATTCTGCCATAACGCACCCCCCGGCGCCACCCGGGGCCGACGAGGTCAGGTCGAAGTGGCCTGTGCCGCGGAATCCGGCGTGGCGGGAAGCTCGACACCGTCCGCGCCGCGTCGCAATTCGCTGTCCTCGAGGCCGGTCAGCGACTTGACGACCTGCGGGCGCGTTTCGATGAGGTATTCGATGAGTACGACCCAAAAGGTGGTGAGCGCGATGACGATGATCACGCCTCCGGAGATGTCGGCGATCGTGAACGAAGCGTCCCTGAACTGCTGCCCGAAAACCTTCGTCGCGATCGACGTGCCCGGCTCTTCGCTGTGCACGGAATCGACGACGAAGAAGCCGTAGCAGAGGATCGCGAAGTACCAGAAAGTCAGGAGCGTCGCATCCATTGCGGAGACGGCGCCGGAACGCCTTGTACGCCTTCGCGCCCAGGTGAGCGTCGCGACGACCGCGAGAAACACGAACAGGAGTGGGGCGAGAAACAGCCCGATGGCGTAGTGCCAGCCCAGGATCACGCCGAAAAAGACCCGCCCGATCAGCAGCCAGAGCGGAAGGATGATGGTTGCGGCGAACTGGGTGTTGAAAACAGCCCGGCGATACCACATGCGTGAAAGCTTACGCTCGCTGTGGGGGAAGAATTGTTGCAAGCGATAGGAGACGCGTGATCGAGCTAAGGACCCCGGCGGAAATCGAGGAGATGAAGGCCGCCGGCGCCTTCGTCGCGAGCGTTCTCGGCGAGCTGCAGGCGGCATCCGCGGTCGGGGTCAATCTGCTCAGGCTCGACTCGATCGCGGCGGGCCTCATTCGCAAGGCCGGTGCGGTGAGCAGCTACGTCGACTATCATCCCTCCTTCGGCGCAATGCCCTTCGGTAAGGTGCTGTGCACCTCGGTCAACGACGCAGCGCTGCACGGTCTGCCCTTCGACTACCGCCTGCAGGACGGCGACGTGCTCAGCCTCGACTTCGCCGCTTCTGTTGGTGGGTGGGTGGCCGACTCCGCCCTCACGTTGGTCGTCGGCTCACCGCGCGACGAAGACCTGCGGATGATCGAGGTCACGGAGCAGGCGCTGGACGCGGCTATCGCAGCCGCCCAGCCCGGCGCGCGGATGGGTGACGTCTCGGCCGCGATAGGCGCGGTCTGCCGCGGCGCCGGATTCTCCATCAACACGGACTTCGGTGGCCACGGCGTCGGACACACGATGCACGGTGATCCGCACGTTCCGAACGACGGCCGACCGGGTCGCGGCCTGCCGCTGCGCGCGGGACTGGTCTTCGCGATCGAGCCGTGGCTGATGCAGACGACGGATCGCATCTTCACCGATCCGGACGGCTGGACCCTGCGCAGCCTCGACGGTTCGCGCGCCGCCCACTCCGAGCACACGATCGCCGTAACGGATGACGGGCCCGTCGTGCTCACCGCTCGAGGCTAGAGCGGCGGAAGAAGGTCGGGCCGCACGGCGCGCGTGCGCTCGAGCTGCTGTTCGCGGCGCCATGCCGCGATCGCGCCGTGGTTGCCGCTCAGGAGCACGGGCGGCACCTGGAACCCGCGCCACTCAGGCGGTTTGGTGTAACTCGGGTACTCGAGCAGGCCATCCGAATGTGACTCCTCGACGAGGCTCTCCGGGTTGCCGACGACTCCGGGGATGAGCCGTCCGAGTGCCTCGATCATCGCCATGGTCGCGATCTCGCCGCCGTTGAGCACGTAGTCGCCCATGCTCACGAGACGTACCCGCGTGCGCGTGGCCGCGTAGTCGACGACGCGCTGATCGATGCCCTCGTAGCGACCACATCCGAAGACCAGGTGCTGCTCGATGGCGAGCTCGTGCGCCATCGCCTGGGTGAAGACCTCGCCGGCAGGGGACGGGAAGACGATGACGGGTGGCACCGACTGCTTCGCCTCGCTCGCATAGAGGATGCTGTCGAGGGCTTCGCCCCATGGTTCCGGCCGCATGACCATGCCGGCGCCACCGCCGTACGGGGTGTCGTCGACGGTGCGGTGGCGGTCGAAGGTGTAGTCGCGCAGATCGTGGACGCCGAGGTCGATGAGCCCGCTCTGGCGCGCCCGGCCGAGCAGGGAGACATCGAGCACGGAGAAGAACTCCGGAAAGATCGTGACGATGTCGATGCGCATCTGTCGATCGTATGCGGTCCGTTGCCTGCGCGGTCCTCGAGGGCGCACGTCCGCCGCCGCCGCACTTCCGCCGCCGCACAACCGTTGCGGAGGACTACTCGCGGTGCGCCCGCCCCGCGCACCGCGCCGCGCCGACGCGACTCCTCCGCAACGGCGGTTGGTCGACTCCCCCACAGCAGCTGGTCACGCGCGTCCGTCCACGGGATCGGAGGTGATCCCGTCGTCGCGGTCGCCGTGACGCGAGCATCGGTGATGTGCCATCCATCCTTCGAGAGCTCGATCGACTCGGCGGGGTCGCGCGCGTGAGCGCGCTGATCGACCGCGGCATCAGCCAGGGTCAGATTCGTGCAGCCGTGCGAACCGGTGTCGTGGGCTCGATACGTAAGGGGTGGATACGATCGGCGGATGCCTCCCCCGTCGTCATCGAGGCCGTGCAGTTGGGCGGGCGTCTGTCCTGCATCTCGGCCGCGGAGCATCTCGGGCTGTGGACACTGCGCCGGGATGCCGACCTTCACGTGGGCATCCCGTCGCACTCCGGTCGGGCACGGGCACAGGCACGGACCGCGCCCGGAGTCGTGGCCCACTGGAGCGCCGACCCGTGGCGTCTTCGCGCCGAACCGGTCGAATCCGTGGCGAGCAGTCTCGCGCAGATGGCTAGCTGCCAGCCGAGTGAATCGGTGGTGGCGGCCATCGATTCCGCCCTCAACAAGGGTCTGGTCTCCATGGCCGAGTTGCGCAAGGCACTCGCGCCGTTGCCCGTCGACAAGCAGAACCTCCTCGAATGGGCAGATGGCCAGTGCCAGTCAGGCCTGGAATCGCTCTGCCGCTACCGACTCACCCTGCTTGGGCTGCGCATCCGTTCACAGGTCCGCATCGAGGGTGTCGGTCGGGTCGACCTGCTGGTCGGCGACCGGCTCGTCCTCGAGGCCGACGGGCGACAGTGGCACGAATCGGCGAACGCGTACGCGACGGATCGCGCTCGGGACCTGCGGCTTACGCTCCTCGGATACCACGTCATCCGCCTCACGTTCGAGCAGATCGTGAATGGTTGGCCACTCGTCGAGCTCACGATCGTCGGACTCGTGGAACGCGGAGAGCACCTCTGGTCGAGGGCCCACCGGCGCTCACGCCTGTCGTGACGAAACCGTTGCGGAGGAGAGTTGCGGCGCGCCGAGGACGCGTATCCAGCGACACGCCGGCGCGATCCTCCGCAACCGTAGGACGGACCTACTCCGCAGCGGGGGGCGCCTCGTCGTCGTCTGGAAGCTCTTCGAACAGGCCGGCCGGCGGCGTCACGGTGAGCGTTCCGGCAGCGATGTCGACCGACGGCACGATCGCCTTAACGAAGGGGACGAGCACCTCGCCGGAGTCCGTGGCGACGTGCAGCAGGTCCTGGGCCGGCAGGTGGTCGACGAACGAAACGGTGCCGACCGCCACGCCATCGCGGATGACCGACAGGCCGACGAGCTGGTGGTCGTACCAGGCATCCTCTTCATCGGATTGTTCGGCGAGATCCTGGTCGACCCAGAGGATGGCCTTGATGAGCGTCTCGGCGACCGAACGATCCGGAACGTCCTTGAAGAACGCGACCGGATGCGTGTTGTACCACTTGAGTTCGACGAGCTCAAGTGTCTTGCCGTGCCACGGCGACGTCGTCGGCACCTGGAGAGTGAACACGGCGCCCGGAACGAACCGTCGCTCCGGGGCATCCGTATACAGCTCGACCTTGATCGCACCCTTGAGGCCGTGCGCCTTGGTAAGGCGACCGACCCGGAGCTGGTCGGTGGGGTTGACTTCTCTAGAAATCGGTGTCTACCACGTCGACGCGCACCTTACGGCCGTCGGCGATGGCCGAAACGAGGGTGCGTAGCGCCTTCGCGGTGCGGCCGGCGCGACCGATCACGCGGCCGAGATCCTCGGGGTGCACGCGCACCTCGAGAACCTCGCCACGCGGTGAGTTCTTTGCGACGACCTGAACCTCGTCCGGGTTATCGACGATCCCCTTGACGAGGTGCTCGAGGGCGGCTGCGAGCACCGCCTACGCCTTGTCTGCGTCAGCGTCAGCCGTGGCCTCGGCTACGACGGCGTCTTCCGAGCCCTCCGCGGGAACCTCGGTGGATGCATCGGCGGCGAGGTCGTCGCCGGTGGCGGCGGCAGCGTCCGCGTCGGCGACCTTCGGTTCCTCCACCTTGGGGGCTGGTGCCTCCGCCTTTGGCTTGAGCACTGGCTTCTTCTTCTCGTCCGCGGTGAACTCGACCTTGGACTCCTTGGTCTTGACGGTGCTCTTGGCATCCGCCTCGCCCTTGAAGGTTCCCCAGTCACCGGTCAGCTTGAGAAGCGCGGCGACCTGCTCGGTCGGCTGCGCGCCGACACTGAGCCAGTACTGGGCACGCTCGGAATTGACCTCGATGAGCGAGGGCTCTTCTGTGGGGTGGTACTTGCCGATCTCCTCGATGACGCGGCCGTCGCGCTTGGTGCGCGAGTCGGCGACAACGATGCGGTAGTAAGGAGCGCGGATCTTGCCGAGGCGCTTCAAACGAATTTTTACAGCCACAATTCTCCGTAGATTATTTTTGGGGCGAACTGCTTGCCGTGAGCGTGGGGTGCACACTCGGCAGAAAAGCTCTGATGGGAGTCGGTTCCGCCTGATTAGAGGGTCGGACGGCAAAAGACTCGACTGACCATTCTTGCAGATTTTCGAACGGTTCAGGAACCACCGCGATCGAGGCGACGCTGGGAACGCCTCCGAGAGATCGCCACACCGACGAGGCAGACGACCCCTCCCGCTATCGCAAGCGGCGCCGGAATCTCGCCGAAGAAGGCCAGCCCGAGCAGGATCGCGATCGCCGGCACGACGTACGTTGTGACGCCTAGCTGTCCGGCGGGCATCTTCGAGAGCGCGTAGGCCCAGGTGCTGAACGCGAGAGCGGTGGGAACGGCGCCGAGATAGACGGCGCCGAGGATGCTCGCGACCGGTGCGTGCCGCAGGTCGCCGACGAGCTCCCCGAAGAACGGGAGGCACGCCACCAACCCGATGGCGCAGCCGAGGAACGTGACCTGGGGGGCCGGAAGCCTCCTGAGGACGCGCTTCTGGCAGAGGACCCCCACCGCATAGGTCACCGCGGCGACGAGCGTCCAGAGAATTCCGGCGCCGTCACTGAGCCCCGAGATCCCGGCGCCGATGCCGATGAGGATCACGCCCAGAAATGCGACGCCAGCCCCGATCGCGAGCCATTTCGGGATGCCCTCGCCGAGAAATAGGCCGGCGCCGAGCGCGATCAGGATCGGTGCGATATTGACGATCATGGATGCGGTCCCAGCATCCAGGCTGTGCTCCGCGATATTCAGGGCGACGTTGTATGCGCCGAACCATGCGATGCCGAAAACGAGCACGAGCGCCCACTCCCCACCCGTCGGCCTTACCCATTTTCTGCCGATCAGCACCAGCGACAGAAGCACGGTACCCACGGCCAGTCGCGCAAGCGCCAAAGCTCCGCCGCCGAAGTGTGGGGCGACACCACGGATCACGATGAACGCGCTGGCCCAGGCGAGAACCGTGATGGCGATGGCGAGCACCACGCGGCCCGACAGTCGCGCGACGGGTGCAACGACCGCCTCGGAAGTAGTCATCCGCTCACACTATCGACGGTTGCGGTCGTGGGTCCCGCCGGAAGCGGACCTGTCTGTTTTGAGCCGGATGATGTCAGGAACGGCACCGGTTCAGCCGGCGTTCCTGGAGTCCCTCCACGCGAGCCACTGCTTCACCTTGGTGAGATCGTGCCCGGGATCGGACATGCCGACGGTGAACAGTCGCGTTCCGAGATCGTAGAGTTCATCGGCATCCGTGGTCGAACGGGCCCGCAGTTCTGTCGAGATCTCGATGTCGTCGATGTCGCGGCCGACCTCTGTGCACCAATCCCCCAGGATGCCGAGCTTGCGCGTGAGAGTCTCCGCATCCGAGAAGCTGTGCCAGATGTCCGCGTGCTTCGCAACGATCCTGAGCGTCTTCTTCTCGCCGCCGCCGCCGATGAGTACCGGGATCTTTCGCAGCGGCGGCGGGTTCAGCTTCGCCCAGCGCTCCTCGATCCTCGGCAGGTCGACGGCCAGCGCGTCCAGTCGCTGCCCGGCCGTTCCGAAGGTGTAGCCGTACTCGGTGTAGTCGCGCTCGAACCAGCCGGAGCCGGTGCCGAAGATGAATCGGCCGCCGCTGATGTGGTCGATGGTGCGCGCCATGTCGGCCTGCAGGTCGGGGTTGCGGTAGCTGTTGCAGTTGACCAGCGGACCGAGTTCGATTCGGGATGTCTGCTCTGCCCAGGCCGCGAGGATCGTCCAGGATTCGAAGTGCAGCCCGTCCCGTTCACCGGACAGCGGATAGAAATGGTCCCAGTTGAAGAGCACATCCGCGCCGAGGTCTTCGATCTTGGCCGCCGTGTCGCGGAGGTGCGCATAGGTGGAGTGCTGGGGCGCGAGTTGCACGCCAATACGAACGGGATTCTTCAGGTTGACCATGGATCAAGCCTATTGGCCGCAACGGCCCGAAATTACTCAGAGCGTTCTCATGGTACTCATAGGCGGCTCGCCCTACCCTGTACAGCATGCGACGACTTCTGGCCATAACGACGCTCGGAGTCGTCGCCCTGCTCGCACTCTCCGCGTGTTCCCAAGCCGATTTGTCCGTGGATGCCACGGCCGCTGTCGGCGCAAAACCGGTCGTGGTCGCAATCGGCGATTCGATCATGAAGGGCCATGGGTTGCCGGCCGGGCAGGCGTGGCCGGCGCTCGTTGCGGCCAACAATCACTGGTCCCTCACGAACCTGGCCTGTGACGGCGCGGGTTTTCTCACGACCGGCGATTCGAATGACTGCGCGAACGACTTCGCGGGTCTGATCGAAGAAGCGGTGAACCTGCATCCGAACCTCATTCTCATCTCGGGGAGCAGCAACGACCTCGGGGTGGATAACGGCGCACTCAGCCAGCAGACCACCAGCGTCGTCGACGCATTGCGCAGCCGCCTCCCGAACGCGGTCATCGTCGGCATCAGCACGGTCTGGAACGACACGGTTGCTCCCGACCAGATGGACACCATGAACGAACAGGTGCGAACTGCCGTCAAGAGCGTGAACGGCATCTATCTCGACATCGGGCAGCCGCTTGCCGGACACCGCAGCTGGCTGCAGAGCGACGACGTGCACCCGACGGCAACCGGCCAGCGCAAGCTCGCGACCGCTATCGCCGGAGCGCTGCGCAGCGCGAAACTACATCTCTAGCGGGGCGGATTCGGTCGACGGCCGGCGTGCACCTAACGCCCGAGGAACTTTTGCAGGCTGGCGAGCTCTTCCTCCGTCGGCGCGGCCTTCGAACCGCCGCCCAGGCCGAATCCGGAACCGGTTGGCGCGGCGGACGGCTTAGTGCCGGCCGCGATGGCCGCGTTCTCGGCCGCCCGCTTGGCCGGATTGCCCGACTTCGAGCCCTTTTTCGACTGCTGCTTTCTGGCACCACCGTAGCTCGCGCCGGGAATCGGGCCGAGGCCGGGAACCTGGGGCACCCCGCCCTTGGCCACCGTCTTCATCATCTTGGCCGCCTGCTCGAAGCGGTTCACGAGGGCATTCACCTCGGTGACCGTGGTGCCGGAACCCCGCGCGATGCGCACCCGACGAGACCCGTTGAGGACGCGTGGCTGCCGGCGCTCCTGGATTGTCATCGACTGGATGATCGCCTCCGTGCGAGTGATCTCCGACTCGTCGAAGTTGTCGAGCTGCTGGCGCATGCCCTTCGCCCCTGGCAGCATCCCGAGCATGTTCTTGATGGAACCCATGTTCTTGAGCTGCTGCATCTGGCTGAGGAAGTCCTCGAGCGTGAACGAATCGGTCGCGAACTTCTCGGCGACCTTGCGCGATTCCTCCTCGTCGAACGTCTTCTGCGCCTGCTCGATGAGGGTGAGGATGTCACCGAGGTCGAGGATGCGGCTCGCCATGCGGTCGGGATAGAACGGCTCGAAATCATCCAGTCCCTCACCCGTCGAGGCGAAGATGATGGGGCGACCCGTGACCGATGCGACGGACAACGCCGCACCACCGCGCGCGTCGCCATCGAGTTTCGTGAGCACCACGGCCGTGAAGTCGACGCCCTCCTGGAAGGCCTTCGCCGTCGCCACGGCGTCCTGGCCGATCATGGCGTCGATGACGAAGAAGACTTCATCGGGGTCGACCGCCTTGCGGATGTCCGCGGCCTGCTTCATGAGTTCTGCATCGACGCCGAGACGACCGGCCGTGTCGACGATCACGACGTCGTAGAGTTTGGTCTTCGCGAACTTCATGGCATCCTTGGCGACCTTGACCGGGTTGCCCGTGCCGTTGCCCGGCTCCGGCGCGAAGACGGGAACGCCGGCCTGCTCACCGACAATCTGCAGCTGCGTCACGGCATTGGGACGCTGGAGGTCGGCCGCGACGAGCAGCGGCGTGTGATTCTGTGCGGCGAGCCATTTCGCGAGCTTGCCGGCGAGCGTCGTCTTGCCCGCCCCCTGGAGGCCGGCGAGCATGATGACCGTCGGTGGGTTCTTGGCGAACTGGATGCGCCTGGCCTGTGCTCCCTCGGTCAAGTGGCCACCGAGAATGGTGACGAGCTCGTCGTTGACGATCTGCACCACCTGCTGGGCCGGATTGAGCGCCCTGTTGACCTCGTCGCCCAGGGCCCGCTCCCGAACGCGGCCGGTGAATTCTTTGACCACGTCGAGGGCGACGTCGGCGTCGAGCAGGGCACGACGGATCTCCCGCACGGTGCCGTCGATATCCGCAGCACTGAGCTTGCCCTTGCCGCGCAGGTTCTTGAAGGTCTCGACGAGACGGTCGGTGAGGTTTCCAAAGGTGGCCATGGTTGTTACAGCTTAAGCTGCAGGAATGAGACAGGTCGAGTTGGGCACGACCGGGCTTCTGGTCAGCGAGTACTTTTTCGGTGCGGGGTCGATCGGTGGCGTCGGCTCGTCCGCCGCAACCCGGGGGCTCGGCATGGCAACGGATGAGGCGCTGGAGAGGCTCGATGAGACCCACGAGATCGGCATCCGGGTCATCGATACCGCCAACAGTTACGCGGGAGGCGAGAGCGAGCGCGTCGTGGGCCGCTGGCGCGAGGAGCGCGAACGCGACGATGTGCTGGTCGCCACGAAGGTCGGCAACGTCGTGGAGCACGGGCAGGACGGCGTGTCCCTTCGCGGCGATCACATCGCCCGCCAGCTCGCCCTGAGCCGCTCGCGGCTCGGCTACGTCGATCTCTACCTCTCCCACGCCCCGGACGACTCAACACCGCTCGAAGAGACCCTCACCGCCTTCACCGTCGCGCTCGACGCCGGCCACATCAAGGCGTTCGGATGCTCGAACCTCGACGTACGCCAGCTCGAGAGCGTGTTGAATGCGGCCGATCGCGCCGGACTGCCGCGGCCCGGCTGGGTGCAGAACGAGTTCAGCCTGGTCGCCAGGGGGGACGAACGCGACCTGCTCCCGCTCGCCGCCGGCGAGGGCATCGGATACACCGGATACTCCCCGCTCGCGGGCGGCCTTCTGTCTGACCGCTACCTCGGCGACGAGGAACCGGCGGATGGCAGCCGACTGGCGATCGCGCCCGGCACGTACGCCGGCACCTTCACCGAGGCGAACCGTGCACGGGTCGCGCGCCTCGCGGACCTCGCGCGGGAACGTGATGTCAGCGTTTCCGCGCTCGCGCTCGCCTGGCTGCGCTGGCATCCGTCGGTCACGGCCTCGATCGTCTCACCGCGACGCACGGCACAGTGGGACGCCGTGACGGAGTCGCTTGCGCTCGATCTCGATGACGAACTCGCCGAGCAGGTCGGCGCGCTGTTCGAATAGGCGCGCCCGGGCATAAGTTGAGAGCATGAGCCTCATCCTCGCCTTCGACGGGCACGTCCCCTCCATCGCCGACACGGCCTGGGTCGCGCCGAACGCGACCATCGTCGGGCAGGTCGTGCTCGGCCGCGACGCGAGCGTGTTCTACGGATCGGTGCTGCGCGCGGACTCGGACTCGATCACGATCGGGGAGGGCAGCAACATCCAGGACAATGTCTCCGTGCACTGCGACACGGGCGTCCCGACGACGGTCGGCAACCGGGTCAGCGTCGGCCATTCCGCGGTGCTCCACGGCTGCACGGTGGAGGACGACTGCCTCATCGGCATGGGCGCGACGGTGCTCAACCGGGCCGTCATCGGCGCCGGTTCGCTCGTCGCGGCGGGTGCCGTGGTGCTCGAGGGAACCATCGTGCCGCCCGGCTCACTCGTCGCGGGGGTTCCGGCGAAGGTGCGCAGGGAGCTCAGCGCGGGGGAACGCGAACACGTGACGGCCAACGCTGCGCACTACGTCGCGCTCAGCCGACGGCATGCGGGGTAGCCGCCCGCGCTATCCGTGCTCAACGACGATAGGCGAGCGCGGCCACGATCAGAGCGGCGATCGGCAGCAACCCGATCACGAGGGCGATCGTCGGCAGCGCTTTCCTGTTCGATCGCATGAGGCCGACGATGGCGAGCACGACGGCGGCGACGCTGAGCCCCGCACCGACGAAGAAGACGATGATGCTCGGGCCTGGTCCGCCACCCGATCCGTTGAGCGCGTAGTCGATGCCGCTCACGAAACCCCAGTAGCCGAGGGCGGCTCCGACGAGGGCGAGCACGAGAGCGGTAATGGCGAGCCCTCGACGGGCTCGGCGGACGGGCGTTGCTGCGCTGGTCATCATGACCTCCCTTGCCTGCACTCAGCCAATCAGATTCTGCACGAAAACGTGCGGGGTGAAGCCCGTGAGGTCGTTGATTCCCTCACCCTGTCCGATGAGTTTGATGGGGATGCCCGTCTTCTCCTGCACCGCGAGCACGAAGCCGCCCTTTGCGGAGCCATCGAGTTTCGTCAGTACGAGGCCGGTAACCCCTGCGTGCTCGATGAACGCCTCGGCCTGGGCGAGGCCGTTCTGGCCCGTGGTCGCATCGAGCACCAGAAGCACCTCGGCGATGTCCGTCTGCTTCTCGATCACCCGCCGCACCTTCGCGAGCTCGTCCATGAGCCCGCTCTTCGTCTGCAGCCGACCCGCGGTATCGATGATCGCGATGTCGATTCCCTCGTTGCGCGCGCGCTCGACCGTCTGGAAGGCGACGGATGCCGGATCCTGTCCGTGCTGCTGAGGTCGCTGTATCGATGCTCCCCCGCGCTCCGCCCAGGTCGCGAGTTGATCCACCGCCGCGGCGCGGAACGTGTCGGCCGCGCCCACGATCACCGTCCGCCCGTAGCCGATGAGGAACTTGGCGAATTTGCCGATGGTGGTGGTCTTTCCGACGCCGTTCACCCCCACGACGAGTATCACCGCAGGCCGCGCGGTGAGGGTGAGGGTGGGATTGAGCCTGGCGAGGCGTTCCTCGAGGGTCTCGCGCAGCATCCGCCTCAGGTCCGTCGGATCCGTTGTGTTGTACCTGCGCACGTTCGCGCGCAACTCCTCGACGATCGCGTCGGTCAGGTCTGACCCGAAGTCTGCGCCGATTAGAGCGTCTTCGAGGTCTTCCCAGGTTTCATCGTCGATGGTCTTGCGGGAGAACATCCCCTTGAGCGCGCCCGACAGGGACCAGGGAGAAGCCATGTGACAAATGTACCGGTCGAAGCGTGCGCGCTTCCGTTGTCGAGTTGCGTCGTGTGGTTGTTCGCGACCCGCGTGAAGGACAACATGGCGCAACTCGGGGGGCCGTTCGCCCGACGCTAGCTCGCCTCGCGCTCCTGCCGCACGCGCTGTCCGACGACGGCGCTCACCCCGTCTTGCCGCATCGAGACGCCGTAGAGGGCATCCGCGATCTCCATGGTGCGCTTCTGGTGAGTGATGACGATGAGCTGGGATGTCTGGCGCAGGTCCTCGAAGATCGTGAGCAGGCGGCCCAGATTGGCGTCGTCAAGGGCGGCCTCGACCTCATCCATAATGTAGAACGGGCTGGGACGCGCCTTGAAAATCGCGATCAGCAGCGCGACGGCCGCGAGAGAGCGCTCGCCGCCGCTCAGCAGCGAGAGGCGTTCGATCTTCTTGCCGGCGGGCCTCACAGTCACCTCGATGCCCGTGGTGAGCATGTTTTCCGGATCGGTCAGGTGGATGCTGCCGGTACCGCCGGGAAACAGGATCGGGAATACCGTGTTGAAGGCCGCGCGAGTGTCTTCGAAGGCGCTCGTGAAGATGTCCTGCATCTTCTCGTCGATCTCGTCGATGATGGTGAGCAGGTCCTTGCGGGTGCCCGTGAGGTCGGTGAGTTGCTCGGTGAGGAACTTGTGTCGCTGTTCGAGCGCGGCGAACTCCTCGAGCGCGAGCGGGTTGACGCGCCCGAGCTGCCCGAGCTTGCGTTCGGCGCTCGCGAGCCGCGCCTCCTGCTCGGCGCGCACGAACCGCTTGCCCTCCCGTTGCCCCGTTCGTTTCTCCGGAGTTTTTTCACCATCCGGCCCCTGGACGCTCGGATCTTCGTCGATTCCGGCATCGTCGGCAAGAACCTCCGGAGAAGCGGATGCTGCGGGGGCGTCGTCGGGGACGGGCTGCTCCGGACCGTACTCCGCCACGAGCACGTCTTCGACGAGACCGAGCTCTTCGCCGGCCCTCTCGAGCAGGCTCGAGAGGTGCAGCTTCTTCTCGTAGACCTGCATTTCGAGGCCGTGCACGCTCTCGCTGATGACGGCAAGCCGCTCGCGCAGGGCATTCTCGCTACGCCGCAGTTCCGCGAGCTCCTCGTTCTGGGCGGAACGCTCCGACTCGCGCGCGGCGAGTTCTAGGCGCGCCTGCGACACCGAGCGATCGACCGAGTCCAGCACGGCCGGCAGGGTGTCGATGACGGTCTGTGCGGATGCGACCTGCCGACGGCGGACGACGGCGCGCCGGGCGGCCTCCTCCGCGGCAGCGCGGTCGGCTTCGAGCTGATTCTCGAGTTGGAGCGCACGCAGCTGCTCGGCACGCACACGCTCGCGCGCCGTCTCGACCCGCAGCCGCGCCTCGACCTCGCGCTCGCGCGCCTCCTCGAGTTCGGCGAGCACGCCGTCACGCGCCGCGACGTCGAGCATTGGTCGCGGGCGTGAGGATGCCGTCTCGAGTTCCCGTCTCGCCCGGTCTGCTGCGGCAGCGGCATCCGCCACCGCATCGGTCGCGAGTCCGAGCCCGCGCTCGAGCCGCTCTGCCTCGGCCTGGGCCGCCTCGACCTGAACGCGCACGCGGTTGAGTTTCTCGGTCTGGGCGGCGAGTTGGGCGTCGAACTGTCGCAGGGCCGCGAGCGCACGTGACGACTGTTCCTTGGCCACTTCGAGGCGACCGCGCTGCTCCGCGAGTGCGAAGCGCGCCCGCTCGATGAGCGAGGTCACCTCCTGAAGCCGATCCTGTGCGGCATCCCGATCGGCGACGAGTTCGAGACGCGACCGCTTGGCACCGGACCCGCCGCGAAGCACGTACTCGGCGAGCACGTCGCCGCCCTTGGTGATGACGGTGACGGGCACGGGCGACTGCTCGAGCCGCGCCCAGGACGCGCGCGCCGCTGCGAGGTCGTCGGCCACGAGGATGCCGCCAAGCAGGCCGAGCACACCGGATGGCGCGGTCACGACGCTGGCGGCCGTCACGACGCCGGTCCCCGCGTCGGCGACGGTCGGCGCGGGTGCACCGGTCTCGGCGATGACGATCTCAACGCGTCCGAAGTCGTTTCCCGCGGAGTGCTCGATCGCGTCGATCGCCGACTCCCGATCGTCGGCGAGCACGGCGTCGGCGAGGGACCCGAGCGCCGCCGCGATGGCGGCCTCGAAGCCGGGCTGCACCTGCACGTGCTCGGCGACGAGACCGCGGATGCCGCCCAAGCCGGCCGCGACGAGGGCGCTCGAGCCGTCCTTCTGGTCCAGCGCGGAGGAGAGGGCGCTCGTGCGGGCGGCGAGCGCATCGCGCTCCCGCTCGTGACCGTGAAGCTGTTCGCGCAAACGCTCGATCTCGCCTTCGGCGGCGGCGACGTCGGCCTGGGCGGTCTCATAGGCTGCGTCGAGGTCTGTTTCGCCGGAGTCGGCGATCGCGGCATCCGTCTCCAGCTGCGCGAACGCGGCCTGCGCCTGCTCGCGGCGCGTGTGGGCCGCGTCAAGCGCGTTCTGCTGGCGCAACACCTCGCCGCGCACGGCCGCAACGCGCGACGCGGCCGTTTCGACCTGCCCGCTGAGCTTGGAGATCTCGAGGTCGTGACGGGAGACGAGCGACGACTGGTACGCGATCTGCTCATCGAGGCCGTCGAGGTTCGCGCGAGCGGCAGCGGTCGCCCCCCGGGCCTCGTGCCACAGCGCCTCGGCCTCGGCGACGGTGTGCGCGAGGCGCTCGGCCTCGTCCTTCGCGTCGGCGACCATCCGGCTGGTCACTCCCTGGCCGGTCTCCGGCACGTCGTTCTGCTGCCCGAGCAGGGCGAGCCGCTGATTCGCGAGCGTGTAGAGGCTGCGCAGGCGCTCCTGCGCCGACTCGAGCCCGAAGGCGGTGCGGCGCGCCAGATCGACGGCGTCGCCCTCCTGCGCGTGTTCGATGTGCTGGCCGCGAAGCCTGTTCTGGTCGAGCTGCTCCTGCAGCACGATGCGCTCCGTCTTGCGCTCGCTCTCGCTGCGTGTCGAAGCGGTGATCGCGGCGCGGAGCTCGACGACCTCGTCGGCGAGGAGGCGTGCTCTGGCATCCCTCACTATGGACGCGATCGTCTGGGCCTCTTTTGCGATCTCCGCCTGGTGGCCCAGCGGCTTGAGCTGGCGCCGAATCTCGCCAGCGAGGTCGCTCAGTCGGGTGAGGTTGGCCTGCATCGCCTCGAGCTTGCGGATCGTCTTCTCTTTGCGTCGCCGGTGCTTGAGGATGCCGGCCGCCTCCTCGATGAACCCGCGGCGGTCTTCCGGGCTCGCGTGCAGCACCGCGTCGAGCTGACCCTGCCCGACGATCACATGCATCTCGCGACCGAGGCCGGAGTCGCTCAGCAGTTCCTGAACGTCGAGCAGGCGGCAGGTGTCACCGTTGATCGCGTACTCGCTGCCACCGTTGCGGAACAGCGTACGGCTGATCGTGACCTCGACGTAGTCGATGGGGAGTGCGCCATCCGCATTGTCGATCGTGAGGATGACCTCCGCCCGACCCAGCGGCCCCTTGGTGGCCGTGCCAGCGAAGATGACGTCGTCCATCTTGCCGCCGCGCAGCGTTTTCGCGCCCTGCTCGCCCATGACCCAGGCGAGAGCGTCGACGACGTTGGACTTGCCGGACCCGTTCGGTCCGACGACGCAGGTCACACCCTGCTCGAAAGCGAACGTGGTGGGCTGCGCGAAGGACTTGAACCCCTTGAGGGTCAGGCTCTTGAGATACAAGCTGCCGCCCCTTCGTGTCGTCCGGATGCCTGCGTCTACGGTACCGGAGTGCGACGGACAACCCCCGCAGGCTGCACGGCGACGGTGGGCATTCCTGCTCTGTGCGCTGACAATTGTCACGGCGGAATCGTGATCGTGGTCGTGGCCGACATTCCGGACGCCCGCGAAGCTGAGTGCATGACCGCACACGCCATCGAACTGACCGGTATCTCCAAGAGATTCGGGAGTATCACGGCGGTCGACGACATCGACCTCACGGTCGAACGCGGCGAGGTGCTCGCCCTGCTCGGGCCGAACGGCGCCGGCAAATCGACCACCATCGACCTCGCGCTCGGACTCTCCCGCCCGACCTCCGGAACGGCACGGCTCTTCGACGGTGATCCGCGCGAGTCCATCGTTGCGGGACGCGTCGGCGCCATGTTGCAGGGCGGAGCGCTGCTGACCGGACTCACGGTCGCGCAGAGCATCGCCCTCATCGCGAGCGCTCACCAGCATCCGCTCCCCGTGGAGGAGGCGATGGAGCGCGCCGGAATCACCGACATCGCCAGGCGCCGGGTGAGCAAACTCTCCGGCGGCCAGCTCCAGCGGGCGCGCTTCGCCGTCGCTGTGGTGTCCAACCCGGAACTTCTGATTCTCGACGAGCCGACCGCGGCGATGGATGTCGAGTCTCGCCACGAGTTCTGGAGGTCGATGCGCGAGTTCACCGACCAGGGTCGCACCGTCGTATTCGCAACCCACTATCTCGACGAGGCCGATGACTTCGCCGACCGCATCGTCATCCTCAACTCCGGTCGCATCGTCGCCGATGGCACGCCGGCGGAGGTCAAAGCCGTCGTGACCGGACGGGTCATCCGGTTCCGTGCCGATGCCGATGCATCCGCCCTGCGCGCATTGCGTGGCGTACGCAGCGTCGAGCGGCGTGACGACCAATACACCCTCGTCTGCGACGACTCGGATGCGGTGCTGCGCGAACTGCTGCCGATGCTGCCCTCTGCGCGGGACATCGAAGTGATCTCCCACACCATGGATGACGCGTTCCTCGCGCTCACGGGCGCCCCGGCGCTTGCCGACTCGATCAGCGGGAGAGCATGACCATGCCGATCCGCTTCATCGCCCTCGAAACCCTGCGCCAGCTGCGCAACGTTCGCTCGCTCGTCTTCAGCTTCGCGATCCCGCTCGGGATGTTGCTGCTGTTCGGCGGACTCTACGGCTCCAGCGGACAGGTCGACGCGACCACAGGGCTGCCGTGGATCATCGTCACAACCGTGCAGATGTCGGCCTACGGCGGCATGATGGCGGCGCTCTCCCAGGCCTTCGCGATCACGAACGAGCGGGCGGCAGGGTGGAACCGGCAGCTGCGCGTCACGCCCCTGTCGGGTTCCGGATACCTCGTGTCGAAGGTCGTCGCGGCGCTCGGCGTCGCCCTCGTGACGATCGTGCTGCTGTTCGCGGTCGCCATCATCGGAATGGGCGCGGTGCTCGACCCGCTGCATTGGATGCTCGCCGGTCTCGGGATCTGGATCGGCGTTATCCCGTTCACCCTCATCGCGATCGCGATCGGCCAGTTCGCGAGGCCCGACTTCGCGCAGCCGCTCTTTCTCGTCGTGTTCCTCGGCATGGCCGTGCTGGGCGGTCTCTGGGTGCCGCTGCAGATCTTCCCCGCCTGGTTCGTCAACATCGCGCAGGTCGTGCCGGCCTACTGGCTCAATCGCCTGGGTCAGATGGGCGCGCACGGTAGCGGGGACGTGCTCGCACCGGTCATCGTGCTGGTCGGGTGGACGGCGGGACTGGCAATTCTCGTGACCTGGCGCTACCAGCGCGATGCCGCCCGCGCCTGACCGGCGTCGAGACTCGGGATTACAGTGACTAGCGTGAGCAGCGACGGCGAGGCGGATGCACGGCCAGGCATCCGCGAGCGGCTGACCGCTCACGGCGCCCGCCAGTGGTACGTCGGCGCCGCATCCGGGCTGCTGTGGCAGACCCTCCTCGTCGTCTCGGTGATCATCGGCCGAGCCCCGGTGCTGTCGAAGGTGCTGGGGCTCGCCCTGCTCGCCGTGCTCTACGCCGTTTTCATGGTGCTCGGACCACTGATCGCCCGCGAGCGCACCTCGGTCAGAGTGGCGATCATCGCCGCATACTGGGCCGTCTCCTTCGCCCTCTTTCCGCTGATCGGATCCCAGACGATCTGGCTGTGGCTGCTCGTGGTGGCCACCCTCGCATTCACCGGCCTCTCGCTGCGGCTCGCGGGCCTGTCGTCCCTCGTCGTCGTGCTCCTGCAGTTCGGCATCGCCGCCCTCGCGCACTTCGAGCTCGGAACGATCTTTGCGCCGATCGTCACGGCGGTGGCGGCCATCACCCTGATCGGACTGGGCGCGCTCACCCGCTCCAGCGCCGACCTGCGGCTCGCCCACCACGAGATCGCGCGCCTCGCGGTCATCGAGGAGCGGGCGCGTTTCGGGCGCGACCTGCACGATGTGCTCGGGCATTCGCTCACCGTCGTCGCCGTGAAGTCTGACCTCGCGCGGCGACTCGTGAGGATCGATCCCGACGGGGCGGAGGTAGAGCTCGCCGATATCGAGAAAATCGCGAGGAGTGCACTCTCCGACCTGCGACTCGCGGTATCCAACTATCGTGAGATCTCCCTCGATTCCGAGCTGGCCGCGGCCAACACGGCGCTGTCGGCCGCGGGCATCGACGCCCACTTTCCGCCGACCGTCGACCAGATCGACCCGGGGCTGCGAAGCGTGTTCGCGTGGGTGCTCCGGGAGGGCGTGACCAACGTCATCCGCCACTCCGACGCGGACACGTGCTGGGTGACCGCCGGCACGGACCACCTCACCGTCGCCGACAACGGTCATGGGCCGCGCGGCAACACAGCCGCTGAACGCACCGACCATGGCAACGGTCTCCGCGGCCTCCGCGAGCGGACGAGCGAGGTCGGTGCCGAGCTCGTCATCGGTCGCAGCAGCGGTCACGGCGGCTTCGAGTTGACCGCGAGGAGGGCCTCGTGAGCGACCGCATCAGGATCGTGGTCGCCGACGACCAGGCGCTCGTTCGCGGTGCGCTCGCCTCGCTCCTCTCGCTCGAACAGGACTTCGACGTTGTCGGCCAGGCGGGCCGGGGAGACGAAGTCCTCGACCTCGTGGTGCGGACGGGCGCAACTGTCGCACTGCTCGACGTGGAGATGCCCGGGCTCGACGGGCTCTCCGTTGCGCGCCAGCTCCGGGACTCGAACACTGGATGCCGCTCCCTCATCGTCACGACGTTCGGCAGGCCGGGCTACCTTCGACGCGCGCTCGAGTCCGGCGCATCCGGATTCGTGGTCAAAGACACGCCGTCCGACCAGCTCGCCGATGCGGTTCGCCGGGTCGCGGCCGGGCTGCGCGTCATCGACCCGCTACTGGCCACCGAATCACTGGTGACCGGACCCTCGCCGCTCAGCGCTCGCGAGACCGACGTGCTGCTCTCGTTGCGCTCGGAGGGCAGCATCGCGGATGTCGCACTGGCGATGCACCTCTCGGAGGGCACCGTGCGCAATCATCTGTCCTCGGCGATCGGTAAGACGCGCGCACGTAACGGAGGCGAGGCCGTGCGGATCGCCGCGGACAACGGCTGGCTCGTCATCTAGAGAGGCCGGCACCGATGACGATATTCACGATCGAGGAGGTCGCCATCCCGGCAACCATCGACGCGAAGGATGCCGCGGACTTCCGTGCGACGGCGGACGTGCGCAACGTGGTCGAGGCGGACGGCTACGGTACGGACGAACTCTCGTTCACGGCCGCCGAGCTCCTGCCCGAGTGGTTGGACCAGGAGGACGAACCGAAACTGCTCTTCGCGGCGCACCTCGGCGGCCGCATCGCGGCTCGCGCGGTCTATGAGACACGACCGGCCGAGGACGCCGACACGGTGTGGCTCGGCGTCCAGGTGCTGCCGGAGTTCCGTCGCCGCGGGATCGGCAGCGCCCTTGCCGACCATCTGGAGGCGATCGCGGACTCGGAGGGTCGCACCAAACGCATCGTGTACGCGGTCTGGAAAGAGGCACCCGGCGAGCGTCTTGCCGCGCCGACCGGCTTCGGTTCTGTACCTCTCGCCAACGACGAGGTGCGGTTTCTGCTCGCCAGAGGTTACGAACTCGAGCAGGTGGAGCGCGGGAGCCGGCTCGCGCTCCCGGCGGATGCCGACGCGCTTGCCGGCCGATACGCGATTGCCTCTTCTGCCGCGGGCGCGGACTATGTCGAGCACCTCTGGATCGGCAGCACGCCGGAGCGATGGCGGCACGACATGGCGCTGCTCCACACGCGCATGAGCACGGACGCACCGACAGCGGGCCTCGAAGAACCTGAGGACCTCTGGACCGTCGACCGGCTCGCGCGCTATGAGCAACGACGGGATTCGGGTCCGCGTACCGAACTCGTGGCCGCGGTTGAGCACGCGCCGACCGCAAGACTCGTCGGTTTCAGCGAGCTCTCGGTCGCGGCGGAGCTGGCGCGTCCCGTGAGCCAGGGGGACACGATAGTGCTGAGGGAACACCGCGGGCACCGGCTCGGCATGCTGCTCAAGGTCGCCAACCTTCGACATCTCCAGGAGCGCGCGCCAGGGCATCCGGCGATCATCACGTTCAATGCGGAGGAGAACCGCCACATGCTCGACGTGAATGAGGCCGTCGGCTTCGTGCCGATCGGCTACGAGGGTGGGTGGAGAAGGGTCGTCTGACGATTGCGGACGCGCTGGCAGAACGCGCAGAAGTGCGAGCCGCGGTTCATAAACGACTCGCGGACGATGGGCCTCCCACAGCGGGGACAGGGCTCGCCCTGCCGCCCGTACGCGTTGAGCGAGCGCGAGAAGTATCCGGACGCGCCGTTGACGTTCACGTACTGGGCGTCGAAGCTCGTGCCGCCCTCGGCCAGCGCCCTGCCGAGTACCCGTCGCACTTCGGCGAGCAGCGTCGTCGCACGGGCGCGGCTCAGTGTGGCGGCCTGCTGGTCGTAGTGGATGCGGGCGGCCCACAGGGACTCGTCGGCGTAGATGTTTCCGATGCCGCTCACGAGATCCTGGTCGAGCATGGCGCGCTTGATGCCCGTCCGGCGCTTTCGCAGGTCGGCCAGGAAGCGGTCGTCGTCGAACGCCGGATCGAGCGGATCCCTGGCGATGTGCGACACCCGGGCGGGAACCAGCGCGGCCGCGCCGCCCGCGCCGCCGGCAGCGCCGTCGGGCGTCGGAACGAGCTGGTCGATCGCCATCGATCCGAAGATGCGCTGGTCGACGAACGCGACGCGCAACCCGCCGTGAGCGGGATGCACCAGGTCCAGGCGGATACGCAGCAGCGCGTCATCCGGCCGCTCCATGTCGCGCAGAAGCACCTGACCACTCATGCCGAGGTGAACCACGAGTGCCTCCTCCACCGCGCCCCCTTTCGGAAATTCAGGAGTTTGGTCAGCGCCATTCAGAGTGTTCGGCGGTCTTTCGGCGTTTTTGGGATGGTCATTCTGGCCGTAGCGACCAATGTCCTGAATTTCCGAAGAGGACGCCGGGTGAAGGGCCGAAGACAGCGGAAGCCAGAGGAACTTGCCGCGCCGCACAGCTCCGAGGATGCTGCGGCCCTCGAGCCGCTCGACGAAGTCCTCGCTCGGGCCCGCGTGACGCCGAAGCGAGCGCTCGTCGTACACGACGACGGAACGGATCACGGCCCCGGTCACGGCCGGTTCGAGGCCCGCGCGAACGACCTCGACCTCCGGGAGCTCCGGCACCGCTAGCTGCGCACGGAGAGGAGGGCCCACGCCTCGAGCGCGGCAGCCATCTCCGCCTGCTTCTTGCTCGAGCCGTCACCCTCGGCGACGCTCGCGCCCGCGAGCGAGACCACGGCATGGAACCGCTTCGAATGGTCGGGTCCGCTGTCGGTCACCGAGTAATGCGGAAGTCCGCGTCCCAGCCTGGCGGCGAGTTCCTGCAGGCTGGTCTTCGGGTCCATCGATGCACCGAAGCGGTCCGGATCGTTGAGCAGCGGGCCTATCAGCCGCAGAACCAATTCCGTGGCGGCCTCTCCCCCGGCGTCGAGGTAGGCGGCGCCGATCACGGCCTCGACGGTGTCGGCGAGGATCGACGACTTGTCGCGACCGCCGGTGAGTTCTTCACCTCGTCCGAGGCGGATGTACTTGCCGAGTCCGATGGACCGCGCCACCTCGGCGAGAGCGACGGAACTCACGAGGCTGGCACGCCGCTTGGCGAGTTCGCCCTCGTCGAGACCGGGGTTGTCGCGATAGAGCTTGACCGTCACGGCCTGCCCCAGAATCGAGTCGCCGAGAAACTCGAGGCGCTCGTTGTGGCCGACGCCGCCGTGCTCGTAGGCGTAGGAGCGGTGGGTGAGCGCGAGCTCGAGCAGTTCCGGGCTGACATCCACAGCCAGGAACTGCTCGAGCTCGCCTCGCGTGGCACTGACGCCGACCACTATTGGCCTCTGCGGCGCGACGACGAGCTAAACGTCGGCTACCTTGCGGCCCTTGTACTCCATGTACAGGGGGGCGCCGGTCGAGTCCTCGACGACCTTCGCGCGGTGCGGGAGGCTGTAGGTGACCTTGCCGCCTTCGACGGTCTTCACGAGCGTGGGAGGCGTGGCCTTCCACTGGGCGCGACGCGCGCGAGTGCTCGCGCGGGACATTTTGCGCTTCGGTACTGCCATGGCTATCTCTTTTCTCTCCTCGACACTGTTCGCAGCGTCGGTTACATCTGGGTGGTTGCGCCGGTCAGTTCTCTGTGCCGGATTGGCCTTCGAGCCCCGCCAGGTCGCCGAGAGCTGCCCACCGTGGATCGATAGGAGCCTCGTGCTCATGGCCCGGGTTGTCGAGGAGCCGCACCCCACACACGGGGCACAGGCCGAGGCAATCTTCTTGACAGACCGGCTGGAACGGCAGTGAAAGCACCACCGCATCCCTGATTACGGGTTCGAGGTCAATGGTGTCCTCGTGAACCTCGTATTCAAAAGCTTCGTCAGAAGAATACGCGAAAAGCTCCTGAAATTCGACCTGAACGGTCTGTTCGATGTCGATCAGGCACCGCCCGCATTCGCCTGCCGCCGTTCCATCGACCTCCGCGCTCACCAGGATGCCGTCGTGAAGCGACTCCATTCGAAGGTCGATCTGCAGCGCGCTGCCGGTTTTGACGCCGATCATCGCGTTGCCGAACTCCTCCGGGACGGTGACATCGATCACCCGCTCCCGCATCTCGCCCGGGCGGTGCATGAGGTCGCGGACATCCACTGTGTAGGGAGTTTTGATGACGTGAGGCACCAGAAGAGTTTACCCGCGATCGGGGATAACCGTCCGCGGCGCCAGCACCGTCGGGTCCCCCTCAGGCCGCCTCGACCGCGCTGAAGGCCTCGTCATAGATCGTCAGGGCCCGCGCCACCTCCTCAGGAGTCACGACGCATGGGGGCACGACATGGATGCGGTTATCCGCGATGAACGGCAGCAGACCGCGCGACATCAGCTCGGTCTTGAGAGCTGCAATCACGGCTCCAGAGACGGGCTGCCGCGTCGCCGGGTCGTCCACGAGGTCGAGCGCCCAGAAGACTCCGAGCCCACGCACCTCGCCGATCATCGGATGCTTCGCCGCGAGGGCCGCGAGCCCGGGCGCCAGGTGGTCGGCGCCGATCGAGCGGGCGTTCTCGATGATGCCCTCCTCGGTCATCGCGTCGACCGAGGCGATGATCGAGGCCATGGCGAGCGGATGCCCGGAATAGGTGAGCCCGCCGGGGAACACCGCATCGTCGAAGGCGTTGGCGATCGACTCGGAGATGATCACCCCGCCGGTTGGGACGTAGCCGGAGTTGACGCCCTTGGCGAAGGTGACGAGGTCCGGAACCACACCGAAGCCCTGCCACGAGAACCACTCGCCCGTGCGGCCGAACCCCGACATCACATCGTCGATGATCAGCAGGATGCCGTACTTGTCGGCAAGGGCCCGCACGCCCTCGAGGTAGCCGGCCGGCGGCACGAGGACCCCGGCGGTCCCCGGCACCCCCTCGAGCAGGATGGCCGCGATGGTCGACTGCCCCTCTGACACGATCACTCGCTCGAGGTGATGCAGCGCGCGCGCCGATTCCTCCTCCGGTGTAGTCGCCCAGAATTCCGAGCGATAGAGGAACGGGCCGAAGAAGTGCACGTGCCCGCGGGCGAACTGGTTGGGCATCCTGCGCCAGTCGCCCGTTGCGACGATCGCGGCACCGGTGTTGCCATGGTACGAGCGGTAGTGCGTCAGAACCGTGTCCCGCCCGGTCACGAGGCGGGCCATCCGGATCGCGTTCTCATTGGCGTCCGCACCGCCGTTGGTGAAGAAGATCTTGCTGAACGGGCGTCCGGCCTTCGAGAGGATGCGCTGTGCGGCCTGCCCGCGGGCGAGGTTCGCGTGGGCGGGGGCCACCATCGTGATGGTGTCCGCCTGCGCCTTGATCGCTTCGATGAGCTTCGGATGCTGGTGCCCGATGTTCATATTGACGAGCTGGCTCGAGAAGTCGAGATAGTTCTTGCCGTCGTAGTCCCACACCGTGCTGCCGAGACCGCCCGCGATCACAAAGGGCTTCAGTGCCCCTTGCGCGGACCAGGAGTGAAAGACGTGCGATCGGTCGAGGTCGTAGGCGAGCTTGCCGTCTATCGGATCTGGAGTGTTCATTTCTGCCTTGCCGTTAGGGATGCGGGGGCCGAATCGGCCCCCGCATCAGATTACTGAGTACTACTTTCCGCCCTCCTTCAGGGTGACGGTGATCGGCGCGAAGCCGGCGCCGACCGTGTCGACCCCTTCGGCCTTCAACTGGGACAGCGCCTTTGCGATGTAGGTGTTCGTGTAGGCGGACTTCGGAGGATCCTTCGTGATGATGGTCGATCCGGTGTCGTTCTTGGTGCCGAGGGCGATCTTCACCGTGTTGTCCCACGCCTTGGTGTCGATCGTGCCGATCCCGCCGTCTTTCGACGGCCAGATCAGCTTGTTGACCTCGTTGGTCATCCAGAGCTGGTGGCTCGTGCCGAGCGTGGAACCGGCCGCGGTGACGATGTCCGCCGCCTTCTGCGGGTTGTCGCGCGCGTAGACCCAGCCCTTGATCGAGGCCTTGATGAACTTGACCGTCTCGTCCTGGTACGCCTTGTCACTCGCGAGCTTGTTCGCATCCGCCCAGATGGCATCCTGGAGCATCGCCGTGCCCTGGTCGTTCCAGTTGATGACATTGAGGTCGGCCGGCGTGTAGAGCTTGCCGGTCGTCGGATTGACCGACTCGAGCACCTGCGCGTACTCGTTGTACGTCATCGCCTGCGCCGCGTCGATGTCCCCCGCGAGGAAGCCCTTCATGTCGAAGGCCTGCTGCACGAGACTGATGCCCTTCGTGGTGTCGATGCCGGCTTTCTGCATGCCGGCGAAGAGCTCCCATTCGTTGCCGTAGCCCCAGCTGCCCACCTTCTTGCCTTTGAGGCCGGCGACGGAGGCGATGCCCTTGCTCTTGAAGGAGATCTGGGTCGTGGCGCTCCGCTCGAAGATCTGCGCGACATCCGTGACGTTGATGCCCTGCTCGATGGAGCCGAGTACCTTCGGTACCCAGGAGATCGCGTAGTCCGCCTGGCCCTCGGCGACCGACTTGATGGGGACGGTGTCGCTCCCGGCCTCTTTGATGGTGACGTCGAGCCCCTCGGCCTTGTAGAAGCCCTGCGCGGCCGCCGCGTAGTAGCCGGCGAATTGCGCCTGGGCCACCCACTGCAACTGGAGGGTGACCTTGGTGAGGGGCTTGCCGGAGCCGGAGCTGGAGCTGCTGCTCGGCGTACTGCTGCTGCAGCCGCTCAGTACCAGTGCGCTGGCTGCTGCCATCGCGCCGATGCCGAGCACGATTCGTGTGCTGTGCTTCATTGTGCTTCCTCCTTGGATATCACTCGTGGAGCCGGATGCCGCCAACCGCCTTTCCGGTCGGACGTTTAGGGAAGAGAAGGTCTATGCCGCGTTGCAAGTTTCTCCATGGCGAGGGTGACGCAGTAGAAAACGAGTCCGAGCACGATCGAGCCGAGCACGAAGGCGTAGGCGAGCGCATAGTTGCTGTAGGAGGCTGCCGACGTGATCGACTTTCCCAGACCATCGACCGGACCGCCGAAATACTCCGCGATCAGGGCGGATATCACGGCGAGCGATGAGGCGATCCGCAGTCCGGTGAACACGAAGGGCAGCGCTCCAGGAAGCGTCACCGTTCGCGTGGCCTGCCAGGATGTGGCCGCATAGGCGCGCATGAGATCGCGGTGCACCGGACGCACCTGCCGCAGGCCGCGGAGGGTGTTCACGTAGACCGGGATGAACACGGCGAGCGCCGCGATGAGCTGACGCCCCGTTTCCGCTCCCGCCCCGAACATCGAGTACAGCACCGGTGCGAGGGCCACGATCGGCACGACGGACATGGCAGTCACGATCGGCACGGTCAACTCGTCGAACACCCGCGCCAGTGCAGAGACGACAGCCGCGAGTATGCCGAGCGCCGATCCGAGTACGAGGCCGACGAGGGCATTCGTTCCCGTTACCCGTGTGCCCGACCACACGGTGCCGGCGGCGCGGACGAACTGCTCCCCGATGGCGGTGGGGCTCGGAAGCACATACGGCTTGATATCGAAGCCGATGACGGCCAGTTGCCACAGCGCGAGCACGAGTAGTCCGAGGATCACCGGTGCCAGGATCGTGGCCGTGCGTGACCGCGCCGCTCTCATCGGTTCTCCACCCCCCGAGCCGTCGCGGTCGCCTCGCTCGGGCTGCCGTGCAGCGCCTCGCGAACCGCGCTGACCGCAGCGAAGAAGCCCGCGGCCTCTCGCAGGTCGTCGCCGCGGCTCTCCGCCGATCCCAGGTCCACTGAGACGATCTCGCGGACGCGCCCGGGACGCGGCGACATCACGACCACGCGGTCGGAGAGGAATACCGCCTCGGGAATGGAGTGCGTGACGAACACGACCGCGGCACCGGTCTCCGCACAGATGCGGACGAGTTCGTTCTGCATGCGCTCGCGGGTCATCTCGTCGAGGGCGCCGAACGGCTCATCCATGAGCAGGAGTTCCGGGCTCTCGGCGAGGGAGCGGGCGATGGCCACCCTCTGCTGCATGCCGCCCGAGAGCTGGTCGGGGTAGCGGTCGGCGAATTCGGACAGGCCGACCAGTGTCAGCAGCTCGGCGACCCGCGCACGTCGGACCGTTGCGCCGACACGATGGAGCTCGAGAGGCAGCTCGACGTTGCCGGCGACGGTGCGCCATGGCAGCAACCCGGCCTGTTGGAAGGCGATGCCGTAGTCCTGGTCGATCCTCGCCTGGCGCGCCGTCTTGCCGAACACGCTCACGGCGCCGGATGTCGGCTGGTCGAGGTCGGCGATGAGGCGCAGGAGCGTGCTCTTGCCGCATCCGCTCGGCCCGATGAGCGACACGAACTCGCCGGGAGCGACGCTGAGGTCGATCTGATCGAGCGCGACGACCTCCTTGCCCCTGGCCACCGAGAAGGTCTTGGTCACGGCGGTGACGGACACGGCCTGTCGAAGCGTCACAGCGCCACCTCCCCCCGGCGATAGCGCTTCAGCGTGCGGCCGAGAAGTGCCACGAACGCGGCCGCGACGAGCCCGATGAGCACGGCGCCGAAGATCGGCGCCCACGGCTTGCCCGGATCGCCGCTCGACGCCGAAGCGTACTCGACCATCATGCGACCGACACCGCCGCGCAGTCCGATCGAGACCTCGGCGACCACCGTACCGATCACGGCATTCGCGGCTGCGAGCCGCAGCGCGGTCAGGAGATACGGGATGCTCGCGGGAAGCCTGAGTGTCACGAGGGTCTTCCACCAGCCGACCGCATAGGTGCGCATCAGCTCGACGTGCGCCTGCTCCGGCGACTCCAGCCCGCGAAGGGCGCCGACCGAGACCGGAAAGAACGCGAGATAGGAGGCTATGACCGCGACCGACATCCAGTCCTGCCAGCGAGACTCGCCGAAGTGGAGCTGCGAGCCCCACCCGGCGACGAGTGGCGCGAGGGCGATGAGGGGCACGGTCTGGCTCAGCACGACCCAGGGCAGGAGCGCGGATTCCGCCGTGCGAAAGCGCTGCATGACGACGGCGAGCAGAAGACCGACGACGACGCCGATGACCCAGCCGACGGTGGCGATGCCGAGGCTGAAGCCCGCGGCCTGCAGCACCGCGCTCCACAGCGCCGGCGACCCCGACGCCGATGTGACCGGCTCGCCGAGCCGGGTGAACATGGTGAGGAGGTGCGGCATCGCGAGGTCGCTCGTGCGGGGAAGCACGGTGAGCCCGCCGACGACGACGCCGCTCGACGGCCCGAAGGCCTTGTAGGCCTCCCAGACCACCCCGAGGAGCAGGACGCCGACGGCGCCCAGCAGATAGGGACGAGACCGTGTCATGCCTTCGCCACGATGTGTTCGCGCAGCGTGGGGATCACGGTCTCCCCGTACACCCGAAGCGTCTCTTCCTTGTTATCGTGCTGCAGGTAGCCGGCGAACTGGTCGACGCCGAGCTCCTTCAGCGCCTTGAGCTTTTCGATGTGCTGTTCCGCCGTGCCCAGAACACAGAAGCGGTCGACGATGTCGTCGGGGACGAAGGCCGTGTGGGTATTGCCACTGCGGCCGTGCTCGTTGTAGTCGTAGCCCTCGCGAGCCTTGATGTAGTCGGTGAGCGCCTTGGGCACGGAGGAGTTCTCGCCGTACTTGGCGACGATGTCCGCGACGTGGTTGCCGACCATGCCGCCGAACCATCGATTCTGGTCGCGCATGTGCTGCCAGTCGCCTCCGATGTCCATGGGTGCCGCGACACAGAACTTGATCGAGAGCGGGTCGCGCCCGGCTTTCTCCGCGGCATCGCGAACCGCGGCGATCATCCATTCTGCGATGTCGAGGTCGGCGAGCTGGAGTATGAATCCGTCGCCGACCTCTCCCGTGAGCTTGAGCGCGAGCGGTCCGTAGGCGGCGACCCAGACCTCGAGCTCCGAGCCCTGACTCCACGGGAACTGCAGCTGTGCGCCGTTGTACTCGACCGATCTCGAGTTGGCGAGTTCGCGGATGACGTGAATCGCCTCGCGCAGCGTCTTCAACGTCGTCGGTGCCCCGTTCGTCACGCGAACCGCCGAATCGCCGCGACCGATGCCGCAGATCGTGCGATTGCCGTACATCTCGTTCAGGGTGGCGAAGAGGGATGCCGTGACCGTCCAGTCCCGCGTCGCCGGGTTGGTCACCATCGGGCCGACCTTCACCCGGTGCGTCTCGGCCAGGATCTGGCTGTAGATCACATAGGGCTCCTGCCAGAGCAGGTGGGAATCGAAGGTCCAGACGTGGCTGAAGCCGTACTGCTCGGCGAGCTTGGCGAGGTGCACCGTGCGCGAGGCTGGCGGATTGGTCTGCAGTACTGCTCCGAATTCCATGCCTATGCCTCTTTCCTGCGCGCCCGCGCGGGCTTCTGCGCCCGCATGGGACGTTCGCCCCCGCGCGCGCGGTCGCATTCGTTGCGCACTGGTTCAATCGTGGGGCTGGTCATCAGATCAGGTACTGCGAGAGACCGCGTTTGAAGTACCTGCCGTCGCCCTTGGCCCCGAGGTACTGGTTGTTGTCGACGATCACCTTGCCCCGCGAGAGCACGGTATCGACGTGCCCGTCGATCTCGAAACCCTCCCAGGCGGAGTAATCCATGTTCATGTGATGCGTCTTGCCGAGGCCGATGCTCGTGTGTCCCTTCGGGTCGTAGATGACGACATCGCCATCGGCTCCCGGCTGGATGACTCCCTTCTTGCCGTACATGCCGAACATGCGGGCCGGGGTGGTCGAGGTGAGTTCCACCCAGCGTTCGAGCGAGATCTGACCGTCGACGACACCCTGGTACATGAGATCCATCCGGTGTTCGACCGAGCCGATGCCGTTCGGAATCTTCGAGAAGTCGTTCAGGCCCATGTCTTTCTGGCCCTTCATGCAGAACGGACAGTGGTCGGTGGAAACCATCTGGATGTCATTGGTGCGCAGCGACTGCCACATGTGATGCTGGTGGCCTTCCTCACGCGAGCGGAGGGGCGTGGAACACACCCATTTCGCCCCCTCGAAGCCGGGTGCACCCAGCTGCTCCTCGAGTGAGAGGTAGAGGTACTGCGGGCAGGTTTCGCCGAAGACGTTCTGGCCGTTGTCGCGAGCGGCCGCGATCTGGTCGACCGCCTGCTTCGCGGACACGTGCACCACGTAGAGCGGGGCTCCCGTGAGGTTCGCGATCATGATCGCGCGGTGGGTCGCCTCCTCCTCTGCCTGCCATGGCCGGGTGAGCCCGTGGTAGTACGGCGACGTGTTGCCTGCCGCAATCGCCTGCTGCACGAGCAGGTCGATGATGCCGCCGTTCTCGGCGTGCATCATGATCACCGAGCCGTTGCTCGCGGCCTTCTGCATCGCCTTGGTGATCTGCCCGTCGTCCGAGAGGAAGACGCCCTTGTAGGCCATGAAGAGCTTGAAGCTCGAGACGCCCTCCGCGAGCAATTCGTCCATCGCCGCGAGCGACGAGTCCTGCACGTCCGAGAGGATCTGGTGGAAGCCGTAGTCGATCGCGCAGTTGCCCGCGGCCTTCTGGTGCCACAGGTTGTACTGGTCTATCACATTCTCGCCCGCGTACTGCACCACGAAGTCGACGATGCTCGTGGTGCCGCCCCAGGCCGCAGCACGGGTTCCGGTCTCGAAGGTATCGCTCGCGAAAGTGCCGCCGAACGGCATCTCCATGTGGGTGTGGGCGTCGATCCCGCCCGGGATCACGTACTTGCCCGCAGCGTCGATCACCGCGTCCACGTTTGCCTCGAGGTCGAAGCCGAGCAGGGTCGAACCCGGCGCAAGCACCGCGGCGACGGTTTCGCCGTCGATCAGGACGTCGGCCGAGGCAGTGCCGGTCGAGTTCACGACCGTTCCGTTCTTGATGAGAGTCTTCGTCATCGCTCGCTCCTCTACGGCTTCGGGATGCTCGTGTAGGACTCTGGGCGGCGGTCGCGGTAGAACTGCCAGTCGTTCCGCACTTTGCGAATCATGTCGAGGTCGAGGTCGCGGATGACGACGTCCTCCGCTTCGCCGCTCCCGTACTCGCCGACGAGGTTGCCCTGCGGATCGACGAACTGGCTGTGGCCGTAGAAGGTGACCGCGAGGTCGCCGTACTCGTTGTCTTCCCTGCCGACGCGGTTCGGCGCCGCGACAAAGTAGCCGTTGGCACCGGCGGCGGCGGGTTGTTCGATCTCCCAGAGCCGGTTGGACAGGCCGGGCTTGGTCGCATTCGGGTTGAAGACGATCTGCGCGCCGTTCAGCCCGAGTTCCCGCCACCCTTCGGGGAAGTGACGGTCGTAGCAGATGTACACGCCGATCGGTCCAACGGCTGTGTTGAAAACGGGGTAGCCGAGATTGCCCGGGCGGAAGTAGAACTTCTCCCAGAACTTGTCGAGATGGGGGATGTGATGCTTGCGATATTTGCCGAGGATGCTGCCGTCGGCATCCACGACCACCGCCGTGTTGTAGTAGACGCCCGGCATATCCTCCTCGTAGATCGGGAGCACCATGACGAGGTTGAGCTCCTTGGCGAGCGCCGCGAAACGCTGCACGATGGGTCCGTCGGCCGCTTCGGCGTAGTCGTAATACTTGGCGTCTTCCGTGATGCCGAAGTACGGGCCGTAGAACAGTTCCTGGAAACAGATGACCTGCGCGCCCTGCGCTGCCGCGTCGCGGGCGAACTGTTCGTGCTTGGCGATCATGGATTCCTTGTCGCCCGTCCAGGTCGTCTGGGTTATCGCTGCGCGTACGACAGTCATCGTGAGTCCTCCGTGGCCATTTCGTTTTGTTATTGTGCGCCGTAAACATTTCCCTTATGTTTCTGTTTATGACGTTGGCGTAAACATAGATGCGAATCGGAAACAGATCAATGATTGACAGTTCGGGTCGGATGTGAAGGCGATCGCTTCGGCGGTCGAAGAGTCGACACCGCACGGCATCGCCGCGACGGTCGCCCGCCTCATCACCTCTGGCGATCTCGCCCCCGGGGACCGGTTACCGACCGTCCGCGAGCTGGCCGCAGACCTCGGGGTGAGCCCCGCGACGGTCAGCCACGCCTGGCAGGCGCTTTCGAGCGTTGGGCTGATCGTTTCCCGCGGACGAAGCGGAAGCTTCGTGATGGCGACCCCGCGACGCTGGCTGCCGCCGCGATTCCAGGGACTGGCCGGCCAGCTCGAGGCCACGCGACTCGACCTCTCGACGGGAACCCCCGATCCTGAACTGCTGCCCGCCCTCGGTCCCGCGCTCTCGCGAGTCTCGATGCGCGCCGGAACGGTCAGTTACCTCGACCAGCCGGTGATCCCGGAACTGGAGACGGTGCTGCGCGCGACCTGGTCCTATGACGTCGAGGCCGTCACCGTCGTCGACGGGGCGCTCGATGCCCTGTCCCGCGCGATGGAGATCGTCGTGCGATTCGGCGACAAAGTCGTGGTCGAAGATCCGGGCTTCCCGCCCATCTTCGACCTCCTCGACCATTTCGGGGCCGTTCGGTTGCCCGTCGGTCTCGACGAAGAGGGGATGCGCCCTGACCTGCTCGAGGAGGCTCTCAAGCTCCGTCCGGCCGCGGTGCTGCTGCAGCCCCGAGCGCAGAACCCCACCGGGCGCTCGCTGACGAAGGTCCGCGCCCAACAGTTGGCACAGGTCATCCAACGCAGCCGCCACGCGAGCGACGCAATCGTCATCGAGGACGACCACTCCGGGGAGATCGCCGTCGCGCGGGATGTGAGCCTCGGCACGTGGATCCCCGAGCAGGTACTCCACATCCGCAGCTTTTCGAAGTCGCACGGCCCTGACCTCAGAATCGCGGCCATCGGCGGGCCAACGGAGCTCATCGAACAGCTGGTCGCCCGGCGCATCCTCGGTCCAGGGTGGACCTCGAGGATGCTGCAGACGATGCTGCACGACCTGCTGACCGATTCGACCTCCGTCTCTCAGGTCAATGATGCGCGCCGCGTCTACCGCGCCCGGCAGCGCAAGCTCGCGGAGGCGCTCGCGTCCCACGGCGTGATTATTCTGCCGTCGGATGGCATCAACACCTGGCTGCACGTCGCCGATGAGCGGTCCGCGGTCGTTCAGCTCGCGGCGGCCGGCATTCGCGTCGCCGCGGGCACGGCGTTCCAGGCGACCCAGGGCGGCGGTTTCGTGCGAGTGACCGCGGGCCTCGTGCGCCACGACTTCGATTCGGTGGCGGAGAACCTCGCAGCGGCCGCCCGCGCGTAGCGGCATCCGGTCCCGTCCGCTTCACGAAAACGCCCCCGAAAACGCTCCCGAAAACGCAGGAGATCGGCGCTCTCCGCGTCGAATGCGCTGTCGCGCGACTCGTATGGGGCACGATCTCCTGCGTTTTCGTAACGACGCGACCGCACGCCGACCGGCGGCGGCAGAGGGGCGGCGGCCGCCCCGGGCATGCGTAGGATTAAGCACAGGCCCCTGCACCGGATGTGGTGCGGTTTCGTCACCCCGGATGTGGGGCGGCCGGTCTTCCGAGCCGATAGCGCTCGCAATTCCGCCCGCCCGTGTCCGGAGGACCATTGCCAACCCTGCCCCGTATCCTCGCCGTCTGCGCCATCGTCGCCGTCGCGCTCAGCGGCTGCGCGACGAACAGCGCCGCGACGATCACCTCGCCGTCGACGTCCGCCGCAACCCCCGCAACGACGAGCGTCGACAACTGCGGCACGACCGTTGTGGTGCCGGCGACCGCCCCGAAGCGCGTGATCACCATCAAGTCGACCTCGACCGAGATGCTGGTTGCTCTCGGTCTTGGCGACAGGATCGTGGGCACCGCCTTCCAGGACGGACCGGTGCCCGCGCAGTGGAGGGCAGCGGCGTCGAAACTGCCGGTGCTCTCGTCGCAGGTGCCGTCGCAGGAGGTCGTGCTCGCCGCCCAGCCCGACCTGATTTACGCGGGTTGGGAGTCGAACTTCTCGGCCGACGGCGCGGGCACCCGCTCGGACCTCGGTGCGCTCGGAATCACGACTTACGTCTCCCCCGCCGCATGCAAGGAGGTCGGCTACCAGCCCGCGAAACTCACGTTCGCCAACATCTTCCACGAGATCGACGAAGTCGCGTCGATCTTCCACGTGTCCGACGCGAAGCTCCTGACCGCTCAGAAGCAGCAACTTGCGAGCATCAAGAAGGACACGCGCGGACTTACCGCCCTCTGGTACTCCTCCGGCTCGAGTGCGCCCTATGTCGGCGCCGGCATCGGCGCTCCGCAGCTCGTGCTCGACACGATCGGGCTGAAGAACATCGCGGGCGACGTCAAGGACACCTGGACGACGTTCAACTGGGAATCGATCGTCAACGCGAACCCCGAAGTCATCGTGCTTATCGACGCGACCTGGAACACCGCTGCCGCGAAGATCAGCATGCTGGAGGGCAACCCGGCCACGGCGAACCTCGACGCGGTCAAGAACCACCGCTACCTGACCCTGCCGTTCGCGGCGAGCGAGGCCGGAGTGCGCACGGTCGCCGCGGCATCCGATCTGGCGGCGCAGCTCGCGAGCCTGGGTCTCAAGTAGTGCCGGCGAGGAAGGCGGGGCGAGCCGGACTGATCGGTGCGGCGCTCGCCATCGTCCTCCTGCTCTCGATCACGGTCGCGATCACGATCGGACCATCGAACATCACCCCGCCGGAGGTGTGGGGCTCCGTGCTGCACCACCTCGGAATCGGCCAGAGCCCGCTCAGCCTCCTCCGCGATGGAATCGTGTGGCAGTTGCGACTGCCTCGTGTGCTCACGGCTGCCGCGGTCGGCGCGGGTCTCGCGGTCAGCGGCGCGGTGATGCAGGCACTCACCCGCAATCAGCTGGCCGATCCCTATCTGCTCGGGCTCTCATCCGGTGCATCTCTCGGTGCGGTCGCCGTCCTGCTGCTCGGGATCGCGATCCTGCTTCCGGTGGCGGCGTTCTTCGGCGCGATGCTCGCCCTCGGGCTGACGCTGCTCCTGGCTTCCTCGCTCGGCCGCATCACTCCCTCGCGAACCGTACTCTCGGGCCTCGCGGTATCGGCGCTCGCCTCGGCGATCACGAGCCTCGTCATTTTTTGGACGGTTACGGGCGATTCCTACCGGGAGATTCTCGGCTGGCTGCTCGGTTCACTCGCCGGCGCCCGCTGGCCGGCCGTCGCGATCGCGTTCGTCGCGATCCTCATCGCGGGGATACCGATCATGCTGAGTGGCCGCATCCTCGACGCATTCGCGTTTGGCGACACCTCGGCGGCGGCGCTGGGCATCAACGTGAACCGCACCCGCTGGGCGCTTCTCGTTGCCACCGCCCTGCTGACCGGGGCGATGGTCTCGGTGAGCGGATCCATCGGCTTCGTCGGACTGGTACTGCCGCACGCCGTGCGCCTGCTGGTGGGTCCGCGGCATCGGTCGCTGCTGCCGCTTTCGGCGATCGTCGGAGGCATTTTCCTGATCTGGGCGGATACCGCGGCCAGGTCGGTCTTCGAACCCCGCGAGTTGCCGGTCGGCATCGTCACGGCGATCATCGGAGCTCCGATCTTCGCGATGCTGCTCACCCGACGAAGCAGTCGGGCATGACCGCCGTGCCCGACGTGGTCGATGGACTGGATGCCGCCCGCATCGACGTGCGGATCGACGGCAGGCTCATCATCGACGGCGTCGACTGCACCGTCGCACCCGGCACGTTCTCGGCTCTCATCGGACCCAATGGCGCCGGCAAGTCGACGCTCCTGCGGGTGCTCGCCGCGGTGGAGCGGCCCGACTCGGGCGGTGTCCAGTTCGGCGGCAACGACCTGTTCTCGCTGCCGCGCCGCCAGCGCGCTCGCGTGGTGAGCTTCGTCGAACAGGACTCGTCGACCGAACTGTCACTGACGGTTCGGGATGTCGTGGCGCTCGGGCGCACGCCTCACCAGGGCCCGTTCTCCGAACCGGACGCGCGCGACGATGCGATCGTCGCGAGGGCCATCGACTCGGCCGGGGTCGGCCCGCTCGTCAACCGCGACGTAACGACCCTGTCTGGCGGTGAGCGCCAGCGGGTGATGCTCGCCAAGGCCCTCGCGCAGCAGCCGCAGCTGCTGCTGCTCGACGAACCAAGCAACCACCTCGACATCGCCGCCCAGCTCTCTGTGCTCGAGCTGCTCGGCGCCCTCGCGCAGGGCGGGGTCACGGTGCTGGCGGCACTGCACGACCTCAATCTCGCGACCGCCTATTGCGACCACGTCATCGTGCTTCAGGGCGGTCGTGTATTCGCGGCCGGGCCGACATCCGCGATCCTCACCCCGGAACTTCTGAGCACGGTCTACGGCGTGCGCGCGACAGTGCTCCAGCATCCGCAGACCGGTCGACCGCTCGTGGCGTTCAGTCCGTCCCTCTGAACGGTCGAAGCAGCCTCGACCAGATGGAACGCGGGCTCAGCACCGCCCGCAGCCTCGTCGCGCGCTCTGTCCCGGAACGCAGCGTGCGCACGATCGCGCGTGTATCCGCCTCGGCCTCCGGATAGGCGCGGCCCCCTGTGCCGTAGCTCTCGTGCTCGACCGCATCGATCATGCGGGTGAGCGCGGCATCCTCGGCGAGCATTCCGCCACCGAGCAACACACGCACCTCTCGCGGGGTCGCCGTCTCCGACACGGCACGCCCGAGATCCTCGGCCGTCTGCAGCACTTCTCGCCAGGCTGCGAGCGGGGTCGCCAGACCCCGCCGGAGTTCGCGCAGCCGCGTGCGGCGCTGGCGGACGCGCACAAAGGCGGGAATGAGCAGCACAATCGCAACCAGGACGAGAGCGAGCAGCGCCCACAACCAGCCGGCAAGGACGGAACCCGTGGACGAACTCGTGGAGAAGGGGTTCGTCGTGTCGGCGCGCACCGGGACGTGCGAGGAAGAGGGCAGTGGCGCGGGCGCATTCGACGCCACAGGGTCCGGAGTGTTCGCCGGGGTCGGCACCCCCGCCGTGTTCTGGTCGGCGTAGGAGGGAACGGTTCCACGGCTCACGGTCGGCTCGAAGCGGGTCCACCCGATGCCGTCGAAGTACAGTTCGGGCCACGCGTGCAGGTCGCGCGATCCGACTTCATAGGCGGCTCGTCCCGCGATCTTCTCCGGGAGTCGGGTGCCCGGAAGAAATCCGACGGCCACTCGCGACGGAATGCCGAGCGAGCGCGCCATGACCGCCATCGCTGACGCGAAGTGGATGCAGTATCCCGATTTCGCCTGAAGGAAGGCGGCGACAGCCCCCATCCCGGTTCCGTCGTAGCCCCCGCTGACGGGCGCGATTTCGGAGTATTGGAAGTCACCGCTGCGGAAGTACGCCTGCAGCAGGAGCGCTTTCTCGTAGTTGCTCGAGGCGCGACCGGCGACCTGGTCCGCGGTCGAGGAGATGATGGTGGGCAGAGTGGTCGGAAGCGCGAGATAGCGCCCGAAACCGGCCGGTATCGTCGTCCCAGCAGACTGCAGCTGCGCTGGCGTCGGCGAAATCACGCGGGTCGACGCGCGGTACGACTCGCCCTGCGCGGTCACGTTCGTGCTTTTCACGGTCAGCGTCGAGGAGTCCCAGTACCAGTTGCCCGCCAAGCCCGTGACGCTCGTCGTCGGATACGGAAGAGGGAGCCATGGGCTCGTGAGATCCCTGATCTGGAGATAGGTGGTGTCTCCCACCGTGGCGACCTGCTTCGACAAGCCCGGCGAACTGCTGATGCTTGCGGGGGTGTTTCGCGGGTTCACGACGAACTTGCTCGGCCCCCAATTCGTGCCCGTGAAATCCTCAACGCTCACCAGACGCAGGTACTGGCCGTTCCCGGAGTCGGTGCTGTAGTCGAGCACCGCGTGCTGGGCATTCTGCCGCAGGTCCTGCCCGAGCGAGAGAACCGGATTGACGCCGGTGCTGAACCCGGAGGCTCCCTGGTCGACGGCGTGGGTCACCGGCGGAAGCGCGAGCGGCACCACGAGCGTGCCCGCCACCACTGCCACCGCGAGGGCCGCCGACAGGCGGGTCTGGCGTCTCTCGTCCCCCGCGCGAAGCAGGAAGAGGTAGGCGAGAACGGCGAGCACGAAGACGATCGGATCGCTCGAGTCGATCGAAACGACGCTCGGCACGGCCAGGAGCACGAGAAGCGGGATGCCCGCGAAGGCCGGCGCGCGCAGGGAGACCGCGATCGCGTCGGCCACGATCACGATCGCGCCCACCCCGAGGCAGAGCAGGAACATCAGCGGCGTATCCGCCATGGCCGGCAAGGATTGCTGATTGATCGACAGCCCCGCCGCGTCGAAGATCCGGCCGAAAGCGGTCCAGCTCTCGGTCGTCGGCACCACGCCGATGAACGCTGTCCCCGGTACGAAGATGGCCGTCATGAGCGCGAGAAGCAGCAGCGCCGAGACGATTGGCGGAAGGACGCGTCGCCGACTGAGGGAGCGCACCAGCGCCGCGACACCCAGCAGCACGGCGGCCAGCAACGCGAGGGCGAACCACCAGCTCGCGCCCCGCAGCATCACGTGCAGGCCCGCGAGCAGCACCAGCATCACGCCGAGGAGCGCCAGGCTCACTCGCAGGTCGCGGTTGCCCACCAGGCGGCGCCCGATCGGCTCAGGCCCGGCCACGACTGCCCTCCTGCGACGCTCCGAGGGCCATCCAGGCCAGCTCGACGGGGGCGTCAGGATTGACGTCGATGCAGAGCCACCCGGCGGAATCGAGGGACTCGGCGAGCTCGGGACGCGACGGGCCGACCAGGAAGGCCACCGCGAGATCGAAGGAGCGGCGCTGCGTGATCAGCCGCTCCAGGGTGTCCGAATCCGCATCCGAGAGCACCGCGATGATCGAGCCCTGCGACCGGTCAGGACGCTCCGCACTTCGCAGGAGTGACAGGGGGACGGGCGGCGCATCGACGAGCCCGACCGCCGCAAGACTCTCGAGAAACTCCTCCGGCCTGTCGATATCGGCCAGCTGCGCCGCACCGGTCTCGATGACCTGCACGAGCACACCGCTGCGCTGGAGATGCAGGCCGAGGGATGCGACGAAGGCCACGACCCACTCGAACGACCGGCTTTCCACATCGCCGCGCCTGGGAGTTCCCGAGGCGTCGCGGTAGTTTCCCCGCCGGGTGTCGAAAACGATGCGCGCCTCGGCGTGGCTGCGCTGCTCCTCCTGCCTCACCATGAGCTCGCCATGGTGAGCGGATGCCCGCCAGTGCACCCTGCGTATGGCGTCGCCCCGACGATACTCGCGTGTCATCAGGTCGTCTTCGCCGCTCAGCGCACGGCGCTTCACGACGCGACTCGAGCCCTCGTCGGCCGAAATGGCGACGGCATCGTCGGTCAGCTGTACGACATCCGGCGTCACGATGAGCCGCTGCGGCCTGCCGACCGTCCTGGCACCGTCGGCCAACCCGAACGGGTCGGAGAAATCGACGAGCATCGGCCCTATCTCGAAGATGCCGCGACTCGGCGGGACGACTTCATAGCGGAGATTCAGGGTCGTGCTGCGGCCGGGCAGCCGAGTGAGGTTCGTCGAATAGGGCGCCCACGGCAGACTGTCGCGCCAGTACACGTCGAGGGTCGAAGTCGGGAGAAGTGTCCTGATCTGGACGTCGACGACGCTCGGATGCCCGGCTCCAACGGCCGGCGGCGAGAAGGTGCGCTCGACCGACAGCGACATCCGCCGCCATCGTACGAAGGCGAGCGCGAACAGAGGGAGGAGCAGGATGAAGCAGCCGAGGTAGAGGAGTTCGCGGCGGCCCAGCCAATACGAGGCGGGCAGCGCGATCGCACCGAGCACGACCAGAAACCAGCCGCGACGGGTGAGCCGCGCTACCTGTCTGGACCGCCTGAGGCGATTTTGCCCTGGCATGGCGGCACTCAGGCCGGGCCAACGGCGTCAAGCGGCACCGGCGTCGAGGCGACGATGCGGTAGATGATGTCCGAGACCGCACCGGACACGAAGGGATTGCCATTACCGGAAATTCGGTTGGTAGGGATGAGACGGTGTCCGAGTACCGGCACGGCGAGCGCATCGATGTCGTCGGGCAGCACGAACTCGCGTCCGTCGAGCGCCGCGCGAGCCTTTGCGGCGCGTACAAGTTGCAGCGTCGCTCGCGGGCTCGCGCCAAGCCGCAGGTCGCGGTCGCTGCGGGTGGCCTGGGCGATGCTCACCGCGTACTGCTCGACCGCCCACGAGACGAAGACGTTGCGCACGGATTCGATCATCCCGATGAGCTGCACAGTGCTCACCACGGGCTGGAGTTCGTCGAGAGGGCTGGCCTTCTCCCGCCTGCGGAGCATCGCGAGTTCCGCCGCGTCATCCGGGTAGCCCATCGAGATGCGCGCCATGAACCGGTCGCGCTGCGCCTCGGGCAGCGGGTAGGTCCCCTCCATCTCGACCGGGTTCTGTGTCGCGATGACGGTGAACGGCGAGGCGAGAACGCTCGTCACACCGTCGACGGTCACCTGCCCCTCCTCCATGCTCTCGAGCAGAGCGGACTGGGTCTTCGGGCTCGCCCGGTTGATTTCGTCGCCGATGACGATGTTCGCGAAGATCGGTCCGGGCTTGAACTCGAAGTCGTGCTCCGCCTGGTTGTAGATCGAGACGCCGGTGATATCGGATGGCAGCAGATCGGGGGTGAACTGGATGCGGTTGACCGTACAGTCGACGGACTTCGCAAGGGCCCGAGCCAGCATCGTCTTGCCGACGCCAGGCACGTCTTCGATCAGGAGGTGGCCCTCGGCAAGGAGCACCGTGAGCGCCATCTGGACAGCGTCGCGCTTACCGTCGATCACGGTTTGGATGCTGCGCAGGATCTCGCTGCTGTGGCGGTAGAAGTCGTCAGCTGTCATCGCAGAATCAGAGGTTTTCATCGGGCCCTCACTGAAAGTTTCAATCCCTGTCGTGAGTCTGCCAGATAACGGCTGGGTAACAGCCGTACAGTTTGCGGAGTGCGGGCTGGCGAGGACCGCCTGGCATCGGCGCTAGCGTTGGATGGTGAAGATCACTGTCCTATCCGGCGGCGTTGGTGGCGCACGCTTCATCCGTGGCCTCCGGCACGAGCTGCGACAGACACGCCCCGACGGTGCGGGCGGAACGACGGAATCGGTCACCGCGGTCGTGAATACCGGGGACGACATGTGGCTGGCGAGCCTCCGAATCGCGCCGGACCTCGACTCGATCATGTACACACTCGCCGGAGCAAACGACGAGGAGCGAGGCTGGGGCCGTCTCGGCGAGACCGAGCGGGTGAGCGCGGAATTGCGGTCATACGGCGTCGGCTGGCCGTGGTTCACCCTGGGCGACCTCGACCTCGGCACACACGTCGCGCGAAGCCACTACCTCCGCTCGGGTCTGTCGCTCAGCGAGGCGACCGCGCGGATCACCGCCCGATGGGATCTCGGGGTGCGGTTGCTGCCGGCGACGAACGACGAGGTCGAGACACACGTAACGGTCGACGACGGCTCGACCATGCACTTCCAGGAATGGTGGACGAAGCACCGCGCGGCACTCCGGGCGCGTTCGTTCGTGCAGAGCAATGTCTCCGTCTCGCGGCCGGCACCGGGCGTCCTCGAAGCGATCGCCGCGGCCGACGTGATAGTTCTCGCACCGTCGAACCCCGTCGTGTCGATCGGAACGATCCTGGGCATACCGGGCATTCGCGCGGCGGTGGCCGCGGCATCCGCGCCCGTCATCGGAGTGTCGCCGATCATCGCCGGTTCCGTCGTGAGGGGAATGGCGGATGCCTGCCTGGAGGCGATCGGGGTCGCCACCTCGGCGTACGCGGTGGCGGCACACTACGGCGCGCGGTCGAGTGGGGGGCTGCTCGACGCGTGGCTCGTCGACGAATCGGATGCCGCAGCGGTGCCCGCGATCGAGCTCCTCGGCATTCGTTCCGCCGCCGTCCCGCTCTGGATGCGCGACCTCGAGACGAGCGCGACCCTGGCGCGGGACACTCTCTCACTCGCTTTCGCGCGGGGCTGACCGAGCGCTGCCCCCGAGCGCACTCGCCGTCCGCGGCCCCAGCCGCCCTTCGAGCGCGCGCAGGGCCGCGAGGGTATCGACATCGGTGCGGAGCCCGGAAGTCACGGGGATGTCCAGCGGCACGTAGCCGGCCGCACGGTGCAGGGCGTTCGAGTCGCGCCCGAAGGCCGGCGCGTGGGCGGCACCCTTCGCCGCGGTGATGAGCGTGGTTCCGGTGCCATCCGCATCCGGCACCATGGCGAGCTCGACGCTGCCCGCGGCCTCCAGCGCCGCGGCGAGCTCGGTCGGCAGCAGTGCCGGAAGGTCTCCGAGCATCACCGCGACACCTCGGCCCGGGACCCCCGTCTCGAGGGCTGCCTTGATGCCGAGCGCGACCGCGAAGGTGAGCCCGGCCGGCTCCTCCTCGGTGAGCACGAGCGCCCGCGTGCCGTCGAAGGAGGCGGATGCCTCCGCGCTCGTCACGACGATGACGTCACTCACCCCCGTCGCCGCCAGGGCGGCCTCGACCGTGTCGCGGGCTATCGCGCTGGCGAGCGCGGCGTGATCGCCGGGACCGAAGCGGGACTTCGCGTCGGGCGTGCCCTTCACCGGCACGACGATCACCCAGTCGGTCGTCGGCCTGGGGTGATCAACCACGCGCGGCCCTGCCCGCGTCGAATCCCTGGCGGTACGCCTCGTCCGAGCCGAGCCGGAACATGTCCTCGGCCGAGGGGCGGATGAGGATGCCCGCGCCAGATGCCTCCGGATCGACCAGATGCGACAGTCCACGCACCACGGCCACCGGCAGCCCGTCGCTCTTGCGCTTGACGAGGTCGGCGGCAGAGGCGATCTCGTCGCCCACCGCCGGAGCCGTGACGTCGAGCCGCCGTCCCTGCGCGTCGTGCGAGCCGCGGAGGTCGTCGAGCAGGCGCACGCCGCTGCCACCGATCGCGACATCCACCTGTCCCTCGCGCCAGGCGCGACCGAGGGTGTCCGTGAGGATCACCCCGAGGCGGATGCCGAACCTCGCTTCGAGGGTCGTGCGAAGCGCGGCGGCCGAAGCGTCCGGGTCGAGCGGAAGCAGCAGCACCGTGCCCTCCGGCGTATTGCTCGCGTCGACGCCGGCAGCCGCACCGATGATGCCGAGCCTGTTCTCGACGATGCGCGTCATGCCGCGGGTCGCGACCACCCGAACCGTCTCGTCGGTGATGGCCTGCTCGCGATCGTGGGCCTTCATCGTGCGACCCTCCGCCTTGGAGACGATCTTGCTGGTGACCGCCAGGATGTCACCGTCCTCGAGCGCGCCATCGACGGCGTCACCGATGATCGCGGCGAGATCGTCGCCGCCGACGATCTCGGGAATCCCCTCAACCGCCCAAACGGCCAGCATCAGCGCACCAGTTTCGGCAGCACGTCGCGCCCGAAGATGTCGATCCACTCGCGCTGGTTACGTCCGGCATTGTGCAGGTAGACGCGGTCGAAACCGAGGTTGAGGTGGCGCTGGATGTTGGCCCGATGCACATCCGGGTCCTCGGACACCAGCATCCGCCCCTCGAAGTCCTCTGGACGCACCAGGCGGGCGAGCTGCTCGAACTCGAACGGTGAACGGATGTCTGAGCGCGGGAACCGCATGCCTCCGTTCGGCCATTCGGTGAGCGCGTTCGTCATGGCCGCCTCGTGGGTCGGCGCCCAGCTGAGGTGCAGGCGCAGCACCTTGGTCCCCGGGCCGCGCCCGGCCTCGCGCGCGCCCTCGTCGAAACGGGAGAAGAGTCCCTCGATCTTGTCCGGCGCGGCCCCGTCGATGATAAGACCGCCCACCATGCGGCCGGCTCGCTTCGCGGTGACCGGGCCGGCCGTCGCCACGAGAATCTCCGGCGGTGCCTCCGGCATGGTCCAGAGCCTGGTCGATTCGAGCCTGAAGAAGGGTCCGCTGTGCTTCGCATCGCGCCCGGAGGCCGATGCCACGAACAGTTTGTTGATCACCTCGATGGCCTCGAACATCCGGTTGATGCGCTCCGCCGTCTCCGGCCAGTAGGTGCCTGTCACGTGCTCGTCGATCGCCTCCCCCGACCCGATGCCGAGCCAGTGCCGTCCCGGATACATGGCCGCCAGGGTCGCGCTCGCCTGGGCGACCATTGCCGGATGCTGCCGGAACGTCGGCACTGTCACGCCTGTTCCCAGGTCACCCGCCGTCGTCTGCCCCAGCGCGCCGAGCACGTTCCACACGAACGACGCCTGGCCCTGCTGCGGAACCCAGGGCTGGAAGCGGTCGGCCGCCATGATGCCGGTGAAGCCGCGCTGTTCCGCATAGCTGCTCAACTCGAGGATCTCGGTGGGGTGGAACTGCTCCAGCATGGCGGCGTAGCCGATGGCGGGCAAGGTTGGAGGCATGAGTCCATTCTGTCGAATCCGGATCGGGTCGATCTTCCGGGATGTGACCAGACGCCGCCGCCACGGTACCTAGGTGGCTTTGACGAGTTCGATGAGAAGAGTCGCCGAAACCGGCTCGACACCGCCCGCAAAGGGGGTGACAGTGAGCGCCACGAGGCTTCCTATCGGGTTTCTCACCGTGAGCACCTGATTCGCCGTGACACTCTGCACGAGCGCGATCAACGTGATCTGCGAGGTGCCCGTCGCGCGACCCACGACGGTGTAGGCGAGCTGCACGCCGTCGAGCGTCAAGACGAGTTGCCCCGGCTCGTCGACCGGAACCTGAAAAGACACCCGATAGACCCCGGGCACGACGAGATCGAAGGTGCTGAATCCGAGTCGCGCGATGTCGCTGCTCGTGCTTGGGCCGTCTTGGGGAAACTGCACGTCGGCGCCCCCTGGCACCGTCGCAGGGTTGTCGCCCGGCATGAGCGCGAAGAATTCCGCCGCCTTGCCCGTCCCGGTCGCACCCGTTGCGCCGGTCGGTCCCGTTGCGCCGGCGGGGCCGGTCGGACCGGCCGGGCCGTTCGACCCCGCGGCACCCTGGGCGCCGGTTGCGCCCGTAGCGCCCTTTTCGCCGGCAGTTCCCGCGGAGCCTGGCTCACCCGCTGCGCCTGGCGGGCCCGTCGGACCCGCCGGGCCGGCCTGACCAACCAGCCCCCTGAGTCCGGGCAGTCCCTGCGGGGCGCACCCGCTAAGAGAAATCATCAAAGCCAACGAAACAATGCCGAGGGATACCTTTGATGACGTTTTCATGCGCGCCCTTTGTGCTTGAGAATTATTAGCCGAATCCTATGGCCCCGGTCGGCGTGCGGACCGGACTGCTGATGCGCGCGTCACCAGCGCCGCGTCGGCATGTTATGCGCGCAGGCGAGGCGCGAGATCCCGTTCGAACAGCCTGAGGAACCGGCGCTGGTCCTGGCCGGGGCCGTGGAAGACGAGGTGGTTGAGCCCGGCATCCACGTAGTGCTTTATCGACGCTACGACCTCATCGGGATCGGACCCGACAATCCAGCGCGACGCGATCTGCTCGATCGGGAGGGCATCCGCCGCCTTCTCCATCTCGATCGGGTCCGTGATGTCGTGCTTCTGCTCCTTGCTCAGCGCCAGCGGCGCCCAGAAGCGGGTGTTCTCTCGCGCGATCTCTGGCGAGGTGTCGTAGGAGAGCTTGATCTCGATCATCCGGTCGATGGCGTCCGCCGAACGGCCGACCTTTTCGGCGCCCTCCTGCACGGCGGGGATGAGCTGTTCGGTGTAGAGTTCCATGCCCTTGCCCGACGTGCAGATGAAGCCGTCGCCGGCGCGCCCGGCGTAGCGGGCGACGACCGGACCGCCGGCAGCGATGTACACCGGGATGGGCGACGACGGCCGATCGTAGATGGATGCTCCGTGGGTGGAGTAGTACTCCCCCCGAAAGTCGACACGGTCCTCGGTCCAGAGTCGACGCATCAGCGTGACGGCTTCGCGCAGGCGGGCGAAGCGTTCCTTGAACTCCGGCCACTCCTGCTCACCCGCACCGCGGAATCCGGTGGCGATCTCGTTGAGCGCCTCGCCCGTGCCGACGCCGAGCATGATGCGCCCGGGGTAGAGGCAGCCCATCGTGGCGAAGGCCTGCGCGATCACGGCCGGGTTGTAGCGGAACGTCGGCGTCATCACCGAGGTGCCGATCTGAACCGTCTTCGTCCGTTCGCCAACCGCCGCCATCCAGGCGAGGGAGAACGGCGCGTGGCCGCCCTCATGCCGCCACGGCTGGAAGTGGTCGCTCACGGCGACGCTCTCCATGCCGTGCGCCTCGGCCGCGACCGCGATCTCTACGAGCTCCCGCGGATCGAACTGCTCCGCGGATGCCTTGTAGCCGAGTTTCAGGGGAAGCATGGGGTCCTTTCGCGCTGGTTCAACGCTACCTCGCGCAGGATGCGGCCCCTCTAACGCGATGCCGGCGACTGGAGGAACTGTGCGACGGCCTTCGGCACGTACGGGCTGACGTCCCCCCCGAGGGCAGCGACCTGCCGCACGAGCGAGCTTGAGACGTGAGCATGGGCCGGATCCGGCAGCATGAAGATCGTCTCCACGCCGGCGAGATTGCGGTTCACTATCGCCATGGGGGTCTCGTAGGCCACGTCGACCTGCGAGCGCACGCCCTTGACGAGCACGCTCGCACCGACATCCGTGCAGTAGTCGACCAGCAGGCCGACGCTCCATGAAGTGACGAGGATGTTGTTCGGAAGGCCCGCGTCCACGATCGACTTCTCGATCAGCGCGACCCGCTGTGCCACCGGGAGCAGCGCGGACTTGTCCGGGTTGTGGACTACGAGCACGTGCAGCTGGTCGAAGATACCGGCCGCTCGCTCGATCACGTCGATGTGACCGAGGGTGACGGGGTCGAAGGAACCAGGGACGACGGCGATCCTGCTCATGACTCGAGACTATCTGTTCGATGTTACGAACTTGTGACCTGCGCCCCCTCCCACTTGCGGAGGAGACTCCGGGCGCGCCGTCGTGGAAACGTCCGCGGGCACGGCGTGCCTTCCTCCGCAACGGTAGGGGGCTAGTTCTTCGCGAGGAAGTCCCGGCTCGTCTCGTCGAGGCGCCGCTCCAACGCGGTTCGGAGAGCTGGATGCGCGGAGAGTTCCGGATCATCGGTGAGCACCGTCTGCGCGATGGCCCTCGCTTCGGTGATGAGCTCGCCATCCTTCGCGACGCGCAGCAGCCGCAGGGATGACCGGCCGCCCGATTGCGTGCTGCCGAGCACATCGCCCTCCTGCCGCAGCTCGAGGTCCTTCTGTGCCAGTTCGAAGCCGTCGAGAGTGGATGCCACGGCCTCGACGCGCTCGCGGGCGAGGGTCCCCTCCTCCGCATCCGTCACCATGAGACAGAGGCCCGGCACGTCGCCACGCCCGACCCGGCCGCGTAGCTGGTGCAGTTGCGAGACGCCGAAGCGATCGGCGTCGAGAATCACCATGGTGGAGGCGTTCGGCACGTCGACCCCGACCTCGATCACCGTGGTGGCCACGAGCACGTCGATGTCGCCGGCGGAGAACGCTCGCATGAGAGCGTCCTTTTCCTCGCTCGGCAGGCGACCGTGCAGCGCCTCGATGCGGCGCCCAGCGAGCAGCGGATTGGCACGCACCTGGGCGATGACCTCGGTCACGTTGGCACGGGTTGGCCCCGAATCCTCCAGGGGCTCCTCGTCCGGCGTGGTGGAATCGATCGCCGGGCACACCACGAAGCCCTGCCGACCCGCGGCGAGTTCTTCGGCGAGTCGTTCCCACACCCGGTTGGCCCAGCCCGGCTTCTCGGCGAGCGGCACGACGAAGGTCTCGATGGGCACACGGCCTGCGGGCAGCTGCGCGATGGTGGATACGTCGAGGTCGCCGAACACCGTCATCGCCACGGTGCGCGGAATCGGGGTCGCCGTGAGCACGAGCACGTGCGGCGGGGTCGCGCCCTTGCGCCGGAGCGCCTCCCTCTGTTCGACTCCGAAACGATGCTGCTCATCGACCACCACGAGCCCGAGGTCGTAGAACCCGACGGTGTCGCTCATGAGGGCGTGGGTCCCGACGACGATCTGCGCCTGTCCTGAGACGGCGGCAAGAAGCGCCCTCCGGCGGTCTATCGCGGGCAGCTGCCCGGTGATGAGCGCGGGCCTGAGCGATGCGGCCAGGTCCGGCCCCAGCGTCTTGACGATGGATCGCAGGTGCTGACCCGCGAGTACCTCGGTCGGAGCGAGCAGCGCGGATTGGCCTCCGGAGTCCGCTACCGCGAGCATCGCCCGCAGTGCGACGAGGGTCTTGCCGGAGCCGACCTCGCCCTGCACCAGGCGGTTCATGGGTGCGGTCTGCGCGATGTCCTCCGCGATCTCCGAACCGACGGTCACCTGGTCGCCCGTGCGGGTGAATGACAGCTGCGCGTCGAAGCGCTCGAGGTATCCACCAGGCTTCGGCGCCCTGGCGATCGCCTCCTGCGCGCGGAGCACCTGGCGCTGCTGCAGGAGCGCCGCCTGCAGCACGAATGCCTCCTGGAAGCGCAACGCCTTGCGAGCCGCCCCCCAGTCCGCATCCTTCTCCGGCCGATGGATGAGCTCGAGAGCACGCGAATAGGCCATCAGTTTGCGATCGGTGCGCACGGCGTCCGGCACAGGGTCGGCCAGCGGCGGCAGTGTGTCCAGGACCACGCCGATCGCCTTCTGCAGCTGCCAGGAGGCGACGGTCGCCGTGGCAGGGTAGATCGGGATCGGCAGCTCCGCCCATCTGCGGGCCGTGTCGTCGTCGGCAGCGGCATCCGCCTCGAACAGCTCGTAGTCCGGGTGGGCGAGCTGCATCGTGCCGCGGTAGTCGCCCACCTTGCCGGCGAAAATGCCGCGGACGCCGGGGCGCAGCTCTCGAGAACGCCAGGCCTGGTTGAAGAAGGTGAGGGTCAGGATGCCTTTTCCGTCCGTGATGCGCACCTCGAGGATCGACCCGCGCTTGGCCCGCATCGACCGCTCACGCGACTCGATGACCTCGGCCACGATCGTGACGTTCTCGTCGATCGGGAGCTGGGTCAGCGCCGTGAGCTCGCCGCGCCGTGCGTAACGACGCGGATAGTGGCTGAGCAGGTCGCCGACCGTCGCGAGCCCGAGACCCTTCTCGATCGCGGCTCCCGTGCGACCGCCCAGCGCGGTGCTGAGCTTCGCGTCGAGCGGGGAATCCACTCTCCGAGGTTACCGGGCGTCCCGTGCACCCGCCCGCCGCTCGCCCGCCGACCCGTCGCTCGCCCGCCGACCCGTCGCTTGCCCGCCGAGACCCGGGATTCCGTCCTTCGATCGACCTCCGAAGAACGGATTGCTGGATCTGATGGGTCGGCGGGTCGGAAAGGTCGGCGGATCTCATGGGCCGGCGGGTCGGAAGGGCGGCGAGCACGGCGGGTCGGCGGGGCGGCAGGCCAGCGGCAGGCGCGGCGGGAGCTACCGTTGTTCCGTGCCACGCATAATCTCCGGTTTCGCCGGCTCCCTCGCGCTCTCCACCCCGGGTGTCGGCACGCGTCCGACGAGCGACCGGGTGCGCGAGGCGATCTTCTCCGCGCTCGAGGCCCGCGACTCGATTGCGGATGCACGTGTCCTCGACCTCTACGCGGGATCCGGCGCCCTCGGCCTCGAGGCGGCCAGCCGCGGTGCGTCCCTGGTGCGACTCGTCGAGCGCAGCGCGAAAGCGGCCGCCGTCTGCCGCAAGAATGCGGCGATCGTGCTCCGCCAGGCCGCCCAATCGCAGACCGCGCAGTCGACCGGATTGCGCATAGAGGTAAGCGCCCAGTCCGTGCAGGCCTTCCTCGGCTCCGATCTCGAGACGTGGGACCTGGTCTTCATGGACCCTCCGTACGAACTCGGCGAGACCGAGCTCCTGCGGGACCTCCGGTCGCTCGTGCCGAGGCTCGCGCCGGATGCCCGGATCTGCCTCGAGCGGAGCAGCCGTTCACCCGAACCGGCCTGGCCGACCGGGCTCGCGCTGGACCGGCGCAAGGATTACGGCGACACCACTCTCTGGTGGGCGACTCAGCCCGCCGAGCCGCTCCAATCGCGGTAGGGATCCCAGCCGACGGGATCGTAGGCGTCCCCGTCGATGCAGATGCCCACGGCGGAGCACGTCCCAATCCGGCGGAACGGCGCAGGCAGGGCGACCCCGGGCGGGAAGGTCGCCAGAAGCGAGTGGTCTTCTCCCCCGGCCATCGCGGTGGCGGGGTCCGCGCCGAGCAGTGCGCTGTCGAAGTCGATGCCGACGCCGCTGGCCCTGGCCACTCGGTCGGCGTCGATCGCGAGGCCGTCGCTCAGGTCGAGCATGGCGGTCGCTCCGGCGATGGCCGCGATACGGCCCGCGGCGATCGGCGGCGTCGGGGCCAGCTGTGGTGCGGTTCGCCGCCGCAGGGACGTGGCGAGCGCGGCATCCGGGCGCCCATCCGCGTCGATCGCCTCGGTGAAGAGCAGACGGAGGGCCGCGGCCGCCCCGCCGAGCTCTCCGGCCACCGCGACGACGTCGCCGACACGAGCGCCCGACCGCAGCACCGGCTCGCGACCCTCGAGATCGCCGAAAGCCGTCACGGCGATCGTCAGGGTGCCGGAGACCGACAGGTCACCCCCCACCACGCCGCAGCCGGGAGATAGCTCTGCGCAGGCGTCCCGCAGTCCGTCCGCGATGCCCTCGAGCAGCGAAACCGGCGAGTCCGCGGGCGCGGCGATGGCCACGACGAGCGCCGTCGGCACCGCACCCATCGCGGCGATGTCCGAGAGATTGGATGCCGCGGCCTTCCAGCCGAGATCGTGCGGTGTCGACCAGGCCAGCCTGAAGTCCGGGCCGTGGACCATGAGATCCGTCGTCACGACGTAGCGCCCGTCCGGCGCGGCGACGACCGCGGCATCGTCCCCCGGCCCGAGCAACTCGAACGCCGACGCGGGCAGCCGGGGGAAAATCCTGGCAAGCACCGCGCCCTCACCGACGGCTTCGAGTGTGTCGTGAATCGGCGGCTCTGGCTGGGACGGCATGTATCAAACGGTAGCCTGAAAGCAATGAACTCGAAGCTGCGCGCCGGCGCACTCCTCGCCATCGCGCCGCTCGTTCTCGTCGCACTCGCCGCGTGCACCCCCACCGTGGCCCTCACTCCCGCCGCCGATGCGACGAATCCCGGGTGCGCCCAGATCATCGTGCGGCTCCCGGATGCGGTGGCCAGCCAGCCGATCCGCCAGACCAACGCGCAGGCCACCGGCGCCTGGGGCAACCCGACCTCGGTGCTATTGCGCTGCGGAGTGACTCCCCCCGGCGCGACGACCGCGACCTGTTACACCGTCAAGGGCGTCGACTGGCTCATCGATGACTCGAAGAAACCCCGCTACGTGTTCACGACCTTCGGCCGCAACCCCGCGACCGAGGTCATCGTCGACTCCACCCTCACCAACGGGCAGGGCACGATCGTGCTCGACGAACTCGCGAACGCGATCGGCACCATCAAACAGACGGCGGCGTGCGTCAATCGCGAGGATGTGCTCGGTGGCACATCGACATCGTCGCCCGCGCCTACACCCGCCCCCACCGGGTAGCGAGGCCGCCAGCACCTTACTCGACGAGGACCGCCGCCGTCGCGCTGTCCGTGGTGAGGTGCGGGGCGATATCCCGCGGGTTCATCGTGCCGGCAAGAACCTCGGCGACCTGCGAGACGATCGGCATCTCGACGCCCTTGGCGGCGGCGAGCTCGAGGATCGGACCGACGGAAGAGAGTCCCTCCGCCGTCTGGTTCATCTGCTTGACGACATCGGTGAAGCTGTAACCCTGGCCGAGCAGGCGGCCGGCGGTGTTATTGCGCGAGAGCGGTGACTCGCAGGTGGCGATGAGATCGCCCAGGCCGGCGAGCCCCGACAGGGTCTGCGCGAGCCCGCCGTAGGCGACCGCGAAATCGGTCATCTCGACGAGGCCGCGGGTGATGATCGAGGCCTTGGTGTTCTCTCCGTAACCGACGCCATCCACGATTCCGATGGCCACTGCGATGAGGTTCTTGAGCACCCCGCCGAACTCTGTGCCGATGACATCGGTGTTCACGAACGATCGGAAGTACGGGTTGGTGGCCGCAGCCGCGACGTTCGTCGCCGTGTCCAGACTCGTCGACGAGACGACGGCGGCCGTGGGCTGTTCCCTGGCTATCTCGAGCGCGAGGTTTGGGCCGGATGCCACGGCGATTCGTGCGGGATCGATGTCAAGTTCCTGGAGCATCACCTCGCTCATGCGAAATCCGGTGCCCTTCTCGACGCCCTTCATGAGGCTGACGACGATCCCCTCGGCTGGGATCAGTTCGCGAAAGATCCGCAGGTTCTCCCTCAGCGACTGGCTGGGGATAGAGACGAACACGATCTCGGCGCCGTCGAGCACGTCGGGAATGAGCGAACTCGACCACAGGTTGCGCGGGAGGTTGATACCCGGAAGGTAGTCGCTGTTGCGCTTCGACTGCGAGATCTCCCGCGCGAGTTCAGGACGCCGGGCCCAGAGCGCGACATCCGAGCCTCCGTCCGCCAGGACCTTCGCGAAGGTCGTGCCCCAGCTGCCGGCGCCGAGCACGGCGACCCTGCGCAGCCCGGGGAGGGAGACGCGGATCGGGAGTGTCATGGGGTTTGGATTATTCAAAGCGCCCGATCTCGGTCTGGTCGTGCTTCGAGGGATCCCACGGCTCAGCCGGCGCCGGTTCGCCGCGCAGTTCGACGAGAAGCTGCGTGATCGACGCCATGAGCACGGCGGTGGCCTCGTGGAGCGTCTTCGGATCGAGTCCGCGACCCGCGAAGGCCGACAGGTCGACGGGGTCGCCGATCTTCACACGGACGGTCTTGCGTGGAAAGAAGCTGATCTTCTTGCCGTAACGCGGCATCACGAGCTGGGTGCCCCAGTGCGCCACGGGGATGATCGGAACACCAGCCTGAAGTGCCAGTCGAACCGCTCCGGTCTTGCCGCGCATCGGCCACAGGTCGGGATCGCGCGTGAGCGAGCCCTCCGGATAGACGACGACCGCCAGGCCCTCCTTCGCGAGCTTGTTAGCCGCGGCGAGGGGATCGCTGCCTCGCGAAGCGCCGGCCCGCTCGACGGGGATCTGGCCAGAGGTTCGCAGGAACCAGCCGACGACGGGAACGGTGAACAACGAGGCTTTGGTGAGATATCGCGGCGCGCGGCCGAGCTTGTACATCACGCGGCCGACCACGACGGGGTCGATCTCGCTGTAGTGGTTGGGCGCGCAGATGAAGGCGCCGTGCTTCGGCAGCTTCCCGCCGTCGATGATGACGTAGCGGGCGAGGACCTCCATGAGCGGGATCAGGAGTCCGGCAAGAAGCCGGAAGATCGGGATCTTCTCCGACCTGTGCCGTTCTGTCTTCGTGGGCTCCGGCAATGCCGCTTAGCCCTCGAAGACGAAGTCGGCGCCGAGCACTTCGAGCTTGTCGATGAAGTGCTCGTAACCGCGGCTGATGATCCCCACGTTGCTGATGGTCGAGACCCCGTCCGCGCTCAGCGCGGCGATCAGGTAGCTGAATCCGCCACGGAGGTCCGGCACGCGCACATTGGCTCCGTGGAGCTTCGTGGGACCGGTGATGACGGCCGCCTGCTCGAAGTCGCGCCGGGCCACGCGGCGCGGGTAGTCCGGAAGGCCCTGCTTGTGCACCACGATCTGGGCGCCCATCTCGTTGAGCGCCTCGGTGAATCCGAAGCGGTCCTCGTAGACGGTCTCGTGCACGATCGAGGTGCCCGTGGCCTGGGTGAGAGCCACGATGAGCGGCTGCTGCCAATCCGTCATGAAGCCGGGATGCACATCCGTCTCGATGGTGACCGGCCTGAGTTCTCCGCCGGGGTGGTAGAACCGGATCCCGTCGTCTTTGACGTCGAAGGCTCCGCCGACCTTGCGGAAGACGTTGAGGAAGGTCATGAGTTCCGACTGCTTCGCGCCCTCGACGAAGATGTCGCCCTTGGTCACGAGAGCCGCCGCGGCCCAGCTCGCCACCTCGTTGCGGTCGAAGAGCGCGCGGTGGTTGTAGCCTTCGAGGCGGTCGACGCCCTCGATCAGGATGACGCGGTTGGGCTCGACCGAGATGATCGCACCCATCTTCTGAAGGATGGCGATGAGATCCATGATCTCCGGCTCGATGGCCGCGTTCGTCAGCTCCGTGGTGCCCTTGGCGCGAACAGCGGAGAGGAGCACCTGCTCCGTGGCGCCGACGCTCGGGTAGGGGAGCGTGATGTTTGCTCCGTGAAGCCCGTTCGGCGCCGTGATGTAGATGCCCTCGTAGCTCTTGTCGACGATGGCGCCCATCGCACGGAGAGCATCGAGGTGGAAGTCGATCGGGCGGTCGCCGATGCGGCAACCGCCGAGGTCCGGGATGCGCGCCTCGCCGAGACGGTGCAGCAGCGGGCCGCAGAACAGGATCGGGATGCGGCTGGACCCGGCATGAGCGTCGATCTCCGCGAAATGCGCCCGCTCGACATTGCTCGTGTCGAAGAGCATCTCCCCCGGCACCGGCGTGGAGACGATGACGCCGTACACCTCGAGCAGCCCGCGGACCACCTCGACATCACTGATGTCCGGAACGTCTCGGAGCACGCTCGGCGTCTCCCCGAGGAGCGCCGCCACCATGGCCTTGGTCGCGAGGTTCTTTGCTCCGCGTACCGCTATTCGTCCCTTGAGGGGGTTGCCGCCGGTGATCGTGATCTCGTCCGACTTCAATCCCACCCGTTCGCCGGCCTTTTGGGCATCCTTGACAAGGGGGTTCATTCATTCACCTGCACTGGGTTGTCTCGCAAAGCGTGTTGCACCGGAAGCGTTCTCGGCAGCCACGACTCGCGTGCGATTTCGAATTGTGTGATCTGCGCCTCGTCGCGCAGTGTCAGGCCGATGTCATCCAGCCCCTCGAGCAGCCGCCACCTAGTGTAATCATCGATCTCGAAAGGAACGATCAGCTCGCCGATGCTCGCTGTTTTTGCAACCAGGTCGATCGAGGCTTCTATTCCGGGTCGAGCATTGATGACGCGGAAGATCTGTTCGAGGGCATCCTCGCTGATCTGTCCGGTGAGCAGCCCCTGCTTGCCGGAGTTGCCGCGGAAGATGTCGCCGAAGCGCGGGCTGAGCACCGCATCGAACCCGTAGTCGCGGAGTGCCCAGACGGCGTGCTCGCGGCTCGATCCGATGCCGAAGTCCGCTCCCGCGAACAGGATGCGGGCACCGGTGAACTCGGGCCTGTTGAGCACGAATTCCGGGTCCTGGCGCCAGGCGTAGAACAACGCGTCCTCGAATCCGGTCTTCGTCACCCGCTTGAGGAATACGGCGGGGATGATCTGGTCGGTGTCCACGTTGGAACGCTCGAGCGGCATAGCGACGCCCGTGACCGTTGAAATCTTGTCCATTACGCGTTCACCTCTTCCGTGCTCGACGGTACACCGGCCGGTCCCAGATCCCAGGGGCTTGACAGCGTGCCGCGGATTGCCGTCGCGGCGGCCACGAGCGGCGACACGAGGTGCGTGCGGCCCCCCTTGCCCTGCCTGCCCTCGAAGTTGCGATTGGACGTGGAGGCACACCGCTCGCCCGGCGCAAGCTGGTCCGGGTTCATTCCGAGGCACATCGAGCATCCGGCGAAACGCCATTCCGCGCCGAATTCCTCGACGATCTTGTCGATTCCCTCGGCCTCAGCCTCGATGCGCACACGCGCGCTCCCCGGCACGACCATGACACGCACGCCGTCCGCTTTCTTCCGGCCCTTGATGACGGAGGCGAAAGCCCGCAGATCTTCGATGCGGCTGTTGGTGCACGAACCCATGAAAACCGCGTCGACCCTGATGTCTTTGAGCGGGGTTCCCGCCTCGAGATCCATGTACTCGAGGGCGCGTTCAGCAGACGCGCGCTCGTTCGGGTCGACGAAGATGGACGGGTCGGGGATACTCCCGCTCAGCGAGGCTCCCTGCCCGGGATTGGTGCCCCAGGTCACGAAGGGCTCCAGCTCATTCGCGTCGAGGAATACCTCGGCGTCGAAGACCGCGTCGTCATCCGTGCGGAGGGTGTCCCAGTATTCGACCGCGGCCTCCCAGTCGGCGCCCTTCGGCGCGTGGGCGCGGCCCTCGAGGTAGTCGTAGGTCGTCTGGTCCGGCGCCACCATGCCGGCGCGGGCACCCGCCTCGATCGACATGTTGCAGACGGTCATCCGGCCGTCCATGGATAGTGATCGGATCGCGCTTCCGCGGTATTCGAGCACGTAGCCCTGCCCGCCGCCGGTGCCGATCTTCGCGATGACGGCGAGGATGATGTCCTTGGCGGTCACCCCCGGGCGCAGCGCACCCTCCACCGTGATCGCCATGGTCTTGAACGGCTTGAGCGGCAGGGTCTGCGTGGCGAGCACGTGCTCGACCTCGCTGGTTCCGATCCCGAAGGCCATTGCCCCGAAAGCGCCATGCGTAGAGGTGTGACTGTCACCGCAGACGACGGTGATGCCCGGCATCGTGAGTCCCAGCTGGGGACCGACGACGTGCACGATGCCCTGCTCAACGTCGCCAAGCGAATGAAGACGCACTCCGAACTCCGCGGCGTTCCTGCGCAGGGTGTCGATCTGCGTCCGGCTGGTGAGGTCGGCGATCGGTTTGTCGATGTCGAGCGTCGGAGTGTTGTGGTCTTCCGTCGCGATCGTGAGGTCGGGTCGGCGCACGGGACGCCCCGCGAGCCGCAGCCCATCGAATGCCTGCGGACTGGTCACCTCGTGCACGAGATGGAGGTCGATGTAGAGCAGGTCGGGGCTGCCGTCCTTACCCTTCACCACGAGATGGTCGTCCCACACTTTTTCAGCGAGAGTACGGGGTCTGGATGATTCCGAGCGGGTGTTCATTGTGCGGTCTCCAATAAAAAACGGTGGTCAGCCAACGAAGAACTCCGCGACGAGGGAGGCCTGGAAACTAGGACTCGTCGCGGCCACGAAGAAGAAGCAGACCGAACAACACGCCTTCAGGCTAACACCGATTTTCGGGATGGGAGTGAAGCCGGGGCCCGCGCATCGTGCCGGTCGCGGACCATTGCCACGGCGGTCAATCCGAGGCAGCGTTGACCCCGCGGCGCCTGTCGATCCCGATCTTGATGAAGCTCGCGCCAACCGCCACGGCCATCGAGAGCACGATGACGCCGAGCGATGCGATGGTGGGAATTTCGGGCGCCCATTCGACTCCCTTGCCGCCGTTGAGGAACGGCAGTTGGTTCTGGTGAAGGGCGTGCAGCACGAGCTTCACACCGATGAAGGCGAGGATGAACGCGATGCCGTACTTGAGGTAGACGAGCTTCTCGATGAGATCGCCGAGCAGGAAGTAGAGCTGCCGGAGACCCATGAGCGCGAAGACGTTCGCCGTGAACACGATGAAGGCACTCGTCGTGATGCCGAAGATCGCGGGGATCGAGTCGAGCGCGAACACGAGATCGGTCGTGCCGAGCGCGATGAAGACGACGAGGATCGGCGTGAAGGTGCGCTTTCCGTCCACCACGGTGCGGAGTTTCGAGCCATCGAACTCCTGGGAGATCGGGATGCGCCTCCGCAGGAAGCGGAGAAGGCCGCTCTCGCGCTCATCCAGCTCCTCGCTCCTCCGGAATGCCTGCTGGACGGCCGTGTAGAGCAGGAACGCACCGAAGACGTAGAAGATCCAACTGAAGTTGTCGATGAGCTGCGCCCCCAGCAGGATGAAGACGCCGCGCAGCACGAGCGCGATGATGATGCCCACCATCAGCACCTCCTGCTGATACTTCCTCGGTACCGAGAATCTGGCCATGATGATCACGAACACGAAGAGGTTGTCGATGCTCAGGCTGTATTCGGTGAGCCAGCCCGCGACGAACTGGCCGGCGTGTTCCGCCCCCGCGAAGACATAGATGAGAACGGCGAAGACGAGCGCGAGCGCCACGTAGAAGCCGACCCAGATGCCGGATTCCCTGGTCGACGGGATATGGGGCCGCCTGTAGGCGAGTACGAGGTCGGCGATCACGATGAGGATGAGCACGCTGATGCTCGTGATCTCGAACCAGAGCGGGAGCTGGAGTTCCAAGGGGGACCTTCCGTCGGGCGGCCGCGCCCTGTCGGAACGCATGCCAGATTCCCGAAAGTCTCTTCCCCACGGCAATTGCCGTGCCGCCGCAACCGGGCCAGCTTCATTGGTGACCGTCTTGACGAGTGCGGCGCGCTGGAATACTCCCCTTCGCGTTGCCAAGCCTAGCGGACGGGCCGACCAACCGGCCCTCGACTAGATCAGGATCGCCAGCGGATTCTCGATCAGCCGCACGAAGGCCGCGAGCCAGGTTGCCGCCAGCGCTCCGTCGACCACCCGGTGATCCGCCGAGAGGGTCACGGTCATCACAGTGCCGACGATGACGGAGTCGTTCTCGACGACCGGCCTCGGCTTTGCGGCGGACACCGCGAGGATGCCTGACTGCGGGGGGTTGAGGATCGCCGAGAATTCGTCCACCCCGAACATGCCGAGGTTGGAGATGGCGAAGCTGCCCCCCTCGAGCTCGTGCTGCTTGAGTCGACCCGACCGCGCCCGGTCCGCGAGCTCGGCGACCTGTTCGCTGATCGCGGCCAGCCCGAGTCGTTCCACGCCGCGGAGCACCGGTGTCAGGAGCCCGCCGTCGGTCGATACGGCCACGGCCACGTCTACGGCCTCGAACCGGCGCGATGCTTCGTCCATCCAGATCACGTTCGCCTCCGGCACCTCGACGAGGGCTTTGGCGACGGCCTTGATCACGAAATCGTTGATCGAGATCTTTCTGGACGAGGACTCGTTGACCTTTTTCCTGAGCTCCAGCAGGACGTCCACCCGACAGTCCGCGACCACGTAGAAGTGAGGAACCGTGGACTTGCTCTCTGTCAGCCTCCTAGCAATGGCACGGCGCATGCCCGTGTGCGGAATGTCGACGTATCCGGGCGTCGGAACGGTCGGCGATGTCGCGGCAACCGGCGCCTTGGGTGCCGCCTGCGCGGCCGCCTGCTGCGCCGCCTCGAGATCCCGGCGCACGATGCGGCCACTCGGTCCGCTGCCGATGACTGAAGCGAGATCGAGGTTCCGCTCGCGCGCGAGCCGTCGTACGAGCGGGCTCGCAAACCGGCGCTCGCCACTCTCCGACGGCGCATTCTGCGCCGCCGCCTGGGCGGGAGGGGCCGTACTCTGCGCGATCGAGGCCGGAGCGGCATCCTCCGAGGCCTCCGTCAACGCGGGCGGGTCGCCGACCGCACCCGCCAGCAGGCGGTCGACGTCGACATCGGTCTCCCCCGGTGCCGCGATCACGCCGATCGGGTCGCCGACGGCAACCGAGTCGCCCTCGCTCACGAGAAGACGCAGGACCGTTCCCTCGACCTCAGAGTCGTATTCAACGTTCGCCTTCTCGGTTTCGATCTCCGCGAGCGGCTGCCCGACCGCGACCGAGTCGCCCTCTTTGACCATCCAGGTCTGAAGGGCGGCCTCGCTCGCGTTCGCCAGCACCTCCGGCATCCGCACGATGATCGCCATCAGCGACCGCCCATTCCCCGCCGGATGAGCTCCAGGCCCGCCACGACTTCTTCGGTGCCCGCGATCGCTGCGCGCTCGAGCACCTTCGAGATGCTCGGGCTCGCTTCGCCGCCCGTGACCCGCTCGATGGGCTGGTCGAGATGATCGAAGAAGCGGCGCTGGATCTCGTCGGACAGCCAGCCACCGTAGGACGTGCCCCTGGCTCCCTGTTCCACGATCAGCACGGCGTTGGTCTTGCGAATGCTCTCGCCGATGGTGTCCCAGTCGAGGGACGCGCGGTCGAGCCAGCGCAGGTCGACGACCTCCGCGTCGATCCCGGTCTGCTCGACGGCCTGGAGCACCGGCTTCAGCATGGAGAGATAGCTGATGACGGTGACGTCGCTGCCGACGCGTCGCACGGCCGCCTTGCCGACCGGGATGAAGTAGTCGAGGTCACCCGCGGGCACTTCGCCCAGCTCGCCGTAGAGGTCCACGTGCTCGATCACGAGAACGGGGTCCTGCAGGGTGAGTGCCGTGTTCATGAGACCGATGTAGTCCGCGGCCGACGACGGCGCGACGATGCGCCAGCCCGGGCTCGTGGCGAAGATGCCCGCCGGGTCCATGAGGTGCTGGGAGCCGTAGCCCGATCCCATCGCCACTTTGGTGCGCAGCACCAGCGGAACGGGATTCTCGCCGCCGAACATGTGGCGGGCCTTGCCGATCTGGTTGAAGACCTGGTCTGCCGCCACCCACATGAAATCGGGATACATGAACTCGATGACCGGCCGGAAGCGCCCATCGAGCGCCATGCCGCCGCCCAGGCCGGCGAAGGCGTTCTCGCTGATCGGCGTCCCGAGGACGCGTCCTTCGAACTTCTTGGATAGGCCCTTGGTTGCGCCGTTGGTGCCGCCGTTGAGGCGGTGGACGTCTTCGCCGAGCACGATGATGCGCTCGTCCGCGTCCATTCGGCGGTTCATCACCGCGGCGACCGCATCGACGAATTTCGTCGTCTCGACTTCGCCAGCGTAGGTGGTCGGCTCGAGTGTGCGCACGCCGGCGAGTTCGCTGCCGTCGCCGCGAATACCGACGTTGACGAATCCGGGGTCCGGCCAGAGGGTCGGAATGATCCGGCGCTTGCCCGGTTGGTCGGGGTCGGGCTCGAGCAACTGCGCAACGGCGGCGAGCATCGCCTTCTGGGCCTGGTCGCGCACGCTCGCGATTCCGACCTCGTCGATCTGGCCGAGCGCAATCAGCTCCCTGGCCATGCGATCGAGGGGATCACGTGCGCGCCACGACGCCTCCTCCTCCTTGGTGCGATAACCGAAAGCGCTGCCGGGGTACGAGCCGTTCTGGTGGAAGAAGCGATAGGTCTCCACCTCGATGAAGGATGGCCCGCCTCCCTCCCGCATCACGGCTTCTGCCTCCTTCATCGCGAGGTGCACGGCGAGGGGGTCCATGCCGTCGACCTGCCACGACGGAATGCCGAACCCGAGGGCGCGCGCCGAGAGCCTCGGTTCGCCAGTCGCCTCGGCGACCGTGGTGGACACGGCATAGAGGTTGTTCTCGACGAAGAAGGTGATCGGCAGCTTCCATGCGGAGGCGAGGTTCATCGTCTCGAGGACCGAGCCGATATTCATCGCGCCGTCTCCGAAGTAGGCGACCGTGACATCCTTCGTGCCGCCGCGTTTCTGGGCCCAGGCGTTGCCGGCCGCGAGCGGAACTCCTCCGCCGACGATGGCGTTCGTACCGAGGGCGCCGGCCTCGAACCACTGCAGGTGCATGGAGCCGCCACGGCCACGGCAATAGCCCTGTGCGAGGCCGAGGATCTCGGCGAGGGTGCGCTGCAGGACGACCTGCACGGCGTCGGTCACGAGCTCCGCCGGGTCGAGCGCACCCTTCGAAACGTGCGTGAGCGCTTTGGCGAGAAACTGGTGGTGACCGCGGTGGGAGCCGGTGACGGCATCCTGGGTCGTGAGCCCGACGATCGACCCGACGGCGCCGCCCTCCTGGCCGATGCTCGAGTGGGCCGGGCCGTGCACGAGTCCCTCGCCGGCGAGTTCGAGAACGGTCTCTTCGAACGCCCGGATGAGGTGCAGTTCCCCGAGCATGGTCGCGAGCAGTGCTGGGCTCGCCGCCTTCCAGTCGGCCGGCGTGGTGCTGAGGTTGACCCACGGCGCCATCGGCTCGAGTTGGCGTCGTTTCGGCATAGGGTCCTCATCTTCTTCGACGGCGATATCCGTGGCCGTCAGCGGCGACCGGCCCCCTACGATAACCACGGATTGGATCCAATATCAACTGATTTGGCGAAGTTATTGCCAATTCGCGGCGTTTGAAGGTCATAATGGATGCAATCAAGGAGGATTTATGTCACTTCCCGGTCTGCGTGGCACCGAACACATCGGCTTCACGGTTCCGAACCTCGATGAAGCCGACGACTTCCTGGTCAACGTGATCGGATGCGATCGGATCTACGACCTCGGACCGATGATCCACGACGACGACTGGATGCTCGAGCGCCTCAATGTCAATCCGCGCACGGTGATGCGGCGCCTCCGGTTCTATCGCTGCGGCACCGGACCGAATTTCGAGGTGTTCGAATACGAATCGGCCGACGGACAGCGCGACCAGCCGCGCAACAGCGACATCGGCGGACACCACCTCGCGTTCTATGTCGATGATTTCGACTCTGCCCTCGACTACCTGCGAGCGGAGGGTGTGCGCATTCTCGGTGAGCCGACCGCCAGCACGCGATCGAGCGAGGGTCAACGCTGGGTGTACTTCCTCAGCCCGTGGGGGATGCAGTTCGAACTGGTCAGCTTTCCCGACGGCAAGGCCTACGAAAGGGACGCGCCGGTTAAACTGTGGCATCCCGCACGACCGGCCGAGTGAACAAAGGGAGCCACGCCCTGAGCGACAAGGAGACGCCGTCCGCGGTGGCGAGCCACCGGATTGCGTCGCTCATCCGCGATCAGATCCTCGACGGGTCGCTCGCGCCAGGCGAGCGGATCAGGCAGGAGGAGTTCGCGGAGCGGTTCGGCGCGAGCCGGATTCCCGTGAAGGAGGCCCTGCGCCTGCTCGAGTCCGACGGCCTCGTGACCCTCGTTGCGAACACCGGGGCCTGGGTCTCGCGCATGAGCGAGGAAGAGTGCGTCGAGGCCTACCAGATCCGCGAGCGGCTCGAACCCCTGCTGCTCCGCGAGAGCATGAAGAACCTCGACGACGCGACCATCGACGCCCTGGACGTGCTGGCCGCCGAGATGGAGGCGGGCGCGGATGTCGAGACCTTCCTCCGTCTCGACCGGCAGTTTCACCTGCTGTCGTACAGCGCGGCACGCACCGCGGCCCTCGCCGAGATCATCCAGCGGCTCTGGAACAGCACCCAGCACTATCGGCGCGCGTACACCCTGCTCATGGGAATCGAGCACAACCAGATCAGCCACAGCCACCACCACCTGATCGTGGACGCGCTGCGGCGGCACGACCCCGACGACGCCGAGAGCGCGCTCGTCAGCCATATCCGGCGCACGCGCAGCGAACTCTCCCGGCATCCCGAGGTGTTCCGCTAGTTCGGCTCGACCGGGTCACCACGCCACGGCGATGTACTGCGACTCGGTGAATTCGAGCATCCCCTCGTGGCCGCCCTCGCGCCCGAGACCGCTCTGCTTGAAGCCGCCGAATGGCGCGGCCGGGTCGGAGACGAGCCCGCGATTGAGCCCGACCATGCCCGTCTCCAGCCGCTCACTCACGGCAAGACCGCGGGCCAGATCCGAGGTGTACACGTAGGCGACCAGTCCAAATTCCGTCCTGTTCGCCATCGTAACCGCCTCATCGTCGGTCTCGAAGGTCACGATGGGGGCGACGGGGCCGAAGATCTCCTCCCGCAGGATCGGCGAATCCGGCGCGACATCCACCAGTACGGTCGGCGGGTAATAGTAGCCGACCCCGCCATCGGGAACGCCGCCGGTCATGGCCGTCGCCCCGGCGTCGCGGGCGGCCGAGACCAGCGCGTCTACCTTGACCCGGGCGTCGTCATTGATCAGCGGCCCCAGCTCGACGTCGGCCTCGAGCCCGTCGCCCATGCGCAGCGCGCCCATGCGAGCCGCGAGCCGCTTCGAGAACTCGGTCGCGATCGACGAATGGACGTAGAACCGGTTGGCCGCCGTGCACGCCTCGCCGCCGTTGCGCATCTTGGCGATCATCGCGCCATCGATGGCGCTGTCGAGGTCCGCGTCGCCGAAGACGAGGAAAGGTGCGTTGCCGCCCAGTTCCATGCTGCAGTTGACGACCGTCATCGACGCGTTGGCCAGCAGGATCCTGCCCACCTCGGTCGAACCGGTGAACGACAGCTTCCTCACCGCTGGATCGTCGAGCATCGCCGAGACGACGGTACCCGACCTCCGGGAGGGGATCACATTGACTACTCCGTCGGGAACGCCGGCATCTCTCAACAGCTGGCAGATCGCGAGCGCGGTCAGCGGCGTGTCGCTCGCGGGCTTCAGGATGACGGAGCACCCGGCGGCGAGCGCCGGGCCGATCTTGCGGGTCGCCATTGCCGCGGGGAAGTTCCATGGGGTGACCAGCACGCACACGCCGATGGGCTGGTGAGTGACCAGGATGCGATTCTGCCCGTTCGGGGCGTGCTGCACGCTGCCGATGACGCGCACGGCCTCCTCCGAGTACCAGCGGAAGAACTCGGATGCGTAGGCGATCTCACCGCGGGCATCCGCCAGCGACTTGCCGTTTTCGAGCACGATCAACCGCGCGAGATCCTCGGCGCGGTCGCGCATCAGCTCGAAGGTGCGGCGGAGAATGTCGGCCCGCTCGCGCGGCGATTTCGCACTCCAGAGCGGCAGCGCGCCCTCGGCGGCCCTGACGGCGGCGAGCCCGTCTGCGACGCTGGCACTCGCGACGCTCGCGATCACCTCGCCGGTCGCCGGATTGAGCACGTCGAAGCGCTCCCCCGTCGATGATTCCTGCGTGAGACCGCCGATGAGGAGGTCATGAGGGAACCATCCGGTGAGTTCGTGTGTGCCGGCCGTCGTGTGATCGTGCCTGATCAGCATGCGTATTCCTCCGCTGTTAGTACTCGTTGGCGATGAAAAGCTCCTGCGCCGGGAACCGGGTCAGCACGTGCACGCCGTTCTCGGCGACCACGATCTCCTCCTCGATTCGCGCGGCGGAGAATCCGTCGGATGCCGGGCAGTAGGTCTCAAGGGCGAACACCATCCCTGCCTTGATCTCGATCGGATTGTCGAGGCTGTTCAGTCGCGAGATGATCGGTCGCTCGTGCAGCCCGAGCCCCAGTCCGTGGCCGAACTGCAGGCCGAAGGCGGCGAGCTCGTTGGCGAATCCGAAGTCCGTCGCCTTCGGCCAGACCCTGGCGATGTCGTCGGTGCCGACTCCCGCCCGCACCGTCGCGATCGCGGCATCCATCCAGTCCCGTGCCTTCTTGTAGGCGTCGCGCTGGCTCGCCGTTGCGCTGCCGACGGCGAAGGTGCGGTAGTAGCAGGTGCGATATCCGTTGAAGGAATGGATGATGTCGAAGAACGCCTGGTCGCCCGGCCGAATGATCCGGTCCGTGAAGTTATGCGGATGCGGGTTGCACCTGTCTCCGGAGATCGCGTTCACGGCTTCGACCTGGTCCGACCCGAGCTCGTAGAGCCGCTTGTTCGCCAGAGCGACGATCTCGTTCTCGCGGATTCCCGGCTTCAGCACATCCACGATGTCCTGGTACACGCCGTCGACCATCGCCGCAGCCTGGTTGAGCAGCATGATCTCGTCGATCGACTTGATCTCGCGCGCGTCGAGCATGAGCTGCTGTGCGTCGACGACGTTGAGGCCCTGACGCTGCATCTCGAAGAGGAATGGCGGCTCGACGATGTCGACACCGATGGGCGAGTCCGCGACCCCGGCCTCGACCAGCAACGCCTTGATCTCGCGCACGGCCGACTCCATGAGACCCGCGGAAGGCGCGACTGCCCCTCGCATCCCGAGCATTCCCGGCCGGTTGTTCTCCGGCTTGAGCCACGGCGAATAGAGCTGGTGATGCCGAACTGCGGAGCCGAAGTCCCAGAGCATGGGATCGCCGTCGCGGGTGAGCAGGGCATACCGGGTCATCTTGTCGCCGAGTGCCCCGCCGATCCAGGTCTGGGTCGTGTACCGGATGTTGTAGAAGTCGAAGAGCAGGAAGGCGCCGCACTCGCTCGATTCGAGCGACCTCTTGGCCCGGTCGAGTCGGTAGGTGCGAAGGCGATCCATGTCGACGCGCATCTCGTAGTCGACATTGCTGTGCCCGGGGGCCTGGAGCGGGATGAGGTTACTCATGCGGAACCACCTCGAGGCCGGTCGCCACGTCGGCGTTCTCGGATTCGAGTGTCATGCCTGACCGTCTGGCCTGCTCCAGCAGGAGAACGGCGAAGTCCTCGTCACGGTAGCCGGCTCCGATCGCGGAAGCCACGATCTGCGCCGTGGCGGCCGCGATCGGCATCGGCACTTTGAGATCGTGCGCCGCCGCCAGCCCGAGGTCGAAGTCCTTCGAGAGAAGGGGCATCGTGAACGTCGGAGTGAAGTCGAGGTTCACGATCGCCGGCGACTTGTACCGCGTGAATGTCGATCCCATGACCGAGTCGTTCAGAAACGCGAGGAACGCCTCACGCGAGACCCCGCCCCGCTCCGCGAGCGCCGTGATCTCGACGAGAGACTGGGTGACGACGCCGAGGAAGACATTGTGGGCGATCTTGACGAGACGGGCGACTTCGCCCTCGCCGACGTAGGTCGCGTTGCGCCCGATGGTGGTGAGCACGTCGTAGGCCGTGTCGAAGGTCTCGCGCGGCCCGGAGGCGGCGATGGTGAGCTTGCCCGCCGCGATGACCGACGGATTGCCGCTCACGGGTGCCGCGAGAAACGCCGTCCCGCGCGCTGCCGCGAACTCGCGAATGGCGGCCGATGCCTGCTGCGACACGGTCGAGGAGTCGATGATCATGCCGGGTGTCACTCCGTCGGCCGTCAGGACTCCCCCGTCGCCCACTGTCACTGCCTCGAGGTCCTTCGGGGCCGAGACCATGATGAAGACGATGTCCCTGTCGGCCAGATCGACGGGGCTGGCGACGATCGTGGCACCGTGTTCGACAAGCGGCTCTGCCTTCGACTTGGTGCGGTTGTAGATGGCGACGTCGTAGCCCGCATCGAGAAGCCGTCGCGCCATTTCGAAACCCATTCGACCGGCACCGATCCACCCGATTCGAGGCTTGTGCGCAGAATTCATGTCCACTCCTCACGTGGCTTTTCACCGCAATCGATTGCGGTATCGGACAATTATTGGAGCACGCGGCGCTCCACGTCAAGCCATCTGCCCGACTTCATCGTGAGGACGCCCCGACTGCTATCGTTAGCCCATGTCCAGCCGGGCCACCATCGCTGATGTCGCACGCCTCGCTGGAGTGCACCCGGGAACGGTGTCGCGGGCTCTCAACCGAAAGACGGAGAGCCAGGTCAATCCAGAGACGGCCGGGCGCGTGCGCTCCGCCGCCAAACAGCTCGGCTATACGCCCAACTCGATCGCCAGGGGCCTGCGCACGAGTTCCTCGATGACGATCGGCGTCATCATCCCGGATCTCACCAACCCGATCTTCCCGCCGATCGTGAGAGGCATCGACAGCCACCTCGCCCCCCTCGGCTATTCCGCCGTGGTGGTGAACACCGACGGCAGCGACCAGGCCGAGCGGCTGCTCTTCGAGTCCCTCGTGCAACGGCAGGTCGACGGTTTCATCTTCGCGACCGGCCACAGCGGGCACTCGATCGCCGGTGAGGCATACGAGCGAGGCATCCGCGGTGTCATGGTGAATCGTGACTCGCGCGGAGTGCCCTTTCCCGCCGCGGTGGGCGACGATGCCCAGGGAATCAGGGAATCGCTGCACCATTTGTGGGGCCTTGGCCATCGCCGGATCGTGCACCTGGCCGGCCCGCCGGGATTTTCCACCAGCCAGATCCGCGCCGAATCCTTCGTGTCGGAGTGCGCGGTGCTCGGCGTCCAGGGCGAGGTCGTTCAGACCGCCGCCTACAGCGTCGATGCCGGCCAGGCCGCAATGGATGTCGTCCTCGAGCGGCCGGGACCGAGACCGTCCGCGGTCGTCGCCGGCAACGATCTGCTCGCGCTCGGTGTCTACCACTCGCTGAGGACCCACGGTCTTCGTTGCCCGGAAGACGTGTCGGTCGTCGGGTTCAACGACATGCCATTCGCGGGGGATTTCCAGCCGCCGATGACGACCGTGCGAGCGCCGCATTTCGATCTCGGCGCCGAAGCCGCCCGCCTCCTCGTGAACCAGATCGAACATTCGGTGCTCACCGCGCTCAGGGTGGTCCTGCCGGTCCAACTCATCGTGAGGTCGTCCACAGGACCGGTCGCCTGATTTTCAGGAGGCTGCCGACAATCGCTTGACAGTTCCCGCAAGTGATGCGATTGTGGTGCAAACGATTGCGGTTGGGCGACAGAATGCTGGCGGTTTGCGGCACGCACCGAAATTACCCGCCCGGTCGCACATCCCCTGTTAGGAGCAATGATGCATCTACACATTCGAAGGCCAGGCTCGCGTCGAGCCCGGTTCCTCGCGGCCGCGGCAACGATCGCGGTCGGCGCAATCGCCATGACCGGCTGCAGCAGCAGCTCGACCGCCCCATCCTCCACGAGCCCCCTCAAGATCGGGATCTCGCTCTCCCTCACCGGTGACTTCTCCGACTCCGGTAAGGCCGCGCAGCGCGGCTACGACCTGTGGGCCGATGTCACCAACAAGGCGGGTGGCGTGCTCGGCAGGCAGGTCAAGCTGACCATCGTCGATGACGCTTCCAGCCCCGACCAGGTCGTGACGAACTACACCAACCTCATCACCCAGAACAAGGTGGACCTGGTCTTCGGACCGTACTCCAGCCTGCTGACGGTGCCGGCTTCCCGAGTCGCAAGCCGCTATCACTACGCCTTCATCGAGCCCGCGGGCGGTGGGCCATCGGTCTTCGCACAGAAACTTACGAACCTGTTCTTCGTGCAGCCGGCTCCGACGACCAAGGGCGGCGACGTCTTCGCCAACTACATCCTGTCGCTGCCGACGAGCCAGCGCCCCAAGACGGCCGGCTACGCAAAGCTCGACGACCCGTTCTCCGCACCCATCGCCGAAAGCATCCAGAAGCGCTTCGAGGCGGCGGGCATCAAGACGGTCTACGACCAGACCTACCCGGCGGAGACCGCCGACATGACCCCGATCATGTCCGGCATGGCCGCGGCCAACCCGGATGTCGTCATCGGCGGCTCGCAGGAGGCGGACTCGTTCGCCCAGATCAAGGCGATGATCCAGCTCAAGTTCAACCCGAAGTGGCTGTTCGAATCCAACGGTGTCAACTCGCCAGGCGACTTCCCGGCGGCCGTTGGTATCGCGAACACCGAGGGAGCGTTCTCCAGTGCTGACTGGTACGCGGAGTCGACCGTCGCGGGCAGCAAGCAGTTCATCACCGACTACATCGCCAAGTTCGGCGGCACTGCCCAGAAGATCGACCCGACCTCCGCCGAGGCATACTCCGCGGGGCTGCTGCTGAGCCAGGTGGCCAAGAAGACGGGCAAGATCGACAACGCCACCGTCATCAAGACGCTGCACACGGGCACCTGGCCCACTCTTGTCGGCAACCTGAGCTGGGACCAGTACGGGGCGCCGAAGGGAGCGTATCTGCTCATCCAGTGGATCAATGGAAAACTGACGACGGTGTTCCCCGCGAGCACCGCACAACACGCCCCGGTGGCTCCCAAGCCACACTGGGCCGGCTAGTCGAGGGCAGGACAGTGCACGCATTCATCCAGGCAATCATTCTCGGTGTCCTCACGGGGGGTGTCTACGCGCTCATGGCGAGCGGCCAGACGCTCATCTTCGGGATCATGAAGGTCGTCAATCTGGCCCAGGGCGCGCTCGTCGTGCTCGGCGCCTACCTGACCTACACGCTGTTCACACAGCTCGGGATCGATCCGTTCCTGTCCATTCTCATCACGACACCGTTGCTGTTCCTCGTCGGAGTCGCCGTGCAGTGGGCCTTGCTCAGGCCGCTGCACGGCGACGACGTCGCGCAACTGTCGCTACTCGTGACCTTCGCCATTGCGCTCGGAATCGAGGGCGTTCTGTCGTTCACCTATAGCGCGACGCTGACGAACGTCCAGCCGAGCTATGCGAACTTCAGCTGGACGGTCCTCGGGTACCAGGTGAGCCTCGTGCGCTTCGTCGCGTTCGTGCTCTCCCTGGTGATGCTCGGTGCGCTGTACTTCATCCTGCAGCGCACGAAGTTCGGCCGTTCGGTGCGGGCCACGGTGCAGAACCCCATGTCGGCGCAGCTGCTCGGGGTGAACGCCAATCGAGTCTCGGCGCTTGGCTTCGGGCTCGGCGCGGCAACCGCCGCCGCCGCCGGCTCGGTCTTCGGAATGCTCAACTCCTTCAATCCCGGCAGTCACTACGACCTCATCAGCCGACTCCTGACCATCGTGGTACTCGGGGGCCTGGGAAGCATCGGCGGATCGGTGGTGGCCGCGCTCGTGATGGGCGTCGCATCCTCGGTCGTGTCGGCGCTCGCGTCACCGATCTGGTCGGACTTCACCTTCTTCATCGTTCTCCTGCTCGTCCTCCTTATCCGACCGCGCGGACTGTTCGGCGCCAGAACGCGAGGTGCCCTGTGAAGCGCACGTTCACGAAGCCCGGGCTGATTCGCGCCGGGATCTTCTTTCTCATCCTGATTCTCGTCCCGATCATCGGTGGCCCGGGATGGCTGCTCAACACGCTGATCTTCACGATCATGTATGCGGCGCTGTCGAGTTCATGGAACCTGCTGGGGGGCTATGCCGGCTACCCTTCGCTCGGTCACGTGGCGTTCTTCGGAATCGGCGCATACGCGGTCGGAATCATCTTCTCCGATAGCGTCTACGGAGGATACGCCCCATTCTTCGTGCTGCCGATCATCGGCATCGCCGTGGGGCTGCTCAGCATCCCCATCGGGTGGGTGTCGATGCGAACGCGGGCGGACGTGTTCGCGATCGTCACGATCACTCTGCTGTTCATCACGCAGACGCTCGCGTTCAACCTCAAGTCGCTCACCGGCGGGGCGCAGGGAAAGAGCGTCGCCCCCGCGCCGTTCGATGTCTCCACCTATGACTGGCCGTTCTACTACGCCATGCTGATCCTGCTCGCGATCGCCATGGGCGTCTCGCTCTATTTCAGGAGGTCGAAGATCGGCCTGTCGCTCGCCACGGTGCGCGCGGACGAGGACAAGGCACACGGCGTCGGAGTCAGGGTGACCGCCGTCAAGCTCATCGCCTTCGCCGTGAGTTCCGGCCTCGTGGCCATGGTCGGCGGGGTGTGGGCCTACTACGTCGGGTTCATCTACCCTCAGTTCGCTGTCGACCCGCTCATCACCATCGGAATGGTGCTGATGGCCTTCCTCGGGGGGCGCGGAACTCTGTGGGGGCCGGTGCTCGGTGCCTTCATCCTCGTGCCGGCACAGGAGTACTTCGCCCAGGCCTTCGGCGCAAGCCAGCTCTACCTCATCGCGTACGCGGCGGTGTTCCTCGTCATCATGCTGTTCCTCCCACGCGGCATCCTCCCGTCCGTCGCGGACCGTCTCAAGAAACGGCGAGCAAGCGCAGCCGGGGTGGCGCGCGACGCCGCAGATACGGCCGTACCGGCCGGCTCGACCAATGAACCGAAGGTGGCCCGATGAGCAACGCACTACTCGAGGTGGATCACCTCACGAAGCGCTTCGGCGGCGTGACGGCGGTGGACGAATGCTCGTTCACCGTCGAGGCGGGCACCATAACGGCCCTCATCGGTCCGAACGGATCGGGCAAGACGACCGCGTTCAACATGATCACCGGATACCTGAAGGCCGACTCCGGCGAGATTCGGTTCCACGGCGAAACCATCGCCAGACCGCGGCCGGCCACCCTGTATCGACGGGGGCTCTCTCGCACGTTCCAGCAGGCACGCATCTTTCCCGAATTGACCGTCGAAGAGAATATGGTGGTCGCGGGCGGGTTCGGGGCGCGAGAGCTGTTCGGGCGGCGGGTCACGTCGGCTGACAGTGAGCGCGCCCTGACCATGCTCACGCAGTTCCGGCTCGACCAGCTCGCACAGCTACCCGCGGGAGACCTCTCTTACGGACAGCGGAAGCTGCTCGAGTTCGCGGCGGTGCTCATGAGCAGCCCGACCCTGGTGCTGCTCGACGAGCCGACCGCCGGCGTCAACCCCGTCATGATCGACGCGATGGAGCAACACATCCGCGAGCGTCATGCGGCCGGTGTGACGTTCCTCATCGTCGAGCACGACATGCAGCTCGTCATGCGGCTGTGCGACCCGGTTATCGTGCTCGACCGCGGCGCCCCCATAGCCTTCGGGCCGCCAGAACTCATTCAAAACGACCCGCTAGTGCTGGAGGCCTACCTTGGCAGCTGACCCGACGACATCCTCGCTTCTCGAACTCACCGGCGTGACCGCCGGGTACGGAGCGGGCCTCATCCTGAAGGGCGTCGATCTCTCGGTGGCGCGCGGACACATCGTCTGCCTCATCGGGCCGAACGGCGCCGGCAAGTCGACCGTTCTGAAGACCGTGAGCGGCCTCCTGCGAAACGCCGGGGGGACGGTGCTCTTCGATGGCGAAGACATCGGCAAACTGTCCTCTCGCGGGCGGCTGGAACGGGGAATCGTACACGTTCCGCAGGACCGGAGTCTCTTCCCGACGATGACGGTGTGGGAGAACGTCGTGATGGGTGCGTTCATCCTGTCCGACCAAGCGCTGATACGTCGACGCGTCGAAGAAGTCGCCGAGATCTTCCCGATCGTCGCCAGACGCAGGTCGGCTGCAGCGGGCTCGCTGTCGGGCGGAGAGCAGAAGCAGGTGGAACTGGCACGATCGCTGATGCTCGATCCCGCGCTCATCCTTCTGGACGAACCGTCGATCGGACTCGACCCGAAGTCCCGCACCTCGGTGTTCGCCAGCATCTCGGCCCTTGCGACCGACGGTCGCACGGTACTGCTCGTGGAACAGAATGCGCGCTCCGGCCTCGCGGTGGCCCATAAGGCAGCCGTCCTGGAAACGGGAAGAGTCGCACTCACCGGAACCGGGCAGTCGCTCCTCGACGATCCGGAGGTGGCCCGCCTGTACCTCGGCGCGAGCGCACAGGGCCGAGCGGAGAGTCTCGCGAAGTCCGTGTAGTCGGTCGGCTCCCTCCCGGGTCAGCCCGCCGGAGTTCGCAGGTAATTCTCGACGATGAAGTCCGCTATCGCCATCGCCGAGGTGGCCGCGGGTGACGGCGCGTTTCTCAGGAGGGTGACCGATCCGATCTGCTCGACGGCGAAATCATCTAGCAGATCGCCGCCTCTGCTCCACGCCTGAGCGCGCACGCCGGCTGAGGTCTTCGCCACCAGATCGCGCATCTCGAGCTCTGGCACGAATCGCCGAGCCTCCCTGAAGTAGAGCGGCTTCACAAGGGAGCCCGCGATCTCTTTAACGCCCATCCTCCAGTGTCGGCGCGCAAGCGAGAAAGCGCCGGGCCAGCTGAGCGAATCCCAGGTGTCCCGCAGCGACACGTCGGCCCAGCTGTATCCCTCCCGCGCGAGTGCGGGCACCGCGTTCGGCCCCACATGAACGCCACCGTGGACACTGCGCGTGAAATGAACGCCGAGGAACGGAAACCTCGGATCGGGCACCGGATAGATCATTCCTCTCACCAGGTCGAGCTTCCCTTCGGCGAGCGCCCAGTACTCGCCGCGGAACGGAAGGATCTTGGGGGATCGGGACGCTCCGACGAACCGCGCGACGAGGTCCGACTGCAGGCCAGCGCAGGCGATGACGCGATCGAAGGTGCGCTCCAGTTCGCCGGCGATGACACGAACCTTCGATCCTTCCTGCACCATGGCCGTCACCTCGTGCGAGAGCAGGACAGCGCCGCCGCCCGTGCGTACATCGTCAGCCATGCGCTCGGTGATCGCGGCGTAGTCGACCACCGCCGTGTGCGGAGAGTGCAGCGCTGCCACTCCCCCGACGTGGGGCTCGACCTCGCGCATCGCCACGGCGTTCAACCGACGAAGCCCGGGCACTCGATTCTCGATTGAGCGTCGCTCGATCGCCGCCAGCGCCGGCAGCTCTTCCGGAGTCACCGCGACAACGAGCTTTCCGACCTCGCGGTACGGAAGCCCCTTCTCCTCGCAGAACTCCCGCGTGGCGATGCGACCGCTCGCACAGAGCCTCGCCTTGAGCGACCCCGGCGCGTAGTAGAGGCCGGCATGCACAACCCCGGAGTTGTGGCCCGTCTGGTGGGCGGCGAGCGCAGGTTCCTTTTCGAACACCACCACGTCGCCGATACCGGACCGAGTCAGCGCACGCGCCAAGGCAACACCGAGGATTCCTCCGCCGATGATGCCGATGGTCTCGTTCAGTGGCTGGGCTCCTCAGTCGGCCGACCGTAGTTGGCGGTCGTGAAGGCGCGGTCCCAGGCCGCATCGGGTGCCAGGAGCTCTCGCCACGGAGCTACCTCGACGTAAAGCACTCTCAGCGCGTCGAGGCCGTTGTAGTGCAAACTCTTCCCGTCCGTGGAAACGGCGTCCTCTGGCACGGCGACCTGGAAGTTCTTCATCAACGCCGTGCGGGAGGTGGTGTCGACACAGACGTTCGTCTGAAGCCCGGCGACGATCAAACGATTCACATCGAGGTTGCGGAGGATGCTGTCGAGTTCAGTCCCATAGAACGCATCCCATCGGAGCTTGGTGAGCACGATGTCGCCCGGGTGCGGCGCGACGGCATCCATGATCTCCGAGGACCATGCATTGTCGTCCTCCAACGGGTCGGAGTCCGCTGAGACGGCCTCGCGCAGGGCGCGCATGCTCGGGGTCGCGTCTGCGCCGTCGGCCCTGCTTACGGCGCGGGTGTAGATGATCGGCAATCCCTGCCTGCGTGCCTCTTCGAGGAGGGCCGCGCATTCGGCAACTGTCTCGTCCATGCGGTAGATCGGCGGCCATCCGAATCGATCGCGGGACTCCTGCTGCAGGTACATGTTCTGCACGTCGACCATGATCACGGCGGTGCGAGCGGGCATTTCGTCCTTCTTTCACGAGGGATTCGCCGGAGGATCGCGACCTGTCCGGCGACACGGCTGATGCTGCGCTGCGGTGCTGCGCAGCGACGCAACACCTAGTAGCATGCTAATTGTACTGAATAGCATGCTAGTCGGTCGACGAACCTTTCGCTGTCCCCCGGACGGCCTCGAAGGCCATTGGAGTCGAACGCCGACACCAACAATCTAGGAGTGAATGTGGCCGAGTCAGACTTCGATGCGAGCGATCTCAAACTATCCGTGCGCAAGTGGGTCGTTCAAGTCGAAGAGGTGCTCGCCGATGGGGAGCGCCGCACCGCCCGTCCGATCAAACGCGTCGTCGTCGCGGCGATCGTGAAAAACCCCTACGCAGGCCAATGGTCGGAGGGGCTCGAGGAACTCATCGAGGCCGGCGCCGTGCTCGGCCGGGTGTTTACGACACGGGCCCAGGAGCTGCTCGACGGGAACCTCGAGGCCTATGGCAAGGGAGGCATCGTCGGCGAGCACGGGGAGATCGAGCACATCGCCGCCCTGCTCCACCCCACCTTCGGACAGCCGACCCGGGACATCGCCAAGGGCGTGTCCATCCTGCCCAGTGTGAAGAAACACGGCGGGCAGGGAGCGTCACTCGACATCCCGATCCACCACAAGGACGCGATGATGATCCGCTCGCACTTCGACGCGATCGAATTCCGCGTCGGAGATGCGCCACGCGCAGACGAGATCCTCGTCGCGCTGGCCGCCTCGAACGGGCCGCGCCCGCATCACCGCGTTGGCGGCCTTACCGCAGAGGACGCGACGGGGGTCGATGGACTCCGCTAGACGCGACAGTCCCGAGATCGCGACTCTCCCAACGAAAGAGGCGACATGATCACTCTCATCCACGGCGCTTCGCACATCATCGGCGGGCGGCTCGACCGACCGGTCGTACCGGGCGACTCGATCCTCGTCGAAGACGGCATCGTCTCGAAGGTCGGATTCTACTCCGATCTGCGATCCGAGCCGGTCGACTCGACCATCGAGGTGCCCAACGCCGTCATCGCGCCTGGGCTCATCGATCCGCACACCCATCCGGTGCTCGGCGACTTCACTCCGCGCCAAAACACGCTCGGCTGGATCTCGTCGCATCTGAATGGCGGCGTGACGACGCTCATCTCGGCCGGCGAGACCCACTGGCCAGGACGCCAACGCTCGCCGATCGGCGCGAAATCCATAGCGATGGCGGCGGCACAGAGCTCCCTCGACCTGCGGCCGGGTGGCGCAAAGCTTCACGGTGGGGCGCTGTTGATCGAGCCGGCACTCACGGCGGCGGACTTCGACGAAATGGCGGCCGCCGGCGTGCATCTGGTGGGAGAAGTGGGCCTCGGTTCCAGCGTCGACCCCTCAGAGATACGTGGGCCGATCGAAGAGGCCCGGTCGCGGGGTTGGGTGATTCCGATGCACGTCGGTGGCGCCTCGGTGCCCGGATCACACGTGGTCGGAAGCGAGCTCGTGCTCGCCCTTCGCCCCGACGTCGTGTGCCACGCCAATGGTGGACCGACCGCGCGCCCGTTCGATGAGATCCTCGAGTGCATCCTGCAGACGGATGCCGCCATCGAAGTCGTTCAGGCCGGAAACACCCTCGCGCTCGTGAAACTTGTCGAATACCTCAACGGCAATGGGCTTCTCTCGCGGCTGCAGTTCGGCACCGACAGCCCATCTGGCACGGGGATTCTGCCCCTCGGGATCCTCCGTACCATCGCCTATTCAACGGCGTTCGCCGGCGTCGACCCTGCCGACGCGCTCTGTGTCGCGACGGGCGAGGTGGCCTCGAGATACCATCTCGACGTTGGCGTAATCGCGCCCGGCCGTCCAGCCGACCTCGTGATTCTGGACGTTCCCAAGGGGGGTCAGGGAGAAACCGCGCTCGATTCGTTCGCGAGCGGTGACATCCCGTCGGTCGCGATGGTGCTTGTCGACGGCCAGGTGCTGGTTCAGCCGAGCCGCGTGACGCCGCCGCCGACCCACGTTCCCGTAATCAGCTGACCGTCGCGGAGAATACCGCGTTCCCCTGCCGCGAGGCGAGCAACTCGGCAAGGTGCATTCCCGTCGCTCCGGCGAGCTGATCCGCCTGGGTGCGGCATGAGAATCCGTCGGCAAGGAAGACCGCGTCGGCTCCGGCCTGCCGAAGGGCGGGAAGAAGGGAGTTCTCCGCGACGGCTACTGACATCTCGTAGTGGCCGCGCTCCATCCCGAAATTGCCCGCGAGCCCACAGCATCCGGCGAGCTCCGTAATCTCGGCCCCGAGAGTCGTCATCAGCGCGACATCGACCGCGAATCCCATCACCGCGTGCTGATGACAGTGCGGCTGGACGACGATCTCCAAGCCGTCGAGGCGTGGCGGTTCCCACCCTGCGGCAGGTCCGATGGGCGACGGCGCGCTGAGCAATTCCGCCAGCGTGTACACGTTCGCAGACACCGCCAGCGCCCGTTCGTCCCCGGGAAACAGCTGTTTCACGTCGGAGCGGAGGACAGCCGTGCAGGACGGCTCCAGACCCACGATCGGGATTCCCGCGTGCGTGAAAGGCGTGAAAACCTGCAGGAGGCGATCCAGCGCCCGTCGCGCTCCGTCGAGCTGCCCCGTCGTGATCCACGTCAGTCCGCAACAGACTGCACTGTCCGGCACCACGACATCGAAGCCTGCTGATTCGAGCACCGCTATTGCCGAGCGAGCGATGTTCGGACTGAAATTGTCTGAGAACGAATCGACCCACAGCATGACCTTCGGACGTCCCTCGCGAGGTTCCGTAACCGTGTGTCGTGACCGCGAGAACGACCTCGGAGCGAACGCCGGAATCGTGCGGCGTGCATCCATCCCGCCGATGGCCAACACCGCCTTCTGGAACGGTCGGAACGAGAGTGCGAGGTTGACGAGCGGGGCGAACGGGGCCGCGAGCCTGGCCCATCGCGGCAACCACCCGAGGACATAGTGGCTCATGGGACGCAGTCTGCCCTTGAAGCTCTGGTGGAGGACCTCGGTCTTGTACGCGGCCATGTCGACTCCCGCGGGGCAATCGCTGGCGCAGGCCTTGCATGACAGGCATAGATCGAGGGAGTCGCGCACCTCTGCCGAGCGCCAGTCACGCCCGATCAGGGAGCCATTGGCCATCTCCTGGAGCACTCGCGCGCGCCCCCTGGTCGAGTCCTTCTCATCGGATGACGCAAGGAACGAGGGGCACATGAAACCGCCGTCGCTCGAGGAGTCGGACCTGCACTTGCCAACGCCTACGCAGCGGTGGATCGCTTTGGTGAAGTCGCCGTCGTCCTCGGCGAAGGCGAATCCGTCGGTGCTGAGGAGAGGAAGTGCAGCCGGCCGACGGAGGTCGGCATCCATCGGCGCCGGGCGCACGACCACGCCCGGATTCATCAAGTCCTCCGGGTCAAAGAGGTGCTTGAAATTCTCGAAGGCTGCGATGGCCTCTCGCGAATACATCAGCGGCAGCAACTCGCTTCGAGCGCGACCGTCGCCGTGTTCCCCGGAGAGCGATCCGTCGTATCGCACCGCAAGGCGTGCCGCGTCTTCCGTGAAGGAACGGAGCACGCTTCCATCCCGCTCGAGGGGAATGTCGAGCCGAACGTGGAGACATCCGTCGCCGAAATGACCGTAGGTCATCCCGTCGATGCCGTAGTTGTCCAGCAGGTCGTCGAACTCGCGCAGGTATTTTCCGAGGTGCTCTGGCGGTACGGCGGCATCCTCGAATCCGGGCCATGCCTGCGTTCCCGCCGCGGTCATGCCCGCGAGACCCGCGCCATCCTCGCGCATCCTCCAGATCGCGCGAGTCTCCGGACCGGCCGGAACGACGCGGTATGAGATGGCGCTCGCGTCGGAGGCCATGCGGGCAGCCTGCTCGAGGAGCGTATCCCAGTCCGCCCCCAATAGTTCGATGAGAAGCCAGCCGGCGCCGCGCGGCATCTCGACGGAGCCGCTCGCTCCACCAGCCCTGCGCACAGCGTCGACCAGCCGCGCATCGAGCCCCTCAATCGCGGCGGGCCTCTGCAACAGCACCGCCGGCACTGCGTCGGCGGCCGCATACATGCTGTCGAACCCGAGAACCACGAGCACGGGATCAGCCGGAATCTCCACGAGGTTGATCTCCGCCTCGAGCACGATGCCGATCGACCCTTCCGTTCCTACGAGAGCCTTCGCGAGGTTGCGACCCCGCTCAGGCAGGAGGTGTTCGAGAGAATATCCCGAGACCTGTCGCCCGAACCGGCCGAGCTGGGTACGAAGCAGCGCGAGGTTTTCGGTGGCGAATCGCGACAATCCCGGGATGACCTCCAGGTTCTGGCCCGCAACGAACCGTCGCCCCGTGCCGTCGACGACATCGAGTTCGACGACGTTCTCTGCGGTCTTGCCGAAGAGGAGCGAGTGAGATCCGCACGCGTTGTTGCCGATCATCCCGCCGATCGTGGCCCGCGCCCAGGTCGACGGGTCCGGACCGAATCGGAGGTTGTGCTTCTGCGCCGCAGACTGAAGCGAACCGAGCACGACCCCCGGCTCCACGCGAGCCGTCTTGCGCTCGGCATCGATGTCGCGGATTCGGTTCATGTGCCGGGAAAGGTCGAGAACGATTCCGGGCCCGATCGCGTTGCCCGCGACGGAGGTGCCGCCGCCACGCGCCGTGATCGGGGTCGAACTCGATCGCGCCACGTCGACGACCGCGAGGATGTCATCCACCCCGCGCGGGAACACGACGACTTCTGGTACGACCCGGTAGTTCGACGCATCGCTCGAGTACTCGGCAAGCCGCCGGTTGGTGGCCTCGACCTCAGGGACGCCGCCCCTCCTGAGCGAATCGATGAGGTCCGCCGTGTCGCTCGAACGCAGTGTCGTCACCCTTCGAGCGGGGAGTTCGCCCAGCTTTGAAGGGTCTGGCCTCCATCGATGAGGTACGCGGACCCGGTGACATGAGCCGCGTCGCTCGACGCGAGGAAGGCGATGACGGCAGCGACGTCGCGCGGTTGTCCGATGCGACCCAGCGGTATGCGCGCCGCGCGTTGCTCCGCCGTGAGCATGACCATGCCCGGGATCTTCGGCGGAATGCCGAGCGGAGTCTCGATAACTCCGGGCGCGACGGTGTTGACCCGGATTCCGTGACGACCCATATCGAATGCCGCCGAGCGGGTGAGGGAGATCACGGCACCCTTGCTCGAGGCGTACGCCGCTCCGCCGTCGTGCACGTCCCAGAGCGCGTGAGAGGACGACATCGTCACTACGGACCCGGCGATCCCGTTGTTCACCATGTTCGCGAGGCTCGCCCGCAAGGACAGGAACATGGTTCGAAGGTTGGTCGCGATGACCCGGTCCCAGTCGGCGATGGGCATCTGGTGAATGAAGGCGCGCGGCGCCGCCATTCCGGCGATAAGCGCCGCGACATCCAATGGCCCGTATATTTCTTGTGCGCGCGCGACCGCGAGTTCGGCTCCGGCGTCGCTGGCGAGATCCTCGGCGATCCAGGTCACCTCGCCGCCGAGACCTCGCAGGCGCTGCGCCTCTGCCTCAACGGTCTCGGGGTCGCGGTCGACCATGACAACTCGCGCACCCTCCGAGGCGAGTCTTTCGGCTGTAGCCGAACCGATGGCACCGCCAGCGCCGGTGACGAACGCGACCTTCCCGTCGAAGCGCGCGGCTGAATTCACGATCGTCACTTGGTCTCCACTCCATAGGACCGCCACGAGTACTCCGGACGGAAAGCCAGGTAATCGCACGCCGCCGTGTTCGACAGCAAAGACGTAAATCCCGGCAGCGGACGCGTGGTCGGCACGTCCGCAAAGTACGTTGCCACCAGCTGCTCCGTCGGCTCTTCGCTGAACGTGTCGTCGGCGGCGACGAAGAACTTCGTATGGCCCACGTTGTGCCTGCCGAACACCGCGGCGATCGCCCTGGAAGCATCGCGCGTATCGATATAGCTCCAGAGGAGCCTCAGATCCTTGCCGCTGGCGAAGGTGCCGGGCATCTCGTTGGCGAACGATTCCGGGGTATGCAGCGCCGGGAATCTCAGGCTGACCGCCGAGAGAGCCCCGTCCGCACGAATCACGGCAGCCGTGATGATCTCTTCACTCACCCGCTTCGACAGTCCATACGAATCCTGCGGCGTGCTGTCTATCGCTTCATCGAGCGGGAGATGGCTCGGAGTGATCGCCTGGACATAGAAGGGGTAACCGATCACGCTGATCGACGAGACGAAGGCGATGACGGAAATGCCAGCCGCGAGCGCGCCCTCGACGACCGAGAACGTGATCCCGGTGTTGGTCGTGAACACGTCATGAGCAGTGTGGTCGCCCGCGCGGGGATAGCCCGCAAGGTGAACGACACCCTCGCATCCTTCCAACGCTTTCTGCGTCGCGACCGGATCGGTGAGGTCTACGACGATTCCACCGCCGTCCCTCGCGGGCACCGTGTCGAGCCCTCGGACCTCGTGGCCGGCAGCGGCCAGGGTCGCCGCTACCTGCGAGCCGAGAAAGCCGGATGCTCCGGTGACTGCGATGATCATGAGTCAGTCTCCTTGCTTTCCCGTGCGAGCGAGCGCGGGAAGCGCCATGATGATGTCCGTTGCGAGCTCGAGGTCCGCGAGACCGCCCGCGACCGTCGACCGCACCGGGACGCCCGTGCGGATGGCGTCGGCGAAGTGCTTCAGCTCGCGACGGAACGGGTCGTCGGGGCTTGCGGTGACGACCGCCCGCGATTCCACGCCGACGCGTGACTCCCGAATGTTCACGCGGGTGGGCGCGTACCGTACATAGGGGTGGGAGAACTCGACCCGGATCTCGGAGGTGTCGGTATCGACCTCGACCCATTCGTCCCACCAGTCGAAGCGGGATCCGGTGCCGATCTCGAAGACCACCGGGACATCCGCATCGTACTCGAGCACGGCGAGCAGGTGCTTCTGTCCCCGGTTCGACGCGTATGCCACGCGGGACGGTGCGCCGAAGGCGGCACGAATCACTGACAGATCGTGTGCGCCGAGCATGAGGAGCATCGTATAGAGCTCCAGGTAGCCGGCATGGTCGCCGAGGTGGGCCGCGATCCTGTCATTGACGTCGGCGAGGGAGGCTTCGAGGACACCGGCGGCAATGTCGTCGACGCGCAGTTGGTCGTACATGGTCTTTGCGATGTCGAAGCGCCCGGCGAGGTTGTGAACTGTCCGTACACGCGCGGGACCGCTCTCTGCTATCGACTGGAGTGCCTGCTCGAACCCGGGGTCGAAGAGTTTCATGTACCCGACCATGGCCACAGTGCCCGCTGCTTCCGCCGCCGCCAGAACGGTGCGCCCCTCGGCCGGCGTGAATGCGAGCGGCTTTTCAACGAGAAGATGTTTGCCCGCCCGGATAGCGTCGAGGGCCACAGTCGCATGATCGAAGGAGCACACGATGATCGCGTCCACATCCGGATCCGCCATGAGTTCTTCGCTCGAAACATACACAGTCGAGACGCCGTAGCGTGCGGCGACCGCCTCGGCTGTGCCGATCGAGAGGTCGCAGAGAGCAGCGATCTCGAAGTCCGGGGACTCACTGAGGAAGGGAAGGTGCATGATCTGAGCGATCTGCCCGCATCCAAGCACTCCCACCCTGATCTTCACCGGGCGCGTCTCAAGCTGGTCTGTCATGATTTCCTGTTCTCCGTCGGTGCCGCGTTAGAGCGACGGCTGCAGTACGAGGCCGAGCTTTTCGATGTAGGCGACCGATGCCTTAAGCGCCTCCTCTGGCACCTGGTCGGTGCTGTCCAGTTCGATGATGACGATTCCCGCGTATCGATCCGCAAGGAGCTGCGCCGTCACGGCGGGGATGTCGACGATGCCCTCGCCGAGCGGTCGGAACGAATCGAACCTGGCAGGCCCGGTGATGCCGGTCTGGTCGGCTACATCCTTGTAGTGCACGTATTTCAGGGAAGACGAGTAGTCGCGAATGGCCGCGACGGCATCGCTGCCCGCCATCGTGAGGTGTGCGACGTCGATGCAGAGACCTGCGGGGCTTCCGTCGAGCTCATTCATCAGGCGATCGAGCTGCTCGCGCGTCTCGATGAAGGTGTCGATGTGGGGGTGGTAGGCAACCCACATCCCTCGTTCGCCTGCTCGGTGGGCGATCTCGGTGAGGGACCGGGCCATGCGGCGGTAGAGGTCGGGTTCGTGGTCGCCGACGCCACGCGCTGGCGGCCCGCCCCCGAGCACGAGGCCTGGAGCGCCGAAGCCGGCGAGAAGGCGGGTGATCGTCTCCATGGTTGCGAGTTCGTCACTCCAGCTCAGTGGATTGACGAATTCGCGATTGCAGTAGAGCGAGCTGAGTTCAAGACCCCGTTCGGCCGCCCGGGAGAAATGGGCGGCACGGGAGAGGAAAGCGACATCCGTGGTGCCCATGGGGACCGGCTTGAAGCCGGTCCCCATGAAGCGACGGGAGAAATCGCGCGAGATGTCATCCCGCGACAGCGCCTCGACGTACTTGAATCCGTTCCGCTGGATGGCGGTGAGGCCATCTTCGATCGAAAGTCCGGCCAGGTCCCAGGTGTTGAGGTGGTAGCCGAAAGTGAATTCCTGCGCGTTGGGCATCTGCTGTCTCTCACCCGTCGTGGTGCTCATCGTGCTACTTGCACGCGGTCATGTACTGGTACTGCAGTGCCTTCGCCGTAGTCACGTTGTCCGGCGTCAGAAGGTACGTCGGTGTGGCCGTGAGCGTCGCCGTCGCCGGCACGGGCCCGGTGGAGCCCGGGTGAGCCTTCAGGTACTTCAGCACCTGCTCGACGGCGATCTTGGAACCCTCGTAGGGAGACTGGCCGACCGTGGCCGCGAGCTGACCGGACTTGAGGAGGTCGATCTGCTGCGGGCTCGAGTCGAAGGAGACGAGCTTGACCTTGTTCCCGACGCCGGCGGCCTTGATCGCCGAGGCGACGCCGACGGCTTCCGGTCCGCTGGTGGCGTAGATGACGCTCATGTCCGGGTTTCCCTGGATGAGTGCTGCCGCGACCGATGCTGCCGTCGACGTGCTGTTCTGGGCGTACTGCGGAGCGAGGACCTTGAGGTTCGGGTACGCCTTCTCAAGCGCGGGAACCATCTGCGTGTAGCGATCGCTGTCGGTCTTGTTTCCCGTCGTGTCGGCGACGAGGCCGACCGTTCCTTTGCCGCCGGACAGCTTGCCGATGATGCTTTCCAGAGGCTTGGATGCCTCGAGGAAGTTCGTAATCGTCGTACCGTACGCGTCGGCCGGCTCGAGGCTCTGGCCCGTCGCCCACACCGGCACGCCCTTCTTCATGAGGGATCGAACGGTGGCGCCGAATCCGGTGTTCGAGAACGGCGCGACAAGCATCCCGTCGGGGTTGGTGGCCGCCGCGGCGGCGAACGCCTGGATCTCGGCGGTCGCCGAGTTGGAGGTCGGACCTTCGAACGTGAGCGTGGCTCCGCCCGCCTTGGCCGCGTCCTGTGCACCACACTTTCCGGTGATGAAGAACGAGTCGTTGATCAGTGCCGCGATCGCGACAATCCTCAGCGTCTTGCCTGAGGTGCCGGAACTGCTCGGCGTGGCGGAGCTGCAGCCGGCGAGCATTATCGCCGCGGTCGCGAGTGCTACCGCGCCGAGCGCGGCCCTGCGAAAGGCGGGTTTCTTAAGGATGGTGCGCTGTGTCGAACCGAAGACATTCATGTGCTGGACTCCTTGTATCGATGGTGCCTGGGGGGATATGTGTTGGCTTTGCCTCACGGAAGATGGTTGTTATTTCGTGAAGAGCCGTACTTTCTTCTCCGACTTTCTGAGTTGGTCTACAGAGACCGCGATGACGAGGATCACTCCCACCACGATCAACTGGTAGTACGACGAGACGCCGATCACGACGAGGCCGTTGGCAAGGATTACTGCGAGGATGACGCCTCCCAGTAGCCCGACCATGGACACGACGCCACCGGCGAGGAGGGTTCCTCCGATCACCGCGGCGGTGATCGCGGAGAGAGAATCCTGGGTGTGGCCCGCGATATTCGTCGCCGCGAACCGGGTGATGTCGATGAACCCGGCAATTCCGGCGAGAGCACCCGCGATCATGAACAGGGTCACCAGCTTCTTCCTGGTGTTGAGGCCGGCCCTGTCGGCCGCGGCGCGGGACGATCCCATCGCGAGCAGGTGCAGTCCGAATCGGGAGAATCGCAAAGCGACGAGGGCTATGAGCCACGCGACGATCGCGACGAGAAACGGAAGCGGGATCCCGAGCACCGTCCGGATGCCGAAGTCATCCTGAAGAGTCGTGGGCGCTCCTGTGACATCCGTTCCACCGGAGACGATGTACGCGATTCCTGTCACCACGCCGAGCATGGCCAGCGTCGCGATCAGCGAGTTCACCTTCAATCGCGTGACGATCAGGCCGTTCACCAGCCCGACGATCAGCCCGGTGATGATCGCTCCCACGAGACTGCCGATGATCACCATGGCGAGTCCCATCGGCGCAAGCGCTATGGCGAGGAGACCCGCGACGACCGAGGAGAGGATGAGGTTCGCACCGAGTGAGATGTCGAACTCGCCCGCGCCGAGCAGGAACGCGATCGCGATCCCCAGAAGGAGACCCTCACCGCTGTCGGACATCAGGTTCTGAAGGTTCGTTCCACTGATGAAGGTGTGATTGATCGAGATCGACGTGAAGAGCACGACCAGGAGCAGATCGATCGCGAAGATCCAGAACGTGTTGTTCGTGAGAATCTTGCGAAGCCTGCTCTCCTTGCTGGGCAGCGCGATCGTGGCGGCTCCGGTTGCATCCGCGGTCACTTGTTGTCTTCCTTGTCTTCTGGGTCGGCACCGGCGAGTCCGACCATGGCCGCGACGACGTCGCTCCTGGAGAGACTTCCGATGGGCTCGTCGAGAGCAACCTCGCCGTGCCGAAGCACGATCACACGGTTGGCGATCTCGAGGATTCGAGGAATGTCATGCGAGATGACCATGACGCCGGCACCGGCATCCGCTGTCGACCGGATGAGGCTGCAGACGATGTCGCTCTGGATCGTCCCCAGCGCGGCGGTCGGCTCGTCCATGAGGATTCCCGACCGGGACCACATGTTGGCGCGCGCCACGGCTACCGCCTGACGCTGGCCGCCCGAGAGGTCTTTGACGGCCAGCGACAGCGAAGGCAGCCTGATCGAGAGACTCTGCAACGCGGATTCGGTCTTCTCGGCCATTTCGCGGCGGGCGAGGAAACCGAAGGGTTTCAGGATGCCGCCACGCAAGATCTCGTGCCCGAGAAACATGTTCTCGAGCACCGTGAGGTCTGGTGCGAGCGCGAGGTCCTGGTGGACGACGGTGATGCCACGGTCCTCCGCGTCGCGCGTGCCCTTCATGACGATGTGCTCGTCGTCGATCTCGATCGTGCCAGAGTCGGGGGTGTACACCCCGCACAGCATCTTCGTGAGAGTGGATTTTCCCGCACCGTTGTCACCGAACAGCGCGAGCACCTCGCCACGCCTCAACTCGATCGAGACGTTCCTGATCGCTTTGACATGCCCGAAGGTCTTGGAAAGACCCTGGGCGCGGAAGACGTAATTGCCGCTGGGTTTCGTTTCGGAGATCACCTCCATCGGGGAGAGTTCCATGTGCATTCCTCGTTCCTGACGGTGCTCGGGCCTGGGGGTGAAGTCTCCGGTCGCTGCGACCCTGACTAGCATGCTAGTGAAGGTAGCATGCTAGTTCGGGTGCTCGCAACAGGGGGTCCCTCCGGGCTTAGCGGAGCCGCTGCGGTAATCGCGCGGAGCGCAACCCGCCCTGATGACACGTTTCTCCGGAGGTTCTGGCATTCAGCCGGTGTTCTGTAGCGGTGAGCCACTCGGAAAGCGGAAACCTCCGGAGAAACGTGATGCTCGACTGAGGTTTCGCGGCCATCTCACCGGCAGCCAAGCCCGAACCGACGCCCCGGGTACAGCTAGGCCGTCTCGCCTCCGTCGACCTCGACGATGGTCCCCGTCACGAACGATGCCAAGTCCGAAACGAGGAACGCGGCCACGTTGGCGACCTCGTCGGCCGTGCCGAGCCTGCCCAGACAGGTCCGCCCGGCAAGAACTCCCTTCCATTCGTCCTTCGGTTTTCGCTCGGGGCCGCCCGAGACGAGCGGCGTGTCGATCGGACCCGGCGCCACGCAGTTGACCCGGATGCCTTCGCGGCCGAGCTCTCGCGCGGCCGAACGCGACCAGTGCACCAGGCCCGCCTTCGCCGACGAATAGGCCGTGAACCACCCGTATCCCTGGCGTCCTGCGGCCGATGCGGTTACGACGATCGATGCGCGTTTCGATTCGCGCAGAGCAGGGAGCGCGGCACGCGTGAGCAGCGCCGACGCCACAAGGTTGAGCGAGAGCGTCCGATGCCAGAAGGCCTCATCGGATTCCTCGATCGACGCGTAGGGGGCTCCGCCAGCGGTCACCAGAAGGGCGTCGATCCCGCCAAGCCGCCCCGCGGCATTCTCGATTGCGCGGTCGCATCCCGCTTGCGTCGTGATGTCGGCAACGACATCAGCAGCTTCGTTGATATCGATCGAGGATGCCACGGCACCGCTGCGTCGAAGAAGTCCGATCGTCGCGAGCCCTATCCCCGACATTCCGCCCACCACCGCGACACGGAGGTCGACAAGCCCGGGGAGCATCGAGTCCGTCATGCCGCGCTCCCGAGGGAAATCTTCGATTCGCCGGCGGTCACCAGCAGGTCGACGACCTCCTGCGCGAAACCCGGATCGCACTCGAGCGCCACCTCGCAGTGGGCTCCGTCCTGGGGAGGGAAGCCCCGGTAACGTCCCCGTAGATCGCAGATCGTCTGGCCCCGCGCCGGGCCATAGCCGGTGTCGACATACGCGTTCACGACCGGCGCGAGGGTCGGCACGAGCGTGCCAACCCCGATCGCCACCGCGAGCACGTCATGGATGCACGAAAGGCGCTCAGAGAACGCGTTTTCCGTGAAATAGTCCATGTAGAAACTCATCACACGACCCGCATACGCGCTCAGCGAGCCGCCCGCCAGGAGCTGCTGGCGTTGACTTTCGGTCATCAGCGTCTTCATCGTCACGTCGAGGCCGACCATTTTCAGTCGCCAGGGGGCCGCGAACACCGCGGCCGCCGCCTCGGGGTCATGCAGGATATTGGCCTCCGCGACGGGGGTCCGATTGCCAGGCGCCAGGGCTGCGCCGCCCATGATCGTCACGCCTCTGAGGAGTGCCGGCAGGGCCGGGCACAACGAGAGCGCCACGGCGAGGTTCGTCAATGGTCCCACCGCGATCAACTCGATCTCGCCGGGATGCGCGTAGGCGAGGCGGATGATCTGCGCGGCCGCTGATTCGTCGGAGAGCGCGGCGACGTAATCCGGGTCCCCGACGTTTCCCTGCCCGTCATCGCCATGCACGTGGTATCCGAAGTTCTCGGGTCCGCCTGTCAGTGGACCGGCCGCACCCAACGCCACGGGGATGTCGCTGCGGCCGGCCATCGCCACCGTGTGAGCCGAGTTGCGGCCCGCGATATCGACGGTCACGTTGCCCCACACCGCTCCGACGGCAAGCAGGTCGATATCTGGATGCAGCGTCGCGTACAGGATTGCGAGCGTGTCGTCGCATCCGGTGTCGCAGTCGAGAATCACTTTGGTCGTCATGTTCCATCCTTCGCTGGTCGCGTGTCACGATCAGTAGCATGCTAGCTGAAGAGAGGGAGCAGAAGGCATCGGACCGATGCGGATCGGCTAGACCGCCGGTGCGTGATGCAGCGGAAGCTGTGACAACACGTTCGACGCCCAGTCCGCCGACGCTGGTCCGCCGTCGGGTGACATCTGGGCGAGAAGCAGCGTGCCGGTCTCCACCAGGTGGTCCGCCATCGCTGCCGCCGCGGCGGCGGCATTTCCCAGACGGATCTGCTCGACGATCGGCTCGTGTTCGAGACCGACCTCGCGAAGTGTGCGCGAATGCTGCGTTGTCGAAACGCCCATGTTCTGCGTGATGTCACGGAGGCTGCGAACATATTCGTTGAGGCGCGGGTTTTCGAACGTGGCGAGAATCCTGTTGTGCAGCGCGTAGTCGCTCACGAAGAAGGCGTCAGAATCCTTGCGGACGATCGCCTTGCGCATCAGCGTCAGGTAACCCTCGAGCTCATCGACCAACCCTTGAGTCACGGTCGAAGCCGCGTGTGATGACGCGGGCACCTCGAGCAGCAGTCTCATCTCGAAGACGCGTCGAATCTCGGTTGCTGAGAGCCCTTGCACACGGATGCCACGATTCCGTTCGATCGTGACCATGCCCGTATCCGCCAGGCGAAGCACCGCCTCCCGCACCGGCGTGCGAGAGACCTGGAAGCGATCGGCGAGTTGGTAGATGGAATGGAGCGAGCCCTCTTCGAGTTCGCCGCTCACGATTGCGGTCCGGAGCTCATCGAGGACGAAATCGGAGAGCTTGACAGCGTCTCGCACTATGACCACCCCTGTCCGTTCTTACGGATTCTCATGTTAGTGCCGCGACCGCTTCGGCGGTTGCACGGTCTTGTGTTTGTAGCATGCTACTCGTAGATTTGTGACGACGGGATGGCGGCCCCGCCTTTCGCCGCCTTCATGCAGTCACAAGATCCCCAGCACTGGAGCAGAACTCAATGCACTTCCTACTCGACGGCGACCCTGGCCACGATGACATGCTCGCGATCCACCTGGCCGCGAAGTTCGTGGATGTTGTTGCCATCACGACGGTTCACGGCAACCAGTCGCTGGAGAAGACGACCATCAACGCCCGCAAGGTCGTCGAGCTCGGGAAGCTTCAGCACATCCCGATCGCCATGGGCCTCCCCCGGCCTCTCGTCAACAAGCCGACTTACGCGCCCGAGGTGCACGGCGTGACCGGATTGGACGGCGTCGTCCTCCCGGATCCGACGGTCGAACTTTCGAAGTCGAGCGCAGTCGACCTGATCATCGAGTTGAGCCATACCTACGACGACCTCGTGATCGTGGCCACAGGACCTCTGACCAATCTCGCGACGGCGTTGACCGTCGACCCCACCCTGGCCAGCCGCCTGACGTCGATATCACTGATGGGCGGGTCCCTCACCTTCGGCAATTCCACGCCCGCGGCGGAGTTCAATATCTGGGTCGATCCGGAAGCCGCCGACATCGTGTTCACGAGCGGCGTGCCTCTGAGGATGTTCGGACTCAACGTCACGCGCCAGGCGGCGGCGACGGTAAAGGAACTCGACCGGATCCGGGGCATCGGAACAGAATTCGCGCGAACGGTGGCCGACCTGGTGGAGTTCTACCGCGCGAATCTGGAGCGCGTCTACGGATTGAAGGGGGCTTCGCTTCACGATCCGTTGGCGATCGCGACGTTCATCCGGCCAGAACTGTTCACCATGCAGCCCATGCACGTGGGTATCGAATTGCACGGAACCAGAACGCGCGGAATGACCGTATGCGACTATCGGCATGCGGTCGGTGGCGAGCTCGGCGGCAAAGACGCGGTTCTACGCGGCGAACCAGCGAATTGCGAGGTCGCCGTGGGCATCGATGTCGAAGGATTCTTCGATCTGCTCACTGAAGCGCTCGCCCAGTATTCGTAGCGAACGATTGCTCTTTGCGCACCACCCGAGAAGGTCGAGGTAAACCACATGAGTCAGACGGTCGAGCAGGCAGTCGGAGACCGCGGCGTGGATGAAAGCATGAACCCGCGCACAGGTACCGCGAGCGGGTTCGTCGCGCATTCGACCAGCGAGCAGGTCGCCGAGGCGGTGCGCCTGGCCGTGGGCGCGGCTCGCGCCATGGCCGAGAGCGCGCCCGCACAGCGGCGCGACTGGATCGAGGCCGTCGTCGTCTCACTGCTCGATAATCGCGAGGAGCTAGCGGCTCTCGCCGACGACGAGACGGCCCTCGGGCTCGACCGCTTGCGCGGCGAGATCGGAAAGGCTGCCGACAACGCGAGGTTCTACGCGAGGGCCGCCGTCGACGGAGCGTTCATCGAAGCCAGCTACGAGACAATCGCGGACGGGTCGCGACTGGCGCGTTGGAATGCTCCCCTCGGTCCGATCGCGGTGTTCGGTGCGAGCAACTTTCCCTTCGCCTACGGCAGTTTCGGCCACGATGCGGCATCGGCCATCAGCGCGGGATGTCCCGTGATCGTCAAGGCGCATCCCGCTCACCCACGGCTCGCGGGGCGAATCGCCGAACTGGTGACCGATGCTCTCGCCGAGGGCGGTGCCCCGGTGGGCGCATACGGCTCGGTCGTCGGCTTCAACGCGGGCCTGGAACTCGTGGACGCGCCGGCTATCCGCGCCGTGGCCTTCACCGGCAGCCAGGCGGGCGGTATGGCGTTGGTCGAGCGCGGCTCGCGTCGCGGCATCCCCGTCTTCGCAGAGATGGGCACGGTCAACCCCGTCATCGTGACCCCGGATGCAGCGTCTCAGCGGGACGCCATTGCCGCGGGCTTCGTCGCGTCGTTCACTCTCGGCGCCGGCCAGTACTGCACGAAGCCGGGCCTTCTGCTCGTGCCCTCGGGGTTGGGCTTTTTCGATGCCGTGCGCGCCGAGCTCGACGGCGTTGGCACGCAGTTCCTCCTCACTCGTCGTATTGCGGACGGATTCGCAGCGGGAACCGACCGTCTGGCTGCCGTTGGCAGCGGGCAGGCGGGGCCCGCCGAGTCCGGGCTCGGATTCTCGGCCACACCCCGGGTATTCGAGGTGAGCGTCGACCAGCTCGATTCGGGATCTCCGTTCCTCGAGGAGTGCTTCGGTCCGGTCGCGCTCGTGTGCGAGTACGACAGTCTGGACGAGGCGCTCGATGCCACCGCACGCATGCAACCCTCGCTGGCGGCATCCGTGTTCACGGGCTCGGAGTCGGGAGAGGATGCCGCAAAAGCCGTGGCCAAGCTGCTGCCCCAGGTCGGGCGCGTGGCCGTGAACGCCTGGCCAACGGGAGTGCTCGCGTCGTGGTCGCAACAGCACGGAGGACCGTGGCCGGCGACATCCCGATCCGACGCGACGAGCGTCGGCGCAGGCGCCCTGCGGCGCTTCGTTAGACCGGTGGCGGTGCAGAACGGGAACGCCTCCATTCCGACCGCGGCCCTCGCGCCCGACAACCCATGGCACATCCCGCGTCGCATAGAGGGACGCATAGTGCTTCCTTAGCTGTTCGAGGCGTACGGCACTACTGCACGTCGTAAGCCTCCAGCGAACTTGTCACGCTGGGGCTGCCGCAGGGTGCTCAATAGAATCATGGACGACAATGAGCTGCTCGACGCGTACTCCCGCGTCGTCGTTGGGGTCGCCGAAAAGGTCCTGCCGAGTGTGGCCAGTCTCGCCGTGCGCACGACGCGCGGCAATGGCGCCGGAAGCGCGAGCGTGATCACGACCGATGGCTTCCTTCTGACCAGCGCCCACGTTGTGGCCGGCGCCTCGGCTGCCGAAGCATCATTCGGCGACGGAACGACCGTGATGGCTGAGGTGGTTGGCCGCGACCCCCTGTCCGATCTCGCGGTTCTCCACGCGCGGGGCACGGTCCCGCCTCCCGTTGAATTCGGCGACGCGGCCGACCTCGCCGTCGGGCAACTCGTGGTCGCACTGGGAAATCCACTCGGCCTCGCGGGAAGCGTCACGGCGGGCATCGTTTCCGGACTCGGGCGGTCTCTCCCCACATCCGCGGGCAGGGTGATCGACGAGGTGATCCAGACGGATGCCGCCCTGAACCCCGGTAACAGCGGAGGTGTCCTCGCTGACAACAGCGGCCGGATGGTGGGGGTGAATACCGCCGTTGCGGGCATCGGTCTAGGCCTCGCCGTGCCGATAAATCTCATCACGCGTGAGATCGTCGCCGCGCTGATGTCGAACGGGCGAGTGCGTCGAGCGTGGCTCGGAATCTTCGGCCAGCAGATCGTGCTCGCCCCCGAGCTCGCCCGCAAAATCGGCTCTCCGAAGGGGCTCCAGGTCGCCGGGATAGCCGACGGAAGTCCAGCTGACCTGGCGGGTCTCCGGCGCGGTGACGTGGTCGTCGAGTTGGATGGGACGTCCGTCGTCACCACCACCGGGGTTCAACGCCTGATGGTTGAAGGCGCGATCGATCGGCCGATCGAGATCACGGTCTGGCGCAACGGTGCTCTGGTGGACGTGATCGCGATCCCGCGAGAGCTCGGCGAGTGACCGGGGCGGTTCGGCGTCGTTACGGAACGGTCGTACTGCGCGGCGCCGACGATCCCTGACATGGACGAAGATTGATGATGCGTGTCCCCGACATTCAACGCCATCCCTTCATGTCGCTCGATCCACAGGAGAACAATGCTCACCGTCAGCGCCTACGCCGCCCTGTCCGCGACACAGCCGCTCGTCAAGACGACCATCGAGCGCCGTGAGCTCGACCAGAACGATGTGCTGATCGAGATCAGGTATGCCGGGATCTGCCATTCCGACATCCACACGGTCCGCGGTGAGTGGGGTCCGGTCCGGTACCCGCAGGTCGTCGGTCACGAAATCGTCGGAATCGTCTCCGAGATCGGTGACGGGGTCACCCTGCATCAGGTCGGCGATCGTGTTGGCGTTGGCTGCATGGTCAACTCCTGTCGCGAGTGCGAGAACTGCCTCGCAGGGGTGGAGCAGTACTGCCTGAAGGGCAACATCGGCACGTACGCGAGCGTCGACACCGATGGAACCATCACCCAGGGCGGCTACTCCACGCACATCGTCGTGGTCGAAGACTTCGTGTTGAAGGTACCCGAATCCATTCCCTTCGAGGCGGCCGCGCCGCTGCTCTGTGCCGGGATCACGACCTACTCGCCCCTGGCCCACTGGCGTGCCGGACCCGGCAAGAAGGTTGCTGTCGTCGGGATGGGCGGTCTCGGACATATGGCTGTCAAGATCGCCCACGCCATGGGTGCCGAAGTCACCGTGCTCTCACAGAGCCTGAGCAAGAAGGATGACGGCTTACGCCTCGGTGCGGATGACTACTACGCCACCAGCGACACGTCGACCTTCGATCACCTGGCGAACTCCTTCGACCTCATCATCAACACAGTGAGCGCACGCATCGATATCAACGCCTACCTGGGTTTACTTCGCCTCGACGGCACTCTCGTCAACGTCGGCGCACCCGCCGAACCGCTGCCGGTGCAGGTCTTCAGCCTGTTCGACAACCGGCGCTCTTTTGCAGGCTCTGGCATCGGCAGCATCCGTGAGACACAGGAGATGCTCGACTTCTGCGCCGAGAACCACATCGCCCCCGAGATCGAGCTCGTCGGCGCGGACTACATCAACGAGGCCTACGAGCGTGTTCTCGCCTCCGATGTCCGCTACCGATTCGTCATCGACATCGCGACCCTGGCCTGAGGTGATCGCGGTCGACTCCGTCCTGGACGTGCTCAGCATCGACACGGGATTCCGCTATGACCTCGACCTCGCCGTCGCCCGACACCACGAGGAGCTGGACCAACCTCTGCAGTCCGCCTGACTTCTTTTACTTAGCCGAGGTTCCATGCCGCGAGCCTGAGGGCCCAGCATCGCAATACTTTTTTATCGCTGGAACCATCGTGGCGCTCAAGCCCTCGTGGGCCACCGTCTCAGTGCAACGCACTGAGGTGTATTGGCTACCGGCGTCGCTGTGATGAAT
>FSWR01000062.1_pt1 | contig 118958 bp, 105 predicted proteins | sample 1638041 | NCBI WGS metagenome assembly FSWR01 (sample SAMEA3914789, study PRJEB12502) | metagenome | biome: forest; material: soil | place: Canada | collected 2011-07-03 | depth 0.3 m | reverse complement strand
GACGTCCGGAGCTGGACAGGCAGTGCACACAGGAAAGATTGCAGGCATACGTCAACTCCCACGTGAGACAAATCGGCGCATCCAACCCATACTCAAACAGGTCAACCAACCTCGTCGGCCTCGGAGGCGCAGAGGGTGCGCGGGTGTCGAGGAGAGTCATGCGGCCCTTTCGACGACCATGGATGACTGAGCGAGCGTGCCGAGGGCCCGTTGGTAGCGGGGAAGATCGGACTCGCCGACGCCCGCTGAGACGCAGGCGGCACGCGCGGATGGAGACTCCGCAAGAGACGTGACGATCGCGAGGAGGGTCGTGTCTTTGAGGAACGAGAGCTTTCGGGTGCCGAAATGATAGAGGAGCGCGCCAAAGGGCTCAGGTCTCACCGACACCTGGGGATGAAGATCCCATCCGCGGTCAAGATCCAGGTCGGACATCTCGGCGACTTAGTAAACGCCGCACATGCCGTCGATCGAGATCTCCTCGACCAGCGTATCTTCCTCGACCGGTTCGGCCGAGGCGAGTTGCGCGGTGGTTGACTGATCTGTGGGTCCCATTGGGTCCTCCTCGTGCTAGAAATCGACTACAGCGGCGAATATCCGTTACTCACCGAGAGTAATGACACTGAGTGCCGAAGGGAAGGGGTGAATCTGGATGGATGCTTCGAATGCCCCGAAAACCTCCGCACCGCGCATAGGGCGGCAGCCGTCGACCTCGCACGCCGAACTCAGCCATATATCGCTGCAGCTCTTCATCGAGAACGGATTCGAGAACACGACAGTCGATGCCGTGGCCACCGCCGCGGGAATCGGCCGGCGCACGCTGTTCCGGTACTTCCCCTCGAAGAACGACCTGCCATGGGGAGACTTCGACGCGGGGCTCGAGCAGATGCGTACCTACCTGCGGCTGCTCCCGGCCGGCACTCCGCTCGTCGATGCGCTCTCCCTGGCTGTGGTCGAGTTCAATCGCTTTCCGGCAGAGGAGATCCCCTTCCACAGGGAGCGGATGGACCTGCTGCTCAACGTCCCCGCGCTCGTCGCCCACTCCACCCTGCGGTACGCGGCGTGGCGCCAGGTCGTCGCCGACTATGCGGCACTTCGGCTCGGGGTCGCGAGCGACAGCCTCGTGCCGCAGACCATCGCATGGACATTCCTCGGTGCATCGCTCTCCGCATACGAGCAATGGCTCAAACACGAGGATGCCGACCTCCTCGAGTTGCTCGGGTCGGCATTCGTCGTGCTGAAGACGGTGTTCGCGGCCCCGGAGCATCGCGTCGCCGGGTGATACTGGGAGTTGACGGGACGGAGCGACTCGACGTGGCATACGACGTCATTGTGGTTGGGGGCGGAGCTGCGGGTGCGCCCCTCGCAGCGAGGTTGAGCGAGGACCCCGAGCGATCGGTCCTCCTGCTCGAGGCGGGGCCGGTTCCCGCGAGCACCGACGAATTTCCGCGGGAGCTGCTCGACGCCGGCACCGTGCGGGGGGCGATGCCGGGGCATCCCGACAACTGGTCGTTCATGGGCCACCTCACCCCGTCGTTGCCATACTCGATCGCCCGCGGTCGCATTCTCGGCGGTTCGTCGGCGATCAATGGCGCCTACTTCATTCGCGCCAGGAAGCAGGACTTCGAACGGTGGTCGGCCGGCGGCAACGACGAGTGGACCTGGGAGAGGATCCTGCCCCTCTATCGCCGGCTCGAGCGCGACCTGCAGTACGGGGAGAGCGCAGTGCACGGCGGCTCGGGCCCGATGGCTGTTTCGCGTCCAGGGCAGGATCATCCGGCGACCGTGGCCTTTGCAAACGCCGCGGCTGAGCTCGGGTTCACGCCGGAGCCTGACAAGAACGACCAGGGCGATCCGGGCTACGGCCCGGTGCCGATGAACGCCGTCGACGGGGTTCGGCTCAACACCGGGATCGCGTACATCAATCCGATCCGCGGCAGGCAGAATCTGACGGTGCAGGGCGGGTCCTACGTTCGCAGGGTGGTCTTCGACGGCACGCGCGCTGTCGGCGTGGAGGTGCTGAAGCACGGCGTCGTCTCGGTCATCGAGGCCGGCGAGGTAGTACTCTCGGCGGGCGGCGTCAAGTCGCCGCATCTCCTGCTCGTCTCCGGCATCGGCCCGCGAGCCGAGCTCGAGCGTTTCGGCATCCCGGTGGTCAGCGATCGCCCCGGCGTGGGGAGTGACTTCAGCGACCATCCGGACATTGCGGTCGGCTGGAAGCCCAGACGCCGCGTCGTCGACTACTCGACCACCCAGTCCATGGCGAACTGCCTCAACTTCACGGCCACCGGCTCGGAGTTCGCGGGTGACCTCGAGATTCTCCCCGTGATCAAGCCCATGGGCTACCTGCTGACGGGGAGCGCGGAGGGAGCGGCCTCTGGCGCAGGCGCATTTCTGCGGCATCCGATTCGGGCGTTTCGGGCCATGCGGGGAGTGTCGCTGCGACGGTTTTCGCAGCAGGTCGCGCACCAGGGGGATCTCGCCTTCCTTGTCGCGGTGCAGGCCGAGACCTCGCGCGGACAGATCACGCTCGAGTCCGCGGACCCCGACGTTCAGCCGAGGATCGACTACAACTACCTGTCGACGGAGAGCGATCTGCGGCGCATGCGCGAGGTCATCCGCACGACGGTCCGGCTCCTCCGCACGGACGCCTACAGGCCGCTGTTTCGGCGCCTCACCGAGTTGACCGACGCGATTCTCGGCGACGACGACGCGCTCGACGACTGGATGCTGCGCCACCTCGGCACCGCGATCCACCTCTGCGGCAGCGCGAAGTTCGGGTCGGTCGATGACCCGGCAGCCGTGGTCGACCAGTACGGGCGTGTCCACGGCGTGGTGGGGCTGCGAGTGGCCGACACCTCGATTCTGCCGACGGCTCCCACGCGGGGTCCGGCGGCGACGGCCGTGCTGATCGGGGAGCTGATCGCCACTTTCATGCGCCGCGGCGACTAGCCGCCCTCCCCCGCGCCCATCCTGCCAAATGAAGGAACTCGTGCGCTGTTAGTCCCGGTTTTCCGTCGCGGGCCTCCGTCACGAGCTCACAGTTCCTTCATTTGGCACTCGACTCGGCGATTACGACGGCCTGCCGGTCCCGGGGAACCATCAGTCGGAGTGGGTAGTTCTACTCAGGATGCCGACTCGGGTGCTACTCGCAACCCTCGCACGCGACATCGCCCGCCGGGTCGGACGCAACGAGGGGCTTGGCGAAGCAGAGCGAAATAGCCGAGTCGACGTAGTGCCCGAAGTTCGGGATGCGCGCATAGCCCTGTCGCTGATAGAAGCGGACCGCGTCGGGCTGGCGATTTCCGGTCTCGAGAACGAGGCGCACCATCCCGTGTTCTCGTCCGTACTCCTCGAGCCGCTCGAGGATCGCAGTGGAAACACCGGTACCGCGGTTCTCCGGACGCACGAACATCCGCTTGATCTCCGCCTCGGAGCCATCGATCAGCCGCAGGCCGCCGCAGCCGATGGCGGCTCCGTCGTCGAAAGCCACGAAGAAGACCGCGATATCCGCGGCGCTCGGCGGCACGCCCGGCTCGGACTCTGAGGTCCCATAGCGCTCCGCAATCTCCGCGCGCTGGGCGTCACGGAGGGTGATTCCGGCGACGTCGTCCCAGTCGAGCTCGCGGATGTTCACGCGCCCGTCAGCCGTTCGATCAACTCCCGGTAGCGTGCCGCCGTGCGGTCGACGATTTCTCGGGGCAGTTCGGGGGGTGTGCCTGCCTCAGCAGAGCCCGGCGAACGGTCCCAGTTGGCCGACAGCCAATCGCGCACGATCTGCTTGTCGAAGCTGGCCAGTCGATCGTCCCCGCCCGCGGCGTAGAGTCCCGCATCCCAGTAACGCGAACTATCACTCGTGAGTACCTCGTCGGCGAGGGTTATCGTGCCGCTGTCACGGTTGGTGCCGAACTCGAACTTGGTATCGGCGAGAATCACCCCGCGCGCCTCCGAAATGGCGGATGCCCGGCTGAAGATCTCGAGGCTGAGCGAGCGAAGCGCCTCCGCTGCCTCGTCGCCGACGAGCTCTACGGTGCGCTCGAACGAGATGTTCTCGTCGTGTGCGCCCATCGGCGCTTTGAAGGCGGGAGTGTAGATCGGTTGCGGGAGACGGTCCCCGTTGGCCAGACCGGCGGGGAGCGGTACCCCGCACACGCGCTGCGACTGCTGATATTCGAGCCAGCCGGAGCCCGCGAGGTAGCCTCGCACCACGCACTCGATCGGGAACATGTCGAGCGTCCTGGCCAGCATCGCCCGCCCGGCCACGGCATCCGGAATCAGTTCGCGCACCGAGCCCGTCGAGATCTCATGGTCGGCGACGAGGTGGTTGGGAATTCCGACGAGCCGGTCGAACCACCACAGGCTCAGCGTCGTGAGCAGCTCGCCCTTGCCAGGGACGCCCGGTGACAGCACGAAGTCGAAGGCACTCACCCGGTCGCTCGCGACCATGAGCACGCGGTCGGCGGAGGCGAGGTCGGCAGCATCCTCGTCGATGTAGAGGTCCCGCACTTTTCCGGAGTAGGCGTGCGTCCAGCCGGGGAGGTCGCCCGTCACGTGGCGACCCTTGCGGCAATATCGGTGCGGTAGTGGCCGCCCTCCAGGCCGATGGCTTCGAGTGCGCGGTACGCGCGCGATCGAGCCTCGGTGAAGCCCCTGCCGGTCGCGACGACGCTCAGCACTCGGCCGCCCGTCGCGACAAGGCGACCGCCGGATTCCGCCGTCGCCGCGTGCGCGATCGTCACGCCATGGATCGCCAGCGCGGTCTCCAGTCCGGTGATGATGCGTCCGGTCGCCGGCGTTTCCGGGTAGCCCTCGCTCGCGAGGACCACGGTGACCGCAACGTCATCCGAGAACTCCGGGCGGGGAAGTTCCCCGAGGCCGCCTATCGAGGCGGCTAAGAGCAAACCACTCAAGGGGGTTACCAGTCGCGGCAGCACCACCTGGGTCTCCGGGTCGCCGAAGCGGGCGTTGAACTCGATCACCCGGATGCCGGAATCGGTCACGATGAGCCCGCAATAGAGCAGGCCGATGAACGGAGTCTGCTCGCTCGCGAGTTGACGCACGGTGGGCAGCGCGATGGTGTCGATGACCTCGTCGACGAACCCCGTTGGCAGCCACGGAAGCGGGGAATACGCGCCCATCCCGCCCGTATTCGGCCCTTCGTCACCGTCGCTGAGACGCTTGTAGTCCTGGGCGGGGGACAGCGGCAGCACGTTGTGGCCGTCGCTCAGCAGGAAGAGCGAGACCTCCTGCCCCTCGAGAAACTCCTCGATCAGAACGCTTCCCTGGCCGAGCCAGTACGTCGCGTGGGCGATCGCGGCATCGCGGTCGGGGGTGACGAGCACGCCCTTGCCGGCGGCCAGGCCGTCGGCCTTGACGACGTATGGCGCACCGAATTCGTCGATCGCCGAGATGGCGTCCTCGAGGGTGCCCGCACGAACGGCACGGCCCGTTGGCACGCCGGCGTCGTCCATGATCCGCTTCGCGAAGGTCTTGCTCCCCTCGAGCGCCGCGGCGGCCTTGCCCGGCCCGAAGACCGGGATGCCGCGCTGGCGCAGCTTGTCCGCGACCCCGGCGACGAGCGGCGCCTCCGGCCCGATGATGACCAGATCGATGTCGTTGTCCAGAGCGAACTCCGTGACGATTGCCGGATTCGTCGGGTCGAGCGCGATCACGGGCACGTCGGCTGCGATGCCGGCATTGCCCGGTGCTGCGGTGATCTCGTGACCCGCGTTCTCCCGGAGAAGGGCGGTGATGATGGCATGCTCTCGCGCACCGGAGCCAAGAACGAGAATTCTCACCCGGTAAGCGTACCTAAGCTCGCACGCCCCCGGGCTCTGTGCACGCGTTAGCGTTGTTGCATGCCGACACCCAAGATTTCGGATGCCGCGGGCGGTGACGCCGTGCGCCGCGCGCTTGCGACCGTGGCAGACCGCGATACCGAGGCGACCGCTGTGCGCTACCTGCTGCAGCTCCTGGCACAGGAGGTTCCTGGCAACTCGGTGGAGGTCCGCGTGCCGCCGTTCGGCGCGATCCAGTGCATCGAAGGTCCGGGCCACACACGGGGAACTCCGCCCAACGTCGTGGAGATGGACGCCCTCACCTGGCTCGCGATTGCGACCGGTGGCGAAGAGTGGGCGACCGTGCTCTCGCAGGGCCGGGTCTCCGCATCCGGATCGCGCGCCGATCTGAGCCAGAACCTGCCGATCGAGTGGGAGCGCTCCGACGGGGCACAATAGGGGTATGACGGACCAGCCGGAGAGCCACGAGCAAAGGGAGACCACGGCGGTGACCCGGGTGAGCATTCGTCGGGCGCCCAAATACCCCGTCTTCATCATTCTCGGCGCCGGGCTCGGTGCTGTCGTCGCCTTCATTCTCACGGCCCTGTTCCCGATCGATGCGGCCGTAGGGTTCGGGGCGCTCTTCGGCTACCTCGCGCTGTACGGCATCCCGATCGGCGCCGTCGTTGGTGCTGTCGTCGCCATCGTGATCGATCGCGTTTCGAGCGGTCGCGCCACCATCGTCGACGCCGAGCGCACCACCATCGACTCGCGCCCCGCTGAGACCGAGGACGAGGACGTCGCACCCTAGCTGAGTTGCGTCTTCTCGACCCAGGCCAGGTATTCGGGTGTGACGGTGCCGGTCACGTAGTCTCCCGTGAAGCAGCTCATCTCGAGTGACTCGACGTTCGAGCCCTCGAGGATCGCGGCCTGCATGTCGGCGACCTCCTGGTAGATGAGGTAGTCCGCGCCGAGCTCTGTCGCGATCTCCGGGATTCTGCGGCCGTGGGCCACGAGTTCCTGGCGCGACGGCATGTTGATGCCGTAAACGTGCGGGAAGCGCACCGGAGGTGCCGCAGAGGTGAAGGTGACCTTGTTGGCGCCGGCCTCGCGCGCCATCTGCACGATCTCTTTCGAGGTGGTGCCGCGCACGATCGAGTCATCCACGATCAGGATGTTCTTGCCCCTGAACTCGCTGCCCATGGCGTTGAGCTTCTGCTTGACAGACTTCTTGCGCTCCGCCTGGCCCGGCATGATGAAGGTGCGCCCCACGTAGCGGTTCTTGTAGAAACCCTCGCGGTACTCGACTCCCAGTTTCTGTGCGACCTGCATGGCGGCGGGCCGCGCGGAGTCCGGAATCGGCATGACCACGTCGATGTCGCCCATCGGCGTGTACTTGGCGATGGTGTCCGCCAGCCGGTTGCCGAGTCGCAGGCGGGCTTCGTAGACCGAGATTCCGTTCATGATCGAGTCCGGGCGGGCGAGGTACACGTATTCGAACGAGCACGGCACCAGCCGCGGGTTCGCCGCGCACTGCTTGGAGGTCATCTCGCCGTCGACCGCGATGTACACGGCCTCGCCCGGAGCGACATCCCGAACGAAGTCGTAGCCGCCGCTTTCCAGAACGAGCGATTCGGATGCCACGATCCATTCTGTCCCGACGAAGCCCCTCGTGCGCTTTCCGAGCACCAGGGGTCGAATGCCGAACGGATCGCGGAAGGCAAGCAGCCCGTAGCCGGGAATCATCGCGATGGTGGCGTATGAGCCCTCGACGCGTTCGTGTACGCGCTCGACCGCGGCGAAGATCTGGTCGGGATCGAGATCGGGACCGGTGACCTGTTCCTGCAGTTCGTGTGCCAGCACGTTCACGAGCAGCTCAGTGTCGGAGCTGGTGTTGAGGTGGCGGCGGTCGATGTGGAAGAGCTCTTCTGTCAGTTCACGGGTGTTCGTCAGATTGCCGTTGTGCACGAGCACGATCCCGTAGGGCGCGTTCACGTAGAACGGCTGGGCCTCCTGCTCGTTCGCGGCGTTGCCCTTTGTGGCATAACGACAGTGTCCGAGGCCCATGTTGCCCGGCAGATTGCGCATGTCGCGGGTGCGAAAAGCTTCGCGCACCTGGCCCTTGGCCTTCACCATATGGAAGGTTCGGCCCTCGGCTGTAGCGATTCCGGTGGAGTCCTGACCGCGGTGCTGTAGAAGCAGGAGGCTGTCGTAGACCTGTTGGTTGGCGGGTTCCGAAGAAACGATGCCGACAATGCCGCACATTCGCGAGCAGTCTCCAGACCGTAGAATTGGGGTGATTTCCACTAAGTCTTTCACGCCGGGGAACGGAAAACGAATGCCAAGCAAGTACGCCGAGGCTGGCGTGGATACCGCAGCCGGCGACCTGGCCGTGGAGCTCATGAAGTCGGCGGTATCGAACACGCACGGTCCGGAGGTACTCAGCGGGGTCGGCGGTTTCGCGGGGCTCTTCGACATCTCGTTTCTGAAGGACTTCACCAGGCCGCTGCTCGCGACATCGACCGACGGCGTCGGCACCAAGGTCGCGATCGCCCAGGCAATCGACAAACACGACACGATCGGATTCGACCTCGTCGGCATGGTCGTCGACGACATCGTCGTGGTCGGCGCCAAGCCGCTCTTCATGACCGACTACATCGCGTGCGGCAAGGTCGTTCCGACGAGGATCGCGGATATCGTGGCCGGCATTGCGCGCGCCTGTGCCGAGACGCATACCGCCCTCGTCGGCGGCGAGACGGCCGAGCATCCCGGACTCCTCGGTCCTGACGACTACGACGTCGCCGGAGCCGCGGTCGGCGCCGTGGAGTCGGACGCACTGCTCGGCTCCCACCTCGTGGCCGACGGCGACGTGGTCGTCGCGCTCGGATCATCCGGTCTGCACTCCAACGGCTACTCGCTCGTGCGGCACGTCCTCGCTGCACGGGACCTGTCGTACACCGAGCAGTCGGGCGAACTGGGAGGCCTCATCGGCGAGGTGCTGCTCGAGCCGACGATGCTCTATACGGCCCCGCTGCTTCGGTTGATCGCCGATCCTCTCCTCGGTGCCGCCGTGCACTCGCTCAGCCATGTGACCGGCGGCGGCATCGCCGCGAATCTCGCACGCGTGCTTCCCGTCGGCAGCTGGGTCGAGGTCGATCGCGGCACTTGGTCGCCGCAGTCCGTCTTCCGGGTGCTGGCCGAATGGGGCGGCATGAGCCTCGAGGAGACCGAGGCAACCTGGAACCTCGGTATCGGCATGATCGCCGTCGTCGCGCCCGAAGCCGCAGACGGCGTCATCGCCAAGCTCGCAGGCGACGGCATCCGCGCGTGGGTGGCCGGCACGATCTCCACGGATTCCCGCGAGCTGGCGGGTTTCGAGCAGGGCGCCAAGGGTGTGAACGGCGGAGCGGTGCGGCTCACCGGCAGCTACCGCTAGTCCCGGAATCCGCCGCGTCCCAGTCTCGTGCTGCGTCCCAGTCTCGTGCCGCGACCCTGATTCCCGCGAGATCCGGCTTTTGGTCCCCAAACGCCCCCGTGAACGACGGATTGCCGGATGTCGCGCGAGCCGGATGTCACGCGAGCCGGATGTCACGCGAGCCGAACGACGACCGAGCCGGATGTCGACCGATGTGCGGGAAGCTAGGCCGTCTTGTTCTGGCCGGGCTCGTACTCTTCGTCGGCGTAGTCAGCTTCGTACTTGTCCACTGTGGTGAATTCCGGCCACTTCTCGAGGTCCTCCTCGAGTTTCGGGTCAACGGAAGCGCCCGAGACCGGATGCGTGAGTTCGCGTTCGAGCGCGTTGTAGTTGGTGTCCGGGCTGAAGTACTTCAGCTCGCGGGCAACCTTGGTGTGCTTTGCTTTTTGACGGCCGCGCCCCATGGCTTGACCCCCTCACGATTCCTGCCCAGACGCGCAATGAGTGCCCGGGGTTTAACCAATAGGGAACAACAGAAAACTAAAGGCCAACTTTAGCATGCAAGGGGGTGGGCGTCCGGCGTGCTGTTACCCGGTACAGGTTCGGCGACTAACGTTGATGCGTGACCTCCCCACCTGCGCAGACCTCAGTCGTGGTCATCGGCGCCGGGCAGGCGGGGCTCTCCGTCTCCTTCTATCTCAAACGGCTCGGACTCGAACCGGGTCGCGAATTCGTCGTCTTCGATCGCGGCCCAGGGACGGGCGGCGCATGGCAACTCCGCTGGGAGGCGCTTCGAATCGGATCGGCTCACAGAATCAATGACCTTCCCGGCATGGACGAGATCGGGGTGAGCTTCGAAGACGCCGACCGCACGCTGCCCGCGAAGCAGGTCGTCGCGGACTACTACGAACGCTACGAGAACCACTACGGCCTGCAGGTGAATCGCCCGTCAGACGTCAAGCGGGTGTTCAACCGCGGCACAGAACTCGTCGTTGCCTACGACGACAGCGAGATCACCACGGATGTCGTGGTCAACGCCACCGGAACCTGGGGTTCGCCGTTCATGCCCTGGTATCCCGGCATGAACGAGTTTCAGGGCCGCCACGTGCGCACGCCCGACTACATCTCCGCGGCAGATTTCGAGGGTCAGAGCGTCGTCGTGGTGGGCGGCGGCACATCGGCAACCGGATTTCTGCTCGAGTTGGAGGGCACGGCGTCCGAGCTCACCTGGGTGACCCGACGCCCCATCGTGTTCCTCGACGAGGGCGAACTCAACCTCGAGGCGGGCGCGGCGGCCGTCGCGATGCAGGATGAGGCGGCGCGCTCCGGCCGCGCCCTTCCGAGTATCGTCAGCGGAACCGGTTTACCCCGCACGCGCCGCATCCGCGCCGGTATCGAACGGGGTTTGCTGGTCGCGAAACCCATGTTCCGCTCGATCGAGGCGAACGGCGTGCGCTGGCACGACGGTACATTCCAGCGAGCGGATGCGATCATCTGGTCGACCGGATTCCGCCCGGAACTGCGGCATCTGGCCCCACTCAAGCTACGGGAGAAAGAGGGCGGCGTGACTGTCGGTGCCGGATCCTCGTGGAAAGATCCGCGTATATTCTTTGCCGGCTATGGACCTCAGGCGAGCACGATCGGAGCCAACCGCGCCGGCCGGCAGATCGCGCGCCAGGTCGTCGCGATGCTCTCCCATCTCTAGTCGGAATACCTCCTCCAGCCGGAGCACTTTCGAGGCGACGCTCACCCGATCTCGACGACGGCGCCGGATGTCGCGATGACTTCGCCGTCCGCGTCGACGATGATCGCGACATCCGCCGTTCCCAGCCGCAGGCCGCTCACCGAGAGGGCGCCGACGATCGGATTCGGCGAGATCCCGAGAGTCGCCGACGGAGCGTCCGGCCGCAGGCCAAGCGTGCTGGCGAGCACCGAGACCGCGGCCGCGGCCGACCAGGCCTGCGGGCGGCAGGCCGCCGGGTAGGGAACCGGAGCCGAGAAAGCGGATGCCGGATCGCCGGAGTGGAGTTCAGGCATCCGATAGTCGAAACCGGATGCCGCCCCGAGCAGCCCGGAGACGAGAGAGCTTGCTTCGGCCGTGAATCCCTCACGTGCGAGCCCCGAAATCGCGATCGCGGTGTCGTGCGTCCACACGCTGCCGCCGTGGTAGCTCAGCGGCCAGTATCCGGTGGAGTCCGTCGACATCGTGCGCAGGCCGTAGCCGGAGTCGAGTTCCATAGAGGACAGCCTGCGCGCGACGAGCGCCGACTGACGCGGATCGAGCAGACCGGTTCCGAGGAGGTGGCCGAGGTTGCTCGTGACCGTGTCGACGGGGCGCTTGCGGGCGTCGAGCGCGATCGCCGGATACGCGCCCGCCGCATCCTCGATCCAGAAAGTCTCGTGGAACTTCGCCCGAAGTGCGGCGGCCCATTCACGCCATTCCGCCGCGCCCCCGACACCGAAGTGTTCGAGAAGGTCGGCGCCATGCATCGCGGCCTCGTATGCGTAGGCCTGCACTTCGCACAGGGCGATCGGACCCTCCGCGAGGGTACCGTCGCGCCACTGCACAGAGTCCCCGGAGTCTTTCCAGCCCTGGTTGGCGAGTCCCTTGCCGGTCGAATCGACGTATTCGAGAAGGCCGTCGCCGTCCGCATCGCCGAAGTCGCGCATCCACTCGAGCGCCGCCACCAGATTCGGCAGCAGCGCCCTCACCTGCGATTCGGGCAGACCCCACATCCAGGCATCGTAGAGAAGGCAGGCCCAGAGGGCCGTGGCGTCGACCGTTCCGTAGTAGAGGGGAGGTAGCGAGATGTGCTCACCGGGAATCTCGAGCGTTCCACGGCGCAACTCGTGCATGATCTTGCCCGGCTGTTCCGCGGTCGAGGTGACAGAGGTCGCGCCCTGCAGTCCGGCCAACACCCGGAGCGTGCTTCCGGCAAGCTCCGTGCCGAGCGGCAGCATGAACCGAGCGGCCCAGATCGAATCCCGGCCGAAGAGGGTGAAGAACCATGGTGCGCCGGCGGCAAGGAACTCGGATGCCGGATCGGCGACCGTAACCAACCGAAGTGCGTCGAGATCGTCGAGTGCCGTTCCCAGCCAGCGCGCCAGTCGATCGTCGCCCGCGGTAACGGTCGGGACCGACCACGGGGCGACCCCCACTGCGCCGCACACCACGGCGCTGGCATCGGATGCCGCGATCGACCAGCCGACGGCGACCGATGCCTTGGCGGGAATGGTGACCGACCAGCTGAGTTCGAGATCCCCGTCGATAAGACGCAGCACGGCATCCGGCGCCTCGAGCCTCGCCTGAACCGCGTCGCTGCCCCAGTGCGCCGATGCGCCGTCGAGTCTCATGGTCACGGGCGCCGAGGGCAGCCCGGCCTTGACCGCATCCATATCGGCGAGGTCGCTCGTCAGGCGAACCACGACGGTCGTGGTGACATCCTCGTGGAGCGTCGATTCGATTCGCATGGATTCCGCCGCACCCGCCGAGTGCACGGAGCGACTGCGGATGACGCGCACCCGCGGGTCGGCGCTTCGATCGTCGAGGTGCCGCAGTATCGCCACGAAGTCGACGCGGTCCGCGCCGCGCTGCACCGTGGCGATGTGCTCGCCGGGCTGTCCTCCATAGCTGACGTCGATGGCGGAGACTATCCGCACGTCGGAAAGGTAGATGCCGTGGATCGCGTCAGGGCCGATGGCGCCGGAACGGGAGGACCAGGCCTGCGTCGGGGCACGCAGGATGACCGTCTCATCGTGCAAAAGCGGCTGCATCGTCTTGTTCATTGAGGGTGAAACTCCTGTATTGCGTAGAGGGAATGAATGGCGGAGGTCTACTCCTTGACAGCCCCATCGCTGGTGTTCATGATGCGTTTCTGGAAGATGAAGAACATGATCGCGACCGGGATCGTCATGATCGCGGCGGCCGCGAGCTTGATCGGATACTGCGTGCCCTGGCTGAGTTGACCAGACGCGAGTGAGGCGACGCCCTTGGTGAGTGTGGTGAGATCCGGCGACTGGGTGGAAACGATGAAGTGGCTCAGCTCGTTCCATGAACCTTGGAACGACAGGATGATGATGGTCACGAGGGCCGGCCTGGCCATCGGCAGCACCACCGACCAGAACACCCGGAATGTGCCGGCACCGTCGATGCGCGCCTGTTCTTCGACGCTCACGGGGATCGACTCGAAGAAGTTCTTCATGATGAAGATGCCCGCGGCGTCGGTCAGCAGCGGAACGATCATGCCGGCGTATGAGTCGTAGATTCCGAGCTGGTTGATCACGAGGAACTTCGGGATGAGCAGCACCACGCTCGGCACGGACATCACGGCGATCAGACCGGCGAAGATCACGTTGCGGCCGCGGAAGTGCAGGCGGGCGAGGGCGTAGCCTGCGAGCGAATTGAAGAACACCCTGCCGAGGGTCACGACGATCGTGACGATCGCGGAGTTCTTGAACCAGATCGGGAAGTCCGAATTGAGGAAGAGCTTCTGGTACGCCGCGGTCGTGAAGGTGGCCGGGATGAGTCCGAGCGGATCGGTCGCGGCATCCGGTTCCGTCTTGAACGAGGTCGAGATGTCGATCAGGAACGGGAAGATGTAGATGATCGCGATGACCACCAGCACGGCATACAGCACCGAGCGCGACGCGATCTGGTCGGCTGAGAGCCGTTCCCGGCGATGGAAGGACCGCGCCACGGTCGGTTTGACGGCGGTGCTCATGGCTGGTCCCCCCTCCGCGACGGCGCTGTTATGGCCACGGCCGCGGCGATCTGGCCTGACGCGCCCGACGCCGGTCCGGATCCGCCAGACGGCGGGATGTCGTAGAGCCGCATTCGTCGCCTCGACACCTTGCGCTCGGCGAGAATCCAGCGTTGGAGGAGCGTGAACGCGACGATGATGATGAAGAGCAGGAACGCGATCGCCGCTCCCTGTCCCCACTGCTGGTCGTTGAAGGCCGCCTGGTAGGAGAGGAAGGCCGGGGTCAGCGTGGTCTTGCCCGGAGCCCCCCTGGTGCCGGTGTAGATCTGGTCGAAGACCTGCCAGCATCCGATGAGACCGAGGGTCAGCACGGTGAAGAGCGTTGGGCGAAGCTGCGGAAGGGTGACCCGCCAGAAGCGCTGCCAGCCGTTCGCGCCATCCATCATCGCCGCCTCCGTCACGTCTCCGCCGAGGTTCTGCAGCGCCGCGACGAAGAGGAGCATGAAGGTGCCACTGGTGGTGAAGATCGCAAGCAGCACGAAGGCGGACATGGCGACGGACGGCCCGCCGATCCAGTCCCACCACGAGACGCCGAGGGCCGTGTTGCTGGTGAGAAAGCCTGGGCCGCTCGAGGCCCCGAAGTGGAAGATGCCGTTGGCGTCGTTGAACCAGTTCGGCCCGGTGATGCCGATGAACGAGAGGAGCTTGTTCACCGCTCCGGTGGCGTTGAAGAGGAAGAGCCAGAGCACCGTGATGGCGACCGAACTCGTCACGGAAGGGAAGTAGAAGGCGGTGCGGAAGAATCCGCGGCCCTTGAGGATCTGCCGGTTGACCAGCACCGCGAGAAGCAGCGAGAGCGCGGTCTGCAGCGGCACGACGAGCACCACGTACCAGGCGTTGTTCTTGAGTGAGGTGCCGAAGTCCTGCTCCGCCAGCCCGCCTCCGGAGAGCAGGGCCGAGTAGTTATTGAGGCCGACGAACCTGACGTTGCCCGCGAATGGGCTGCCGCGCCCGCTCCAGTCGGAGAAGCTCACCCACAGCGCCATGAGAACCGGAACGACAAGAAACAGGCCGAGTAGGACGAGCATCGGGGCAGTGAAGAGCCATCCCGAGGCAGCCTCCCCCCTGCGGATGCCGGACACGCTCCGGCGCCGCAGATCGGGAGACCGCCTCGTGGTCGTCGACATTGTCGTTACTTCACCAGGGCTTGGAGATTCGTCTGCGTCGCGTCGAGGATCGTCTTCGGATCACCCGTCGCGAGGCTCTCGATCTTCGAGTTGAAGTCGGTGACCGCCGCCGCCGCGCCCTTAGCCGTCGGCACGCCCTTGGCATAGCTGGCCGCGCTCAGGAAGGGCACCAGCTCCGGGTTCGCCTTCTTCCATTCGCTTGCCGCCGATTGGATCGACGGCATCGGACCAAAAGCCTTCGAGAAGGCGAGCTGGTCGCCCGCGCTTGTCAGCTTCTCGACGAGCTTCAGCGCCGCTGCCTGGTTGGGGCTGTCGGCCGCGATGCCCCAGCAGTTGGTGAACTGCAGGGTTCCCTTGCCGGCGGGGCCAGCCGGGAGCTCGACGACCTTGTACTTGAGGTTCGGATAGTCCGCCTGCATACCACCGGTGATCCAGTTTCCCTCGATCGTCATGGCGGCTAGCCCCTTACCGAATGCCTCCCCGCCCCAACCAGCGCCGAGGTCCTTGGCGTACTTGAGGCTGCCGTCGCTCATGAGCTTCTTCACGTAGTCGAGCGCCGCGACGTTCGCCTGGCTGTTGGCCGTCGCCTTCGTGCTGTCCGCGTTCATCAGGTTGCCACCGGCCTGTGTCATGAATGCACCGACACGGGCATATTCGCCGCCGATACCGAGACCGACGTGTCCGGCAGTCGTCAGCTTCTTAGAGACCGTCTCGAGCTGGCTCCAGGTGGTCGGGATGTCCGCATTCGTGAGGCCCGCCGCAGCCCACATGTCGGTGTTGATCTCGAGGGCCAGCGTCGAGAAGTCCTTCGGCGCACAGTAGAACTTGCCGCCGTAGGTGAAGGACTTCACGAGACCCGGATAGAAGTCGCTCTTGTTGGCGAGCTGGTCTCCGTAGGCCAGGAGCGAGCCGTTCGAGGCGTAGCCGGCCAGTGCATCCGTCGAGAGGTAGAAGACATCGGCAGGCTTGCCGGAGGAGAAACCCTGGGCGAGCTGCTGGTTCAGGTCGCTTGCGACCGTGACCTTCGCGGCGGTACCGGATGACTTGGCCCAGTCGGCGACCGCGCTGTTCACGGCCTTCGTCTCGGCGGCGCCACTGGACCCGATGAGCACGGTCAGCGCCTTGTTCGAGGAGGTGAGTCCTCCGCTAGGACTGGGGCTGCTGCCGCTGCTGAAGCCGGACCCGCACGCGCTCAGCGTGAGGGCTCCAACCGCAGCCAAGGCGCCGGCGACAAGCCAGCGTGTTGTGCTTCGTTGCATTTGATTCTCCTTGGTTGATTGTGCCCGTGATCAGGCACTGCGAGGGGGTCAGTGAAGTCGGGGCCGCACGCATTCTCCGAATGCGGATGGGGAAGGAGACTTCTGCAGCGCGAAACCAGCCGTCACGAAGCCCTCCCTTGGGTCAATTGGATCGTTCAAACTTTTGCGCCTCTTCGCACTATTTGATCGATCAAACTACTGTCCGACGATAACCCCGGTTCCAGGGGGTGTCAAGCCGGTTGGTGACACCGCCCGCGCGCAGTCTTGGGTGCACAGAGGGCTTCCTACGGACGCAGCGCGGCTGGAGTAACGTACGGATCAGACTTGATCGATCAAACTTCGGAGGTGGACGATGTCGCAGTTGCCGACCGTGCTCGACGTCGGACGGGTCGCCGGAGTCTCGCGGCAAACGGTGTCCAACGTGCTGAACTCCCCCGAACTCGTCAAGCCGGCAACCCGCGCGAAGGTCGAGGCCGCGATCGCGCAGCTGGGCTATCGCCCGCACGCCTCAGCGCGGCGGCTTCGCACGCAGAAGAGCTCCACGCTCGGCATCCGCCTCGATCCGATGACCAATGGGATTTCGGGCTCGGTCCTCGACCGCTTTCTGCACGCCCTCACTGAGAGGGCCGATCGTCGTGGGTTGCGTGTCATGCTCTTCACAGCAACGGATCCGCAGGATGAGATCCGCCAGTTCGGGCGGCTGCGCGACGGTGCCGACGTCGACGGCTTTGTCCTGACCTCGACGTTTCACGGCGATCCGCGCACGGAGTGGCTCATCGAGAACAACGTGCCATTCGTGACCTTCGGCCGGCCATGGGGCATTGACGACATGAACGACCCGCGCCATCTCTGGGTGGATGTCGACGGGTGGAGCGGCTTGTACGAAGGCACAACGTCACTGCTCAATACGGGATCGGTTCGCATCGCGTACCTGGGCTGGCCGAGTCCGTCAGGCACCGGCGACGACCGACGTCGCGGCTGGCGGGACGCGATGACGGACAACGGGACGCTCAGCGCGGCGGAACTTGACGCCCTCGATCTGCGCACGAATGACGGCGTGGACCAGGGCAGGGATGCCGTAAAGGCGCTACTCGGATCGGGTGTACAGGTCGACGCGGTCGTGAGCGCGAGCGACTCGCTCGCCATCGGCGCGCTCCTTGCCGTGGGTCCGGATGTGCCGGTCATCGGTTACGACAACACGCCGGTCGCCGAGGCCATCGGCCTTTCGAGCATCGAACAACCGCTGGATGAGGTGGCGGAGGGCGCGCTCCAACTGCTGCTCGGCGTGAGTGGGCGCGAGATCGTCGGCTGGAGGAGCAACTCCACCGAACCGCGTCACCGACTGGTCGCGCCTCGCCTCATAGCTCGCGAGCGCTCGAGGGTCACCGGGGTGCGGTAACCCGGGGCGGTATCCAGCCCTACTTGCCGACCGGCGTCGACTTCTTGGCGGGTGGAGCGGTGGTCGACGTCGCGGTCGAAGCCACCGGAAGAGGAGTCGTCGTCGTCCTCTTCACGAGGGCGGCGGGCGGCAGCGGCGTGCGCATGATCGGCCTGCGCGGTTCGCCGCGACGATCCTGGCCGGGAAGCGGCCGGTGGGGCCGCCCGTACAGCGCCTTCGAGGAGTCGAGCAACCATGGCACGAGCGCGATGGTCACCCCATGGCAGAGGGCGAGCTTCTGGCGGATTCGGCGGGACTTGTGGTTGTGCAGAAGGTGTTCCCACCAGTGGCCGACGACGTAGAGCGGCGTGTAGACGGTCACGACCTCGGCACCGTGTTCTTCACGATGCGCCTTGATGTACTTGATGAGCGGCATGCTGATGTCGCGGTAGGGGGACTCGATGATGCGGAGCGGGACTTTGATGTTCTGCTCTTCCCACTGTTTCTCAAGCAGGTCCGTCGCCTCGTCGTCGATGTTGGCGTGAACGGCCTCGATGCTCTCGTGGCGGGCCGCGATGGCGTAGTCGAGCGCCTTGAGCGTGGGCTTCTGCATCTTGCCGACGAGCACGATGGCGTGATCTCCGCGAGCGCCGAACGACGTGGTCGGGTCGGCTTCGATCTCGTGTTCGATGCCGCGATAGTAACGATTCACCCCGAGCATCAGCAGGAAGAGTATCGGCATGATCAGAAAGACCAGCCAGGCGCCGTGGGTGAACTTGGTAATGGTGACAACGATGAGCACGACCGCGGTGAGAAGCGCTCCGAAGGCGTTGATCATGCGACTACGGATGATCTGGCCCCGGTTCGGGGCGCCGTTACGCAGCAGATTGGTCCAGTGCACGACCATTCCGGTCTGGCCGAGTGTGAAGGAGACGAAGACGCCGATGATATAGAGCTGGATCAGCTGGGTCAGGTTGGCCCGATAGACCAGCAGCAGCACGATGGCCGCCGCGCTGAGCACGAGCACACCATTCGAATAGACGAGGCGGTCACCACGCGTCTGCAGCGACTTCGGCGCGTAGGAATCACGAGCCAGAACGGAACCCAGCAGCGGAAAGCCGTTGAACGCGGTATTCGCGGCGAGGAGTAGAACGAGCGCGGTTGCGCCCTGGATGACGTAGAACATGAAGAAACCGCCGCCGGGAAATACCGCGGCCGCGATCTGCGAAATCACGCTGGCCTGTGGCGCAGTCGTGCAGTTCTTGAAGCCCTGCAGGTCGCAGGCGACCTCGGCGTAGTGCACCCGGCTGATGAGGGCGAGCGTCACGATCCCGATGAAGAGCACGATCGCGATGCTGCCCATGAGCACCAGCGTGCGCTGGGCGTTCTTGATCTTCGGACGGCGGAAGGCCTGCACGCCGTTGGCGACCGCTTCGACACCGGTGAGCGCGCTACAGCCGCTGGCGAATGCGCGAAGCAGAAGGAGGATGAACGCGATCTGGGTCAGGCTCCCCGGCGACTTCACGGTGAAGACGGACGAGGCCGCTATCGGCGAATCGCCGAGCGCGGTCCGCACGAGTCCCGTGATGATCATGACGCCGACACTGGCGACGAAGAGGTAGGTGGGAAGCGCGAAGGCCTTGCTTGACTCTGCAACGCCGCGGAGGTTCACCGCTGCGAGGATGATCACGAACCCGATGGCGATCTCGACCCGCCAGGTGTTGAGCACCGGGAACGCGGAGATGATGTTGTCGACGCCGCTCGCGACCGACACAGTAACGGTGAGGATGTAGTCGACGAGCAGCGCGGATGCCACGACAAGCCCGGCCTTTTCGCCGAGATTACGGTGCGCCACCTCGTAGTCGCCGCCGCCCGACGGATATGCTTTGATGAGCTGGCGGTATGAGGCCACCACCACGATCAGCAGCAGCACGACTGCTGCCGCGACCCACGGTGCGAAGCTGAGGAAAGCAAGGCCACCGAGCGTGAGGATGAGCAGCAGTTCCTGGGGCGCGTAGGCCACCGAAGACAGGGCGTCGCTCGCAAAGATGGGCAGCGCCAAGTGCTTCGGGAGGAGTTGTCCTTCGAGCTTCTCGGTGGACAATGGTTCGCCGATCAGCCACCGCTTCGGCGACCGGGCTTCGCTAGTCACGAGGAGCGACACTACACCCGTTGCTCGCACTGTCAAGAATCCATTAGACAACGTCGAAACCGGCTGGCGTATTCCCGGCCGAAAGTCACCGCGACTATCGGGATGCTGTCAGGAACCCTCTCTATTTCGCCCGGTTGTCACGCAGCGACTGCCGCACCGCTGCAAGCTGGCTCCTGAGCAGAGGCACCGTGCCTTCGGGGATCGCACCGCTGGCGACGAGCTCGCGCAGGTCGACACGAACCTGGTGACGGAACTCGTCGAGCACCATCTCCGCCTCGCGCAGTTGCCTGCCTGCCTGCTGGCGCTGCGGCTCGGCCCGGATGGTGCGACCCGCTTCCCGCGCATCCGCCCGTGCTTCCCTGGCTGCCGCCGCGAGATCCGCGCGCAGCGTCTTCATCGCCTCATTGACAGATGACCGCACCTCGTCGGCGAGGCGGCGCACCGAATCCGTGACGTCGCTTTCGATGCCGTCGAGCTCGCCGTGACGCTCCTCGAGCTCGTGCCGACCGGCATCCGTGATCGCGTAGACGGTCTTGCGACCGTCCGTCGACTTGGTGACGAGTCCCTCTTCCTCGAGCTTGGCCAGTCGTGGATAGATGGTGCCGGCGCTTGGAACATAGGTGCCGCCGAAGCTGCGTCCGAGCGCCTGGATCAGCTCGTAGCCGTGCATCGGTTGCGTGGAGAGGATGCTGAGCAGATAGAGCCGCAGGTGCCCGTGGGCGAAGACCGGCGGTGTCATGCGGTCACCGCGTGGAGTACCGAGACGTTTCCACTCACCGTGTTCGCCCGGAACTCGAGCCAGTGCTTGTCGAGCGATCCGTACTTGCCGGTGTAGGTGCCGTGGACACCCGTGATCTGCGAATCGTCGAGCTGCAGCCGTCCGCTCACCGTGTTGATCCGGTATTGGGCGGGGATGCCCGGCTCCAGCCGCGTGGTCACGTCCCCGGAAACGGTGTTGATGCGCACCTCATCGGGGATGCCCGCAATGTCGAGGAATACGTTGCCCGCCACGCCATCGCTCGTGAACTTCATGATCTGACCCGACGCCGTCACGTCGCCGCTCACGGTGTGGGCCGCGATCCTGCCGTAGTGATTGCGCGCGGCGATCTCGCCGCTGACGGCATTGAGTTCGAGATCGCCACTGTGGTTGTCGATGACGATGTCGCCGCTCACGGTGCTGATGCGCGCATCCTCGGTCAGCCCGCTGATGAGGGCGCTGGCGGACACGACACCGAATTTGAGCTCGACGTCGCGCGGAACCATGATGCTCACGTCGGCGCTCGCGCTGCCGCGGAACGATTTGAAGACGTCGATGAAGTTGTCCCAGCTGAGCTGCGGGTGGTCGATCTCGAGGGTGTCCCCATCGATGGCGATCTTCAGCGCCTTACCGCGCACGGAGTGCACTTCGACACGCGCACCGGGCTCGTCGTGACCGACGATGGCGACCTGCCCGCCGATGAGGCTCACCTTGAGCTTGCGGATCATTTCGATGTCGATGACCTTTTCGCCCTCGACGAGCCACTTCTCCTGTGCCATGTTCTTACCAATCTCAAGATATATCGCGTTTGTGTAAACTCAAGATATATCGCGAGTTTGATTTGTGCAAGGGCCCCGCCGTTTTGCGGCCCGACACATCGCTGCGGGGGTTTGTGGTCAGTGCGGCCGCTGGAACGGGCGCACGGACAACGAGATCCAGCGCGGAGGTCGAGCCCCGCGGCATCCAATGGCTTGACATTGACGTAGCGTCAACCTCTAGCGTGGATCCAGAGAGAGGAGGATGCAGTGGACTGGTCGATCCAGGAGATCGCACGACTGTCGGGAACGACGTCCCGCACGCTGCGTCACTACGACGACATCGGGCTGCTGCCACCGAGCCGCATTGGCTCGAACGGATACCGCTACTACGACGAGGGCGCGCTCGCCCGGCTCCAGCGCATCCTCCTACTCCGCGAACTCGGACTCGGGTTGCCCGCCATCGCCGATATCGTCGACGGCCAGCAGGCCAATGCGGATGCGCTCACGAGTCACCTGCGCTGGTTGCGGCAGGAGAAAGAACGTCTCGATCGGCAGATCAGCTCGGTCGAGATCACGATCCTCAAGATGGAAGGAGGTGAACCACTCATGGCAGGAGAAATGCTCGACGGCTTCGACCACACACGATACAGGGAGGAGGTCGAGGAGCGCTGGGGCAAGGAGGCCTATTCCGCGGGCGACCGCTGGTATCGCTCCCTCAGCCCGGAGCAGAAAGCGCGATTCACGCAGGACCAGCTCGATATCCGGCGCGACTATGCGAGAGCGTTCGAGGCGGGCATGTCCGCGGAGAGCGAAGACGTACAGGCGATCGTGCAGCGCCACTTCGACTGGATCAGCGTCGGCTGGCAGGGCAAACGTCCGAGTGCCCAGCAGTTCGTCGGTCTCGGCGAGATGTATGTCGCGGACGACCGCTTCGCGGCGAACTACGGCGGTCTCGATGGCGCGAGCTTCGTGCGAGACGCGATGAAGGTCTACGCCGAGCGCAAGCTCTAACGCTGACCGAGCCAGTTCGGGGCTGCAGACCCGTTCTGCCCCGCGCGTGCGAACGGAGGCGGCCCGTCGATCCCGGTCGCGGCGATGGCGGCCCAGAACAGGATGCACCAGGCCGCGAGCGCCACGGTCACGATGACTCGCGGGCCGCGACATCCGCGGACGCGCGCGTGTCCGGCACGAGCACCGCCCGCTTCGGCGACTCTGACACTCGCAGTACAGGCATGGTGAGGTTGACCATCGGTCCAATCAACAGGGCGAAGGCGAGGGTTCCCAGGCCGACGTTGCCGCCGAGCACCCAGCCGATGCCGAGCACGACGACCTCGATCGACGTGCGCACGATCCAGATGCGCCAGCCCCACCGACGATGAACGCCCGTCATCAGCCCGTCGCGCGGACCGGGTCCGAAGCGCGCGCCGATGTAGAGCCCGGTGGCGATCGCGAGCAGCGAGAGTCCACCCAGAAAGAGCAGAACCTGCAACACGAGCACATGCTGCTCCGGGATGAGAGCGAGGCCGAGCTGGGCGCTAGGCCCGATCAGCAGCACGTTGAGCAGTGTGCCGATGCCCGGTTTCTGCCGGATGGGAATCCACAGCAGGAGGACGATGAGACCGACGATGGAGGTGACCCAGCCGAACTCGATGCCGGTGAGCTTGGACACCCCCTGAGCGAGCACGTCCCACGGTGAGACTCCGATGGCTGCCCGCACCATCATGGCGATGGCGAACCCATAAAGGAAGAGGCCGACGAGCAGCTGGCCGATTCGGCGGGTCATTACGAGCGGTGCGTTCATAGTCATATCCAATTGCCAAATTGGCCTTATTGCAAGATGCCAATTCGCGTAGAGTGGCCCCATGGCAACCATCTCTGCGCGATTATTGGCTTCTTTGCTGCGCGGATGGCGGGAGTCCACTTCGGCGCCAGCGTACAGCGCGCTGGCCGATCGCATTCGCCTGCTCATCCTCGACGGTCGCATCCCGCTCGGCACGCGCATCCCCGCCGAACGTGACCTCGCTGCGCAACTGGAGGTGAGCCGCACGACTGTCACGGCGAGCTACGGCGAGCTGCGGGCATCCGGATACCTCGACAGCGTCAGGGGCTCCGGAAGCGTGGCAAGGCTTCCCACCGGTTCGCCGATCTCGATGGAAAACGTTCACTCCGGATACCTCGACTTCAGCAAGGCGGCGATGCCGGCCATCCCGGCCATCGTCGAGGCCGCGCAGCGAGCCGCAGCGGAGCTTCCCGCCTACCTCGGCGGATCAGGCTTCGACCCGATCGGACTCCCGGTCCTCAGAATCCCCATCGCCGAGCGCTATGCGGCGCGGGGCCTGCCGACGGAGCCGGAGCAGATCATGGTCACGATCGGCGCGCAACACGCGATTGCACTACTCGCCAGAACGCTGCTCGCGCGAAGCGACAGCGCGCTCGTGGAGTCGCCGAGCTACCCGCACGCGTATGAGGCGTTGCGGCTCGCAGGCGCCCGACTCGTGCCGGTGAGCGTGACGACGGAGGACGGGTGGGATGAGGCCGGGCTCGAGCAGGCGATAAAGCGCACCAGCCCAGCCGTGGGTTACCTCATGCCCGATTTCCACAATCCGACCGGCCGCTCGATGTCACCGGAACTGCGAGAGCGGATGCTCGCGCTCGCCCTTGCGCAGGGAACGACGATCGTGGCCGACGAGACCATGGCGGAACTCGCCATCGACGATGGTGACGCCCCGCTCCCTCTAGCCGCGTACGGACCGGCAGTGCTGATCGGCTCGGTCGGCAAGACCGTCTGGGGCGGCGTGCGCATCGGCTGGATTCGCGCGGAACGGCAGCTGATCCAGAAACTCGCCCGTGCCCGTAGCGCGGGCGACCTTGGCACCCCTGCCCTCGAACAGCTGCTCGTCAAGAATCTCCTGGAACAGTACGACTCGATCCTCGCGACCCGCCGGAACCAGCTCCGCGACGGGCGTGACTATCTCGCCGTGGCCCTTGGCGAGGCATTCCCCGACTGGCATATTCCTCGCGCGGCGGGAGGCCTTACGGCCTGGGTGAATATCGGAGCACCCGTCAGCTCGCAGCTGACCCTTGCCGCGCGAAACGAGGGCCTGCTGCTCGCGGCCGGCCCGCGATTCGGCATCGATGGAGCATTCGAACGCTTCCTTCGCATCCCGTTCAGTTTTTCGCGGGCGGAAACCGATCGCGGAGTGGCCGCGCTCGCCGCCGCCTGGGCATCGCTCTCGAGGGGCCCGTTGCTCGACCAGAACTTCCTGGCAGAGGTCGTGTAGGCCCGTAGTTACTCCAAGCGGAGTACGCGCGCTCGCAGCCGCCCCTGCGATACTGAGCCCTCAGGGCACGACGCTGTGCGTTTTCGTCCCATGCCATCCAGGAGTAACCACGTGCATCTGCTGTCCGTCTTCAGCCTGCGCAACCGCGCACTCATCGCACTCATCACCGTTGTCGTGGCCGTATTCGGCGGCATCTCGCTGACGCTCTTCAAACAGGAGCTCATCCCCTCGCTCTCGCTCCCCTCGGTCTACATCGTCACCAGCTACCCCGGTGCCTCGCCCGACGTGGTCAACAAGGATGTCAGTACCCCGATCGAAAGCGCGATCCAGGGCATCGAGAACCTCAGCTCGACAACCGCAACGTCCAACACGTCGTCATCGACGGTCACGGCATCCTTCACCTATGGCACCAACATCGCTACCTCGGAACAGAAGGTCCAGCTCGCCCTTGACCGGCTCTCGAGCACGCTGCCGAGCGGCGTCATACCGCAGGTGATCACGTTCAGTCTGAGCGATTTCCCCGTCATCCAGCTCGCGGTCACCAGCGATCTCGACAAGCACGTGCTTGCCTCGAAACTCTCCTCCCTGACCGTGACGAGCCTCAAGCAACTTGACGGCGTCAGCGACGTCAGTCTGCTCGGCGAGGCCTCGCAGCGCGTGGCGATCACGCCGGATGCCGCCAAGCTCACCGCAGACGGCCTCAGCATCCAATCGATCAAGAACGCGCTCGCCGCGAACGGCAGCCTGCTCGCGAGCGGGTCGATCACCGAGAACTCGAAGACCCTCACCGTGCAGGCCGGCAGCAAGCTGGTCTCGACGTCGGACATCGGGGCACTCCCGCTGCTCGGCGGGCGCCCCGCGGCGACAGCGCCGACCATAGCGGATGTCGCGACCGTCGCCGTCGTCGACAACCCGATCGCCGGCTATTCGAGCGTGAACGGCAAGGCGGCCGTGTCGCTCAACATCACCAAGACGGCCGCAGCCAACACGGTGACCGTCTCGAAGACCGTCCACGACGCCATCCCGGCGCTCGAGAAGCAGCTCGGGAGCAACACCAGGTTCACGGTCGTTTCCGACCAGGCCCCATCGATTACGCAGTCGATCAACAGCCTCGCCGAAGAGGGACTGATCGGCCTCGCGCTCGCGGTGGTCGTCATCCTGATCTTCCTCCTGTCGATCCGGTCGACCCTCGTCACCGCGATCTCGATTCCCGTCTCTGTGCTGCTCACCTTCATCGGCATGTTTGCTGCCGGATACAGCCTCAACGTCATCACCCTCGCCGCGCTGACGATCGCGATCGGCCGGGTGGTCGACGATTCGATCGTCGTCATCGAGAACATCAAGAGACATATCAGCCACGGCGAAGACAAGCTGCAGGCCATCAAAACGGCGGTGCGCGAGGTCGCCGTCGCCGTCACGGCATCCACCATCACCACCGTCGCCGTGTTCCTGCCCGTGGCGTTCGTCGGCGACATCACGGGGGAACTGTTCCGGCCATTCGCGCTCACGGTCACGATCGCGTTGCTCTCGTCGCTGTTCGTGTCGCTCACCATCGTGCCGGTGCTGGCGTACTGGTTCCTCGGCAACAGGAAGCCGGTCCACAAGCACGCGGGGGCCGAGGCGACGACCAACTCGACCCTCTCTCAAGACGAGCTGGAGACCCCGAGCCGGCTTCAGAAGATCTACCTGCCCATCATCCGCTGGACCCTCAAGTTCCCGGCGATAGTGCTCGTGCTCGCCCTGCTGCTGCTCGCCGGCAGCGGCGTGGCGCTCACCGGGCTGAAGACCAACTTCATCGGTAACAGCGGCCAGAACACGGTGACCGTCACCCAGACACTCCCGCTCGGAACGAGTCTCGACGCCCAGAACACGGCGTCGAAGAGTGTCGAAACGGCCCTGCGCGAAATCAAGGGCGTGCAGACGGTGCTGCTCACGATCGGGTCGGGCGGCAGCTCACTGCGCGCCGCATTCTCGGGCGGCGGCTCGAGCAGCTTCGCGATCACCACAGACCCGAACGCGGACCAGGCGAAACTGCAGGACACGATCACGAAGCGGATGCAGCAGATCACGAGTGAGGGAGACATCCGGATCCAGGCGGCCCAGGGCGGGTTCGCCTCGTCCAATATCGAGGTGGATGTCACGGCCGGAAGCGACGCCGACCTCCGCAAGGCCAGCGATGACATCCTGGCCCATGTCAAGAACCTCTCCGTGGTGTCGAGCGCATCGAGCAACCTCTCGGCGTCGCTGCCCTACCTCGCGGTGCAGGTCGATCGGGCGAAGGCCGCGGCCGCCGGGCTCAGTGACCAGCAGGTGGGCGGCATCATCACCCAGGCCATGAATCCGAGCGCAACCGGCACGATCGTGATCGACCAGAAGACGCTGTCGATCTATGTCAACAACCCGGCGAAGCCCACGACGAAGGCCGAACTCGAAGCGTTCTCGATCCCGACCCTCAGGGGTCCGGTGCCGCTCAGCAACATGGCGACCGTCACCACGGTCAACGGCCCATCGAGCATCACCACCATCAAGGGCTTGCGCAGCGCGACGCTCACCGTCGTCCCGGGCACGGACAACACCGGCAACGCCTCCGCCGTCGTCACGGCCGCCGTGAACAAGGTGAAGCTTCCGGCGAGCGCCAACGTCACGTTCGGAGGTGTGACCTCCCAGCAGAGCAGTTCCTTCGGGCAGCTGGGGCTTGCCCTCCTCGCGGCGATCCTGATCGTCTATGTGGTGATGGTCGCGACCTTCAAGAGCCTCCGCCAGCCGCTGCTGCTGCTGGTGTCGATTCCGTTCGCGGCGACCGGCGCGATCGCGCTGCAGGTGATCTCCGGCGTTCCGTTGGGCGTGGCATCCATCATCGGTCTGCTCATGCTCGTCGGGATCGTCGTGACGAACGCGATCGTGCTCGTCGACCTGATCAACCAGTACCGAACCCGCGGCATGAAGGTCGGTGACGCAATCGTGAACGGCGCATCGCGACGCCTCCGCCCCATCCTCATGACGGCACTCGCGACGATCGGCGCCCTGCTTCCGCTGGGTCTCGGCATCACCGGGCACGGCGGCTTCATCTCGCAGCCGCTCGCCATCATCGTGATCGGCGGCCTCGTGTCATCCACCATCCTGACCCTGTTGGTCTTGCCGGTGCTCTACTACCTCGTCGAGGGCGCGAAGGAGCGCCGGACGGAGCGGCGGTCTCGGCAGTCGTTAGGCTCGGAGAGTGCCCACCCCTGATTTCGTCCTCGCGCTGCGCGAGAAGATGGGGCACGCGCCGCTCTGGCTTTCCGGGGTGACCGCGGTTGTGGTGCGAGGCGAGGAGATCCTCCTCGTGAGGCGCGCGGACACCGGCGAGTGGACTCCGGTCACGGGCATCATCGATCCGGGGGAAGAGCCTGCGGCGGCGGCCGAACGCGAGGTGCTAGAGGAAGCGGACATCGTCGCGCGGTGCGAGTCGCTGGCGTGGGTGCGGGTGCTGCCTCCTGTCCGCTACCCGAACGGTGACGAGTCCCAGTACCTCGACCTTATATTCCGTTGCAGTTATGTGTCGGGTGAACCATTCCCGGCCGACGGCGAGAACACCGCTGCAGCCTGGTTTCCGCTCGATGCGATGCCGCAAATGTCGGACGACATGGTCGTACGCGTCCGGGCCGCCCTCGAAGACAACGTCGTCACACGATTCGAGCGCTAGAGCGACTTCTCCATACAGACGCTGAACTCATCCCCGACGTACTGCCCGAAGTTTGGTATGCGGCGATAGCCGTGCTTCTCATACAGCGCTATCGCCTCGGGTTGCATGGGTCCCGTTTCCAACTGCACGAGGCCGATCTCGTGCGCACGAGCGTGCGTTTCGAGAGTGGAGAGGATGCCGCTGGCAAGACCCTTGCCGCGCGCATCGGGATGCACGAACATCCGCTTCAGTTCCGCCGTGCCGTCGCCACGCTCAACGAGCGCTCCCATGCCGACCGCCCGCTCACCTGACCTGGCGACGGCAACGGTGACGCCGGGCGCGAGCAATTCGTCGACGTCGAGCATGTAGCAACTCTCGGCCGGGTACAGACTCAGGGCGAAATCGTCGCTCAGCACCAGAAGCTCGCGAATCCCAGGTGCGGTCGCGGGCTCTATCGAAAAGGTCATGGTGCCTCAAGTTTCGCATGCAGGGCGCCGCCGCTGCCAGGAACGCGCGCCGAGACGTGCCGGACTCCGCATATTGATTCCGCCCAAGCGGATGCGCTTTGGCCGATCATCGGGTAACGTGGTCCAGTCGGCTCTAGACATCGCGAAATTTGCGAATGGGTTTGTAAGTCTTTCGGGCCGGTTTCCCTCCTCCAACTACTCCTTGGAACGCGTGGGAAAAATCACGTATGTGAAACGGTCCTGGCCAAAGATTGCCCGGGTTCCAGCAGAAGCGCTGCTTGTTGGTTGCGCGCTGCCATGCAACTAAATACAACCCGGAAAGAACCATGCCTAACTTCAAGAAGCCGGCCTCAGGCCGACCCGCAAAAAAGTACAACTCCGGCGGAGGAGCCCAGGCTCCCGGCAGCCGCAGCGCCGGACACCGTGGCTTCCACGGCGACGCCGCTCCGGTGAAGAAGCGCTGGACGCAGGATGACCGCGCTGCCCGCACCGGTGACCGTCCCGCATCCGGCGACCGTCGTCCGAACTGGACCCCGACCAACGAGCGTCCCGAGCGTCCCGCCTATGGTGACCGTCCGCAGCGCACGGAGCGCCCGGCCTATGGTGATCGTCCGGCTCGCACCGAGCGCCCGTCGTATGGTGACCGTCCGCAGCGGACCGAGCGCCCGTCGTATGGTGACCGCACGGAGCGCCCCTCCTACAATGACCGCCCCGCGCGTCCGTCGTATGGCGATCGTCCGGCTCGCACCGAGCGCCCGTCCTATGGTGATCGTCCGCAGCGCACCGAGCGCCCGTCGTACAACAACGACCGCCCGGCTCGTCCGGCGTACAACGATCGCCCGGAGCGTCCCTCCTACAATGACCGCCCCGCGCGTCCGTCCTATGGTGACCGTCCGCAGCGCACCGAGCGCCCGTCGTATAACAACGACCGCCCGGCTCGTCCGGCGTACAACGATCGCCCGGAGCGTCCCTCCTACAATGACCGCCCGGCGCGAACTGAACGCCCCGCGTACGACGATCGTCCGGCTCGCACGGAGCGTCCGTCGTACAACGACCGCCCGCAGCGCTCGTACGAGGACCGGGCCCCCCGTCGCGACAGTGACTACTACCCCAACCGCGACACCAAGTCGGCATCATTCGCCGCACACGAGGATGTCGTTCTCGAGCGCCTCGAGGCGAAGGTAATCACCGCGGATGACGCCGTCGGTAAGACCTGGGGTGACCTGGGCATCGGCGACAACATGACGCGGCAGCTGATCGCGATGGGTGCGGAGACTCCGTTCCCCATCCAGGCCGCGACAATCCCTGACGTTCTCGCCGGCAGGGACGTCCTCGGCCGCGGCAAGACCGGCTCGGGCAAGACGATCGCTTTCGGCGCTCCGCTCGTCGAGCGGCTCATGGAGAATGAGGGCGGCAAGAACCGCAAGCCGGGTCGCAAGCCGCGCGCGCTCATCCTCGCTCCGACGCGCGAACTGGCCATGCAGATCGACCGCACCGTGCAGCCCATCGCGCGCAGCGTCGGCCTCTTCACGACGACAATCGTCGGCGGTGTGCCTCAGTACAAGCAGGTCTCGACCCTCCAGCGCGGCGTGGACATCGTCATCGCGACGCCGGGGCGCGTCGAGGACCTCATCGAGCAGGGACGCCTCGATCTGAGCGAGGTCTTTGTGACCGTGCTCGACGAGGCCGACCACATGTGCGACCTCGGGTTTCTCGAGCCGGTGCAGCGCATCCTCGAGGAGACCAAGCAGGGCGGTCAGAAGCTCCTCTTCTCGGCGACTCTCGACAAGGGCGTTGCCACCCTCGTCAAGCAGTTCCTCAAGGAACCTTCGGTTCACGAGGTTGCCGGCGAAGACCAGGCTTCATCGACGATCGACCACCGCGTGCTGCTCATCGAGCAGCGCGACAAGGGCCGCATCATCGAGGAACTTGCGAGCGGCGAGGGCAAGACGCTGATCTTCGCCCGCACCCGCGCGTTCGCGGAGCAGCTCGCCGACCAGCTAGAGGATGCCGGGATTCCGGCCACCTCACTGCACGGCGATCTCAACCAGTCGCGCCGCACGCGCAACCTCCAGTTGCTCACCAGCGGCCGGGTCAATGTGCTCGTGGCTACGGATGTCGCGGCTCGCGGCATCCACGTCGATGACATCTCGCTCGTGATTCAGGCTGACGCCCCCGACGAATACAAGACCTACCTGCACCGCTCTGGCCGCACGGGCCGCGCCGGCAAGGTCGGAACCGTCGTCACGCTCATCTCGAAGTCGCGTCGCCGCCGGATGGACGAGCTTCTCGGCCGAGCCGAGATCACGGCCGCGGTGACGCTCGCCGCCCCTGGGGACCGCGTGATCGGAGAGCTCGCAGCCCTGTAACCCCGCCCGACGAAAGGCGCTCATCCGTGACGGTGGGCGCCTTTTGCGTTGCGCCGCTGGCGCCGTACACGATCGCGAACGCCACGCCGACGGTCAGCTCGCCCTGTCCGCTGAACCGCCGATCCCAGAACAGTTGCGGAGGACCATGCGTGGCGAGCCCGCCTTCGCTGCATCCGACTCGCCCGAAGGCTCCTCCGCAACGGTCGGAAGCGAACGGGGCTGCCGTGAACAGGCTCCGGATTGAGAAGTTCCACCACTCAGTGGCATCCGCGCCAGCTATTGGACACATGACTCGGGTCGGAGAAGCATTGAGCCTATGGATTACACACACCTCGGTCGCTCAGGACTCACCGTCTCCCGGCTCTGCCTCGGCACAATGAACTTCGGTCCGCAGACGAGCGAGGCCGACTCGCATTCGATCATGGACTCCGCCCACGAGCACGGCATCAACTTCTTCGACACTGCCAACGGATACGGCGGCAGTCTCGGCAAGGGCGCGACGGAAGAGATCGTCGGCGGCTGGTTCGCCAAGGGCCAGAACCGGCGCGAGCATACGGTGCTCGCCACCAAGCTGTACGGCGACATGACCGACTGGCCGAACGAGGGCAAGCTCTCGGCGCTCAACATTCGCCGTGCTCTGGATGCCAGCCTCAAGCGCCTGCAGACGGACTACATCGACGTCTACCAGTTCCATCACGTCGACCGTGATACCCCATGGGATGAGATCTGGCAGGCCATGGAAACGGCCGTCTCCCAGGGCAAGATCCTCTATAACGGCAGCAGCAACTTCGCCGGCTGGCACATCGCCACGGCCCAGGAGGCGGCACGCAAGCGCAACTACACTGGCCTCGTAAGCGAGCAGTCCATCTATAACCTGCTCAAGCGCGAGGTGGAGCTCGAAGTGATTCCGGCGGCGATCGGCAACGGGCTCGGCATCATCCCGTGGTCGCCACTCAACGGCGGACTCCTCGGCGGAGTTGTGCGCAAGCAGCGCGACGGCGTACGTCGTCTGGAGGGTCGAGCGTCGGAAGCCCTCGAGGAGAACCGCGCCGCGATCGAGCAGTACGAAGCGTTCGCGGATGACCTCGGCCACGAGCCGGGCGACCTCGCTCTCGCCTGGCTGCTGCACCAGCCAGCCGTCACGGCACCGATCATCGGCCCGCGCACGCAGGAGCAGCTGGACGGCGGCGTGCGTGCGCTGGCGATCAAGCTCGACGCGGATGCCCTTGCCCGCCTCGATGCGATCTTCCCGGGGCACAAGCCCGCGCCGGAAGACTACGCATGGTGACCCGGCCCGACCGAAAATGTGAGGAACAGCAATGAAGACCAGAAGAATCGCCGACCTCGAAGTCAGCGCTATCGGACTTGGCGGCATGCCCATGTCGATCGAGGGCCGACCGGATGAGGCGCGCTCGATCGCGACAATTCATGCGGCCCTCGACGAAGGCGTCACCTTCTTCGACACGGCGGACGCCTATCACCTGCACGCCGACGATGTTGGTCACAACGAATCGCTGATCGCCGGCGCCATCGCCTCATGGGGCGGCGACACCTCGCAGGTGCTGGTGGCCACCAAGGGCGGCCATCTTCGACCGGGTGACGGAAGCTGGTATGTCGACGGCCGCCCGGAGTACCTGAAGCAGGCGGCGGAGGCATCCCTCAAGCGACTCGGTGGCGACGCGATCGGGCTCTACCAGTTCCACCGTCCCGACCCGAGCGTGCCGTATGAGGATTCCGTCGGCGCCATCCGGGACCTGCTCGACGCGGGAACGATTCGTCTGGCGGGCATTTCGAACGCGAATCCGGCGCAGATCCGTCTTGCCCAGGAGATCCTCGGGGGCCGACTCGCCTCCGTGCAGAATCAGTTCTCGCCCGCCTTCCGAAGCAGCGAGCCAGAACTCGAACTGGCGGACGAACTCGGCATCGCCTTCCTGCCGTGGAGCCCGCTCGGCGGAATCTCCTCCGCGTCGAAGCTCGGGAGCCGGTTCGCGGCGTTCCAGACGGTGGCGGACGCCCGCGGGCTGACCCCACAGGTGGTCTGCCTGGCGTGGCACCTGTCGAAGTCGCCGCGCGTCATCCCGATCCCCGGAGCGTCACGACCCGAGAGCATCCGCAACTCGGTGCAGGCGGTGGAGGTCACGCTCTCGGCCGAGGAACTCGCCCTGCTCGGCTGAGATGAAGCTCGCGATCGGCAGAACGCGGCGCTCATCCGCATGGATGGGCGCCGCGTCTGTGCGGAGGCAACGCTTCTAGGAGGCGCGGGCGAGTTCCTGCTGTGACAGCTGGTCGAGGAACGCTGCGGCCGCCGGGCTCGGTTCTTCCGCGGCCGCAACCGCGACAGTCCACTCCGGCATGTCGTCCGGGAGGGCCACCGCACGCAGTTGCTCCGGGCGTTTGGCCGCGAACGACTGCGGCACGATAGCCACCCCGAGGTTGTAACCGACCAGGTCGAGCAGGGGATGCACGTCGTTGACCTCCATCGGCGCGCGGTAGTCGAATCCGGCGGCCGCGAACGCACGGCGGGCGAGCACGTTGGCTCCCCAACCCGGCTGGAATCCGATGAGCGTTTCGCGATGGACGGATTCGAGATCGACCTGCCGCAGACGGGCGAAGGCGTGGTCCGGATGACACAGGACGACGAGCTTCTGCGTGTTGAGGGGACGCAGCTGAACTCCGGCGGGAGCGGCACCGGTGACCACCACGAGCGCGACATCCACTCGCCCGTTGGCGACGCTCTCGAGGATCTCCACCGAGCCCTCATAACGAAGCCGCACCTCCACTCCCTTGTTCACCGCACGGAAGCGTCCGAGCTCGGCGGGCAGGTCGACCGATCCGACGCAGGGCTCAGCCCCGACGATGAGTCTGCCGCGCACCAGTCCGCGCACCGCCGCGACCGCGTTCTGCGCGGCTGCTGCGCTGGCCAGGGTGCGCATCGAATCCGCCAGCAGCGCCTGCCCGGCGGCCGTGAGTTCGACACGGCGGGTGCTGCGCGTGAAGAGCGATGTTCCGAGTTCGAGTTCGAGCGCGCGAATCGAGGCAGACAGCCCCGACTGCGAGATCTGCAGCAGTTCTGCTGCGCGCGTGAAGTGCCGTTCGTCGGCGACGGTGACGAAGTGTTCGAGCTGACGCAGTTCCATTCAACGATTCTATCGATGGATGCTGGACGGTTCAGAACCCCATTGACTGAGGCTCGTCGCCCGCTCAGGCCCCTTGTCGGCCCCCGCGGTTAGACTCGCCGAGTGAGTTGGAGCGCGGAGATCCCCTGGGATCCTGATATCGAGGCGCCACCCGACCCCTACGACGAACCACCGGCGTTCCCCGACGACCTCGAACTCTCGGTCATCGCACCGGAGCTCGTACGCCCCGCGCCCGCGCGGCACGCCACCGCTATTGAAGCCCTGCACGCGGTCTTCGGTTACGACTCGTTCCGCGGCGACCAGGCGCAGATCATCGAGCACGTCGTCTCGGGCGGAGACGCGCTCGTCCTCATGCCCACCGGTGGCGGCAAGTCGCTCTGCTACCAGATCCCGGCGCTCGTTCGCGAGGGCACCGGCGTCGTCATCTCGCCCCTCATCGCTCTCATGCAGGACCAGGTGGATGCCCTGTCCGCCGTCGGCGTGCGAGCGGCGTTCCTCAACTCGACCCAGGACTCCACCCAGCGTGTCGAGGTCGAGCGCGCCTTCCTCTCCGGGGAACTCGACCTGCTCTATCTCGCGCCGGAACGACTGCGGGTGTCCACCACCGCCGACCTGCTCGACCGGGCAGCGATCTCCCTCTTTGCGATCGACGAGGCGCACTGCGTGTCCCAGTGGGGTCACGACTTCCGGCCGGACTACCTGCAGCTCTCGATGCTGCACGAGCGCTGGCCGACCGTCCCCCGCATCGCGCTCACCGCAACCGCGACGGAGCAGACGCATCTCGAGATCCAGCGGCGGTTGCAGCTGACGGGTGCCCGGCACTTCGTCGCGAGTTTCGACCGGCCGAACATCCAATACCGGATCGCCGCCAAAGACACGCCACAGCAGCAGCTGCTCGAGTTGATTCGCGAGCACCCCGGCGACCCGTCGACGGGGTCGGCCACAAGCGCCGGCATCGTGTACTGCCTGTCGCGGGCATCCGTCGAGAAGACGGCACAGTTCCTCGTGCAGAACGGCATCCCCGCACTGCCCTATCACGCGGGCCTCGACTCCCGGCTGAGGGCGGCCAACCAGGCGCGTTTTCTGCGCGAAGACGGCATCGTGATGGTCGCGACGATCGCCTTCGGCATGGGTATCGACAAGCCGGACGTGCGCTTCGTCGCCCACCTCGACCTTCCGAAGTCGATTGAGGGCTACTACCAGGAGACAGGCCGTGCAGGTCGCGACGGCCTTCCATCGACCGCCTGGCTCGCCTACGGCCTGCAGGACGTCATGCAGCAGCGTCGCATGATTAGTTCATCGGAGGGCGACGCCGAGCATCGGCGTCGGCTCGGCGCGCATCTCGACGCTATGCTCGCCCTGTGCGAAACCGTCGAGTGCCGGCGGATGCAGCTGCTTGCGTACTTCGGCGAGGCCTCGACTCCCTGCGGCAACTGCGACACCTGTCTCGCACCACCGGAGGCTTGGGACGGTACGGTTCCTGCACAGAAGCTCCTCTCCACCGTTGTGCGTCTGCAGAGGGAGCGCAACCAGAAATTCGGCGCGGGTCAGATCATCGACATCCTGCTCGGCAAGACGACCCCGCGCATCACGCAGTACGACCACGGCAGCCTGAGCACGTTCGGAATCGGCACGGAACTCGGTGAGCAGGAATGGCGGGGTGTGGTTCGCCAACTCCTCGCCCAGAGCCTGCTCGCGGTCAACGGCGATGGATTCGGAACGCTCGTGACGACGGAGGCGAGTTCAGCGGTGCTCGGGAGCCGGCGGACGGTGCTGCTGCGTCGCGAACCCGAGCGACCCACTCGTGCTGCGAAAGGCCGCCGCGTTTCGCTCGCCGATCTCCCCGCCTCGGCGGCGCCGGTCTTCGAGCGACTCCGGGCCTGGCGGGGCACAGAGGCGAAGGAGCAGGGGGTCCCCGCCTACGTCATTTTCCACGACGCGACGCTGCGTGAGATAGCGGCAGGCATGCCGACCACCCTGGCGCAGCTCGGCACGATGAGCGGAGTAGGCGAGAACAAGCTCGCGAAGTACGGCGCGGCGATACTCGGTGTGCTCAGCACCACTGCGTGAGCGGGTGCGGAGTCACCGCGTCGATGCGGCTCAGGTCAGTTGACGGCTTCTGCCAACCAGGCGCGCTGTGCGGGTTGACAACGCAGCGGTCGCCGTGGTGAACACGAGCAGCAGCATCCCGCCGAAGAGAAGGCCGGCAAGGTCGTCCGTGAGCCAGTGCAGTGAGAGATAGAGACGGGTAAAAGCTTCGACCACGATGTAGGTGATGACGCCGATCCACAGCCCGGCCTGCCAACGGTGACTCAGTTGTGGAAAGAGAAGCAGGACAAGCATCAGGGTGATGCCGAACACAATCATCGGGCGGCTGACACCGCCGGACGGGAACGTGCCGGCGTTCGTCACGGGCGGCAGGGATCGGTTGATGATTGTTGCAAGGAGATTCTGCCCGTTGAGCTGGGCGGTGAGCGCGACGACGAGCGCGACCACGGGCACCCACCACCGCTGCCGGTACGCGAAGGCGAGAATCACTATGGCGGTCGCGCAGAGCAGATAGGTCATGGACCGGTCGCCGAGCACGGTGAAGTAGGCATTGAATTTGGTGAACGCCGACGGCTTGACGACTCCGTGGATCCAGTTGTAAATCGGCTGGTCAACCGTCGCCAGGCTCGCCTTCGCGAGCCACCCGACCGGAAGCATCACGGCGATGATGACCAGCCAGCCCCCGATCGCGACGGTCGCGGCCCCGGCAACCGAGCCAAGCCGCAGCGCAATCGCGCGACCCCAGGTCGTGGGCCCACCGAATCTCGCGGGGATGACGCGATAACCGAGGAGGCCGATCCCGACGGTCGCGATGACGACGAGTGCGAGAATCAGGACGAGTATGGCCATTCGATATTTCCGCTCCGGGTAGGGGATACGACGACACAGGAAACCCAAACGTAGCAAAAAACATGCGATTTCATGCGATCGCGGGCGAAAACCCCCACCCGGCCCGGTCGCTTCTCGCCGCAACGATCAGCTCCAGGATCGAACTCACGTGGTGCTCCGTGCTCTCGCTGCTGGTATCGATGACCAGGTCCGCGTCGGTGGGCGTCTCATAGGGCGAATCGATACCGGTGAAATCCTTGATCTCCCCGGCGCGGGCTCTCGCGTAAAGCCCCTTGCGATCGCGCTGCTCGCAGACCTCGAGCGGAGTCGAGACATAGATCAGGATGAACCGACTGGACGCTTCGGCCATTTCACGCATCTCTGCACGCGTTTGTTCGAACGGTGCGATCGGAGCGCAGATAGCGATACCTCCGACGGATGCGATCTTCGCGGCGACCCAGCCGATCCGGCGCAGGTTCTCTTCGCGATCGCTTGCGGTGAAGCCCAGACTCGGCGAGAGCACCCGGCGCACATCGTCGCCGTCCAACAGAACTGCGCGATGATCCCCCCCTGCCGTCAAGCGCTCCGAGAGTGCGCGCGCAACGGTCGACTTACCCGAACCGGAAAGCCCGGTCAGCAGCACGACACAGCCAGAGGCGGTCGGAGATGGCACCTCGGCGACAGCGGTGGACCCCCGCTCCGAAAAGTCGTAAACCGCTCCCGGGCGCAGGACCTGAAGCACGTGGGCGAGCGTGGTTGCGGCGTCGACGCTCGAATTGAGCGGCGCCAACGCCAGAAAACGCACCGACGAGCCGGCAACCTCGCTCGAACAACGCCTGAGGTCGGCCACCGCCCGGGCAACCCCGTAATCCGCGTGGCCGCTGTTCCACGAGACAGCGAGAAAGAGCAGCGATGGGGCCGGGGATGCCCTGACAGCATGAACGACATCGGCGGGATCCGGTCGGTCGGCGAAGATCGCCACCGCTGAAGGTTCGACGTCATCGAGCGAGAGCCGGATGTCGCGGGCGGGTGGATGCTCCGCGGGTTGCAGGGCCGACAGCGCGCCCGCAATATAGACGGTCTGCTGCTGGCTCGCCTCGGTTGCCGTCACCATCGACAGGGCGAGGGGCGTCCCATCCGGATCGGTGAGTATCAGGCTGCCGGATTCTGTGACGGCCGCTGCGAGACTTGCAGGGATCTCGAGAGTCGACTCGAACGGCCATCCTGCCGGCTCGCGGCCGGGGAGACAGAATCCGTCGATGGGCTCCATGAGCCCGCTGAGGATGAGTTCGAGCGCGTCGAGGCGCGCACCATCGAGGGCCAACGAGGGTCGGTCGCTCGGCTGATTCATAATAGTGGCACTACTTCTCCGGCGGGCTGGACGGGGGCGATGGTTGCGCTTTGAGCGCTTTCTCTCTGCGATACTGCCGCATCTCGACCGATGCGAGCGCGGGGAAACCGCGACGCCTCCGGATCTGCATCCAGGTTATGGGAGCGGCGACCAGCACGATGCCAAGCACGATGACCGTGGCCTCGTTGCTGAGTCCGAGCAGCTTCAGCGCCGAGGCGAGCAGAACGAAGGCCAGCGCCCGACGCACAAATCCGCCCGCGAGGCGTGCCGAGAGTTGGGCGCCGATGAATGCCCCGGGGATGCTCCCGATGAGCAGCGGAAGGGTCAGACCGAGGTTGAGATCCCCAAACAGGGCATGACCGATGGCTGCGGATGCGACCAGCGGAACGGCTTGCACCAGGTCGGTTCCGACCAACTGGCTCGCCTTGAGACCGGCGTACATCACCATCAATCCGATGATGATGAGTGACCCAGAGCCGACGGAGGTCAACCCGACGATCAACCCCCCGACTGCCCCAAGCACGATGGTCGGGACGATCTTCACCCGAACCTCTGGGCGCTCCTGGGGCAGAGGGTCGCCCAGACCGTCTCGGGATTTCGCCCTCTCGACGAGTCGGAGGTAGGCCCGAACGGTAAGCAGGGCTGCGGTAAGGAGGAGGGCGGCCCCGAGCGCGTACTTGATCGCGTTTTGGACCTCTGCGCTATTGCCGAACGCCTTGAGAATGAGCACTCCGCAGAAGGCGGATGGCACAGAGCCGATACAGAGAAAGCCGACGAGGCGGAGGTTCACCGTCTTCCGACGAAGATGCACAATCGAACCGATCGGTTTCATCACGGCGCTCGCCACGAGATCGCTGGAGATCGCGGCGAGGGGCGGTACGCCGAAGAACAGGACAAGCATGGGCGTCATCAGGGCGCCGCCGCCCATGCCCGTGAGCCCGACGATGATGCCGACTCCGAATGCTCCGAGGATCAAACCTAGGTCCATCCGCCGATTCTTGCACACGGCGAAGTCGTGACCTGTTCGTTATCGAACGACCTCTCCACGATCTCGATTAAATCGATATAGTCGACCAACTAAGTAGATTTAACTGAGGAGCCTCCAATGAGATTCACACGGCGCGCAATGATCGCGGCGACGGTCACAGCCATCGGACTTGCCCTAGCCGCCTGTACTCCCACTGTCGCGACGAATACCGGGGCTCCGGTCTCGGCCGTACTGCCCTCCGAAGTCCGGTTCGGATACTTCCCGAACTTCACCCATGCGGTCGGGATCGTGGCGCTGGATAAGGGCTATCTCGCCAAACACCTCGGGAGCAAGGTCACGCTCACCCCCGTGACGTTCAACGCCGGTCCGGCGGCCATCGAGGCGCTGTTCGGTGGTGCGGTCGACGTGACGCTGGCCGGGCCCAACCCCACGATCACGGGGTACACACAGAGCAAGGGTGCCGCGCTCAAAGTGATCTCGGGGGCCGCGTCGGGCGGGGCTGGACTGGTGGTGCGCAAAGGAATCAATTCGGCGGCGGATCTTAAAGGCAAGACGATCGCGACCCCGCAGCTCGGCAATACTCAGGACGTCGCGTTGAGGTATTGGCTGAAGAAGCAGGGACTGCAAACGACGACAGAGGGCGGCGGTGATGTACACATCGTGCCGCAGGACAATGCGACCGCGCTTGCCGCATTTGTCGCAGGCAAACTCGACGCGGCGTGGGTGCCGGAGCCGTGGGTTACCCGCCTCGTTGCGGAGGGCGGCGGCAAAGAGCTCGTCAACGAGTCCACCCTGTGGCCCAACGGCAAGTTCGTCGTCACCAACACGATCGCGTCAACCGCGTTCATAACGAAATACCCGGCGGCCGTCACGGCGATCATCGCAGCCGAACTCGACGCGATCGATTTCATCAAGGCGCACCCGGCTGAAGCGAAGTCCATCGTCAATTCGCATATCAAGGCGATCACCGGGAGCGCGATCAATTCGGCCTATCTCGACAAGGCGTGGAGCAACGTCGATTTCACGATCGACCCGTTGCCCTCGACCCTGCTCGCGTCAGCGAATCATGCGCACGCTGTCGGCTTGCTCGCCACCGTCGACCTGAAAGGCATCTACGACCTCGCCCCACTCAACGCCCTGCTCGCAAAGCGCGGCGACGCGAAGATCACCGCGCCATGACACTCTTCGAGACCCAGGCCAGCGCCACCGTAGTCGATGAGCCGCCGGCGATCCGGCTGGACAACGTCACGAAGCGATTCGGCCGCCGAGGTCAGGAGACGACGGCACTCCAGAACGTGTCGATCGACGTGCGCGCTCGTGAGTTCCTCTGCATCGTCGGGCGATCGGGCTGCGGAAAGAGCACATTGCTCAACCTCATCGCGGGCTTGGACAGTCCTAGCGATGGCACTATTGACGTCGGCGATCGCAGGGTCGGCATGATGTTCCAGGAGGCGAGCCTCTTCCCGTGGCTCACAGTTCGCGGCAACATCGACCTGGCTTTGAAGCTATCCGGAGTGCCGCGAGACGGTCGCAGCGAGCGCGTCGAGGAGCTCCTCGAAATCGTCCAATTGCCGGGCGCCGGCCGTAAGCGGCCGCATGAACTCTCCGGAGGGATGCGCCAGCGGGTTGCGCTCGCCAGGACGCTTGCGCAGGACTGCCAGATCCTGCTGATGGACGAACCGTTCGCGGCGCTGGACGCTATCACCCGCGATGCCATGCACGAACAGACCGAGCGGATCTGGGCGCTGCGTGACCTTACCGTCGTGTTCGTGACCCACAACGTGAGGGAGGCGGCTCGCCTTGCCGACCGCGTGATCGTCATGAAACCATCTCCCGGCCGGATCGGAGCCGAGACCACAATCGACCTTTCGCGCCCTCGTCGGATGGAGGACCTCAACGTCGCGGAGGCCGCTGCCGAACTTCACGACCTGCTCGAGGGCGTGGAGGCCACCGATGACTGACCGAACAATGATGCCGAGGGGGGCGGCCCACAGCACGGAACGTCGCGCGGCGACGCCGGAAGCGTGGACCATGCGCGCCTGGCAGCGGGTATGGCCTCCGCTCCTCGCCGCGGCGATTGCCCTGCTCCTGTGGCAGCTGGTCGTGCTCTCCGGCTGGAGGCCGGAATATGTGTTGCCAGCCCCGCTCTCGGTCGGACAAACCTTCGTCGGGCAACTCGTCGACCCGAAGTTCTGGCTCGCGGTCAGCACCACGATCAATCGGGCCCTGGTCGGTTTCGGGATCTCCGTGGCGATCGGGTCAGCTGTCGGTCTCGCCGTCTCGCGATCACGAGTGCTCCGATCTGCGATCGGCTCGCTGATCACCGGGCTCCAGACCATGCCTTCCATAGCGTGGTTTCCTCTCGCGATTCTGCTCTTCGGGCTTTCGGAGCAGGCAATCGCCTTCGTGGTGGTGCTCGGGGCCGCGCCATCCATCGCGAACGGCGTCGTGTCCGGCGTTGATGACGTCTCGCCCCAGCTTCAGCGAGTGGCACATGTACTGGGTGCCCGTGGGCTGCGGATGTATCGCTACGTGATGATTCCCGCGGCACTTCCGTCCTACGTCGCCGGCCTCAAGCAGGGCTGGGCGTTCGCGTGGCGCAGCCTCATGGCCGGCGAATTGTTGGTGATCATCGCGTCCCGACCCTCGCTCGGTGTGCAACTTCAGTTTTTTCGTGAGTTTGCCAATGCGTCGGGTCTACTCTCGACGATGCTGGTGATCCTGCTTATCGGCGTGGTTGTGGATGCAGCGTTCTCGGCGGTCGCCAACGGCGTTCGCTCGCGCCGCGGGATGGGAGCCGTGCGCCTATAGGCTCAATGAGAGGAACGGACGTGCTCTCGAGAGGGGAAGATGCAGTGCAGGTTAGCGCTCGCGTCGATTATGCGCTCAGGGCCGTCGTCCAAATTGCTTCGCGGCCGACGTCGGTCACCACCAAACGCGAGCTTTCCGAAACGCAGAATATCCCCGCGCGTTTTCTGGAGAATATCCTCCTGCAGCTCGTGCGATCGAGCATTCTGGCGGCCACGCGCGGCCCGCAGGGAGGTTACGCGCTGGGGCGAGCCGCGGCTGAGATAAGTGTGGCTGATGTCGTTCGGGCCATCGACGGTCCTCTCGCCGGGGTGCGCGGCGCCCCTCCGGAGCAGCTCGAGTATCCGCAGAGCACGCGTCACGTGCAGGAGATCTGGGTCGCCCTACGCGCCAGCATGCGCAGCGTCCTCGAGGACACGACGGTCGAGGCGCTCGTCTCGGGAGCCCTCCCCCTCGCTGCTCGGGAGTTGCTCAACCAGCCAGGGGCGTGGGAACGGCGCTAGTCGGCGAGGCGTGTAGCCACTACAGGGGGTTTCCGCGCCGGTGTCGGTCTATGGCAGAGTTGCCAGTGAACTCGGACCCGACGAGAGGATCTCTTGCCGAACTCAGACCCACGCTCCAGTGCGGCGTACGCGGCCGAGCTCGCTCGAGAAGCTGGAGTGTTGCTCCTACGAGTGCAGGCCTCTGCGCGACCGGATGAGCTTGGCACGCCCGCGCTGAAGGCGCGCGGCGACAGCGCGGCCCAGGAGTACCTGAACGAGCGTCTTCGACGAGACTGGCCGGGGGATGCGATCCTCTCGGAGGAAGCGCCGGACACCGCCGAGCGTCTTCGAAGCCGCCGAGTCTGGATAATCGACCCGCTGGACGGCACGCGGGAGTTCTCAGAGGGGCGACAGGACTGGGCGGTGCACGTCGCACTGTGGGAAGACGGCGAGTTGGCCGCCGGCGCTGTGGCTCTGCCCGGTTTGGGGATGGTGCTTTCGTCCGTGGATGCAACGCCGACGGTTTCGCGTCCCGACAGGATCCGTCTCGCCGTTTCGCGAAGCCGCCCGCCGGAAGTCGTCGAGTATCTTGCGAAAGTTCTCGACCTCGAGCTCGTCGCAATGGGGTCCGCGGGGTTCAAGACCACGGCGGTCGTTCGCGGCGACGTCGACGCGTACGTTCACTCCGGAGGACAGTACGAGTGGGATTCGGCCGCTCCCGTCGCGGTGGCAAGGGGAGCGGGCCTGTTTACGAGCAGGATCGACGGGTCCCCGCTCCGATACAATCAGCCCAACCCGTATCTTCCTGATCTCCTCGTTTGCGACCCGGCCAACGCCGATGCACTGCTCGGCGCGATCAATGTATTTCTGAAAGAGGATGCTCGTGACCGAGATTCCTGACAGCCCGCGCTATGGATTGAGCCAGCTCGACTATCTCGAGTCCGAGGCCATCTTCATCATCCGGGAGGTCGCGGCCGAGAACGAGCATCCGGCCATGCTGTTCTCCGGCGGCAAGGACTCGATCGTGATGCTCCACCTCGCGGTCAAGGCGTTCGCCCCTGGCCCGGTCCCATTCCCACTCGTGCACATCGACACGGGTCACAATTTCGTCGAGGTGCTCGAGTTCCGGGACAGGCGGGTCGCGGAACTCGGAATCGGTCTCGTGGTGGGTTCTGTGCAGGAAGCGATCGACGCCGGTCGGGTTCGTGAGGCTGCGGGCGGCTCGCGCAACCGCATCCAGACACCCGTTCTGCTCCACACCGCGGAGGTGAACGGTTTCACCGCTCTCATGGGAGGCGCGCGACGCGACGAGGAGAAGGCCCGTGCGAAGGAGCGCGTCTTCTCGTTCCGGGACGAATTCGGCCAGTGGGATCCGAAAGACCAGAGACCTGAACTCTGGTCGCTCTACAACGCCAGGATCCACCAGGGTGAGAGTATGCGGGTGTTCCCGATATCGAACTGGACCGAGTTGGACATCTGGGAGTACATCGCGAGGGAGAAGATCGAGGTGCCATCGATCTACTACGCCCACCAGCGCCAGGTGTTCCTTCGCAATTCCATGATTTTCGCGGTGGACCAGCACCTTCAGCCGCGAGCAGACGAGGAGGTCTTCACCGCGAGGGTTCGGTACCGCACGGTCGGCGATGCCACCCTCACTGCCGCCGTGGAATCCGATGCCGATACGCCGGAGAAGGTCGCCATCGAAGTCGCCGCCTCACGAATCACCGAGCGAGGCGCCACTCGTGGAGACGACCGAGTGAGCGAAGCGGCGATGGAAGACCGCAAGAAAGAGGGTTACTTCTAGTGGACATCCTCAGATTCGCGACTGCTGGTTCGGTCGATGACGGCAAGAGCACCCTCATCGGCCGGCTGCTCTTCGACTCCAAGTCGGTTTTCACCGACCAGATGGAGGCGGTCGAGCGGACGAGCCGTCAACGTGGCGATCAGTACACCGACCTCGCGCTGCTCACGGATGGGCTCCGAGCGGAGCGCGAACAGGGCATCACGATCGATGTCGCCTACCGCTATTTCGCGACGCCGAGGCGAAAATTTATCATTGCGGATACGCCGGGCCACATCCAGTACACCCGGAATATGGTGACCGGTGCATCGACCTCGGACCTTGCGATCGTGCTTGTCGATGCCCGAAAGGGCCTCCTGGAGCAGAGCCGTCGGCACGCGACCATCGTGTCGCTCCTTCGGGTTCCGCACATTGTTCTCGCGATCAACAAGATGGACCTCGTCGACTGGTCGGAAGACGTCTACGAATCCATCCGGAACGAGTTTCTGGAGTTCGCGACACGACTGGACTTCACGGATGTCACGGTGATCCCGATGTCAGCGCTGGCCGGTGACAACGTGGTGCATCGGTCAGAGAACATGCCATGGTACGAGGGTGCCTCGCTGTTGCACCATCTCGAGAACGTCTACATCGCCAGCGATCGGAACCTGACCGACGTTCGTTTTCCCGTGCAGTACGTTATTCGTCCTCAAAACGGCAGGGGTGACTATCGCGCCTTCGCCGGGCAGGTGGTCGGTGGCGTTCTCAAGCCCGGCGATGAGGTGATGGTATTGCCGAGCGGACTGCCGACACGTATCCGGGCCATCGATACCGCCGACGGCGAAGTGTCGGAGGCGTTTCCGCCGATGTCGGTCACGCTGCGCCTCGAGGACGAAGTGGATGTCTCGAGAGGCGACATGATCTGCCGCCCGCACAATCAGCCCACCGTTACCCAGGACATCGACGCGATGGTGTGCTGGATGGACGACTCGCTGCTACGGGTGGGCCAGAAGTATGCGATCAAGCACACCACCAGGACCGTACGTGCTCTGATCAAAGATATCCAGTACGAGCTGGACATCAACACGCTGCACCGATCCCAGGGGGTCGACACCCTCGGCATCAACGCCATCGGCAGGGTCCGGATGCGTACGACCCTCCCCCTGCTCGTCGATCCCTATCGACGCAACAGGCAGACCGGGGCATTCATTATCATCGACGAAGTCACCAATCGCACGGTGGGCGCCGGCGTCATCACCGACAACTGACCGGTTCCTTCGGCGCCACGGAAGAGATCGACACTATGACACAGGCAACGACACCTTCGAGATCATCGCGAACCGTCCGGGACGTGGTGAAGAGGGCGGGAAGCGCTGTCTTCCGCATTATCGGCTCAGCGACCGCCGGTTCTCGCCCGGTGCCTGACTTTCTCCTCGTCGGCACAAAGCGAGGTGGCACGACGTCCCTCTATTACGACATCCTGAAGTTGCCGCAGGTTATCCCCCTGTTCCCCTCTGCTAAGCGCCTGCCCAAGGCGAATGAGACGAAGGGTGTCCACTTCTTCGACTCGAACTTCTGGCGCGGCGAACGGTGGTACCGGTCGTACATGCCCTCGCGATCTGCCCGTCGTCGAGCGGAGCGGGCCGTTGGCAAGAGGGTGATCGTCGGTGAAGCATCGCCCTACTACCTTTTCCACCCCCTGGCCGCGGAGCGGGCGGCAGCCCTCGTGCCCGATGCGCGAATTATCGTGCTGCTCAGGGATCCGGTAATGCGTACGTATTCGCACTGGAAGGAGCGACGGCGCAGTGACGCGGAACCTCTGGAGTTCGCGGAGGCACTCCAGGCCGAGGATGCCAGGCTCGCCGGCGAAGAGAAGCGGTTGAGAGACGATCCCTCCTATTACAGCTATGCGCACGAGCAGCAGTCGTATGTGACACAGAGCCGCTACGTCCGAGCGCTCCGCACGTGGGTGGAACTCTTCGGCATGGAGAACATCCTCGTCCTGGCCAGCGAGGCCTACTACTCGGATCCCGCATCGACGATGAAGACAATCGCGGAGTTCCTCGGTATCGACTACGCGCCGATGGCGGACGCCGAGCATCGCAACGCGGCAGTGGGCGACGGGATCGACCCGCAAACGCGCGAGCGCCTTGCGTCGTTGTTCTCTGAGGACAACGCGGAACTTGAAGCGTTGATCGGTCGACGGCTTCCCTGGACATGACGCAGGAGCTCTCGCGGGACAGCATCAGGTTTCCCTCCTCCGGCCATATCTGGGTGCCGCGTTCAGGCGGCAGGGCAGCCGCCGCTGGCATGTCGATGTACTCGCCGTGCGCGCTTCCGGCTGTCTTCGCGCAGCGGGCGCTCTACGTCGCGGTTAGAGTCCTGGGCCCGCGAATAATGCCAGGCAGGCGCGACGCCTGGAGCGATCCGATCGAGTCTGAGGTGTGGGAGGCCTTCGTGGACGAATGGCACGCTGCCTTCGGAGCGTGGGACAGCATGGCCCTCTATCGTCGGCCCCAGCGCGGTCGAACTGGTTGTGCGATACTCCTCTTGCGCGAGGGCCGGGGTGTTGGATTCGTCAGAATCACAACCGATCGCGAGCGAGCGTCGAACGAGTTCGCAGTGATGAGCGGCGTGCATGCCGCTCGCCCGGCGACCTTCAGGATCGCACGACCGGTCGGCTGGGGATCGATGGACGGCTGGTCCTGGATCGGTACGGAATCCGTACCGAATTACCCTCTCGGAGCCGTGCGGCGCGAATCCGTGAGGCTCAAAGTGATCGATGAACTCGCAGGGATTCTCGACGATGTGCTGCCGCGGGCGTCCTCCGTGCCCAGGGGCTGGCGAGGCAGTCACGGTGACTTTTCGCCGTGGAATCTGCGCACCGAGATCGGCGGCGCCGTTCGGGTCATCGACTGGGAAGACGCCGGATTCGCCCCGCCGGGCATCGATGCCCTCTACGGCGGGCTCACGGCACACCTCACCTTCGGGACTGCGCTTCCGAGGTCGACTAACCAGGAAGCGGTCGAGTGGATCGGTCGGGTGCTCATGTCGAGGAGGGCGGACGACGAGGATGCCAACGAACTCAATAGTCGGCTGATCGAGTTGCTCCGAACCGTGCCGGCGGCCTAGCCGAGCGGACAAGGACTCAGGCGAGCGTCTTCTCGCGCCTCTCGATGGGCAGCGGCACGGCGAGCTGGTAGGCGGAAGCTGTCTTTACCCTACCGGGGAACGTTGTTCCCGGCTCCAGGAGAAGGGAGAGGGTAAGAAAGAGCAGGAAGGTCGCGCTCGAGTCGACAAGTCCGCTCTCCGTGAAGCCGCGCACCAGCAACATCGCGAGGAGGGGTGTGGCGATCGCCCGCAAATCCGGCCGACGCAGGCTTTCTACCGCGGTGAACACAATCCAAATCGCCAGAAGCACCGTTCCGATGATTCCGGCCTGGGCAATGACGGAAACCCAGCTGCTGTCGAGTACCTGCTGATTGCGCCACTGCTGTTGCACTTGGACCGTTTTGGCGGCCAGGCCAACTCCAAGCCATTTTCCCCACGAATCGAAGGGGATCGCGAGCACGGCATCCCAGGCGACGGTGCGAGAGCTCAGGGTCGTTAGCTGCTGAATACCCTGCCCTCGTGCCAGGACCTGCGAAACGATGCTGGTAAAGGCCAGCACAACGTACGCGAAAGGCGCGGCGATAATGGCGACGATTGCCGTCGAGGTCGCGATCCGGCGACCGTAGAGGAAGGCGAGCACCACTCCTATCACGACCACGACGAGCGTGGTGCGCGATTGCGTGGCAACGACGATCGCAAGCATCGCTGCGAGCATGGTCGAGGTCCACAGTCGGAACCCGCGCCGAACGATGTCGACGGCGAGGCCGATCGCGGGTGGTGCCGCAAGGCCGGCCAACACGTTCGACGCCATTTGCGGGATGCCGCCGGACAGCCGTCCACCGCTCAGGCCGTGGACCGCGCCGGTCGCCGCCGACACGATGGCCACGGCTGCCAATGCCGCCAACAGCGCGTTGAGCACGATGAGGGGCGGAGCGGACTTCACGACGATCATCACCGTCGCGGCAATCAAAACGATGCGGATCGAGAGCACGAGGGCGGCGGTCGCGTCTCCCGCGGCGAACGCTCCGACTACCGAGATGAGCACGATACCGGCGAGCAGCGAGAGTGTTCTTACTCCGACACTTCCCGTGACTCTCGTGGTTGCATGCAGCACGAATGCCCAGCAGAATGCGACGATTCCCACCACGGCCTTCGCGACCACCACCGGGTCGGCGCCCCCGCTGTAGAGGATCCCTTCCCGCCATGGCACCACGCTGACCACGACGAGAAGCACGATGAGAAAAACAAAGATCCATCGTGTGCGATCGGTGAGGTCTCGTCGCGCGTAGCCGGCCATCGTCGTCAGTCCGCGGGCGAGGTCTGGCGGGACTCGGCATCGGCCGAAGCGTCGGCCACCTTTCTCGCGCCGGGCGTCAGGTCGGAATTGCCGATGGCAGGCTCGGTCGGGCCGCCGGTCAGATCATTAGCTGCTGCTGCTGCTGCGGCGGCAGCAGCTTTTGCTGCCGTGACACTCCGCCTGCGCGCCGTGGTCCGACGCTTCGGACCCGGGGCGGGCTCACCCTCTGCCGGATGATCGATCGAGAGGATGGGGGTACGCCTGGCCTCGTTGAAGTCACCCGGCAGCCATCCGGCCGCTAGGTCGCTTCTGCGATAGGGAGGAACACTGGTCATCACGATGCCAAGCGGGCGCACTCCCATAACGCGGAGGCGGGAGAGAGTACGGGCGAGGTCGGCTGCCCTGGTCGAGCCATAGCGCACCAGCACCACTACGCCATCCGCGTACGGCACGACCAGCTCCAGACTGGCCGGCTGCGTGATGGATGTCGCTTGGAGCACAGTGGTGTCGAAGTCGGTCACCAGCTCGTGCACGGTCCGCCGGATGCGTTGTTCGGCGTCGTACTCCTTGGGTAGCTGCTCCTGATCTCCGGCGGGAAGCACGCTGAAGTGCTCGCCAGGCACCGCAAGGACAACGCGCTCCACGGTCGCGGCACCGCCGAGGATCTCCGCGAGGCCCTTCGCTCCGTTCGCGGCTGGCACGATCAGGCCGACTCCGCCCTTGAAATCGCTTTCTACCAGGCACACGGAGCGGCCCGTCGCAGCGAACGCCCGAGCCAAACCCACTCGCACGCCGAGCGTTCCGGCTCTCCGGCTCGCCGGGACGAGCACCAGGACGTCCGGCATTGCTCCCGCATTGGCCTGCCGGATGGTCAGCTGCGTTTCACGAAAGAGGGCTTCTCGCCTTGCCACTTGTCCGGCACTCAGAGGGCCAAATGCCCCCGGCAGCTGGCCGAGTACCGGCAGTCCGGAGACTTGCCGCACCTGGTCGACGGAGCGGATGCGGGTATCCAACCGCGCCCAGATGATCGCGGCGATGAGGCCGAGTGCCAGGCCCCCGATGAGGCCGAGCCCGAGGATGATGCTTGGCTGGGGCGCCGATGGGCTCGTGGGCTCCTGCGCCGGGATCCTGAGTTGCAGATTTACCGAGTAGCGAGTGTCGCTCGACGAGTTTTCGAGGCTGGTAACGACCGACGAGAGATTGAGAGCCACGGAATTGGCGATTTCTGCGGCCGTCTTGGGGTCGCCCGCCGCGGCATCGATCTGCAGGAGCACGGTGGTCGGGGGATTCGTCGCCGTGATGGTCTTGCTGAGTTGTTGGACTGACTCATGGAGCCCCAGGTCCTGAATCGTCTTGCTCAGCACACCCGCGCTTGTGGCGAGCGCCGGATATGAGCTGATGCGCGCAAGGGCGAACTGGGAGCGCTCGTTGAGGGAACCGGCATCCGACTGCACGGAGAGGAACAGCGTGGCGGAGGCGGTATAGGTCGGCGGAATGGATGCGGTTAGGGCGCTCGCGATCCAAACACCCGCCAGCACGCCAATGACGACGGCGAGCCAACGATCGCGAAAGGTGCGCAGGTAACCCTGGTGTTCCATCTGACCTTGTTTCTTTCGGGTGAGAGACAGGTGTGTGCGAATTTATCATCGCAACACACGAGAATGCTGAGGATTTTCCCCTGAGACACGGTATCTGGGACAATACCAGCAGCACCAATCCCGATAGTGCCGGCCCGGCTTCCGAGCTTCGAGCTGATTCAATTACCCGGAAGATCGTCGATGACCCACCCTCGCGCGCGAACGGTGCCGGAGTCGGCCCCTGCGCGCGCGCACGGTCGACACATCGTGCATCGTCGCCGGCGTCTAGTGATGCAGGTCATCGCCCTCGTCGCGGCGATCGCTGCGGTCGTGACCGGTGCGATCGAGGTCGTTGTCGTGTCGAACAAACCCGCCGTCTCGATTTCCCCACCCGGCGCCGCGCCGCTCGGGTCGGTCTCCTATGAGGTGCCGAAGGGCGCGCTGTTCGTCTCTCCAATGGGTTCGGACCGGGCAAAGGGCACGAAGGCCGAGCCGCTCCGCAGCGTGCAGCGCGCGATCACGCTGGCCCGATCCGGCCAGACCATCGTGCTCCGCGCGGGGAGCTATCACGAGTGGGTCACGGTAACCCGCGACAAGACGGTCACCATCCAGCCATACCTCAAGGAGGTCGTCTGGTTCGACGGCAGCGTGGTCGTGGGCAATTGGCGCAAGGAGGGTAGCGTCTGGATCTCCGACGGCTGGACGACGCAGTTCGACTCGAGTCCCACATTCTTTCGTGGCGCCCCGGACAACACCGAACCCGGGTGGATCTTTCTGGACCCGCAGTTTCCGCTGGCCGCCCATCCCGACCAGGTCTGGATCGACGGCAAGGCCGAGACCCAGGTGGCGAAGCCGGCGGACGTCGTTGCAGGCACCTTTGCGGTGGACACGGCGGCGAGCAGGCTCTACCTCGGATCGGATCCGACGGGTCACGAGGTGAGGTCGAGCGACAAGCCGAAGGCGCTCGGCATCCAATCAAAGAATTCGGTCGTACGCGGAATCGGGATCCATCGTTACGCCACCTCGGTTCCCGGGTTCGGGGCCATGAGCGTCGAGGCTCCCGGTGTGATCGTCGACAACGTGCTCATCGAGGACAATGCCACCGCCGGCCTTTTCGTGACCGCCTCTCGGGTCACGGTGCGCCAGGTCACCGTGCGCGGCAACGGAATGATGGGCATGGGCGCGAACTACGCGGACGATCTCCTCGTCACCGGACTTCTAGCCACAGGCAACAACACCCAGCACTTCAACAACGCTCCGGTCTCGGGCGGTTTCAAGATCACCCGATCGCGCACGGTCACCATCGAAAAGAGCCGGATCAGCGGCAACTTCGGACCGGGCCTCTGGTTCGACCAGTCGGACTACGCTACGAACGTCGTCGCGAACGATATCAGCGACAATGTGGGCCACGGCCTGATCCTCGAGATTTCCGCTCGTTTCGTTGTCGCGGGAAATACGATTTCGAACAACCGTGACAACGGTATCAAGCTGAATGACACCAGCGACGTGCAGATCTGGAACAACACCGTCGTGGCTAACGGAATAAACCTGCGCGTTGCCCAGGACTATCGACGTGCGAGCGATCTGACCGTACCGGGTCACGATCCTCGACGTAGCCTGCCTGATCCGAAGATGACGTGGATCGTCGGGAACATCACGGTCAGCAACAACATCTTCTCGGGCGCCACCGCCGACAGCGTGGTCAGCGTGGAGGACTACTCGGGTGAATACACCGCCGCGGAACTCGGAGTCACGCTTGACGGGAATCTGTACCAACGGAAGGATGCGTCGTCGCCGAAGTCACTCGTCGTGTGGTCCGTCGGGCCGGGTGATCCTCGCCGCGAAAATCTCAAGGCGTTCACCGCTGCCGCCGGACAGGAGAAGCACGGGGTGGAACTGAGCTTCGCGGCTGCGAGTAAGGCCACCTGGATGGCCAGCGGCCCCGTCAGCACCGCCGCTGCGAATAACGCGCGCGTGGTACCGAAAGCCGTTCTCAAACTGCTCGGATGGGATGCGTCAGTGCACCGGCTCGGTGCGAGGTAGTAGCGACTAGGCCTCGGTTCGACGTTCCTTGCGAGCCAGAGGCACCAGGATGAACGTCCGGATGGCGAGGCCTCCCGCGATCGAGCCGATTGCCAGGGCGAGCGGTGCGTAGGCCGCAGCGGCTCCGAGCGCCAGCATGACGACAACGGCGATCGCGGAGAGCACCGTGTCCGAGAGCCTGATCGCGAAGACGAATGCCTGTCGACCGCCGACGGCGGCCAGGGCCCCGTAGGGCGTCACCGCGGACACCGACGCCGTATATGCCAGCCAGCCGAGAACGGCCGTGATTTGGGGGGTAGTGCCGAAGAGCAGTGGTCCCAATAGTGATAGCGCGAGCACGAGCACGACACCCATGACGAACGTGACGCCGAGGAGCACTCCTACGGCCCGATCGGCCGTGGGCAGCTGGTCGCTGAATTTGGACGTCTTGTCCCTGGCATAGCTAACAAAGAGGAACGAGGTAAGGCCGGAGATGACCAGCATCGCTGGAGCGACGTACACGCGGGCCGTCTCGAGCAGTCCCGTTGCCGCCAGCCCGAGGAAAATCGTGACGAGTGTGCGCACCACCGTCAGCAGACCCGGCCGAAGCAGCTGTTGATTGGCGCGCCAGAAACCGTACCCGGCCACCGCCCGGTAGCCACCGCGTACGAACGGGACGGCGTACCTCTCTTCGCGCGGCAGAAGCACGATGCCTAGCCCAATTGCAACGACTTGGCCGACCGAGACAGCGACGAGTACGAGATCGAGGCTCAGGCGACCGGTGAGCGCAGCAGTCCCCAGGACCACCATTGTCCCGACCAAGGCCGAAAGATCGATCGCTGCCACGCGCCAGAAACCGATGTTGGCCATCAACAGTCGGCGCATCATTTCTTCGAGGGCGAAGAGCACGACGGCGATTGCGAACAGGACGGCCTGCGAGAGGGTGACAAGGCCGGAGGCCAGGCTGACGACGGCGGAGATTGCTGCAGCGATGGTGGACAGCGCGATTGCGGACTGCTGCAAAGCGGATCGGATCGGTCGTTCGCGCCGATCGAGCACCACGAGAGAGTCGCCGACAAATCCGGTGATGAGCCCGGCGACGAGCACCATGACGCCGTACAGGATCGAGAAGGTGCCGAGTCCGCCGAGCCCGAGCGCGCGGACGACGATGATCTGCAGCGCGAAGCTCGCGAGGGCTTGGGCGCCCTGTGCCCCGATCGCTCCGACCGCGCTTCGCTTCATGGTGTCATTGCCTGGTGCACTAGCGACATCTCCCCGGCGGCGAACGATTGGTCGATCGAGCGCAAGTACGGTCGAACACTGAGCGGGATCGGACCGGACGCTCGTCCAGCCCGATCCCGTAAAGTCTCAGATTACTGGGGGACTCGCGCTGAGAAGTTGTCGTATCTGATGGTCACCGGCGCGTTGGTCGCCGTTGAGGAGATGAAACTCTCAAGCCCGACCGGACCCGCAACCTGCAGCGCGGTAGCGGTCGAGTCGCTCGCGCTCAGCTGCCAGGTCGCGGGTTCTGTACCGGTGAGGGGCCAGACCTTTGCTTGGATGGTCGTCGGAGACGCGCCGGTGAACCTGACCTTGAGCACGAGCTGGTCTCCGGGATTGTATGTCAGGCCGGCGATGGTCGTGTCCGCCAGGATGGTCGACGAACCATGCACGATCTGCAGGGCGACGACCCCGGAGGGGAGTAGTCGCACCCGGCCCTGGTAGAAGTCGGTTCCAATCTGGCGCGCGACGAGTCCGGCGACGATCTGACCGACCAGCACGGGCTTGTCAGACGCGACCTGGACTTGAAGTTCGACGTCGCGCACGCTGACCCCGGTGAGCAGGGCCCGTCGGGTCGACCCCGCTGTGTGGATGAACGCACCCGAGCCGCCGTTGACAACGAAGTTCGAGGTCGCCGGGGTGTTCCACGCCCCTCCCGTGGTCGCCGTGCCCCAGCCGGCAGTCGTCGTCCGCCCGAAGTCGTCCGACGCGAGTACGGTGTTCGGGAGCGGCGTTGTCACCGTGACGGAACCGGTCTTGGTGCTCGTCGCCCCACGATCGTCCGTAACAACCAGCGACACCGTATAGGTGCCTGCCGCAGAGTAGGTGTGCGAGGCAGTCACGCCCGTTCCGGTGGTACCGTCCCCGAAGTCCCAGGCGTAGCCGGCGATCGTTCCGTCCGGATCAGTCGAGGTGCTCGCGTCGAGGTTCACGACCAGATTGCTCACCGAAGAAGTGAACGCAGCGGTCGGCGGGGTGTTCGTGGTCGGCGGTACGGCAACGAAGTTGTCGTACTTGGCGAGGAGCGGTGGGTTAGTGATCGTGGTAGCTGCGTAGCTGACGACCCCGACGGAACCCGGGGACTGCAGACCCGTGGCGCTGGAGGTCGTGGTCACGCCCCATGCGGCCGGCTCCACAGTGCCGGTCGGCCACACTTTCGCCCTGATCGTGGTCGGCGACGTGCCGAAGATCTGAGTGCGGAGGGTCAGGCTCGTTCCGGCTACATACGTGCCGGGAACCGTCGCGTTGGCCAGAACCGTCGACCCGCCCTGCAGGATCTGCACGGCGAGCGTTCCGTCGGCCATGAAGCGGACGCGGCCCTGGTAGTAGTCGGTCGCGGTCTGTCTGGCCACGATTCCCGCGTACGCACCGCTGCCGGTGATCGCCTTGTCGAAGGAGAGATCAGTAGTGATGTCGACGTCGGTGACCGATACGGAATTCAGGGTCGCCTTGCGCGTCGCACCGGCGGTGTGGGAGAGGATTCCGACACCGGCGCTGACGCTCGAGCTCGCGGGAACCGACACGGTCCAGGCTCCGCCGGTCACGGCGGTGCCCCAACCATTGGTCGCCGTCCGTTCGAAGTGGTCCTCTGCGACAGCCGTTACCACGGGAGGCGCAGTCGCTGTGACGGACTTGCTCGTGGTGTTGGTGAGCCCTCCATCGTCGGTCACCGTGAGCGCGACCGTGTATGGTCCCGCAGCGGCGTAGCTGTGCGACGCGCTCACCCCGGTGCCACTCGTGCCGTCACCGAAGTTCCAGGCGTAGCCGACGATCGTGCCGTCATCCGTCGACGCGGCGGCGTTGACCGTCAGCGCGAGGTTTGAAACGGACGCAGTGAAGGATGCCGTCGGTGGCAGGTTTGGCTTGACGACGCTCACCGAGTGAGTGGCGGAGGCGCTGGCGCCGACGTTGTCCGTCACGACCAGGATCACGGTATACGAGCCCGTCGCCGCGTAATTGTGCGTCGGGGTGACCCCTGTTCCGTGCGGCGTGCCGTCACCGAAGTCCCAGTCGTAGCTGGCGATCGTTCCATCGGCGTCGGCTGAGCCGGTCGCATCGAATGCGACTCCCAGCCCGTTCACCGAACTGGTGAAGGCCGCCGTCGGCGGAATGTTCGGTGCGGTCGCGGTGATGCTGTGGCTCACGGATGTGGTCGCACCCCCATTGTCGGTCACGCTCAGGGTGACCGTGTATGACCCCGCCGTGGCGTAACTGTGCGAGGGGTTCACTCCGGTCCCGGTGGTGCCGTCGCCGAAGTTCCACGCGTAGGACGCGATGGTGCCGTCGGGATCGGAGGAGCCGGACGCGTCGAAGGTCGCCGAGAGGTTGGTTATCGATTGGGTGAATATCGCCGTCGGCGGGGTGTTCACATGGGCGATCACCTGGTCGTGGCTCACGCTGTTCGACCCGCCGGCATTGTCAACCACCGTGAGGGTAGCCGTGTACGTCCCCGAAACCGAGTAGGTGTGGCTCACCGTGGCGCTGGGACCCGTGACAACCGGCGAGGCGTCGCCGAAGTTCCAGGTGTAGCTGGCAATGGTTCCATCGCTGTCGCTCGAGGTGCTGCCGTCGAAGCTCACCGTCTTATCGACGATCGTGCTGGTGAAGGCAGCCGTCGGCAGCACGTTCGCTGGTGCAGGAGCCCCGAGGGAGTACTGCTGTGCGATCGTCGATGCGCTCAACGCGGTCTGGTAGACCGCGAACTCGTCGAGGGTGCCGTTGAAGTACGAATCGCTCGAACCCCACGTGACGTCTCCGCCCGCTCGCCAGTAGCCGACATAGTCCTGGGCCCCGGTCTGCGGATTGGTGCCTACGAGGGCTCCGTCGACGTAGAGCTTCATGCCGTCGGAGGACTGCGTCGCGACAACCTGGTGCCATGCGTTGTCGTTGTATGCAGCCGACGAGGTGATGGTGTTCGTCTGGCCAGTCCAGGTGCCGAAGACGAGTTTGCCGTCATCCTGCATATAGACATGGCGGTCGTAGCTGCTGGAGAGCCCGGACTGCGTGTCACCGAATCCGGTGAGCTTGCCGCCACGGGTGGTGGCCGTCTTGAACCAGATCTGGGTCGAGTACGTGGTCGGGTTGCTGAAGGACGACCCGCTGGCCACTGAGCCGCTGGCGAAAGCGACCGCGGTGTCGGCGGTTCCCTTCACGGCGCCGGTCTGACCGAGAGTGTAGTTGCCCGCATAAACACCCGGGTTCTCTTGGTTCCCCGAGTCGGCTGCGGTCGTGCCACTCGACTCACCGAGGCGGTAATAGAGGAGCGGATCGCTGGCGAATATGGCTGCACCGTAGGAATCAGCGGGCGCGATCGGCACGTTGACGGTGCGTCCCGAGAGCGAGTAGTGGTTCACGATCTGCTGCTGCGTGAGGACGCCAGGGTAGACGGCCGTGTCGCCGATGGAACCCTGGAAGTACGGGTTACCCGACCATGAGTTGTCACCGCCGATACGCCAGTATCCCCAGTAGTTCTGCCCCGTGGTGGTGGTTGGGTCATAGCCGACCCGCTTGCCGTCGACGTAGAGCTGCATGCCCTGGGCGCCGAGAGAGGCGACAACGTAGTGCCACTGGCCGTCGTTGTACTTCTTCGACGACTGCACCACCTTTGCCGTGCCGGGGTAGACACCGAAGAGCAAGTTGCCCGCGGGATTCATATAGACATGGCGGTCATAGTTGTTCGAGTTGCCGGTGTTCGAGGAACCGAAGCCGACGATCTTGCCGCCGCTCGATGAGGTCGTCTTGATCCAGGTCTCGACGCTGAAACTGTTGTCACTCCAGACCTTGCCGCTTGATGCGACGAGCCCGTTGCCCGTCCCGTCGAAGCTGGCGGCGGTACTCGTGTCGCCGATGATCGCACCGGGCTGGCCGAAGGTTACTCCGGTACCTACGGTGGCGGGGTAGCGACCGACACTGTCGTTCGCGGTCGCTCCGGCCGAATCGCCGAGACGCCAGTAGTTGGTCGGCTGATCCGTAATGACGCCGCTGGCATAGCTGCTCAATGTGCCAGACGCCGCGACAGTCGCGGAAACGGTCGTGCCCCAGGCGGAGTTGCCGAATGAGTCCATCGCGCGGATGCGGTAGGAGTGGCTCGATCCAGGCGCGAGCCCGGTGTCGATCCACGAGATGGTCGGCTGATCCCAGAAGCGCGAGTTGACGGTGGTCGTATATGCGGCGGTGGCCGTCTTCCCGTCGCGGTAGACAAAATAGGTCAGCGACTCGTTGTCGCGATCCCAGTCGGCCGGCCAGCTCACGGTCATCGTGCCTGCCCCAGCGGACTGGAGAGTCGGCTTGAGGTTGTCGCCGCTCAGGCGCGGTCCGTCGAGGTTTGGCGCGATCGCCTTCGAGGCGAACCGGACGAGACCCTGCTGTGCCTTCCCGTTGACCTGCGTGAACTCTCCGCCGTAGAGGACGTAATTGGAGTTTGCCGTTACGCTCCATGGCCCTTGATATTGGCCGGTGAATGTGCCGAGGTTGATGTCAGGGAACCAGTTGAGGGCGGTCGGCGACGGCGTGCCGGCGAAGTTGTAGTAGCCATTGGGGTCCGCGGTAAGCGTGCGGGTCGTCGCCTTGGAGAAGGCCAGTGCGCGATGGAAGGTCCACGGGTCCGTCTGCGGGAAGCTGCCGACGTTGCCGCAGTAGTGCGGATGACCGGCGATGTAGACGGTGGCGCCGGTCACTGCTACGGAGTACTCGTCACCGTGACAGTCCTCCACCCAGTTGAGGTTTCCGGCCCAGTCAGAGCGGAAGGTGCCTTCGAGATTGCCGCCGGCCCCGAAGACGTAGCCGGTGCCATAGACGCTGTCGGCATCCGACGTGAGGCTGAAGATCGCCGAGTGCGTGCCTGCGTCGCGAACGAGAGTGTTCACTGCACCCCACGGCAATAGTGCGCCGGTCGTCGCGTCGACCGCACCGAGACCGTAGCCGGGGTTGCTCGAGCCGTTCAGCGTGACGAAGTCGCCGCCGACGACGATCTCCGACTGATCGGGAGAAACCACCATGGCGTATGCGCGACCGCCGCTGAGGGTCGGCGTCCAGGCGGTCGGCGTTCCATTCGACGCGGAGACGGCAGCGGCGCCGACGCGAGTGACGCCCTTGACCGACGAGAATGTGCCACCGATGTAGACGGTGCTGGCGGTCGTTGCGAGGGCGTAGACGTTGTTATTCGCGGTCGCGGTGAAGGCGGAATTCAGCGAGCCGCTCGCGGTGTCGAAGGCGGCGATGCGGCTCTTCGACACGCCGTTGATCGTGGTGAAGTCGCCCGCCGCATACAGCCGCGAGCCATCCGGGGAGACTGCGATCTTGCGCACCTGAGCGTTCACGCTGGGAGCCCACGGCAGCAGCGCTCCGGTGGTGAGGTCGTAGGAAAGCAGGTATGTCCGTGCCACCTCGCTCACCCCCGGTGCAGAACCGGCGGGACGCGCCGTCGTGAAGTTGCCCGCAACATAGACAGTGTTGCCGACGATCTTCTGGTCCCACACGACTCCGTTGATCTGGGGCGCTGGCAGTGCATCGGTCGACACCGTAACCGGATCGCTCGCCACTGGCGGAGCGGTATCCGCTACGGCAGGCTGTGCGAAGACGAGAAGAGCGGAAATGACTGCTGCGGTCGTTCCGGACGCCAAAAGGGTAAGGCGTCGCGACGACACAGGGTTGGGTAGACCCACGTTGTCCTCTATCGGGTAATACGGCAATTTCGGGTTTTGCCGAGCACGCACAGCATAGTGAACAACTCTGTCTCCGGGAAGCGGTCTTGGGAAAATGGCCCCCGAAAGCGGGGTATCTGGTGGGGTGGATTCGAGGTGACAGCGGGGATTTTGCTACGGATGCCGCGTCAGTTGACGACGGTGGAAGCCGAGAAGTTGTCGTAGCGCACCGTCAGCGGTGCGTTCGTCGCAGAGGCGGACAGGTAGCCTTCCAGGCCAATCGAGCCAGAGGCCTGAAGGGTAGCCGTGGCGTCTGTCGCCGTGAGCTGCCACGCGGCAGGCTCTGTGGCCCCCAGGGTCCACACTTTGCCCCGCAGGGTTGTCGGATTCGTTCCGAAGACCTGCACACGCAGAACGAGGGTGGCTCCCGGCGCATAGCTGAGCCCCGAGATCGTCGTGTTGGCGAGCACGGTAGATGAGCCTGTCAGCAACTGCAAGCCCACCGTGCCATCCGAAATGAACCGGATTCTGCCCTGATAGAAATTCGCGCCGACTTGCCGTCCGACCGCACCGACAGAGACGCCTCCACCCGTGGAAGCCTTGTCGAGAGACACCTGAACCGTGATATCCGACGACAGCGTCGAGACGCCGCTGAGCAGTGAGCGCCGAGTGGTTCCGACACCGTGGATAGCGGCCGCGGATCCGGAGTTGACGACATAGTTGGTGCCCGTTGCCGTCGTCCACGTGCCACCCAGATCCGCCAAGCCCCAGCCGGACGCGGAGACGCGGCCGAAGGAATCGGCTGCCAAAGCGACCGGTCCGGCGGCTGCTGTGACCGTGACGCTGTGGGAGATCGACGCGCTCGCTCCGTTGTTATCGGTCACGGTGAGCGCGATTGTGTAAGTTCCGGCTGCGGCATAGGTGTGAGAACTCGAAGGGCCGGTGCCGCCGCGCCCGTCACCGAAGGCCCATGCCCAACTTGCGATCGAACCATCCGGATCGCTGGATGCCTTACCGTCGACGCTCGCGGTGAGTGAGCTGACCGACGTGGTGAACGATGCCGTCGGACTCACATTCGAGGCGGTGCCCGTGCGGAGCTGGTAGTGCTGGGTCACCTTAGCCGCCGGAAGAACGGTCTTGTAGATGGCCACCTCTTGGAGGTCGCCCGTGAAGTTCGTGCTTCCCGATGGCGTCGAGTCGCCCCCGATCTTCCAGTACCCGTAGAAGCCACGCGCGTAGGTCGTCGATGATCGAGTCGCGACCAGCGAACCATCCACGTAGAGGTTCATGCCGTCGGGTCCCAGCGTCGCCGCGGCATGGTGCCAGCTCCCGTTGTTGTACGTCGCCGGACTCTGGATCGTGCGCGTTGTCGAGTCATACACCGACCACGAGACCTTACCGGACGAGATGTAGAGCGACTGGTCGTAGGTCGACGAGTTTCCGGTGACGCTTCCGCTGTTTCCGAATCCGATCATCTTGCCGCTGGCCGAGGTGGTCCTAAACCAGGTTTCGACGCTCATGCTGTCATCGGAGTACACCTGCTGCGACGTGACTATGCGTCCGTTAGCGGTGCCGTCGAATTTCGAGGCCGTAGTCGGGTCGCCCGAAATCGCGCCGGAGACTCCGCGGGTGACTCCGGAGCCGGCGGTGGCGTTGACGGTATTGATCGTCGAAATCGCCTGGGTCGTATTGCCCACCGGTCCGGAGAGATTCTTGACCGCAGTACCGCTCGGCTCTCCCAGCCGATAGTAGAACGTAGGGCTGCTCTTCGTGACGGCCTGGGCGTACGGGCTATACGTGCCGCCGGTCGCCGTCGTCTGGCTCACGGTGTTCGTCCACGCGACGTTGCCATAGGGATCCGTGGCGCTGACTCGATAGGTATAGCCGGTCCCGGCGCTGAGCCCGGTGTCCACCCAGTCGATGGTCGGTTGATCCCAGAACCGCGACAACCCGGTGGTCGTGTACGCCGGAGATGCCGTGTTGCCATTCCGTATCACCCGATAGGTGAGCTGTTCGTTGTCGCGATCGGTGTTCGATGGCCAACTGAGAGTAACCGTGCTCGCCGAATAGGACGCTGTGGTGAGGGGCCAGCCTCCGGCGCTCGGCTGGGGACCCTGCCGGTTGGGCGCGATGGTCGGAAGAGCGAAGCGGGAGAGGCCCTGCTGGGCGACGCCGTTGATCTGCGTGAACTCGCCGGCGTAGAGCACGTATTGCGCGTTCGCCTGAACGTCCCAGGCGCCCTGGCTCTGCCCGGTGAAGGTCCCAGTGTTGATGGTGGGGAAGAACGCGAGTTGCTTGGTAGCCGGCTGGCCGGTCTGGACGTCGCCACGAACGACTCCGGATGGCGCCTTCGTGTACGCGAGTGCCCGGAAATTGGTCCCGGGGTTGTTCTGCGGGAAGCCGCCGATCCACTGGCACTGGTGGGAGTGCCCGGCGATGTACACCACATTTCCCTGCGAAGTCGCGCTGTAGTTGTCGCCGCGGCAGTCTGCCATCCACTTCAGCGTGCCATCCCAGGCGATTCGGGATGTGCCCTCAGAGTTACCGCCCGAGCCGAAAACATAGCCGGAGGCATAGACGCTGTCAGTATCGGACGAAAGGCCATAGATTGCGGACTGCGTGCCCGCGTCCCGGAGCACGGAGTTCGCGGCCCATGGCAGGGACGTGCCGGTGTCGGGGGTTACGGCGCCCATGCCGTAGCCGGGGTTGCCGCTGCCATTGAGCGTCGTGAAACTGCCGGCGATGACGACCTTCGTGCCGTCCGGCGACACCACCATGCCATAAGCGCGTCCGTTGCCCAGGACCGGTGCCCACGCCGTCGTCGCCCCGGTCGCGGCCATCGCCGCAGCCGCGTGGCCGGGGCGCGAGACGCCGTTCGCTCCGCTGAAACTGCCGCTGAAATAGACTGTGGTCGCGGTGGCTGCCACGGCGAAGACTTCTCCGTTTACCGAACCTGCGAAGCTGGTGATAACGGCGCCCGTGGCGGTGTCGAACGCCACGATACGGCTCTTCGACATCCCATTGACCGTGGTGAACGCGCCGACGGCATAGAGCCTGCTGCCGTCCGGAGACGCAGCGATGGCGCGCACCTGACCGTTGAGCACGGGCGCCCAATTGGTAAGCGCGCCGGTGGTCAGGTTATAGGAGAGAAGGTAGGTGCGCGGAACCTCATTGCTCCCAGCGGCCGAGCCGGCCGGTCGGGCGGTGGTGAAGTCGCCGCCAACGAACACGGTGTTGCCAACGATCACCTGGTCCCAGACAACGCCGTTGATCTGCGCGGTCGGGAGCGAGTCGGCCGACACCGTTTGAGGCAGAGAGGTGTCAGGAGGAGCGGTGTCTGCCGCGGCAGCGTTGGCACCGACCAGAGCGGAAAAAGCAATCGCCGAAGCGGCAACAGCAGCGAGAACCAGGTTTCGATGAAGACGTGCCATGGGCATTGGCGCCTCTAGGATATTCGGGTCGATGTCCCTCGGGTGGGGGTCGTGGTGACCGCCATGCTAGCGACGGACCATACGGCTGTAAAGGGCCAGCAGCACCTGTGCGAACGACTAGCGAGGAATGGCCCCATCGAACACGAGCGGCTGCACGGCGACAGAGTAGTCGACCATAATGCGGGCTTTTCCGCGCTGGTCTACGGGAATTGTGAATATGTACACGCCGGTCGCGGACTGGCCGGCAGCGACTTCAGCAGGCATGGGGGAGCCGCCGGGCGCGCTCAATTCGAGGGCAGGGGTGTGACTGTCGCCGTAATAGGCGGTGACCACAGTGGTCGCAAGCGAGGCCTTCGCGGTCGTGCTGTTGGTGATCGTCACGGTGACCCTGACCGACGGTCCTGACACTTCGCCGGGTGTCTTTGCCTCCCCCTGGACCGCCTCGAATTTGGTGATCGCGGCCGTAAGGCCCGGCGATATCGAAGCTGGCTGTGTGATCGGAACAGGAGCGGCGGGCACCGATGGGTCCACGGACGGGGTTCCGGATGGGGCGGGCATGGCGCTCGCCGTGCCCGTCGGCGTCGCGCTGCTGCCGGGCGTCGAGCTGTGCAATGCGCCGCCGGCCTTCGTCGAGTTCGAGCTCGAGTTGGCGATTGCGATCCCCGTGATGGTGCCGGCCACAATGACCGCGGCCAGTGCAGCGGCCGCGATCGCCTTGCGTCGCGTGCTCCAGGGCCCCTTTGTCGCATCCTGAGAGGGTTCGGTCGCGTGGGGGTCGGGATTTTCGGTCGCCATTTGGCGCTCCTGAAAGTAGTGGGTGTTGTCGAGTGAAGCAAAACACTACATGGCGCGCGCTGTCACCCCCACGTTCAGGGGCGTTCTCGCGCCGTCGAAATCCACTAAACTCAACATCTCCCGTCGACGTCGACGCCGACGAATACGGCTGTGTTGCCCGACGCTGCCTCGAAAGACAGGAGCGTCACTGGGCATGACCCGAAGCCAACCCACACTGGACCGACGCAGGACTGTGCGAATCCTGGGAACGCATGGCGTTCCGGCCGCCTATGGTGGATTCGAGACGGCAGCGGAAAATGTGGGGCTCTTCCTCCGCGATCAGGGTTGGCGTGTGATCGTGTACTGCCAGGTGCCCGGCACCGGCGCGATCACGGAGGACACCTGGAATGGCCTGGAGAGGGTGAACATTCCCGTCGAGCGGGAGGGCTGGCTCGGAACGTCGCAGTTCGACCTGCGCTCCATCCTGCACGCCTCGCGATTCAGGGATGTCTGCCTCACCTTCGGGTACAACACCGCGGTCTTCAATACTCTGCAGCGCCTCAAGGGCATCCCCAACGTCATCAACATGGACGGAATCGAGTGGTCGCGTGCCCGCTGGGGCAAGCTGAAACAGGGCATTCTGTGGGTCAACGAACGCATCGCGTGCTGGGTCGGCAACGACCTGATCGCCGATCACCCCGTCATCGAGGAATACCTCGCGACGCGGGCGAAGCGCTCAAAGCTGACCACGATCACCTACGGCGCCCATGCGGTCAGCTCGGCATCCACTGATCCCGTCACCTCGCGAGGGCTCGAGCCGGGCGGTTATCTGACCCTGATCTGCAGGCCGATCCCGGAGAACTCGATCCTCGAACTCGTCACGGGTTTCTCGGCCGCGCACCGCGGTCACGCCCTGGCGATTCTCGGCAACTACTCGCCGGAGACCGACGACTACCACCGCGCGGTCGTCGATGCGGCCAGCGATGAGGTCGTCTTCCTTGGGGCAATCTACGATCCCGACGACGTCGCCGCGCTCCGCTTCCACGCCTCGGGCTATCTCCACGGGCACACCGTCGGAGGCACCAACCCGTCCCTTGTCGAAGCGATGGCGGCTGGCAATGCAGTGCTCGCCCACGACAACGCCTACAATCGCTGGGTCGCCGATGCGGGTGCGCTCTACTTCCGGACGGCGGAGGATGCTTCGCGCAGGATCGGCGAGATAATCAGTGATTCCGCCCTGCGCCACCGTCTCGGATCGGCGAGCAGGGTGCGGCACGCGGCGGAATTCACGTGGGAGCGCGTGGCAGGGCAGTACCAGGAATTGCTGAATCGCTACATCGACGACCACGATCTGGCGATCGCAGACGGACCCGATCTCTCAAAGGGGGAGAAGTGATAAAGCTCGGAGTGGTAGGCCTTGGAAAGATGGGCCTGTCCCACCTGTCGATGATCAAGGCGCATCCGGACGTGAGCGTGGATGCGGTGGTCGACTCGACCGGCTACATCCTGGACGTGCTCTCGAAGTACACGGGTCTCGTGACCTTCACGGACTACCAGACCATGCTCGATTCGGTGGAGTTGGACGCGGTGTTGATCGCCACCCCGACGCGTTTCCACGGGCCTATGGTCAGAGCGGCGTTGGAAAAGGGCCTTCACGTCTTCTGCGAGAAGCCGCTCTGTCTCACGTCCGAGGAGTCCCGCGAACTCGCGGCCCTGGCCGCTGAGAAGAGTCTCGTGACGCAGGTCGGATACCACAACCGATTCGTCGGCGCATTCCGGGAGGTGAAGGCGCTGCTCGACGCTGGCGCCATCGGCCGCGTCACGCACATTCTCGCCGAGGCATATGGCCCGGTCGTGCTTAAGTCAAAAGGCTCGACCTGGCGCAGCCAACGTACAGAGGGCGGTGGTTGTCTCTACGACTACGCTGCCCATCCAGTCGATTTGCTGAGCTGGTACGTGGGCGCGCCCGTCGGCGTCGGCGGAACGATTTTGGGGAGCATATTCTCCGAAAACACCGAAGACGAGGTCTTCAGCACGCTGTACTACCCGAACAATGTGAGCGCGCAACTCTCGGTCAACTGGTCAGACGAGTCGTACCGAAAGATGACGACGCAGATCACGATCACGGGCACTGCAGGCAGGATCCACGCTGACCGCCAAGAGGTGCAGGTATATCTTCGGGAGACCGCCCCGGAGGTCGAAGGCTACGAGAAGGGCTGGAACGTCCGCTACACGACGGAGTTGACGGAGAACGTCTGGTTCTACCTCCGCGGCGAGGAGTACAGCGCCCAACTCAATCACTTCGTCAGGCGGATCGAGAATGGCGAACTCGACGACACCAACAGTTTTGCGAGCGCGGCCGTCACCGATCGAGTGCTCGAACTCCTGACAATCGACGCCCAAGCCGGCCCGGCGACGCTCGACGTCGATGCGGTCGCCGTGGTAGCTCGGCCGCCGAGGCGCGGACTGCTGAGGAGGCGCTGATGAGCGAGAACGGGACAACCACCACAGGCAGAGGAGCAGCCCGCATGGACCGTCTACTCTTCGGAGACAATCAGTTCTTCGGCGTCAACCACATGTCAGAGGAGAAGGCACGCGCCCAGGCCATGCGCTTCCAGGACCTCGACGCCGTGATGGAGGTGCTCGACACCGCATACGACGAGGGCATCACCACCTTCATGTGCACGACGCACGAGCGCATCGCGGAGGTGGCCGACCGCGTCCGGCAAAATCCGGACCGCTACGCGGGATTCACGTTCTTCCCTGGCATGCCCTACGCCCACAAGTACGCGGATGCCGTTACGGAGAGCGGGATGCTCGGCGCGGTGCGCCGCTTCCTCCCTGAGGAGGGCATCGTGAACGCAATGCTGCGTGGCGGTGCATCCCTGGCGAAGAAAGACGTCGAAGGTCTCATCACCCTGTTGGTGGATGCCGAAATGGCGATGTTCCGAGGTCTTTCCACGCCGGTGATCTGGCTCCAGAATGTGGTCGTCGACCTGCTGCTCGGACTTGGCTTCACCGAGGCCTTCTCGATTTTCGCCAAGCACGTCAGGAAGCGCTACAACGCCGAACCCGGCTTCATCACGATGAATCTGCCAATGCTGCTGGACGCACTCGATCGAGCCGGAATCGAGAATCCGATCGTTTGCTCCAACATCAACAAGATCGGGTTCAGGATGTCGGGCGGCATCGAGGGATACCACGAGGTTCTCGAAACGAGAAAGTTCCGTGCGGTAGCAATGTCGGTCTTCGCGTCCGGAGCGATTCCCGCTCGTGAGGCGATCGAGTGGATCAGCGAGCAGCCCAACATCGAATCGATCGTCTTCGGCGCCTCGAGCCGCGCGAACATTCGCAGCACTAAGCAGTTGGTCGACGAGTTCGGGGTCTAGCATCCACTCCGGCGCTCTTGTTCGCGTCCCCTAATCTGGAAACGGACCTGGTAGTCGTTTCTCGGCCATGATCCATCGACAACGAGAGGTCGGCTCGATGCGCATTCTGTTCGACGGCTTCTGGTGGGTGAGCGGCCCGGTCTCGAACAAGCAGGTGATGCGTGAGTTCATCCTCGCCTGGGAACGGGAGTTCCCTGGCGACGACCTCTTCGTCGCAGTGCCGAAGTCTGATATCCCGGCGGTCCGCGACCAGCTTCCCGCACGGGTGCGGGTGCTCGGCACCCGCTTGCGACCGCAGGGGATCAGCGCGATCGTCGAGCTGCCGTTCATCGCGAGACGCGTGAAAGTCGATGCTGTCCTCGCGCATAATTTCACACCCCTGTTCGGATCATCTGCCGTCTTCGTGCACGACGTGATGTTCATGACGAATCCGGAATGGTTCACCGGAGCGGAGCGCGCATACTATTCCCTCATGCCGCTCACGCTCTCGCGCGCGCGCTGGGTACTGACCTCCACGCGGACGGAGGCGGACCGCATCACGAGGCTGGCGCGCACGCACCCCGACGTCACGGTCGTGGGCCTCGGCCTCTCCCGGGAACTCAGCACGGCGACCCCTGTGAAACCGTCAGGTCTCGGCGATGTTCAGGATTTCCTGCTTTCCGTCGGCAGGTTGAACGCCCGCAAGAATCTCGAAACCGCCATCGAGGCAGCGATTGCATCCGGCATGGCCACGCCAAGCACACCCCTCGTCATCGTCGGCGAGCCGGGTGGCAAGGCGGCCGTACTGCCTGCCGTGGCTGCTGCTGCCGTTGCCTCGGGAGCCGTACGTTTCCTCGGGTTCATCGACAGTGACGAACTCGCCTGGCTCTATTCGAATGCGAGGGTTTTCCTCTTCCTGTCGCTCGACGAGGGCTTCGGCATGCCGACGCTCGAGGCGGCTCAGTTCGGGTCGCCAGTCGTTGCGAGCGACATCGCCGTCTTCCGTGAGATTCTCGGGCCACGCGCGCACTACGTGCCCCCGACGGATGTGCAGGCCGTCGCAGAGGCCATACGCACGGCTTTCGCCGAAGGACGAGCAGCGCCCGTCGATGTCGAAGGCCTCGGCTACTCCTGGGAATTGAGCGCGCGGCGGATCCGCGCTGCGCTGTCAACGGGTTGACCGCGCAGCGCCGAACGGCGGACGTCGCCCCTAATATGCGCCGACGGGGTTGATGACGACGCGAACCGTGCGCCACAGGATCATGAGATCGCCGACGACCGACCAGTTCTCCACGTAGTAGAGATCGAGGCGCACGCTGTCTTCCCAGCTGAGAGCGGAGCGGCCATTGATCTGCCACATCCCGGTGAGACCCGGCTTGATGTACAGGCGACGTCGCACGTGGTCCTCGTAGTCGAGCACCTCATTGGGAAGAGGCGGCCGCGGCCCGACGAGGCTCATGTCTCCGACGAACACGTTCCAGAGCTGCGGGAGCTCGTCGAGGGAGTATTTGCGAAGGATCCGGCCGAGGCGGGTGACGCGGGGGTCGTGCTTGAGCTTGAAGAGCACCCCGCTGCCCTCGTTCTGCTCGACGAGCTCGGCGAGCAACTCGGGCGCGTTGGTCACCATCGAACGGAACTTGAGGATGCGGAACGTCTCGCCGTTGCGGCCGACGCGCTCCTGCGAGAAAAAGGCCTTGCCCTCGCTGTCGGCCCGGACGAGCGTGGCGAGCACGAGGAAAAGCGGTGAGAGCACGATGAGGGCGATGCCTGAGACGACCACGTCGAAGCCACGCTTCAGCAGGTGCTTGCCGCCTTCGAACTGCGGGATCTCGACGTGGAGCAGCGGCAGGCCGTCGACGGGCCGGAAATGGATGCGCGGACCTGCGACATTGGCGAGGCTCGTTGCGAGAATCAGCTCGACCGTCTTGCCCTCGAGCTCCCACGCCAAGTCGTGGATGAAATCGCTACCGTTCGCCGGCTGGCCCGCGACGACGACGCCGTCGGCTCCGAGGGTGGTCGCATGTGCTGCCACGTGATCGAGGCCGCGCAGAACGCTGAGGTTGCGCAGGGTGCCGCTGTCGGACTCCGAGTCGTCCCCGTCGAGCACGGCACCGACCACGGTGTAGGCCGCCCCGGAGTTCTTGTCGATCTGGCGCACGACGTTCTCAACGTCCGCCCGCCTGCCGACGACGACGACGCGAGAAAGGTAATGGCCGAATTTGCGCTGGCCGATGAGCCACCGGCGCCAGGTCCAGCGGCTGGCGAGAAGTCCGAGGAGCCCGAGGGGCGCTGCGACCATGAAGAACCAGCGGGCGGTACCCACCTGCGCGACGAGAAAGACGATCGCGACCAGTCCGAAGACCGTCGTGCTCGCATTGACGACGCGCTTGTATTCACCCGCGCCCACGCCAATCAGGCGGAGTTCCCGAGTGCGGAAAGCCGCCAGGCTGATCGACCAGGTCAGTACGACGAGCAACGACATGTACGCATAGCGCGCACCGCTGGCAGTGCCGAGCGTGACGGGATCGGCGAACCCGAATCGGGCGAAATAAGTGATTACCACGGCGAGCGTGATGATCGCGGTATCCGTGACACGAAGCCGGGCACAGTAGGCCCGCGCCCAGGCCAGGCCGGATTCCGGCCGCGCGGTTGCTACAGGCGCCTGCACCGCCCGATTGCGGTGGATAAACCGCAGGCGTGGCGCGCCAAGAGCGGGATGGTCGGCTCGGGGAACCGTAATGTCGTTCATCGGGTAATCCTGTAGTTTCGGGTTTTACAGGGGCCACGCATAAATGCCGTTGGGTGACGGCACACGAAACGCATCGCAATCTCCTGGGCGGGAGATCGAGACGTTCGGTTGTCTCGGTGTGTGGGTAAGTAACAACCATAATATTGGCTGAGTACTCGTGACGATATTAGGAAACGCCGTCTGTCGTATACCCCCCGTTGGGGGGTGAATGCTTCACGCCAACCGAATCTTCAATGAATATCTGGTGAATTTTTTCTCGACGGGGAATTTCCGCGGCGGCCGAACGGGCAGGTTCCTCAACGTAGGCTCGACGGGTGCGCAGCTTCTACCCAGAGATCGAACCATACGACACCGGAATGCTGGAGGTGGGGGACGGCCAGAGCCTCTACTGGGAGACTTCCGGAAATCCGAACGGCAAGCCGGCGGTGTTCCTGCACGGCGGACCGGGTGGAGAAAGTGGGCCAAATCATCGCCGGCTCTTCGACCCCGCGAAATATCGCATCGTCCTCCTCGACCAGAGGGGATCCGGGCGGAGTCTGCCGCACGCGAGTGAGGCTGGCGCCGATCTGAGCACCAACACGACCTGGCATCTCGTCTCGGATCTGGAGAAGCTCCGCGAGCACCTCCGCATCGATCGCTGGCAGGTCTTCGGCGGATCGTGGGGGAGCGCACTCGCGCTCGCCTATGCCGAGACCCATCCCGAGCGCGTCACCGAGCTGGTATTGCGCGGTATCTTCACCCTGCGCAAGTCGGAGCTCGACTGGTTCTACGAGGGCGGCGCGGAGCAGCTCTTCCCCGATCTCTGGGAGGGCTTCCTCTCGCCCGTTCCCCTAGATCAGCGCGAGAATCTCATCTCTGCGTATCACCGGCTGCTCAGCGACCCGGATGCTGCGATCCACGGCCCTGCAGCGGTGGCGTGGACGACGTGGGAGGCGTCGACGATCACCCTGCTACGGCGCCCAGAGGTAGTCGCGACGTTCGCCGAACCGCGACACGCGCTCGCTTTCGCGCGGATCGAAAACCACTACTTCATGAACAAGGGCTGGTTCGATGATGGCCAGCTCATCCGTGATGCCGGGCTCCTCTCGGACATTCCCGGCGTCATCATTCAGGGGCGGTATGACGCGTGCACGCCTCCGGTCACGGCGTGGGACCTGCATCGCGCGTGGCCGGAAGCCGAGTTCATAATGGTGCCGGACGCCGGCCACGCCTACGACGAACCGGGCACCCTCAGCGCCCTCATCGACGCAACCGATCGCTTCGCCGAAGAGTAGATGCCTTGACCGGCATATGTGACTGCGTAGGCTGTCGCTTCGGCATGTATGCGAGGGAACGGCGGAGAGAGTGATGCTCAAACGACTGTCGCGGATCTTCCTCGCGCCGCTCACCCGGCTGTTGTTCCGTCCCACCATCATCGGCCGCTCACTGGTGCCGAAACACGGGCCCGTGCTCATCGCCAGCAATCATCTCTCCTTCGCCGACAGCATCGTGATCACTCTCGTCGCTCCACGCTCGGTGTCGTTCCTCGCCAAGTCGAGCTACTTCACCGGCACCGGGTTGCGAGGGTGGATCTCAAGGAGCTTCTTCACCGGGGTTGGCGCGATCGCCGTCGAGCGCGGAGCCGGACAGGCCGCACAGCACGCACTCGATTCCGGCCTCGACGTGCTCAGGCGGGGGGAAGCCTTCTCGATCTATCCGGAGGGCACCCGCTCACTCGATGGACGGCTCTACAAGGGCCGCACCGGCGTCGCCTGGCTCGCTCTCACATCCGGCGCCCCCGTGGTTCCCGTAGCCCTCACCGGCACGCAGGGCCTGCAGCCGGTCGGCTCGAAGCTTCCACGAATCGCGAAGGTCACGGTCGAGTTCGGCGCGCCGCTCGATCTGAGCAGACACGGCTCCGCTGACTCGGGCCGCGCCCGCCGCGCGGCAACCGATGAGATCATGGCAGCCATCCAGCGGATGAGCGGACAGCAACCCGGGGGCGTCTACAACGAGCCGCCCCCGGCCAACGTCACCGAGCGGGTCCGCCGCTTCTTCCGCAGAGAGCGCTCGTAGCCAAGGCGCCGCGGCCGTCTGCAGTGCCCACCTCGGTACGGACGAACTACGCGGGTTGGTCGCCGGTCCGCTGCTCCGCGACCTTCGCGTGGACCTCCGCCATGTCGAGCCCCTTGACAGCCTCGATCACCTGGTCAAGCGCCGGTCCGGGAAGCGCGCCCGGCTGCGCGAAGACGAGAACACCGTCGCGGAACGCCATGAGCGTGGGGATCGACGTGATGCCCGCCGCACCAGCGAGCGCTTGCTCGGCCTCGGTGTCCACCTTGCCGAAGGTGATCTCGGGGTTCCTTTCGCTCGCCGCCTCGTAAATCGGTCCGAACATCTTGCACGGTCCGCACCAATCGGCCCAGAAGTCCACAAGGGTGATGCCGTCCGAGGTGACGGTCTTCTCGAATTCGTCCGCCGTTAGGTTCACCGTTGCCATGCCGTCTCCGTTTCGCTCGTTCAGCAGCTCACCAGTCAACAACATCCGCAGGGGTCGTTCACATTCCCTGGGCCTCGACTGTGGAATTCCACAACGGATGCCGCAGAGATCTCGTCGCATTCGTGCAGCCCCGACGACCGTGTTGGCCAGGCGCACGCACGCTCGTACGGTGAAGCCAAACCACGTTCCAGGAGAAATGACGACAGCGATGACGCAGCTCGACGACCGCGCGGCATCTGCCGCCGCACCCACGCAGGAGAAGGCGGCGGGAATCGACACCACATGGCTCGGCGAATACCTGCTCGGCCAGTGGGCGGATGAGCGTCGTCACGCACGCAGCCTCGCCGAGCGCCCAGAGTTCCAACGTGTGGACGGACTCACTCTCGCCGAGCAGCGAGAGCGGACCTTCGGCCAGCTCAAGCTGCTCGTGGCCGGCGGTGCCGTTCATCGCGCGTTTCCGAAGGCACTCGGCGGGGACGACGATCACGGTGGCAACATTGCGTCATTCGAGGAAATCGTGCTCGCCGACCCCTCGTTGCAGATCAAATCGGGCGTGCAGTGGGGCCTGTTCGGTGCCGCCGTGCTGCACCTCGGAACGGAGCGGCATCATGCTCGCCTGCTTCCCTCGATCCTGAGCCTCGATACACCAGGCGCCTTTGCGATGACCGAGACCGGACACGGTTCCGATGTCGCGGCGATCGGCACGACCGCGACCTACGACGTCGAGACGGAGGAGTTCGTCATCCATACCCCGTTCCGCGCCGCTTGGAAGGACTACCTCGGCAACGCGGCTCTCCACGGAAAGGCGGCCGTCGTCTTCGCCCAGCTCGTGACCAGCGGCGTCAGCCACGGAGTGCATGCCTTCTACGTGCCGATCCGTGACGAGGACGGGTTCCTCCCCGGGATCGGCGGCGAGGACGATGGACTCAAGGGCGGCCTGAACGGTATCGACAACGGCCGCTTGCACTTCGATAACCTGCGGATACCGCGGGAGAACCTGCTCAACCGTTACGGGGATGTCGCCGCCGACGGCACGTACAGCTCGCCGATCGCGAGCCCCGGACGGCGCTTCTTCACGATGATCGGCACACTCGTTCAGGGCAGGGTCTCGCTCGATGGTGCCTCGGTCGTCGCCAGCAAGCTGGCCATGTACATTGCGATCACCTATGGGTCCCAGCGCAGGCAGTTCACCGCCGCGCGGCCGATGGAAGAAGAGGTGATCCTCGACTATCAGCGCCACCAGCGCCGTCTGCTACCCCGCCTCGCGACCGTCTACGCGATGTCGTTCGCGCATGAGAAGCTGCTCACCGCGTTCGACGGCGTATTCTCGGGCACCCGCGCCACCGATGCCGACCGCGAGGATCTCGAGACGCTGGCCGCGGCACTCAAACCGCTCAGCACCTGGAGTGCGCTCGACATCCTGCAGGAGGCGCGCGAAGCCTGCGGCGGCGCCGGTTTCCTCGCCGAGAACCGCCTCACGCAGTTGCGTGCCGATCTCGACATCTACGTCACCTTCGAGGGCGACAACAACGTGCTTCTCCAGCTGGTCGCCAAGCGCCTGCTCACCGACTACTCCCGCAAATTCGCTGGTGCGGATGCCGGTGCCCTGGCCGGCTACGTAGCGAGCCAGGTCGGGCAGGCCGCCGTCCACCGCTTCGGTCTTCGCCAGCTCGCACAGAACGTCGCAGACTTCGGTTCGACGGCCCGCTCGGTGGGAAACGTGCGGGACGCGGCATCCCAGCGCCAGTTGCTCACGGACCGCGTGCAGACCATGGTCGCCTCGCTCGCCGCTCGCCTGCGCAACGCGAACAAGCTGCCCGCAGCGGATGCCGCGGAGCTTTTCAACGCCAATCAGAACGAACTCATCGAGACGGCCCGCGCGCACGCCGAGCTGTTGCAGTGGGAGGCATTCACCGAGGCGCTCGCGGGCGTAGAGGATCCAGAGACCCTTAAGGTTCTCGTCTGGCTGCGCGACCTCTTCGGGCTCTCCCTCATCGAGAAGGACCTAGCCTGGTACCTCATCAACGGCCGTCTTTCGGCGCAACGCGCGCTGGCGATCACCGACTACATCGACGATCGCCTACTCCCCCGTCTGCGGCCGCATGCGGTCGAGCTGGTGGAGGCTTTCGGCTTCGCGCCCGGGCACGTGCGTGCGACCATCGCCACGGGCGTCGAGAGGGAGCGCCAGGACGAAGCAGCCGACTACTACCGTGCCGCCCGCGCAAGTGGGCGCGCACCCATGGAGGAGAAGTCGCTCAGACAGACGCGCTGAGCGGTGGGCGCTAGGTGGTTGTCTCGGCGAAGTCGCTGATGGCGTGGATCACCGGCAGCACTCTTCGCCCGCGATCACTCAACGAGTAGCTGACCGAGGACTTTCCCTCCGTGCCCTCGTCGCGGCGGACGAGTCCCTCGTCCTCCAGACACCGCAGGCGATTGCTGAGGGTCGCCGGACTGGCACCGCCGAGCGCCCGTTGCAGGGCGGAGAACCGCAGGGTGTCGTCCGCACGATGGATCTCGTCGATGATGCGGAGCACCCAGTAGTCCGCGAGGAGCTTCAGCGCGCTCGGACTGCAACGGGTCGGTAGCGGGTCGGCCATTCGACCATCATAACCGCTACATATTTTGAAGTGCTACAGGTTCCGTAGTAGCGTGCAGTCCATGCCTACTGACTTCGCTCCGACGATTGCGATCATTGTCGCAAGCACCAGAACCACTCGCTTCGCCGATCTCCCGCTTTCCTGGATCGTCGAGCGTCTCGGCAAACGGGACGACCTTGCGATCGAGGTGCTCGACCTGCGGGATCACCAGCTCCCCTACTACGACTCGCCATTGCCCCCGGCACGGGCTCCGCGCACCTACCACTCGGAAGCGGAGCGAGCGGTCGGCGAAATCCTCGACCGTGCGGACGGCTTCCTCGTCATCACCAACGAGTTCAACCACGGCTATTCAGCGGCGCTCAAGAACGTGCTCGACCATTTCTTCGTGGAGTTCCGTCGTAAGGCGGTTGCTTTCGTCGGCTATGGCAACGTCGGCGGCAGTCGCGCGATCGAACAGTTGCGACAGGTCGCCGCCGAACTCGAGCTGGCATCCACCCGTCATGCGGTGCACATCATGGGCGTACAGATGATGCAGATCCGCACCGAGCCCGACAGCGCCACCGGGATCTTCGAAGCGCTGAACGATCGCCTCGAGCTGGTCGTGAACGATCTCGTCTGGTGGGCGACCGCGTTGCGGACCGCGCGGGCCACGGGATTCGCTGCCGCATGATCGGCCATCACACCACAATGCCCCGCAGAGATAGCCCCAGTAGTGGGGCCACCAGGGGGGTCCCCCTTTCTACGGACATACAGTAACGTCTTGATTGCGCCGCGATGCTTCCCGAATCAACGCGCGGATACCCGAATAAGAACACCGTTGCTTTCCCCCGAGCGATAGCGGTTTCTTTCACGTCGTGTCCTTGTCGGCACTGAATCACAGCGCTGACTTGCGGGAGGCCGAGCGCGACAACCCCCGTAAGTCGCCCTGGGCCTCCCGCCCCAACGTGTCCGGCGTAGGCAGACCCCTGTTTTGGGGGATTGCTTCGCTCGCACGCCTTCCGCAGACTGACCCCACGGGGATTGTCGGGGGATGATCTCTTCGAATCCTCTAATGAGGATGGCCGGTGTGGGCCCGCTTCGGGTGCGGGTCCACTCCCGCCCAACGACATGCCGGCGTCGACCGACATTCGAAACGCGCGTTCGCCAGGCGACCGCGAACGTGTCGTCCTGGACGACCCGCGGCAACCCAGAACGAGATCCGGCTCCCTTATCTCGGGACGTGACCTAGCTGACGGCCTTCATCAGAAGTGCCAGCAGGCGCTTCTGGTCGGCGGCGGTCAGCTTTGTCACGGCATATGCGTTCGGCCAGAAGTTGCCCTCATCGAGGTTCGCGTCCTGCTGGAATCCGATGGTGCCGTACCGAGCCTTGAACTTTGCAGCGCTCTGGAAGAACACCACCACCTTGCCGTCAGCGTTGGTGTACGCCGGCATTCCGTACCAGGTCTTTGCCTGCAAGCTGGTGTGTGTCTTGACCAGCCGGTGCAGGGTCTCGGCCAACTCCTTGTCGGTGCCGGTCATCTCGGCGATGGCAGCGAGACACGCTGCTTCCAGATCAGCGCCCTCCTTCGCGGCCTTGGCTTCCGCTGCCGCGGCCCGCATTGCAGCCTTTTCCTCCTTGCTGAAGGTGGTGCTCATGGTCTGTTCCTTTCAATGGTCCGCTCTACGGCGCTACTCTAGGCGGGACCAGAGCGGGATGCTTCTTCGATTCTGCTCGGTTCGGTCAGCATTCGCGGTTAGTGGGCGTATTTCAAGCAGCGTTGGAGGCGCAGTTGCTAGCGGAGCCGTTAACGACGATGACGGGTACCCTTCAGGGACTTGGGCAAGGCGCCCCGCCGGCTTACCAAACGGGTTCGAGGTGTCCCCGGCACTCAGCCTTCCGTGATGCTGACCGTAACCAGCGTCGGCCCTGCCGCGGTCAAGAACGACGCATTTATGCTGTTGGCGTCGGAAGACCTGGAGCTCGTGATTCGGACTTTATTGTTTATTCGCCGACGAGGATCCTTCTCGAGATAGATCGTCGCGAGATTCATCCGACAGTCGGCCCGGCTCTTGTCTTTCGCGCTGAATCGGAAGCAGCGAGAGAGATTCGCGAGACCGTAGCCGGAGTCGCGGCGCAAGCCACAAACTCGCGCGCGTCGGGCTACCTAGACTGAAGCGTCGCGAGGGGCCGCGCAGCAATTGCGATGCCTCGCATGTTTATGGCGATCGCGAGTTGCCGTCAGTCCTTTCGGTAAACGTCTGCGCGGTGGGCAACTCTGAGTATTCCGATTCGATTCTTCTCGTCGTCGATGTCGTAAAGGACTCGATAACTTCCTCGACGAGCGCTGTACGAGCCAGCAACTTCACGCTCGAGCGGTTTCCCAACGCGACGTGGAAACGCGGCCAAGTCGCCGTAAGCGAACTCGACGATCGCCGGGATCACCCGTTCTGGGACGCTGGTCATATCTCGCCTGGCGGTTGGCGAGAATATGACTTCGTACGTCACGCCGAGCGCTTGGGTACGCCGAACTCTGCTCGGATCTGCTCCTCGGTCAAACCCTCGCCGCCGGCGATCTCCTCACGAGCGGTGGCGACCGCCTCGCGATTGCCATCCTGGCTCAGCCAGAACAAGGTCTCCTGCAAGGCGTCCCACTCGTCGGCGCCGATAAGCACTGCGGCCGGTGAACCATTCTTAGTGATGGTCACCTGCTCATGTGTCAGCGAAGCGGAATCCACCAACTCATTGAGCCGGTCCTTTACCTTCGAGATCGGAAGCGTCTGCATAACTACAGCATAGGCCTGAATTCAGGCCTATGCTTCGATCATGTCAATTCCGACGGTCGCCGAGTCGACCGCGCTCGCGGTTCGGATTTTTGCGATTTGGCGGGGTATACCTCCAGTCGAATTCCACATCTTGGAGGGGTGTGACGCCGTGCGCCCACTCGGTGTTGGCGACCATGTGGATCACGCCGCAAGCTCACCGACGCCATCGAGGTTCTAGTTGATAAGGGCTACTTGGTGCAACGCGTGCCGCTTATCCGTTCCGCGATGGAGGCCGCGGTAACCGCGAAATGGTTCGCGGTTACGCCGGGTTCGGGCAATGCGCCCCAGCTGGATGGAATGCAGCAGCGTGTGAAGCTCGCCAATGTACTAGATGCAATTGTTGGCGGCGCGAAAAGTCCGGAGACAGAGGACCTTGGAGTCGGAGAAAAAGAGCTTGAGACGACGCTGCACTGCCCAGAGCCCGGCGGATTGTCTAAGTGACGTACACCCATCAAGATGAGCCCGTGGCATACACGATTTCAGGCGGCTCCTGGCTATTCAGGCGATTCGATACGGACGATGACGAGACGCCTTTTCGCTTCAGCTTTCTTCGCTGGGTGAAATGCGGCGTCAGAGATGACTTCGCAGCCATCGAGATCGTCGACCCATGGACCAACTACCGCGACGAGCTCGTTCGTCACGCCTTTTTCGCAGCTCGGCACGAGGGCGTTGACCTCCGAGCGCTTGAAGCTGTAAATATCCCTGCGCATGTCCATCTGCTCACTACGAGTCCAGAGCTCATCGACGCGGCGGAGATTGACCCCAATCTGTTTCAGCGGGCTGCTTGGATGACAGTAGAACCCTCGGACCGGCGAGACACTCACCTCTCACCAATAGAGGGGATGAAGTCAAAGGGCCCGGTTGTTTATCAGCGGCGCCCTTCGCCGGGCCGCTAGGGCTCGTGGGGCAAATACAGTTTGGCCATGCGTGAGATAGTCCGTTGTGTGTTTTGTGGCTTTGGTGCGCTCGGGTTCATCGCAAGCTTCTTCATCATTCGATTCCGAGTACGACTTGCCGAGCAGCAGCAGGCTCAGAACGAGAAAATGGCGCTGTCGAAGTCGGGATTGTTTGGGCCTGGATGTGCAACGCCACGTCAGCAGTTGATTGTGGGAATTATCTTCATGTCTTCGGACCGGCATTTGCACTGCTCGACATCGGTCACGGAGGGTTCCGGCCGCTGTGGTGATCTCGCGAAAAGCCGAATCCGGGCATAATCCGGTCGTCGAGATGGACGTAAAGTGTGGCCAGGAGGGTGTTGAGGTCAGTTTTCGCATACAGGATTTAACACCCTCCCGCCTGGCGATTAACAGCGTCCACGCGGCCAAACCCCGACTAGGACTCACTCATCTAGGTTGCCAAAGTCACGATCTGAACAATGGCGAATGCAATCCAGACGACTATGCTCGCGAAAGCAATACACGCTTCAGACGTCCGGCCGCTGCTCAATGCCCGTCCGCCGAAAGCGACAAACCCCACAGCGAGGATCGCCGATCCAACCAAGAAGAGCTCGGCGATAACATCGGGGGTCGAATTGCCCGTCGCCGACACCATAACGAGGATGAACAGCACCGCAATCGCTCCGCCAGCCGCACCGTGCGTTACCACGTCGAAAACGCGATCACGGTTGGTAGTGTGCTCGTCCCCAACGGTTTTCTGCTCGTTCACCTGAGTCATCATTTCATGCCGCACAGTACGCGAGCCCGGCGACGGAGACCAACCTAGACACCACCGTAAGGGTGCCAAGGCTGGTTATCACCGCCCACACCCCCACCGCGAGCGCAGCTCCGGCGATCAGGCATCCGATAGTGACGGTAGCCACGTTTACCGTCGGTGGGTAACCGCTGATCCGAACAATCTGTTGAAGGCTTCCGTAAAGGTATTGCTGAATGCGGGTTCCGCCGCAGGAGCTAAGCCTCGTGCCATGCGCGATCGTGTAGCTGCTGCCGGTTGCTAGCACGCAAACGTAAACGTAATTTCCCGCTGATTCGTTCGGCTGAGGGACCCGCACCAACGCACCACCGGCTGCTACGGTGAATGCCTGTGGTTCGGAGGTAATTGCGCGGGCGGGGATTACGGCGCTGGCGCTCGGGGCAGCGGTCGCGATGGGAGCGACTGTTGCAACGGAGACTATCGTCGTTGATGGGGTATCGGCGTACGCCGCCGACGAGATTCCGACCATCCCGGCGCTGACCGCAACTGCCACCGCCACGGAGATGACTTTCATTCTTGTTTTTGACACCTGACACTCCCTAGATTCCCGAATTGTTCTCCCGATGTGCTCAATCGAGCTCAAGCAGGAGCCGTAGGACTGATGTGAGGTCAACTTTCGAGTAGGGAGGTCAGATCAGATGAGGATTGCTCCTCGCGAGTACTCAAGCACTTATCATCTTTGACGTCAAGGATAAGAAACGGAAGTGGCGCGCGACCCAGACATATCGTGGGCATGCTGACTGAGCTGCACACCGAGAAGCGAGACTGTACTTTGGTCCCGGCGACACAGTGATGATTCTGGCAACGGGGATCGCGCACTTACGTCGTGAAGCTAGGTGACCCGATGCCCCAACGCGTCTAAGTTCCTGGCCGGGTCGTCGACTCCGGATGTACAGGCGATCTTGGGGCGCTCGACCTTGCAAGTTACTCAGCTCTACGCGGACACGCGCAGAGACGCGGCGCGTAGGGCCGTAAGTCTGCTCTCCAACTTCTATGCCCCACTCGAAAGCTCAGTTGCGAAGGGGGTGACGCGGAGAAAAGTGCCCCCTGACCGGGACTTTCTGAGGTGGCTCCGACGGGCGTCGATCCCGTGACCTCTCGATTTTCAGTCGAACGCTCTACCAACTGAGCTACAGAGCCGCGCGTTTAAAGATAAACGAATAAGGCACGGCCATCTGGCGAGAGAAGACCGTGCCTTGCGACCCTGACCGGACTTGAACCGGCGACCTCCGCCGTGACAGGGCGGCGCGCTAACCAACTGCGCTACAGGGCCTAGCTATGTTTCGTGACCCCAACGGGATTCGAACCCGTGTTAACGCCGTGAAAGGGCGCCGTCCTAGGCCACTAAACGATGGGGCCGTGAAGTAAACAACCTTCATAGCTACCGAGGAACAAGCATAGGGGTGACCACTCCATTTGCCAAACGAGCCACGGATGTGGTCCTGCGCGCTCAAATGGCCGCTCTCATCCTCAGAAAACGGCCACTCCGCGGGAAACACCGCGAAATCTACGCGAGCGCGGGTAGGTTCAAGTCGTCGTTGAGACTTTGCGCGGATACGCGATCGGGTCGGCCGCCGCCCACCCGATCATGCGGGCGTTGAGTCACGGAGTCGGGGAGAGATGAACAACAGGAAACGCGATCACGTCCGCCTGGCTCGGGGGGTGCGACCGCGCCGTAGCCTCGCCATTGTCGCGGTGCTGTCAGTGCTGATTACGGGCTCGATCGTCGGCACATCGTCGGGGACCGCGTGGGCGACGAGCTATCCGAGCTGGCAGGACGTGCAGGCAGCCCGCAACAACGTCGCCGCCACGCAGGCCGAGGTCGCGAGACTGAAGGCCCTCCTCGCGACTCTACAAACGGATGTCACTACGACGCAGGCCGCCGCGGTTCAGAGGGGCGACGAGGCCCAGCGTGCGCAGCAGAAATATGACGAAGGGGCGCAAAGAACCGCTGAACTTCAGAGCCAAGCGGATGCCGCCCAGGCAAAGGCATTGAAGTCGAGGCAGCAGGCGGGTCAGCTTGCGGCGAAACTCGCGCTGAGCGGCGGCGGGGGCGACCTGAGTACCACACTGTTCTTCAACGGGAGCCAGGCGGACGGTCTCCTGTCGCAACTCGGCCTGGCGAGCATGGTCAAGGACCAGTCGGCCGGACTCTACGTGAAAGCCATCCAGGATCAGAACACCGCGCAGTCACTGACCGACCAGGCCAAGCTCGCCACCGCGGCGCTCAAGCTCCTCTCCGACGCGGCCCAGAAGGCCCTCGAGGCGGCCGCCGCCGCCGCGCAGGCGGCAACGGCTGCACTCACCGAGCAGCAGGCGAACCAGGCTCGGCTCCAAGCCCAGCTTGCGACGCTCATCGAAAACCGGGACCACACCGAGGCCGAGTACGCCGCGGGGATCAGGGCCATGTGGGGTGCGAGTGCCAGCCTCGGCGCGGGCCAGATCAGTGCGACCGGCTGGGCGCGTCCGGCGGGCGGGCACATCACGAGTGGATACGGCAATCGCCTCGACCCGTACACCCACCAGGTCGCGCTTCACTCAGGCACCGATCTCGGGGCATCCTGCAACTCTCCGATCTACGCCGCCCACACCGGAACGGTGGTGTACGCGGGCCCCTACGGGGGCTACGGCAACTTCGTGAGGATCATGAACAACGACGGCAGCGGCTACGGAACGGGCTACGGCCACATCGTCAACGGCGGCATCCTGGTGCACGTCGGCGAGCAGGTCGGCGTCGGTCAGAACATTGCGCGCGTCGGAAGCACCGGCTGGTCGACGGGCTGCCATCTCCACTTCGAGGTCTACCACAACGGCTTGACGCAGGACCCGGTGCCCTTCATGCGTTCACAAGGCATCGAACTCGCGAACTGACGGTCGGAACGGTTCGCCGGCAGCACGGCGGATAGCCGCTTTCGCTGGCTTATCTTCTGATCGCTTGTTACTGTGACTGTTGTTAACAGTGTTACTGAAGTGACTGCAGGGGGATCTGCGGCACAATCTCGGGGAATTATGACTCACAGTGTGAACCGCCGTGGCACCGCCGCGCTCCGTGGGCGTGTTCGCCGAGCCCTCGCGATCCTCGCTGCGCTTTCGGTGCTCGTTGCCGGCACGATCCTCGGCCAGTCCGCGGAGTCGGCATGGGCCAAGGACTACCCGAGCTGGACTGACGTGCAGAACGCTCGCAGCAGCGTCGCTGCCAAGCAGGCCGAGATCACCAGGCTCGACGGATTGCTCGCATCCCTCGCGACGGATGTCACGGCGACGCAGGCCGCCGCCAAGCAGAAGGGCATCGACTTTGCGGCCGCCCAACTGAAATTCGACAACGCCGCGTATGCCTCAGACGAACTGCAGAAACAGGCGGACACGGCGCGCGCGAAGGCCGACAAGTCGAAGCAGCAGGCCGGCGAGTTGGCGGCGCGACTCGCGAGCACCGGCGGGGCCGACCTGAGTACGACCCTCTTCTTCAGCGGCAACCAGGCGGACAGCCTGCTGTCGCAGCTCGGCCTCGCGAGCATGGTTAAGGACCAGTCGGCCGGGCTCTATCAGAAGGCCATCCGCGATCAGAACTCCGCGCAGTCGCTGACCGACCAGGCCAAAGTCGCCACCGCGGCGCTCAGGGTTCTCTCGGACGCGGCGCAGAAGGCGTTGGCGGACGCCGCTGTCGCCTCCGAGAAGGCGGCGGCGTCTCTCGCAGAGCAGCAGGCCAACAAGGGACGCCTGGACGCCCAGCGCGCATCCCTGGTGCAAAACTCGGCCACCATCGAGGCGGATTACAACGCCGGAGTGCAAGCGGCCCTCGCCGCTGCCGCGGAGTATGCCCGGCTTCATCCGCCGGCTCCCAAATCGAGTGGCGGCGGAGGCAGCGCGCCGAGCGCATCCGGGTGGGTACGTCCAACCGGTGGGCACATCTCGAGCGGCTACGGAATGCGGGTGAACCCGGTCGACGGCGGGTACCGGCTCCATGCCGGTACCGATCTCGCTCCGGGCTGCAACGCGCCGATCTATGCCGCGAACGCCGGAACTGTCATTTTCGCAGGATGGAGCGGCGGTTACGGCAACTTCGTGATCATCAACCACGGCGGGGGACTCACAACCGGCTACGGCCACATCGTGGACGGCGGAATCCTCGTGCACGTCGGCGAGGCGGTGGGCGCCGGACAGCAGATCGCGAGGGTCGGCAGCACCGGCAACTCGACCGGATGCCACCTGCACTTCGAGACTCGCCCCGGCGGCGTCGCCGTCGACCCGGTGCCGTTCATGCGGGCTCGCGGCGTGGAGCTCGCCAACTAGGCCAGACCGCAGGCGAGATCCGTTAATCGGTCCTTCCCGCCTAGGGATGGGGACGGTTTAGCGGATCTCGGTCGCGAGCAGCGGCTAGTGGCCGCCCTCCGCGGCGAGCTTCTCGATGCCGGCCTGCACGATCTCCTCGGCCTCGGCCGCATTGCCCCACCCCTCGGTCTTCACCCACTTGCCGGGCTCGAGGTCCTTATAGTGCTCGAAGAAGTGCTCGATCTCCCTGCGGGTGTACTCGGGGATGTCATCGACATCCTGGATCCACGACCAGCGCGGATCTTTCGCCTGTACGGCGATCACCTTCGCATCTGACCCGCCGTCATCCGTCATGTTGAAGACACCGACCGGACGCACCGAAACGCCGACACCGGGGAAGAGCGGGTAATCGAGCAGAACGAGCACGTCGACGGGATCGCCGTCGAGACCGAGCGTGTTCTCGAAGTAGCCGTAATCGGTGGGATAGACGAATCCGGTGAAGAGCACGCGGTCAAGGTACACGCGGCCGGTTTCGTGGTCCACCTCGTACTTGTTTCTGCTGCCTTTGGGGATCTCGATGACGGCGTCGTAGCTGGCCATGACGGTGGCTCCTAAGTTCGTGGGGTTGCTGCAATAACGTTATCGGATGAGCACTCGTCCCCGTCTGACCCCCGCGATCGCGGAGGTGCGCACGGCGGCGCGTTCGGCGTTGCCTGAGCCCGGCGACGGTTCCCTGGTGCTGGTCGCGCTCAGCGGCGGTCCGGACTCGTTGGCTCTCGCAGCCGCCACGGCCTTCGAGTCACACCGCGGAGGTATCCGCGCGGGCGTCATCATCGTCGATCATGGGCTGCAGGAAGGCTCCGCGGATGTCGCGGCTCGCGCCGCCCAACAGGCGCGCGGCCTCGGACTCGACCCGGTGATCGTCAGGCGCGTCGAGGTCGGCGCCGCTGGTGGACCGGAGGCAGCGGCTCGAGATGCGCGTTATGCCGCGCTCGCCGAAGCGGCGGCGGAGGTCGGAGCGAACAGGGTGTTGCTCGGTCACACCCTCGACGACCAGGCGGAGACCGTACTGTTGGGGCTCGCCAGGGGAAGCGGCGGGGGCAGCCTCAAGGGTATGCCTGCCTCCGCCGGTCTCTTCGCTCGTCCGTTGCTCGGAATCAGACGTGCCATCACCGTTCAGTTCTGCCTGGACTCCGGCCTCGAGCCATGGACCGATCCGCACAACGACGACGATCGATTCCGTCGGGTGCGCGTGCGCACGACGATCCTCCCCGTGCTCGAGGGCGAGTTGGGCCCTGGCATCGTCGAGGCTCTCGCGCGCACGGCCGCGCAGTTCCGCGAAGACACGGACGCCCTAGATCACTTCGCCGAGGAACAGCTGGAGGAACTCGCGGCGCATGCGGAAGCCGGGATCTCGCTGCCGGTCGCGGCGCTCTCGACCAATCCCGCCGCACTGCGCCAGCGCATCATCCGCATGACCGTCCTCTCGGAATTCGGGGTGAGCCTCAGCCGCAGTCAGACCCTGGAGGTCGCCCGACTCGTCACGGACTGGCACGGGCAGGAAGGCATCGATCTGCCCGGCATTAAAGTGGAGAGGCAGGGCGGCCTGCTCATCTTCAGTTCGACACGGGAGGCCTAGGCCATGGAATACAGCGACATTGCCGACGACCTCACCAGCGTGCTGCTGACCGAGCAGCAGATTCACGAGAAGATCGCCGAACTGTCGCGTCGCATCGAGGTCGACTACGCGGGAGAGAAGCTGCTGCTCGTCGGCGTGCTTCGCGGCGCGGTCATGGTCATGGCCGATCTGGCTCGTGAACTCCGGATACCGGTCGAGATGGACTGGATGGCGGTCTCGTCTTACGGGTCGGGCACCCAGTCGTCGGGCGTCGTACGCATCCTGAAGGATCTCGATTCCGACCTGCACGGTCGGAGGGTCCTTATCGTAGAGGACATTATCGATTCCGGCCTCACCCTCTCTTGGCTCCGTGCCAACCTCGAGAGCAGGGGCGCGGCATCCGTCGAAATCTGCGCGCTTCTGCGCAAACCGGATGCGGCGAAAGTCCACGTCGACGTGCGTTACATCGGGTTCGAGATTCCGAACGAGTTCGTTGTCGGCTACGGACTGGACTACGCGGAGAAGTACCGCAATTTTCGCGGGGTCGGCGTGCTCGCCCCCCACGTGTATCAGTAAGAAACGCGCGCATTACGCCCACGGCAAACATGCAGCGGCCGCCCAGCGCGGCTCGGGTAGCCTTGGACTCACATTCTTCGTCAGAAAGGTGCCGGGTTCGACGCCCGGAACACTATGGACTTCAAGCGTTTTCTTCGCGGCCCGCTCGTCTGGATCGTGCTGGCCGTAATCGTGGTATCGGTCGGGTTCAGCCTGTTGAGTGGTTCCGGATTCAAGCAGATCGATACCCAGCAGGGCCTCGCGCTCCTCAGCAGTAACAAGGTCGCCTCGGCAAAGATCGTCGACACCGAGCAGCGTGTCGACCTCGTGCTCAACACGGCAGGCGTCAACGGCAAGCAGGTGCAGTTCTACTACGCTGCCGCTCGAGGAGCAGACATCGTGAAGGCGGTCGATTCGTCCGGAGCGAAATACGACGACCAGGTGGATAAGGGCAATTGGCTCTCCTCGCTCCTCGGCCTGATCGTTCCCTTCCTCATCATCGGCGTGATCTTCTGGTTCCTGCTGTCGAGCATGCAGGGTGGCGGATCCAAGGTCATGCAGTTCGGCAAGTCGAAGGCCAAGCTCGTTTCCAAGGAGAGTCCGAAGGTCACCTTCGCGGATGTCGCGGGTGCCGATGAGGCCATCGAAGAACTCGAAGAGATCAAGGACTTCCTCAAGGAGCCTGCCAAGTTCCAGGCCGTGGGAGCCCGCATCCCGAAGGGCGTGCTGCTCTACGGCCCTCCCGGTACCGGAAAGACACTGCTCGCCCGCGCTGTTGCGGGGGAGGCCAACGTGCCGTTCTATTCCATCTCCGGTTCGGACTTCGTCGAGATGTTCGTCGGGGTGGGTGCCAGTCGTGTGCGCGACCTCTTCGCCCAGGCGAAGGAGAACTCGCCGGCCATCATCTTCGTCGACGAGATCGACGCCGTCGGGCGTCACCGCGGCTCCGGAATGGGCGGCGGGCACGACGAGCGCGAGCAGACCCTGAACCAGCTGCTCGTCGAGATGGACGGATTCGACGTCAAGACGAACGTCATCCTGATTGCCGCGACCAACCGCCCGGACATCCTCGACCCCGCCCTTCTGCGCCCAGGGCGCTTCGACCGTCAGATCGGCGTCGACGCTCCCGATCTGCTCGGACGCAAGCAGATCCTCGAGGTCCACGGCAAGGGCAAGCCACTTGCCGCGAGCGTCGACCTCGAAGTACTCGCTCGCAAGACGCCCGGCTTCACCGGCGCCGACCTGGCAAACGTGCTCAACGAGGCGGCCCTGCTGACCGCGCGTTCGAACGCGCAACTCATCGACAACCGTGCGCTGGATGAGGCGGTCGACCGCGTAATGGCCGGCCCGCAGCGTCGCACACGCGTCATGCGCGATCACGAAAAGCTCATCACGGCGTACCACGAGGGCGGACACGCGCTCGTCGCAACGGCGATGCGAAACACCGATCCCGTCACGAAGGTCACGATCCTCCCGCGAGGCCGCGCCCTTGGCTACACGATGGTGCTTCCGCTCGAGGACCGCTATTCGGTCAGTCGCAACGAGCTGCTCGATCAGCTCGCCTATGCGATGGGTGGCCGGGTTGCCGAGGAGGTCGTGTTCCACGACCCGACCACGGGAGCGTCCAACGACATCGAGAAGGCGACGACGACCGCTCGCAAGATGGTCACCGAGTTCGGCATGAGCGCCAGCATCGGCTCGGTGAAGCTCGGTTCGGGCTCCGGGGAGATGTTTCTCGGCCGCGACATGGGCAGCCAGCGCGACTATTCCGAGCGCCTGTCCGAGCAGGTCGACAAGGAGGTCCGGGCCCTGATCGAGAAGGCCCACGACGAGGCCTGGGAAGTGCTGAACAATAACCGCGACATCCTGGACAAGCTCGCGACCGCGCTGCTCGAGAAGGAGACCCTCGACCACAACGAACTCGCCGAGATCTTCAAGGACGTCAAGAAGCTCCCGGAGCGCCCGCAGTGGCTCTCGAGCGATAAGCGCCCTGTCTCCGATATGCCGCCAGTGATCGTGCCTCAGAAGGCGCCGATCGATGCGGGAGTGGTCGATGGTGGAGTAACGTCCGATCCAGTGAAGAAGGCACGCGTGCCTCGCCCGCGCAAGCGGCCGGATATCGCAACAGCCTAGGCAGCTCTCAACGGCGTAAGGGGATTCGTGGCCAGCTCGACAACTGACCCGATCGATACGGCGCGCATCGAGGCGGCCGTGTTGGAAATCCTTGCCGCTATCGGCGAGGATCCGGCACGGCCAGGGCTCGCAACGACTCCCCAGCGAATCGCCCAGGCCTACACCGAGTTTTTCTCCGGATTGGCCGTCGACCCGCTCGAGCATCTGGCGGACAGTGTTGAATTCACTGCCGGGTCCGGCGAACTCAGCGAACTCGTCCTTCTGCGCGACATCGAGTTCCGTTCGATGTGCGAGCATCACCTGCTGCCATTCACGGGGGTGGCGCACGTCGCCTATATTCCGCGCGCCCGCATCGTCGGCCTTGGCAGGCTGCCCCGGGTGGTCGAGACTCTCGCGTCACGACCGCAACTTCAGGAGCGACTGACCGAGGAGATCGCGGATGCCCTGCAGACCGGTCTCGATCCGCTCGGCGTGCTCGTCGTGCTCGACGCCGTGCACGGCTGCGTCACGGCGCGAGGCGTTCGGCAGTCGAGGAGCTCGACCGTCACGATGGCGAGCCGCGGCATCCTCAGCGAGGCTGTCGCCAGGGCCGAGATTATGGCGATGATTGGCGCGGTGCATGAGTAGCGAAGTGGTGTCCCTGCGACCGTATCGTCCGATCGGGCTCTCCCGGCCCCGCATCATGGGCGTTCTCAACGTCACCCCCGACTCCTTCAGCGATGGGGGCATTTTCGCGCAGATCGACGCGGCGATCGCGCGCGGCGCAGAGCTCGTCGCCGCCGGCGCACAACTTGTCGACGTCGGAGGGGAGTCCACCCGTCCCGGCGCCGAGCGCCTGCCGGTCGAAGAAGAACAGCGCCGCGTGCTGCCCGTAATCCAAGCGCTCGTCGAACGGGGGATACCGGTGAGCGTGGACACCATGAACGCATCCACCGCACTCGCCGCCGCGGAACTCGGCGTGGTGCTCATCAACGATGTGTCCGGGGGTCTCGCGGATGAGGGCATGGCCCGCGTGGCCGCGGAAACCGGGCTCCACTTCGTCGCCATGCACTGGCGGGGCCCGAGCAAGACCATGGACGAGAACTCCGTCTACGCGAATGTGCTCAAGGATGTGCGCAACGAGCTGAAGAACCGGGTCGCGGAACTCATCGTCAACGGTGTGCGTCCCGACCGCATCATCCTCGATCCGGGAATCGGTTTCGCCAAGACGACCGCACACAACTGGCAGCTGCTTTCGAACCTGCCGGCGCTCGAAACGATCGGCTACCCGGTGCTCATCGGCGCCTCACGCAAGAGATTCCTCGGAACCCTGCTGCCCAAGGATGCGCCGACCGTTGACCGCGATCCGGCGACGGCCACCATCAGTGCCCTGGCCGCACAGGCTGGAGTCTGGGGAGTTCGCGTACACGACGTCGCCGGCACGAAGGCGGCTCTCGACGTGTGGGAGGCGATGCAGCCGTGACGGGTGCAGACAGCATCGAACTGCGCGGTTTGCGCGTCTTCGCGTTCCATGGCGTATTCGACGAGGAACGCGAAACCGGCCAGGAGTTCGTGATCGACGTCACGATCAGTCTCGATCTCGCGCCGGCGGCCTCGAGCGACGACGTGACCAAGACGATTCACTATGGCGAACTGGCCGAAGCCATCGCTGCCGCGGTGCAACGGGATCCGGTCGATCTCATCGAGACCGTTGCCCAACGCGTGGCCGACCTTGCGCTGGCCCTCCCCGCAGTCATGCTCGTGAGCGTCACGGTTCACAAGCCGGACGCGCCCATCACCGTGCCGTTCGACGATGTCTCCGTCACGCTCACCCGAGGTCGGGGACCCAGTTGATCCGCCGCAGAATCGTGTCGCCTGCGGTCATCGCACTCGGCTCGAATCTCGGCGACCGTGAGGCGAACCTGCGGCGCGCCATCGGCGCGATCGACGGCATCGATGGCGTGGCCGTCACCGCCGCATCCGGCATCGTGGAATCCAGGGCCATCAAGCCCGAGGGGGTGGATGCCGCGGCACCGAGTTACCTCAACGCCGTCGCGCTTATCGAAAGCGAGCTCCCGCCCGAACCGCTGCTCGACGAGCTCAATCGCATCGAGACCGAGTACGGCCGGGTTCGCCATGAACGCTGGGGGGATCGCACGCTCGATCTCGACATCGTGGCCTTTGGCGGCCTCACTCTTGAATCCGAACGGCTGACGCTGCCGCATCCGAGAGCCTGGCAGCGAGCGTTCGTGATCGTGCCGTGGTTGCAGGTCGACCCGGATGCGGTGCTCGCCGGTCATGGACGAGTGGAAGCCCTCGAAGCCGCCACGTCCTCCGAGGTGTGGAGTTTCGCCGCGGCGCCGTTGTTGGACGGAGCACAGCCGTGAAGCGCAGCAGCCCCTTCACGCTGATTCTGCTCGCCGTCCTCGGCGGAGTCGTCGGCGCCTTCCTGGAGACAGCGCTCACGGTCGGCGGGCGGCCGATCATCATCCCGCCCCTCACCCTCGCCATCGCGCTCGCCGCCATCGGCGGCATCGTCGTTTCGCTCGCGGTGCCCATCCGCCGTCTGACCAGAGGCAAGACGAAGGGTCCGATCGACCCCTTCTACGCGACGCGGGTGCTCATGCTGGCGAAGGCATGTGCTCTCTGCGGTGCGCTGCTTACGGGTTTCGGCATCGGCATCGCTATCTACCTGCTCAGCCGTTCCATCCTGCAGGTAAACTCGTTGGGGCTGGCGATCGCCACGGTCATCGGCTCCGGAGTACTGCTCGCTGCCGGGCTTATCGCCGAGCACATGTGCACGATTCCGCCAGGAGATGACGATGACGACGATCCGGGCAAGAAGGCCGTTAAGGTCAGGCCTTAGTCAGCGGAGCCGAGGAGCAGCGTGAACCGACTCGAAGTGCCTGAGAGCGATTGGCGCAGAGTGTCACCGAGGCTCATCGTGGTCGAAGTGCTGGCGGGAACGATCTTCCTCGTCACGGTAGCGGTCGCCGGCGTCGCCATGTATCTGCTGCACGTCTGGTGGGTCGCGGCAGGCTTCGGCGTGGTGGCGATTATCGCCATCGTCAATCTCGCGCTGACGCGGCGTCGGGTGCGCGCCATCGGCTATCAGCTGCGCGAAGACGATCTGCTGTTCCGCCGCGGCATCATGTGGCAGCGGTTCGTAGCGGTGCCTTATGGGCGGATGCAGCTCGTCGACATCAACCGCGGTCCGATCGCGCGAGGTCTTGGGCTCAGCGAACTGAAGTTCGTGACCGCCGCCGCGGCCGCCGGCGTGACCATCCCCGGGCTCCCGGAGGCCGAGGCCGAGGAGCTGCGCGATCATCTGGTCTCCGTCGCCGAAAGCCGTCGGGCTGGGTTGTGATCCGTCCCGCGGAGCCGGTCGCGACGGCGGTCCCGGAGATCGTCGCTCGCCTCACCGACGGCGAATGGCACCGGTTGCATCCGGCATCCCCGCTGCTCAAGGGCGGAATTGCGCTGATCGCCGTGTTCGGATTCGTGATCGCCAACCTTCGCGAGCGTCTGATCGCGCTCGTCGTGCCGCACTACGGGCAGGGGGGTGATCCGGTCGACTACATCCTGAACCACGGCTACGTCGTGCAGGCCCTCCTGGTGGTTGGCGGGTTGCTCGTCCTGTTCATCGCCGGTTTCTACGTCTCGTGGCGGATGCACAGTTTCCGCATCACCGACGAGGTCGTCGAAGTGCGGTCGGGCATTCTGTTCCGCACGAATCGCAAGGCGAGGCTTGACCGCATCCAGGGCATCAATGTGGTGCGGCCCATCATCGCGCGGCTCTTCGGTGCCGCCAAGCTCGAGATCAGTCAGGCCGGCCACGACGCCAATGTGCACCTGTCCTACCTCGCGTCCGGTGCTACGGATGACCTGCGCCGCGAGATCCTGCGCCGGGCGTCGGGTACCAGGGTGAGCGAGGCGGCCGCGGCATCCGGAAAGGCAACCGTCCAGAGCCTGCTCGATCGACGGGTTGACGAGTTTCTCGCCCCAGAGCTCGACCCGACCGAGGCGCCGCCAGAATCCGTCGTGAAGATCCACCTCGGGCGGCTCGTCGGGTCGATCATCTTCAGCGGCAGTACCGTGTTCGCTCTGGTGCTTGTCGTCGCCGCGATTGTCTGGATGTCGACGACCGGCGAGTACTACGCCCTCATCTTCGCTCTGCCGAGCATCGTCGGCTTCGGCGGCTACTACGTGCGTCGCTTCGCCAGGTCCCTCAGGTACACGATCGCGGGCACCCCGGATGGCGTGCGCGTCGGGTTCGGCCTGCTGTCCACGAGCAATGAGACCCTTCCACCCGGGCGCATCCACTCCGTGGAGGTGAGGCAGTCGTTGCTGTGGCGCCCGGCCGGGTGGTGGCAGATCAGGGTCAACCGGGCCAGCCACACGTCCGGTCGTGGCGCCGAGAACCAGGCCAACACGACGATCCTGCCGGTCGGCAACCTCGCGGATGTCACGAAGGTGCTCGAGCTGATGCTGCCGGAGTTCATCGGACCGGAAGCGGTTGCCTTCATCGAGACCGGACTCGTGTCGAAGGGCGACGATGGCTTCACCAATTCCCCCAGACGAGCCGCGTGGCTTCGACCATTCGCCTGGAGACGGAACGGTTTCAGGATCGTTCCCGGCTCACTGGTGATCCGAAAGGGCGCGATCTGGCGACGGCTCATCATCGTTCCGCAACCTCGCCTGCAGAGTGTGGCGGTGAGCCAGGGTCCTCTGCTGCGCCTGCTGCGACTCGCCGCCGTGCACCTGCACACGGTGTCGGGTCCGATCCGTGCCGAACTCGGCGCCATCGATCAGGATGCCGCGCTCGTCTTCTTCAACGAGGTCGCGCAGGTCGCGGTGCGAGCCGGTCACAGCGACACCTCGCATCGCTGGCGGGCGGGCGAGGAGCCGGCATGACCTTCCCCGCTGACGCGACGCCACCGCGCGAGCGCTCCGGACGTCTCGGCATCGGCATCGTCGGCGCCGGGCGGGTCGGCCCCGTGCTCGGCGCCGCACTCGCCGGGGCCGGGCATGCGATCGTCGGCATTTCTGCGATCTCCGAATCCAGCCGGGAACGAGCGGAGGCCATGCTCCCCGGGGCCCCAATCCTCGACGTTCCGGTGCTCATCGAGCGCAGCGAACTCGTGATCCTCGCCGTTCGGGCGAGCGAACTGTCCGCGCTTGTGGCGGGGCTCGCGTCCACCGGAGCCTGGCAACCCGGGCAACTGGTGATGCACACCGCGGCCGAATACGGCACCGCTGTGCTGGCGCCAGCCGTGGTATCCGGGGCCATACCGCTCGCGATCCATCCGGCTGTCGCTTTCACGGGCACCACGATCGACGTCGGCCAGCTGGTGGGCGCGTACTTCGCGGTGACCGCTCCTGCTCCCGTGTTGCCCATCGGACAGGCACTCGTGGTCGAGATGGGCGGAGAGCCGATCATCGTCGCGGAGGGTGATCGCGCCGCGTATGCCGAGGCGATCGCGACGGCCACGAGCTTCTCCAGCGCCATCGTCGATCAGGCAACGGGCCTGCTGTCGTCGATCGGAATCGAGGCACCCGGCCGAGTGCTGGCCCCCCTGGTGCGTTCCTCGGTCGAGAACGCCCTGCGCCGCGCCCCCTGAGCGGCCTCCGTTCGTCGCCGCGGTGATTGCGGCCGCGCCCCTCCACCGTTGCGGAGGAGACCTTCGGCGAGTCCGGTGCGAGGAGGGTCGCCGCGCCGCGCATGATCCTCCGCAAGTGTTCGGGTCCACGTGCTGGCCACGCGCCGGCCACGTGCTGCCGGCCACGAGGCGCCCGTCACGGGGCAGGGCCGACGGGCGACTAACATCGAGTGGTGCCCATTGCCGTAGCCGAAACCGTGTCCGAGCTGCGAGCGGGAATCGCGGATGCTCGTGCCGCCGGCAGGAGCATCGCCCTCGTTCCGACCATGGGAGCCCTGCACGACGGCCATTTCGCCCTCGTGCGACGTGCCCGCGAGGTCGCGGACCTCGTGGTCGTGTCGATTTTCGTCAACCCGCTGCAGTTCGGGCCGACCGAGGATCTGGACCGCTATCCACGATCCCTCGAGGCGGATGTCGCAGAACTCGGGCAACTCGGCGTCGAATGGGCCTTCGCGCCGAGCGTCGCTGAGATGTACCCGGGTGGCGCCATCCAGACCCGGGTCACCGCGGGAGAGGTCGGCTCCCTGTACGAGGGTCGAACGCGCGCGGGACACTTCGACGGCGTTCTCACGGTCGTATCGAAGCTCCTCAACATCGCACAGCCGAACGTCGTCGCCTTCGGCCAGAAAGACGCCCAGCAGGTGTTTCTCGTCAAGCGCATGGTCGCCGACCTCAACCTGCCGGTCGCGGTCGAGGTCGTGCAGACCGTGCGCGAGAAGGACGGCCTCGCGCTGTCCAGCCGCAATCGCTTCCTCGATGCGAAGGAGAAGCGTGCCGCCCTCGGGCTATCGATCGCGCTGGAGGCGGCGGAGTCATCCGCCGATCGGGGAATCGACGCGGTACTCGCCGCGGCCCAATCCGTGCTCATGGGCGACAGCATCGTTCAGCTCGACTACCTGAAGGTCGTGAACCCGGAAACCTTCCTCCCGGTCGACGACGACTATCAGGGCAAGGCGGTCGTACTCATCGCGGCCCGCGTCGGAACGACCAGACTCATCGACAACGAGACGATCTTTCTCAGGGGCGTGCGCTCCTAGCCCGTCTCGCAGCCCCCGTAAGCTTGGCGAGTCACAATCACCTGGAGTTACGCATGACCGAGAACGCCGCCGCCGCTGAGCCCTCAGAAGAGGAGCTCTCCGAGCAGACCCAGGTGCGACTCGGTAAGCGCGAGCGTCTCATCGAGTCCGGCGCTGAGGCGTACCCCGTGTCCCTGCCCATCACGACAACCATCCCAGAGCTGCGCGCCACGTATCCGGATCTTGAAACGGATGCCGCCACCGGCGACATCGTCGGCCTCGCCGGACGCGTGGTGCACCTTCGCAACACGGGCAAGCTGTGCTTCGCCTCCGTGCAGTCCGGCGACGGCGCCCGGATCCAGGCGATGGTCTCCCTGGCCGAAGTGGGCCATGAGTCGCTCGACCTCTGGAAGGAACTCGTCGATCTCGGCGACCACCTCTTCGTGTCAGGCGAAGTGATTTCGAGCCGCCGCGGGGAGCTGAGCGTGCTCGTGAGGGACTGGAAGATCGCCGCGAAGGCGATCCGCCCGCTCCCGAACCTCCACGTGGAACTGAGCGAGGAAACCCGGGTGCGCAGCCGCTACCTCGACCTCATCGCTCGTGAGGGTGCGCGCCAGATGGTTCGCAGCCGGGCGGGTTCTGTGACCTCTTTGCGAAAGACCTTCGCCGACCACGGCTACATCGAGGTCGAGACGCCCATGCTGCAGACGATGCATGGCGGGGCATCCGCCCGTCCATTCGTCACGCATAGCAACGCTTTCGACACCGAATTGTTCCTGCGCATCGCGCCCGAACTGTTCCTCAAGCGTGCCGTCGTCGGCGGCATCGAACGCGTCTTTGAGATCAACCGGAACTTCCGCAACGAGGGTGCTGACTCGACGCACTCGCCCGAGTTCGCGATGCTGGAGGCCTACCAGGCCTACGGGGATTACAACCAGATGGCCGACCTGACCCAGGAGCTCATCCAGAATGCGGCGCTCGCGATCGGCGGAAGCCAGATCGTCACCTGGGCAGACGGCAGCGAATACGACTTCGGCGGCGAGTGGGACCGCGTGAGCATGTACGACTCGCTGAACGCGGCATCCGGCTGGCAGGTAACGCCAGAGACCCCTCTCGACGAACTGCTGTCGTTCGCGGGAACCGTCGGTGTCGAGGTCCACCAGCCCACCCACGGAAAGCTCGTCGAGGAACTCTGGGAGCACTTCGTCAAGGTGGACCTGGAGCGGCCGACCTTCGTCATGGACTTTCCCGTCGACACGAGCCCGCTGGTGCGTGCGCATCGATCCATTCCGGGTCTGGTCGAAAAATGGGATCTCTACGTGCGGGGTTTCGAACTGGCCACGGGTTACTCCGAGCTCGTCGACCCGGTCGTGCAGCGCGAGCGCTTCGTCGAGCAGGCGAAGCTCGCGGCGGCCGGCGACCTCGAGGCGATGCGGCTTGACGAGGAATTCCTGCGCGCTCTCGAGTACGGGATGCCACCGAGCGGTGGAATGGGGATGGGAATCGACCGGCTGCTGATGGCGCTCACCGGCCTCGGCATCCGCGAAACGATCCTCTTCCCGCTCGTCAAGTAGGGTGTGGCACATGAGCTACCTGCCGAAGGAACCCCGGGACAAAGACCCGAAAAAGGTCACTCCCACGCGTCTCGCGATCTGGGTCTTCGTCGGCGCTGTCGGCGCCTACATGATCATCTCGGGCATAATCGGCGTCATCCAGCACGGTTAGCCGACGTCCGGTCGAGCGACGTATCCTTGGTGGGTGATCCAAAACTTCTGGGGTAACGCGATCTTCTCGGTCGTGCCCACGATTCTGGTCGGGCTCATCTTCTGGCTCGTGATGCGGTCGATCATCCGTGCCGACCGCACGGAGCGCAAGGTCTACGCCCAGATAGAAGCAGAAGAGCGCGGCCGCCTTGAGAAGGAATCCCCTACTCGCGAGGCTTGAGCCGCACGTTCGGCAGCTCCGGCGCGGGCAGCGCGCTCCCGTCATAGTCGATGACTGATCCGAACCGACCATCGGCGCGGCCACCATCGATCACGTCAGCCTGCCATTCCGCCCGGAACTGCAGGATTTCCTCATGGCTGCGCCCGATGAAGTTCCACCACATGACGATGCTCTCGCCGAGCGGAACACCACCGATCAGCAGCGCCCGCACTGCAGCATCCCCCGCCTCGAGCCTCAGGGTGTCGAGCCCGGGCTCGAGATAGGCGAGGTGTGAGAGCGGCACCTCTTCACCATGCACGCTGAGCGACCCGGCATCGAGGAGTACGCCGTGCTCGAAGCGCGGGTCGACCGGCAGGTCGACGGATGCCCCGGTCGGCAGGTCGATCTGCGCGCCGACCAGTTCGCTGAACACGCTCGCCGTCGACACCTGCCCGACCATCGAGCCGATGAAGACCCTGATCTCGGCGACTCCGAAGACGACGGGCGCCGGGACGTAGTGTTCGAAGAACGGCTCGTGGTGTCGGCTCGCGTCGGGCAGGGCGACCCATAGCTGTGCCCCGTGCAACACGGTGGTTGAACGGGTCGACACTTCGGAGTGAGCGATGCCGTTGCCCGCCGTCATGAGGTTCAGCTCGCCAGGTCGCACCAACGCGTGGCTGCCGACGCTGTCCCGATGATCGATTTCACCGGCGAACAGCCAGCTCACCGTCTGCAAGCCGGTGTGTGGATGCGGCGGCACCACCATTCCGCTCTGCTCAGCCACGACATCCGGTCCGTAGTGATCCACGAAGCACCAGGCCCCGATGAGCGACCGCTTGCGTTGTGGGAGTGTGCGGCGAACACCCATGGCTCGCGGGCCACCGAGGGGTACGTCACGCGGTTCGAGAATCTCGACGCGCGCCGTCGCTGTGCCGGGCGATTCGCAGAGCAGTTCGGCGGGGTCCTTCTCGAGGTTGCTCATGTCGAAATGCTACGCGCCGAGCGCCTGGGCCGTCGGGCTTGAACTCAGCGCGCACAGCACCGCGAACCGCCGTCACGCCTAGGGCGAACAGGGGCAGTAATCCCCGGGTTCGGTGGTTACTCTCTTCATAACGGCGCCAACCCTGCACGGCGCCATAGGAGTCAACAATGTTTGAAAGATTTACCGACAGAGCCCGCCGGGTCGTCGTCTTGGCGCAAGAAGAAGCCAAGATGCTCAACCACAACTACATTGGCACGGAGCACATCCTCCTCGGCCTGATCCATGAAGGCGAGGGCGTTGCCGCGAAGGCACTCGAATCGCTTGGTATCTCTCTCGATTCCGTTCGGGAGCAGGTGCAGGACATCATCGGCCAGGGGCAGCAGCAGCCGACCGGCCACATCCCCTTCACTCCGCGAGCCAAGAAGGTGCTCGAGCTGTCGCTGCGCGAAGCGCTACAGCTCGGTCACAACTACATCGGCACGGAGCACATCCTCCTCGGCCTCATCCGCGAGGGCGAGGGTGTCGCGGCGCAGGTGCTCGTGAAGCTCGGTGCCGACCTCAACAAGGTGCGCCAGCAGGTCATCCAATTGCTCAGCGGATACCAGGGCAAGGAGCAGGTCGCCGTCGGGGGGGAGACCACGCAGGGTCAGCAGGCAGGCAGCCAGATCCTCGACCAGTTCGGACGCAACCTCACCCAGGCCGCGCGCGACGGCAAACTCGACCCGGTCATCGGGCGCGAGAAGGAGATGGAGCGCGTCATGCAAATCCTCTCCCGTCGCTCGAAGAACAACCCCGTGCTGATCGGCGAGCCAGGCGTCGGCAAGACCGCCGTCGTCGAGGGCCTCGCTCAGGCCATCGTTCGCGGTGACGTTCCGGAGACGCTGAAGGACAAGCAGCTCTACACCCTCGACCTCGGTTCGCTCATTGCTGGAAGCCGCTACCGCGGTGACTTCGAAGAGCGGCTCAAGAAGGTCACCAAGGAGATCCGAACCCGCGGCGACATCATCACCTTCATCGATGAGATCCACACCCTCGTCGGTGCCGGTGCTGCCGAGGGCGCGATCGATGCGGCGAGCATCCTCAAGCCGCTTCTTGCACGCGGAGAGCTCCAGACGATCGGTGCGACGACCCTCGACGAGTACCGCAAGCACTTCGAGAAGGATGCCGCGCTCGAGCGCCGCTTCCAGCCCGTACAGGTGCACGAGCCCTCGCTGCCTCACACCATCAACATCCTCAAGGGACTGCGCGACAAGTACGAGTCGTTCCACAAGGTGTCGATCACGGATGGCGCGATCGTCGCTGCCGCGAACCTCGCGGATCGCTACGTGGCCGACCGCTTCCTCCCTGACAAGGCCATCGACCTGATCGACGAGGCGGGCGCACGCCTGCGCCTCTCGATCCTTTCGGCCCCGCCGGAGCTGCGCGAATTCGACGACAGGATCGCCGCCGTCCGCGGACTCAAGGAGGGTGCGATCGAGGATCAGGACTTCGAGAAGGCTGCTTCGCTTCGTGACGAAGAGAAGAAGCTGCTCGGAGAGCGCTTGCGTCTCGAGAAGCAGTGGAAGAGTGGCGAGGCCGGATCGACCGGAACGGTAGACGAAGGCGTGATCGCCGAAGTCCTCGCCGCCGCGACGGGCATCCCGGTCTTCAAGCTCACCGAGGAGGAGACCTCTCGCCTCGTCTTCATGGAGAAGGCGCTGCACCAGCGGGTCATCGGTCAGGAGGAAGCCATCTCGGCTCTCTCCAAGACCATCCGACGCACCCGCGCCGGCCTCAAGGACCCGAAGCGTCCGAGCGGTTCGTTCATCTTCGCCGGTCCGACCGGCGTCGGCAAGACCGAACTAGCCAAGGCTCTGGCCGAGTTCCTGTTCGACGACGAGAACGCCCTCATCTCCCTCGATATGAGCGAGTACGGCGAGAAGCACACCGTTTCGCGACTGTTCGGTGCCCCTCCCGGGTTCGTCGGCTTCGAAGAGGGTGGCCAGCTCACCGAGAAGGTGCGCCGCAAGCCGTTCTCTGTCGTGCTGTTCGATGAGATCGAGAAAGCTCACCCCGACATCTTCAATTCGCTCCTCCAGATTTTGGAAGAGGGGCGCCTGACGGATGGCCAGGGTCGCGTCGTCGACTTCAAGAACACGGTGATCATCATGACCACCAACCTCGGCACGAAGGACATCTCTGGCACGCCGCTCGGGTTCACCTCGAGCACCGACACCTCGACAAGCTACGACCGCATGCGCGGCAAGGTCGTCGAGGAGCTCAAGAAGAACTTCAAGCCGGAGTTCCTGAACCGCGTCGACGAGACGATCGTGTTCCCGCAGCTCAGCTCCGCGGAACTGCTTCAGATCGTGGACCTGTTCATCAAGCGGCTCTCCGACCGCCTCATGGATCGCGACATGACTGTCGAGCTGACCCTCGCATCCAAGGAGCAGCTCATCAAGGTCGGGTTCGATCCGTCGCTCGGAGCACGGCCGTTGCGCCGCGCCATCCAGCACGAGGTCGAGGACCGACTGAGTGAGCACATTCTGCAGGGAGAACTCAATGCGGGCGATCACGTACACGTGGATTACCTCGCCAACGAGTTCGTGTTCACGACAGGGCGGCAGCCGGGCCGTGAGGCTCCTGAGCTCGCCGAGGCAAAGGCGATCAAGGCGTAACAGCGGTTCGGGAAGGGCGGCGAGGTGACTCGCCGCCCTTCCCTCGTTAAGACCGCCCCGCTCTTCGTTCTCTATGCTCGAAGAATGAGCTTCTCCGTGCGGCCGGCCCGCACATCCGATGTCCCCCTCATTCAGGCCCTCGTCGAACCGCTCGTACAGCAGGGCATCCTGCTCGGCAAGGATCCGGTGGTGTTCTACGAGGCGATCCAGGAGTTCCGGATCGCCGAAGACGCAGACGGCAGCGCCATCGGATGCGGCGCGCTCCATGTCATGTGGCAGGACCTGGCCGAGGTGCGCACTCTCGCCGTCACGCCCCGCTGGCTGCACAAGGGCGTCGGACACGCGCTCCTCGGGAGGCTCGAGACGGATGCCAGACAGCTCGGCCTCAGCCGCCTGTTCTGCCTCACCTTCGAGGTGCCGTTCTTCTCGCGCCACGGCTTCGAACCGATGACAGAGGAGCCGATCGACCCAGCGGTCTATGCGGAGCTCGTTCGGTCGCCCGATGAAGGTGTCGCGGAGTTCCTCGACCTCGCAAGGGTCAAGCCCAACACTCTCGGAAATACGCGGATGCTCAAGAAGCTGTAACCACATCGGACCTTCGCGGCTTCCAGGGTCAGCAACACCCTCGGAAATCCCGGGTTAACCCGACTGCGCTGGTTACCCTTGGGCCATGTCGACGTTTAAGAATCCTGTCGGCCCCCAGCCCCCCAGGGTGTACTGGCGCCGCAGGCTCCTCGTCGGTCTCGGAGCGCTCGCGGTCATCATCGTCATTATCCTGATCCTCGCGCGGCCGGGATCCGGATCGACCGGCAACACAGCGAGCCCGCCCGCGACTAATTCTGCGGTCGCTTCGCCATCCGCCAGCCCCCAGGCCGGTGGCACCGCATGCCTTCCCGCGAATATCAAACTCGAGGCCGTCACCGACAAGAACGTCTACGCTGCCACCGAGCAGCCGAACATCGGCATGAAAATCACCAACACGGGTGCCGCGGACTGTGTGATCAACCTCGGCTCGACCCAGCAGGAACTGATCATCACGAGCGGCACGGAGAAGATCTGGGACTCGAAGGACTGCCAGACCGCCCCGGTCGACACCCAGATCACGCTGAGCCCGAATGCCCCGAAGGCGACTCCCCTCATTCCGTGGGACCGCACCCGATCCTCCACGACCACCTGCAATGCGACCCGCACTCCGGTCACTGCGGGGGGTGCGAGCTATCACCTCGGCGTCAAGGTCGGACAGCTGGCATCCAAAGTCACGGTCCAGTTCATCCTGAAGTAGCTCGCACGTCGCGCTCAGAACGCGGGAACGTCTGCCTGCTCGATGACCGCGCTCGCGAATGCCCTGCGCATCGCTTCGCGCAGATGACCCGCGTCGGCGTCGACGATCGTGGAGAACCCGAGTCGCTTGGCTTCGGCGACGCGCTGCTTGGCCTGCGACACCGGTCGGATCTCGCCGGCAAGGCTGATCTCGCCGACCGCCGCGAGGGTGCCCGGGAACGCCCGGTCGCTGAAGGCGCTCGCGATCGCGAGCGCGATGGCCAGGTCGGCGCCGGGTTCGGTCAACCGGATGCCGCCCACCGTCGACACATAGACATCCGACTCGCTGAGTTTCATTCCGGCGCGCCGTTCGAGCACCGCGAGCAGCATGGCGACCCGGGAGGCATCGACCCCGTTGGTCACTCGCCGCGGATTCGGCGCGGAAGTCTTGACGATGAGGGCCTGCACCTCCACGGGCAGGGCGCGACGGCCCTCGACCGCGACGGTGACGCAGGTTCCGCTGACCGCCACCGTGCCACGCGAGAGGAACAGCCCGCTCGGATCGACGACCTCCGCGATACCGTCGCCGGTCATCTCGAAGCAGCCGACCTCATCCGTCGGTCCGAAGCGGTTCTTGTGGGCGCGCACGAAACGCAGGGAGGTCTGGCGATCGCCCTCGAACTGGCAGACGACGTCGACGAGATGTTCGAGCAGGCGAGGCCCGGCGATCGAGCCGTCCTTGGTCACGTGGCCGACGAGCAGCACGGGCAGGTTGCGGTCCTTGGAGACGCGGATGAGCGTGGAAGCGACCTCGCGCACCTGCGATGGCCCGCCGGCCAGTCCGTCGGTGAGTGAGCTCGACACGGTCTGCACCGAGTCCACGATGAGCAGGTTCGGCCTCACCTGGTCGATCTGGCCGAGGATGGTGGCGAGATCCGTCTCAGCGGCGAGGAAGAGTTCCGGCTGAAGCGCCCCGGTGCGCTGGGCCCGGAGGCGCACCTGGCTCACCGACTCCTCGGCCGTCACGTAGAGCACGCGCATGCCGCGCGCCGCCGCCTTCGACGCGACCTCCAGCAGCAGGGTCGACTTGCCGACGCCAGGTTCGCCGCTGAGCAAAATGGTCGCACCGGGCACGATGCCACCGCCGAGTACGCGATCGAATTCGGCTATGCCGCTCGGCCAGTGGGCGACCTCGTCCGCGCTGATCGCGGTGATCGGCTTGGCGGTGCGCGCCTCGCTCACGGCGATCGGGCGCACCGACCTGCTCGGCGCGGCATCCATGACATCGACGACCGTGCCCCAGGACTGGCATTCGCCACAGCGCCCGGCCCACTTCAGGGTGGTCCATCCGCACTCCGTGCACCGGAAACTCGACGAGGTCTTTGCCACGACGCCAGCCTAGGCGAGGCCTACGTCAGTCGCCCGCGCCGTCCCCAGAACCTCCCGAATCTCGTGCCTGGCGCTCTGACAGTGGTGGGTCGGGACTTCTCGGGGGCACGACCCGGTCGAGCACGGGAAGGAACGCGGATGCCCACACGCGGTATCCGCGATCGTTCGGGTGGAAGAAGTCCGCGGCGACCTGGTTGAGCGCGTAGCGGGCGACGCCCTGGCGCGTGGTCGCCGCGTGCAGCGGAGCGACCTCGAGGTCGTGCAGCAACGCGAGGCGACGAACGATCGCATTCGCCGAACGCACGTTCTTCTCCGCCACGCCGATATAGAAGGCGGGCAGGTCGGCAACTATCGCACCTGACGGCAGCGAGGAATAGAGCTCCTGCAGCTCCTGCTCGAACCGCACGGGGTCGAAGGCGGCGATATCGTTTGCCCCGACGGCTACCGTGAGGATGTCGGGCTCCAGCTCTCGCAATAGGGGAAGCTGGATCGCGAGGGCCTCGCGAAGCCGCGCGCCGGAGACGCTGAGATTGACAACCCTCACGGAACGGCCGGTGCGTTCTCGCAGATGCCGGGCGAGGAGCCCGACGTAGCTTCTGCCGGGCAGGCTCGCCCCGACACCCTGAGCTGCGGAGTCGCCGACAGCCACATAGAGCAGCTCGCCCCGCTCCCGGCCCGTCTCGTGCCACCATCGTGCGTTGAGATGCAGGGTACCCGCGAGCCGTTCGGCCCCCGCCGTGCGACGTCGATGGAGAGCATCTCTCGTTGCGAAAGCTCCGCCTGCGAGCGCCAGGGCAGCAGCGATCGGCAACAGCAGGCGGGTGACCCTCACCGGCGAAACAGTACCCCTATCGCACGTCCTCTGGCAGGTGGACACTGTCGCCATGGAAGCATCCACATTCACAAACGGGTCAGGACGCGTCATCGGGGTGACCGAATTCGGGGATCGCGCCGCTGAGCGCGTGGTGGTGTTCTCGCATCCGGCTCCGGGCTCGTCGTTCTTCAACCCCGATCCGGTCGCCACAGCCTCACGCGGGGTGAGGGTGATCGCCGTCGACCGCCCGGGCTACGGCGACTCGGAACTGCATGCGGACGGATCCTCCGGCACGGTCGCGGATGCCGCAGTCGACGTCGCCGATTATCTCGCGTCCCAGAACATCGGCCGCGCCGGAGCCGTCGGCTGGTCGGCGGGTGGCAGGATCGCCCTGGCCCTCGCCGCCGCATTTCCCGAGCTCGTCGATCGGGTGGCGGTCGTCGCGACGCCAGCTCCGGACGAAGACGTGCCATGGGTCGGGGATGAGAATCGTGCGCTGGCGCGGTCGCTCGCGGAGCTGCCTGCGGGTGAGGCGACATCCGCGCTGGTTTCGCTTTTCACCCAGATGATGGGCGTGGACCCGACAGGCGAGTCGCTCATGCCCTTCCTCGGCACGGATCCGGCGGATGCTGACACACGCGAGGATGCGGCAGTCCGGTTGGCGATCATGCTCGACCGGGCGGCGGCTCAGGGTGTCGTCGGCATGGCGGCGGATATCGTCAGCTACACGATCCACGCATGGGGATTCGATCCCGGATCGATCGCGGCGAAGACGCTGCTGCTCTACGGCGGAGCCGACTCGCTCATCACGAGCGCCCACGCCCAGTGGTACAAGAAGCATGTGCCCGATTCGCGCGTCGAAATGGTGCCAGGCACCGGGCATCTCCTCATCGTGCCGATGTGGGATCGCGTGCTCTCCCACCTCGCTTCCGGTACCAGGATGTCGCCCGCTTAGCTCTGTACTAGGATCGTCCCCGGAACCGTGTCCGAGCGGCCGAAGGTGCAACTCTCGAAAAGTTGTGTGGGTGAGAGCCCACCGTGGGTTCAAATCCCACCGGTTCCGCCATTGTGCCCTCTTTAGTGCTGGGCTTTCGAGAACGCGTCCGCAGGTATTTGCGGGCGCGTTTTCGTCTGACGGCTCGGAGCCGGGGGATCGAGTTTTGAGCGCTTCTGCGGCGGCGAGGGCGGCGGCTTTTTCGACGCGGATCGTTTTCTGTCCGAGAGCCTGTCTCGCCGACATTGCAGCTAGGCTTCCGCATCAGAGCAGAGATACTCAACGACGAGGCGGCAGACGTGACATTGGTATCGACACTGGCAGAGGAACTGGCCGGGGAATTTCGGCTGCAGCCATTGCTCGAGAAGATCCTTACCAGCGCCGTGCGACTGCTCGAATGCCATAGCGGATCGATCTGCACGATCGACGAAACCGCAGGCACCTACCGCAAAGAGGTCGATCTCGACGTTCACTGCCAAGCAGGCCAGGTCTTCCAGCTCGAGGAGGGTGTAACGGGTGCCGTCAATCGCGCCGGCGGGTTTGTGACATTCGACCGCTACAGAGACGTGCCTAAGGGCCATGTCGCGCCTGACGATGAGCGATTCGACAGCCCTGTTATCGGTGTTCCCCTCCGTCACAATGGATCACTGATCGGTGCTTTCGTTGTATTCGGCATGCCGGGCGGTCGGTCATTCACGGCGACAGATGCCGACGTCCTGGCTCGGTTCGCCACACATGCTTCGATCGCCATCGTCAACTCGCGTCTGTACAGCGCCGCTCTCGATCGGGCTGTGGCGGCGGAGTTGGACCGAGGATCATCCTTGAGAACGACCACCGTGTCGGCACGGGAAGACACGACGTCGCGAACGATGCTGAAGCACCTGACAGCGCGCGAAACACAGGTCCTGCACCTGGTAATCCAGGGTTTCCCGGACAAGATCATCGCCCTGAACCTCGGTATTTCGGCCAAGACCGTAGAGAAGCATGTCGGCACCATACTTCGAAAGACCGGAGCGCTGAACCGCACGATGCTGGCAGGTCAGAGCGAGAACCGCATGGTCGGATATGGGGGAAATCCCGTATAGCCGGAGCTCTCGTCTGCTGCTTACAGTCGAAGCACAGAGGAGGCCGCGTGAGCGTTGTATCGCTGAAAGACATCGTCGACCGGGCATTTGCCGAGCGTTACGGAGTTCCGGCCATCAATGTGGTCAATGATCTGACCCTTGAAGCCGTTCTGCAAGGTGCGGTCGACGCCCACAGCCCGGTGATCGTACAGACATCGGTGAAAACGGTGCGTTCCGTCGGAGCAAAAGTGCTGTTTTCGATGTGGTCGTCGATGACCGAGGGTATCGAGGTGCCGGTGAGTCTCCACCTGGACCACTGTCCGTACCGCGATGTCATCTCCGAGTGCCTCGCGATCGGCTGGAACTCGGTGCTCTTCGACGCGTCGGAGCTACCCGTCGAAGAGAACCAGCGCCAGACCATCGAGGTCGTGGCGGAGGCGCGGCGTTACGGTGCACACGTCGAGGGCGAGATCGAATCGATCACAGGGGTCGAAGACGGCATCGGTTCCGACACCGACGGGAAGCGCGAGTCGCTCGAGGTGTCGCTCCGCTTCATCGAGGCAACCGGCATCGACGTGTTCGCTCCTTCGATCGGGAACGCCCACGGCGTCTACGCCAAAGAACCGGACCTCGACTTCGACAAGGTCGGCGAGCTCGTGGCAGCCCATCCGATCCCCATCGCCCTGCACGGCGGAAGCGGGATGACCGATACCCAATTTCACGACTTGATCGCGCTCGGCTGCGCGAAGGTGAACATCTCCACGTCCCTCAAGATGACTTTCATGCAGTCGACCCTCTCCAGCCTCGAGCAGGCGAGAGAGAAGAACAAGTGGGATCCGCCGACGCTCTTCAGCGACATCTCGGCCGATGTGGTCGGCCTGACGACCAGCCTGGCCAGAACATTCGGCTCTGCCGGAAAGGCCTGGTGAGTCGATGCCTGCTCTCATTTTCGACTGCGACGGAGTGCTCGCCGACACCGAACGTTTCGGCCACCTGCCCGCCTTCAACCAGATGTTCGCTGAATTTTCCCTCCCCGTGCACTGGAGCGAGGCCGATTACGCCCAGAAGGTGCTGATCGGTGGCGGCAAGGAGCGTTTGGTGAGCATCCTGACACCCGAATTCCTGGCGCAGGCGTCTCTGCCGAGCGATCCCGGGGAGCTGGCGTCGATAGTGCGGCAGTGGCACGGACGCAAGACCGAGATCTATACCGGACTGGTCGCATCCGGCGCGATGCCCGCACGCCCCGGCATCGAGCGCATCACCCGGGAGGCAGCGGAGCGGGGGTTCTCGCTCGCCGTGGCCTCGACCTCTGCAGAGTCCTCGGTTCGCGCTGTACTCGAACACGCTGTCGGACCGGAGCGGGCGAGCCTTTTCGCCGTATTTGCAGGCGACATCGTGCCAGCGAAGAAGCCCGCCCCCGACATCTACCTCTACGCGCTCGACGCGCTCGGTCTTCGCAGTGATGACGTCGTGGTGATCGAGGACAGCGCCAATGGAATGACGGCGGCGCAGGCATCCGGTCTCCGCACGGTCGTAACCGTGTCGAGCTTCACGGCGGACGAAGACTTCAGCGGCGCCGCGCTCGTTGTGAGTTCCTTGGGTGACCCGTCGCCCGGCGAACAGACGCGCGTCCTGGCCGACCCGGCGAGAGTGCGGCCTGCCGCATTGGTCACCGTGGACGACTTGGTTGCGGTGCTGCATTCCCCCAACGCAGGCGTCAAACCATCCAACCGCTAACCCGATCAGGAGATCCGCGCATGACCGACACCCCGACCACCGACAGCGCCCTCGCGAACGCTGAGCTCGTCGTGCGCACAATCGCCGAAGAGGCGGTCGCCCAGGAGGAGTATTTCGGAAGTCTCGACGCCGTCGTCGGTGACGGAGATTTCGGCTACTCCCTGGCGCGCGGCTTCGAGTTCGTGATCGCTGAATGGGACAACATCGACCGTACCGACGCGGGTGCGTTCCTGACGAACGTCGCGGTAATGATAACGGGCCACATTGGTGGAACCTCCGGGCCCCTCTGGGGCACTGCCTTCCTTCGAGCCGGCGCACACTGCATGGGGCGGACGGAACTCGGCGCCGCCGACGTCGTGGAGGCGTTGCGCGCGGCGATCGAAGGGATCAAGAAGCGCGGAAAGGCCGACGTCGGCGATAAGACACTCCTCGACGCACTCGTTCCGGCCGTCGACGCGCTCGAAGCCGCATTCGCGGCAGGCAAGGACACCAAGGCGGCGCTGGCGACCATGGCGCGCGCTGCCCGCGAGGCAGCGGAAGCGACCAGCTCTCTCGAGGCGCGACGGGGCAGGGCGAGTTACAGCGGAGAGCGCAGCATCGGATCCTTAGACGCGGGGGCAGTCGGAGTCGCTGTGCTTATCGAGCGGGTCGCCACGATCTGGCCGACGAACTGATTCAGCCCTCCCACCCGACAACCGTTACACCTCACAGAACGTGGAGAGAAAAGTGAAGAAGTTCGTCAACGACCCGAAACAGTTCGTGCCCGAGATGCTGCGGGGAATCGCGCTCGCGAACCCCGACACGCTACGGTATGTGCCGGCATACAACCTCATTCACCGCGCGGATGCACCGAATCACAACAAGGTGACCATCATCCAGGGATCGGGATCTGGCCACGAACCGGCGCACGTCATGACCGTTGGGCGAGGTATGCTCGACGGCGCCTGTCCAGGTGACGTGTTCGCCGCGCCTCCGCTCGACTTCATCACCGAAACGGTGAAGTTGCTCGCGAGCGACAAAGGTGTCCTCTTGCTCGTCAACAACTACACGGGCGACCGTATGGCGTTCGAGATGGCGGAAGAGGTCGCCTCGGCAGACGGACTCGAGGTGCGCACGCTGTTCATCGACGACGACGTTTCGGTCAAGAACTCTACCTACAGCGTTGGGCGCCGCGGGGTCGCAGGCAACTTCTTCGTCATGAAGGCCGTGGGAGCCGCCGCCGAAAACGGGGCAGACCTCGACGAACTCGTGCGCATAGGCGAGGCAGTGAACGCGGTTACGCGCACGATGGGTGTCGCGTTGACGGCATGTACTCCTCCCGCGAAGGGCTCACCCCTCTTCGAGCTCGGAGACGACGAGATCGAGGTAGGCGTCGGCATCCATGGTGAACCGGGTCGGCGACGAGCGAAATGGATGCCCGCGAACGACATTGCCGACGAACTGCTCGGTGCGATCCTGCCCGACCTGCCATTCGAGAGCGGCGATCGTGTGGCGGTGATGGTCAACGGTCTGGGCGGTACACCGATCAGCGAGCTGTATCTGTTGTACGGCATCGTCCATGAGAAACTGGCCGATAAGGGCTTCACGATCGGGCGCAATTACGTCGGGGACTATTGCACGTCGCTCGACATGGCGGGTGCTTCGCTCACGCTGGTGAAGCTCGATGACGAGATCGAGTCGTTGTTGGCCGAGCCGGCCGAGATCGCAATCCGCGTATTCTGACGCGGTCGACTTCTGCGCGAACCTGCTCTGAGGTCCATGACGCGTGTGCGAGGTCTCTCACGCGACGATCGCCGGCCCTGGTCGCTCATTATCTGCCATCCGCGTTTCAGCCGTATTGGCGTGGGCGCCGTGGCAAGACGTGTGCGGCCAGGGCCGCACTTGCGCATGTTCCCTTCGCGAAAACGGACAACGTCCGCGTTCACACAGGAGAGGCACCACTGGCGTGACGACGATGGGAAATCGTGTGACCCGAGGATGAATTCGGTCGTTCCCTGGGCGTCGGCGACCCCGTGCCAATATCCCAGCGAGGCTCCATTCCGTGAAAATTGGACCTTGTTAGGGCCTGTTGGCTCCCGAACAATTGACCCAGCGCCAGTCTCCATTGGCGCACAAACCACTCTTTCCAGACAATGACGTTCAAGGAGTACCCATGTCACCACAGCACTCATTTCGAACCCGCAATCACAACACATCGCGCAGCAAGAAGATGCTTTCGCTTGCCACAATTGCACTAGCCGGGCTCGCCCTTTCTGCGTGTTCAGCATCAACGCCGTCTTCGAACGCCAGCGCAAAGGCAAGTGATGGGCCAATCGGTATCTCATGGGCCTCCCTTGCGAATCCCGCGGCCATCGGCGACCTCAAGCAGGTGGAGAAGGCGCTCGAGGCCGAGGGAATGAAGGCGCTCCCGGCAGTAAACGCGAACGGAGATGCGAACAAGCAGAACTCCGACATCCGTAATCTCATCGCGTCCGGTGCGAAGGGCCTCGTCATTTTCACTGTTGACCCATTCACCATTGCGCCAGCCCTTACCTACGCGAAATCGCAAAACGTACCGGTCGTGGCAGTTGATGTCTTGCCCCAGGGGGGCAAGCTCTACATGAACGTCTCCTCGAATAACAAATTGATGGGCCAGATGCAGTGCAAGTCGCTGGGTGAGCAGACGGGGGGCACCGGCAAAGTGCTTCTTATCCTCGGCTCGTTGAAGGACACGGCAGGGCAAGATCGCGCATCCGGAGTGAGCGATTGCCTCAAGGACAAATTCCCGAATCTCCAAGTCATCCAGACTCCGTCGACCGACTGGCTTCCTGAAAAAGCCGCACAGTATGCTCAGACGCTGATTCCGGCTAATCCCGACATCAAGGCGATTGGCCTTGCCAGTGACGGTGTGCAGCTGCCAGCGGTCTCGCAGGTCCTGAAACAGCTCAACCGTTGGGTGCCGGCAGGGCAGAGCGGGCACATCTTCTTGGACGCCATCGACGGTACGCCTCTTGCTCTCGAGCAGATTCGTGCGGGTTACCTCGATTCGACCGTCGTGCAGCCGTATGACCTGTACGCCCAGGCCGCTGTCGCTTCATTGAAGGATGCCTTCGCCGGAAAGGTTCCGGTCGAGGGAGACAGCTCTGGCTTCGGGGGAGCACCCGTGACGAAACTTGCGGGCAACTTCCTGACACAACCCGCACCGATCGTCGTGACAAAGGACAATGCCGCCGACACCGCCCTCTGGGGCAACCAAGGTTGACCAACGCTAGGTAGCGGAGAGGAGCGGTAGAAAGTTGATTCCACAGAACTCGGACACAGGTGCAACCACGGCAGTCGCTGAGGCCATCGGTGTGACGAAGCGGTTCGGTAAGACGTTGGCGCTGGACAATGTGTCCCTCACCGTCGTGCCGGGGCGGGTGAACGGCCTCCTGGGTCGGAACGGATCGGGCAAGTCCACTCTCGTTTCGATACTCACCGGCCTGCAGGCACCCGATCTCGGCCAGATCCTCTTCGAAAACGAGTCTGCTCCTCCCCTCGCGCGACGCTCCGAATGGTCGCAACGAGTGGGATGTGTGTATCAGCATTCTTCGCTCCTCCCCAACCTGTCCATCGCAGAGAACCTCCTGCTCGGGCGGGAGGCCGGTGTAATCGTCTCGTGGAACGATCGATATCGTCAGGCTCGGGAGATGCTCGAACCATGGGGGCTGGATTTCGACCCTCGCACCCCGGTGAAGAAACTGAAGGCCAACGAGCGCCAGCTGATCGAGATTGTTCGTGAAACGCACAGCGGTGCGAGGTTCCTCATTCTTGATGAACCGACCGCCCGATTGCATGGCACCGAGGTGCAGCAGCTGCTGTCGACGCTCCGGCAGATCCGCGAGCGAGGGGTGGGTGTGCTGTTCATCTCCCACTACCTGCAGGAAATCTTTGATCTGTGCGATGACCTGACCGTACTGAGAGACGGAAGGGTCGTCCTAGAAACACCGACCGCATCGACAGACGAGAAAGCGATCATTTCGGCGATGGTCGGAGCCGGTGCGGCTGATCTCGTGGCAGTACAGCCGATCGTGCCATCCCATACCCCGGAATCGGTCGCCGTGCTCGACGTTGCCGCTCTGGGAATCAGGACGGCGGCGGCGGATGTCTCGTTGCAGGTATTCCCTGGGGAGTGTGTCGGCCTCGCCGGCACCGCGACCTCTGGCAATCGTGCCGTCGCCGAATCTCTTTTCGGTCTGTCGAAATACGAGAGGGGGACTGTCGCGGTCAAGGGACGCTCCTACACGAAAGGCAATGCGGCCGCCGCCATCAACGCGGGGATCGGATACGTGCCGGCCGACCGTCATCACGACGGCTTCGTACCACTGCTCTCCGTTGAGGAAAATCTCACTCACTCGGCTCTCGACGCAATCGCACGGGTGGGGTTCATCGCTCGAGCGAAGCGAAACGCCCTTGCTCGTAACCTGTTCGAGCGGATGGACGTCGCGGGCGGCGGCCTGAAAACGTCGGTGAAGCTGTTGAGCGGCGGCAATCAGCAAAAGGTCGTCATCGGCCGAGCGATCGCTCGCGAACCGGATCTCTTGATTCTGGTTGAGCCGACCGCCGGCGTCGACATTGCGTCGAGCCAGCACATTTTCGCGACGGTCCGCGCTGCAGCGGAACGCGCTGTGGGCATCCTGATCGTTTCTGACCGGCCTGAAGAGCTCGCGATTTGCAACCGCGTGCTTGTGATGTCGCGCGGTCGGATCGTCAAAGAACTGGGTAGCACGCGATCAGAGGAAGAACTCGTCGCGGCGATAGAAGGGGTCGATCTACATGACGACAGTATCTGAACCGAGAGAACGGCCGAACGCGTTCGCCTTGCTGCGGCGCACGGCCGGCCAGTTGCAAGGTCTCACCTTGCTCCCGGTCATCGTGCTGGTGTTCGTCATCGGGACGTTCACAACGAACGGGTCGTTCCTGACTGTGTCGAATCTGATCAGCGTCGGAAAGCTGAGCACGGCCCTCGCGGTGGTGGTCGTCGCTGAGTGCATTATCCTAATCGCCGGCAAGATCGACCTGTCCCTTCAGTCGATTTTCGGGTTGGCGCCGACCGTCGGCGCGTGGCTGGCGACCTCCCACGCGGTCGGCGGATCCGGTCTGAATCTCGACCCTTACCTTGCGATGGCGGCGACAATCGCCGTCGGAGCGCTCGTCGGTGCGGTCAACGCGTTTCTCGTGGCCTATGTGCGGTTGAATGCGTTCATTCTGACGCTGGCCATGTTGATCCTCCTGCAGGGCGTACAGCTGGGCATCACCAGTGGCAAAACTTTGTATGACCTGCCGGCTCCCATGCTGTGGATCGGCAGCGCCACGCTCCTGGGCGTTCCCGTGGACATCTGGACGGCCATTCTGGTGTTCGTGATCGGCGGGATCGTGCTCCGTCAGACACGCTACGGGCGGTCGCTCTACGCGGTCGGAGGGCGCGCACTCGCGGCCCGAGCGGCCGGAATCAACGACCGCCTCGTTCTTTCCGTGGCCTTCATCATCGGTGGCGCGCTCGCGGCATTCGGCGGATTGATTCTCACCGCCAACCTCACGGCAGTGTCGTCCACGCAGGGCAACAACTTGATCTTTTCGGTGTTCGCGGCCGCCGTCATCGGCGGTGTGAGCCTGAACGGTGGTAGAGGAGGGCTCCTCGGTGCACTCACGGGTGTGATTCTCATTGCTCTGATCACGAACATCCTCACGCTCTCAGGATTCGAGCCGTTCTGGATCGATGCGGCCTCAGGACTGATCATCGTGATCGCCCTGCTCATCGCACGATTCACGACGGGTGAAGCCGAGGATGAGGACGCATAGCCGTTTGAACGGTGCCGCCTAGAGCGCGGAAGAGACCAACGATATGGAGGAGAAATATATGGGAAAGCACGAAGGCAAGGTTGCCGTCATCAGTGGAGGAGCTCGAGGGCAGGGACGGGCTCACGCCATAAAGCTTGCCAGCGAAGGTGCAGATATCGTCGTCTTCGACATCTGCGAACAGTTGCCGACTGTCGATGTTCCCATGGCGACCCTGGCCGACCTGGAAGAGACCGCGCGTCTGGTGCGGGAGACCGGGCGCCGTGTGATCGCTCTGCGTGGGGACGTCCGTGATTCAGACAGCTTGGCTCACGTCAGGGACACCGCGCTGGCGGAGTTCGGACAGATAGACATCGTCGTCGCCAACGCTGGAATCGTGTCGCTCGGCAGCGCCGTGTCGATGTCTGACGCGATGTGGGACGAGATGATCGCGGTCAACCTCTCGGGTGTTTTCAAGACGGTGAGGGCTTGCCTTCCGCCGATGATCGATTCTGGCCGGGGAGGAGTCGCCATTCTCACCGCGTCGACAGCGAGTTTTCGCGCCTATGACTCCCACGTGCACTACACGACAGCCAAGCACGGGGTCATCGGACTGATGCGCTCGTTGGCATACGAGCTGGTCTCGCACAATATTCGCGTCAACGCCGTGGCGCCTGCTGCTGTCGCTACCCCGCTCGTGCAGAACGAGGTGATGTACAACCTCTTTACCGGTGGTCGTGAAGACGCGACTTTCGACGACGTGCGAGCGGCATTCACCGGCCTCAATTTGATGAAAGAGCCGTGGGTTCAGGCCGAGGATGTGGCCAACGCGGTGAGTTGGCTCGCCTCCGACGAAGCCAGATACATCACGGGCGTCGCCCTTCCGATCGACCTGGGTCTGCTCATCAAGTAGCGACCGGAGCAAGTGCCATTTTCGAAACCGAGAAAAGAAAGACAACAACGATGCCATTACTCAAAGGAACCGAAACCGAGTCCAAGCTGGTGAATATCACCTATTGCCGACAGGATTTCTACCAGATCGAAGACACGAATGATCTGCAACTGTTCTGCCGTGTGCACAAGAAAGCATCCACGGACTCAGACAACGAGTGGCAGGCACATTCCCACCCGAACATCGAAGAATACACGTTCGTCATCAGCGGCGAGGTCGACGCCCACTTGGGAAATGGTGAGGAGCATCACCTCGAAGCAGGCGACCTCCTGATCACTCCGCGGGGTGTGTCTCACAAGTTCACCGGCGGCGACGCTGAGCTGATCTTCTTCCATGCCAAGCACAACGTGTATGGAAGAACGGTGCAGAACAAGCATCCTTTCATGGCGCACGACACACCATCGCGCTCCGACCCGGCTGATCAAGAAGACCTGCCACCCGTCGGCGCCTACTACGAGATGGACGCATTGGAACGTTCGATGGACACTCCGGTCACTAGCTGAGAAGAGCATCCAGACACCGAGGGCGCCGATCGTGAGCAGGTCGGCGCCCTCGTCTCATTGGTCTCGGAAGGTGTTCCAGGTGGCGGCGAGCAGTTCCAAGCCTCGGTGAGTTTCGCTCGCCGGACCCGCGTAGGCGATGCGTATGTGATCATCGAGGCCATCATTGTTACTGAATGTGGGCCCGGGAAGTATCAGCACGCCGGCGCGTTCCGCGCGTTGCGCGAATGCGGTTGCGCAAGTCGTCGGCAGAGCGACCCAGAGCGATGCACCGCCGGTAGGCATCTGAGGCCGCCAGTCGGGAGTCAGATCCGCCAGTGCCTCCATCACGAGTCGCCTCGATTCACTGAGAGTGGCGTGCCGTTCATCGCGCGCGCGCTCGATCTGGGGAAGAAGCTGGCTCGCCAGAAGTTGAGCGAGCAGTGAGGTGCCGAGATCTTCGCCGCCTTTCACCGAGGCAAGGCGCTCGATCATCTCGGGATGCGCTCTGACCCAGCCGACGCGAAGGCCACCCCAGAATGACTTGCTCATCGATCCGACCGTGACGATGTGATCTCCTCCGGCCGCGAGGGGGAGAGGGCGCCGTTCTCCGTCGATGATCGTGTCTGCAAGTGTTGCGTCGTCCATAATCGGCACGGAGTAACGGGATGCGATTGAGGCGACGCGGTTTCGCCGGAAGGTGTCCATTACCGAACCCGTGGGATTGTGCACCGTCGATTGGACGATGATCAGGGCCGGATTTTCGCGCGCGACGATTCTTCCCAGCATGTCGACGTCGATCCCGTCGATTCCGGATGGCACTCCGACGAGTCGGGCGCCGATCGCCTTCATCGACTCGATCGCGCCGCGAAAAGACGGCTCTTCGATGACAACCGTGCTTCCCTGCGTGACGAACGCCGACGCCGCAAGTCGAAGTGCCTGCTGAGCCCCCGAGGTGATGAGAATGTGCTCGGGCTCGGTCGGCAGCCCCAGATCGTTGTAATAGTTGGCGACGGCGAGCCGAAGTTCGGGCAGCCCCGACGGAAGATAACCGTGAGATGCGATCAGCTGCCGCATCCGAGCCCCATCGAGTTGATTGATCTCGCTGGCCGCCATCGGTAATCCCGCAAGTGCGGCGCTCCGCAGATCGACGGTCTCCGCGACGCTGCGGGCCTCGTCTGACACGAAAGATTTCAGGCGATCGTCCCCTCGCGGAGACAGGATCCGATTCCCCACTGAAACGTAGGTTCCATCACCTTGCCTGCTCGAGACAACACCGTCACCTCGCAGCGTATCGAACGCCCTGGCCACCGTGTTTCGGCTGATGTCCAGCGCCGTCGCGAGTGATCGCTCCGACGGTAAGCGCGTGCCAGAGGCCACGACTCCTGTGCTCACAAGATGCTTGATCTGCTCGGCGAGGCGAAAATGCAAGGTTCCAGGCCCCTGCGACCAGTCGCCGAGGAACCGGACAAGACGATTTGCGCCCATTGGAGCCAATTGGAATGAATTGGACCTCGATCTATCGAACACCATCCGTCCATTATGGGGTGAGCGCGTCAAGGGAGACAGCGCAAATAGAAATCTCGAAAGGTACCAATTCACATGCAACACAAGGTGGTGTTGGTCGGCTCATTCGACACAAAGGGCGCAGAGAATGCTTTCGTCAGGGACGCGATTGTCGATGCCGGCGTCGACGTCGTAACCGTCGACACAAGTGTTCTCGGCGAGCCCGGCTTCGTCCCTGACGTTTCGAGAGAAGAAGTGGCGGCTGCTGCCGGCGAGGAACACGCGAGGCTGGTTTCCGACCAGGACCGAGGACGCGCACTCGCGACGATGGCTGTCGGCGCCCGAGCGATTGTCGCAGGGCTGTTCACGTCAGGAGAGATCCAGGGCGCAATCGCGCTCGGCGGTACAGGAGGCACCTCGTTGGCCGCCATCGCATTCCGGGAGCTTCCCGTCGGAGTGCCGAAACTGATCATATCGACCGCTGCTTCGGGTAACACCGCACCCTATGTCGGCGAAACGGATCTCATACTCATGCCGACGATCGTCGACATCGCCGGTCTGAACCGGATCACCACTCCGATTCTCGCCAACGGTGCCGCTGCTCTGGTGGGAATGGTGACCCACACGACGCAGTTTCCCCAGTCATCCAAACCCCTCGTCGCCGCAACGATGTTCGGTGTGACGACAGCCTGCGTTGTGCACGCCCGAGATCTGCTTGAGCAGTTCGGGTACGAAGTGATTGTCTTTCATATGACAGGATCCGGTGGCCGAGCGCTCGAGAATCTGATTCGACGGGGCTATTTTGCGGGAGTTCTCGACGTCACCACCACGGAACTGGCCGATAACCTCGTCGGCGGTGTCTTCGACGCCGGTCCAGACCGCGTGTCGGCCGCGGGGCAATCGGGTGTTCCGCAGGTGGTTTCGGTCGGCGCGCTCGACATGGTCAACTTCGGCGCGCGCGATTCTGTCCCCGAACAATTCGCCGATCGCACCCTCTACGAACACAATTCGAGCGTCACATTGATGCGTACCACGGTAGAGGAGAACGCCGCGCTGGGGAGTATTCTCGGCCGGAAACTCGCGGCAGCAGCAGGTCCGACGTCACTCTTCATCCCGCTCAAGGGAGTCTCGGCGATCGACAGCGATGGTGGAGTGTTCAACGATCCGCAGGCGGATGAGAAACTCTTCGCCTCCCTGCGCCAGGAGGTGGCTGGGAGCAATGTCGAAGTGATCGAAATGGACAACAACATCAACGACCCCGCCTTCGCGGCTGCCATGGTCGAGCGCTTGGACTCCTTGATTCGCGAGCACACCGATTCCGCTTCAGAACCCACCAACCGACGCTGATCGTTGAAAGGACTCACATTGGCTCAAATACCACGCTCAGAACTGCTCACTCGATTCCGACAGAAAATCGTCGACAAGCAACCCATCGTGGGCGCGGGGGCGGGTACCGGCCTGTCGGCGAAATGCGAAGAAGCCGGCGGAGCAGATCTCATCATCATCTACAACTCCGGCCGCTTCCGCATGGCGGGCCGAGGCTCACTCTCCGGCCTCCTGGCCTATGGAAACGCGAATGATCTAGTCATAGAAATGGGGCGAGAAGTACTCCCGATTGTTCAGAATGTGCCCGTACTGGCGGGCGTCAACGGAACGGATCCATTCCTTGATGGCGCCGGCATGATGCGCACTCTTCTTGGCATGGAGTTCTCGGGGGTTCAAAACTTTCCGACCGTCGGTCTCATCGATGGGGTCTTCCGCGCGAATCTTGAGGAGACCGGAATGAGCTATGCGCTCGAGGTCGACATGATCGCCCGAGCACACGATCATGATCTGCTGACCACGCCGTACGTTTTCTCGGCCGAAGACGCCGTCGCAATGACGAACGCAGGTGCTGATATCGTCGTTTGCCACATGGGTCTGACGACAGGCGGCACCATCGGCGCAGACACGGCCAGGGGACTCGATGATTGCGTCGTTCTAGCGACTGAATGGGCAGCGGCCGCTCGATCGATTCGCGACGATGTCATCGTTCTCGTGCACGGTGGCCCGATCGCCGATCCCGAAGATGCCCAGTACGTCCTTTCGAGCGCCAGCGGTATCCACGGCTTCTACGGCGCATCATCGATGGAACGCCTTCCCACAGAGACCGCAATCACCGAGCGTGTCCGAGAGTTCACGTCGCTAACGCTTTAGTTCGTCAAACCATGAGGAGACTCCCGTGACCCGTAGTGAAGCAACAACGATAAGCCCTCCGAGCGGAGCTGCCGCGAGCGATGTAGAAGGCGTGGTTCACTCAGAATCGCTTGTCGAAGAAGTGTCGATCGACGGCATGTGCGGCGTGTATTAGTTCGCCGCCATGACGCTCCAACTCGATAGCGTTTTGGGATAGACCGAATCCTGTTGTCGGTCGTCGAATCCCTCGCCGATTCGCCTTCTGTGCACTCAGCCTGTACCGCGGTGCAAGCTGCCGATCTGCCCCACAATCAGCGGGCCCGTGACACTCTTGCCGCACCGTCGATGGTCATCGAAAGGACCTCATGACAATTCTGGATGCTCGACCCGAATCACCAACCGAGAGGAAGCAGTCTTTCGGGCGTATTCCTGCGCCGGCCACGGATCAGACGCCGAAGCTGTCTCGGTTGGTGGATTTGTTTGAGTATGGGTTGGATGCGCCGATTTGTCTCACGTGGGAGTTGACGTATGCCTGCAATCTTTCCTGTGTGCACTGCCTGTCCAGCTCCGGACGTC